>Ga0181559_10001409_pt1 | contig 23594 bp, 13 predicted proteins | sample 011ome_21_FD_133752 | JGI IMG/M metagenome (GOLD analysis project Ga0181559, IMG submission 133752) | Coastal salt marsh microbial communities from the Groves Creek Marsh, Skidaway Island, Georgia - 011508AT metaG (megahit assembly) | ecosystem: Environmental > Aquatic > Marine > Intertidal...
TCACGAGAAGGCCCAGAGAAAGAACGGGACGACTCAGATTATTGATACGCCTATTATCGTTCGGTGGAGAGTTTGTTTTGCGACAGTGAATGCTGTTGATGATGACGACGACGACGACGCGCATCCAAAACGTGGCGACGACGACAACGACGACTGCGACGAGAACGAGGCGAAGTCGTCGAAGAGGAAGAATCGAATGCAAAGATTATCCGAGACCGAATCTGGACGTGCCTTCGAACGAAAACTATCGGCAGTCGAAGCGCCTGTCGGAAAAGTTGGCGATGCGATATTCGGTGAAGAATGGGGAAAAATCTGTGCTCGTCGTCGGCGGCGGATTGGCTGGACTGTCGTGCGGGAAGTATCTGACGGATTTGGGGTACTCGGTGAAAGTGGTGGAGAGGTCGGAGATTTTAGGCGGGAAGGTGAGCGCGTGGCGGGATAAAGACGGGGATTGGATCGAAACTGGTTTGCACATTTTCTTCGGCGCGTATCCGAACATGATGAATTTATTCAGAGAGTTGGACATCGAAGATCGGTTGCAATGGAAAAAACATACGATGTGCTTCGCGATGCAGGATTATCCCGGAGAATTTACGGAGTTTTGGTTTCCGGAGAAGGTTCCGGCGCCGTTCAACATGGCGGCGGCGATTTTAACCAACGATAAGATGTTGAGTTGGGAGGAGAAGATAAAGACGGGCGTGCCGTTGTTGCCGATGTTGCTCGGCGGACAAGATTACATCGACGCGCAAGATGAACTGTCGGTGAGCGAGTGGATGAAGAAAAACGGAATGCCGGAGAGAGTTTCGGAGGAGTTATTCATCGCGATGGGAAAGGCTTTGGATTTCATAGACTCGGATAAGTTGAGCATGACGGTGATTTTAACCGCGATGAATAGATTTATAAACGAAACGGACGGGTCGAAAACGGCGTTTTTGGACGGAAATCAACCGGATCGATTGTGTAAGCCGTTAAAGGAATACATCGAAGGGAAGAACGAGAAAGGAACGAAGGGAGAAGTTCTCGTCGGGAAGCCTTTGCGGGAGATTATGGTCGACGAAACGAGCGGCGAGATCGTCGGCGTGCGCGTAGGAGGAGGAGGAGGAGGAGGAGGAGGAGGAGGAGGAGGTGAAGATGGGGAAGGAAGTGAAATCATGACGGCAGATATGTACGTTTCCGCCATGCCCGTCGACGCTTTAAAGTTATACCTCCCAACGGCGTGGAAAACTATGCCTTTTTTCAAGCAACTCGACGAGCTCTCCGGCGTTCCCGTCATCAACGTGCACTTGTGGTTCGATAGGAAACTTCGCCCGTACGACGGCTTGGTTTTCTCGAGATCAAAGCTACTCAGCGTATACGCCGATATGAGCGAGTGTTGCAAAGAGTACGAAAATAAAGATAAGACGATGCTTGAATTGGTCTTCGCGCCTTGCGACGCCGAAAGCGGTTCGGACGTCAACTGGATCAAAAAATCGGACGAAGAGATTGTCGATGCGACCATGAAAGAACTCGAACGTTTGTTTCCATTGGAAATAAAAAACGCCAATTTACTGAAATCAGCGGTGGTCAAAACCCCTCGTTCGGTGTACCGAGCCATCCCGGGACGAAACAAATTCCGCCCCTCCCAATCTACGCCGATACGGAATTTCACTCTCGCCGGAGATTACACGTTTCAAAAATATTTAGGAAGCATGGAAGGGGCCGTTTTAAGCGGGAAACTCGCCAGCCAAGTCGTCGACGATCGCTTGAACGCCTCCGGCGAGACTTTCACCATCTCGCCGAAAGAAGTGCACGAAAGCGTCAAAGTTCTTCGCTCCTCGACGCGATGAAATATAAATCTCGCGCTGGTGTTGAGAGTAAGAGTGCGCGTAGGAAAGAGAAAATAAAGTACCGGTAGCTTTCTTCGCGCGTGTAATAAAGAGCTTAATTAGCGTTATTTCCTGTAGTTTAGGGGGGCATTTAAAAGTAAAACACGACAAAACGCGACACTCGCGATCGCATCTTTCTTCTTCGAGATTTACTACTTCGCGACGAGAAAAAATAAGAGATCGGGACGGACGCGATGACGAGAACGACGACGACGACGACGGTAAAGAAGAGCGCGCAGCAAAAGCAGCAGCAAAAGCAAAAGCGCGGGGAAAAATCGCGTCGAAGAAGAAGAAGAAGAATTGGACCACGCGACTTTGAGAGGAGGAAAGTTTTTGCGAAACTTTTACGTTTCGCCGCGATGATGACGACGATGATGGCGCTGCTGTTTTCGATGACGACTAAAACGACGACGACGACGACGGGTTTAAACGATCGCGAAGAAAAGGGATCGTTTTTGTTTTTATTGCGCGCGGACGCGATGAAGTTCATGACCTCGTACCACAACCACACGATCATGGTTGCGAGAAACGCGAAGGAGATTCACGCCAACGCGGACGAGGAAACTTTGGTGGTCGGAGACGTTCACGCGGACAACGAAGAGGAGAGAAACGAGATGAAAGGTTCCGCAATAGTTCGAGAAGGCGGACGGCTAATTTTGAATGGGGATGACGTGGAGGATTCTATTGATGTCCTTTCGGACGAGATGGTATCTTTGAGAGCGCTGGCGGAGAGTTTGCGGGAGACTTTGACGCCGCCGCCTTCACCGCCACCGGCGGTACCCTCGCCGCCGCCGATGCCGAGTCCACCGCCAATGCCACCAGCACCACCATCACCACCGCCAATGCCATCACCACCACCATCACCACCGCCATCACCACCACCACCAGCACCACCACCATCGCCACCGCCGGTGGTATCGCTCACGGATGCCACTATCAAGGACGCAATCACAGCGTGCTTGAGCGAGAGCGGCTGCGTTACCGGCGAATGCCCAATCTACGGAAGTTCGTCGGGATACGGAACGATGCCGAATTGGGACATAAGTCAAGTTACGAATTTGGGTAATGATAAATATCCTCTGTTTGGTAGCAATTGCCAAGAAACGTTCAACGGCGACATTTCCAAATGGGACGTTTCGCAGGTGACGAACATGTATCAACTGTTCTATGAAGCAAAGGCGTTCAATCAAGACATCGGTGGATGGGACGTTTCACGGGTGACATCTATGGATTACATGTTTTACGCGGCGCATGTTTTCGATCAAGAAATTGCTCTCTGGGACGTTTCACAGGTGACGACTATGCAATACATGTTCCAGTCGGCGCGTAAGTTTACCGGGAATATCGCTCGATGGAACGACACGAAAGCAGAAAATCAGTATTATATATTTTATGATGCCACGGCGTTTCAGGAGAAGTTCACGTGCGACGATCAAACCCATGGCCCCGTGCGATCGTGCGAGTGTAAATCTAAATTGTACTGTCTCACGGATGAAGTGTTCCACGACGCCGTCCGCGAGTGTTTAGTAGAAGATCCCGTCGCCGGTTTGTGCGAAAAATATGGATCGAAGACCATGAGATTCGGAGTTATGCCGAGATGGAACACGCGTTTGGTGACGAATATGGACGGCGAAGATGAAAATACGTCGACTTTGATTGGATTTGCGGGAAAGGCGGAATTCATCGGAGACTTATCGAATTGGGACACGTCGAGCGTCACGAGCATGCGCAAAATGTTCTATAAAGCTTCCGCTTTTAACGGAGAGTTGAGCAGATGGAACACGTCGCAAGTCACCACCACGCAGCACATGTTTGAATACGCTTCTCGCTTTAATGGCGCAATAAACAGTTGGGATGTAAAGAACATCAAAACTATGGGAGCGATGTTTTCCCGGGCGTATTCTTTCAATCAAGACTTGAGCGCTTGGGATACGTCCAACGTGCTCGATATGTCGTTTTTATTTCGCGACGCGATATCTTTCGATCGAGGTGCAATTATTTCAGAATGGACCGGGAACGCTGTCGTTTTTGCACAAACTGGAATGTTCTCTGGAGCCACCGCGTTCCAAGCCAGATTCTCGTGTACAGACGCCGACGATGGCCCGTTGAGCTCGTGCAGCGCTGCTCCAACAGTGTGCGCAAATGCAAGATATGTGTGTTCACACGTTTCCGGCGTTTTCAACTGCGCGCGCTGGGACGGTGGTGATCTTACAAGTATCGAAACGATAGAGTTGTCGGGTTTTGATTCAATACCAACCGGTGAATTTGTAAAACAATGCAAATTTATGAATGGATATAGTAGAATGTGCGTTTTATTTACGGGAGGATCCATTCGATGCGTTGAATTCTCAGACTCGTTTCAAATCACGGCGACGTACGATATTTCGAACGGCGATGTCGTATCTGAAATTAGTTCGGGTTCATCTTCAAGTACGGCCAACTTTATCATTGCAGTTTTAAAATCCGGTACGCTTGAAATGCTAAAAGGTGCGATCGACGTCGTACCCGTTTCTGGTTTGCCCACAACTTCACCTATAGTGAAAGTAGCTTTTCAATTACCTGCGTTCTTTTATGCTGTCACAGCGGACGGGAAAGTGTATCATTGCTCACTCGACACGTCAACTGGCGAGTGTGGGAGCGTGACTGAAATTAGCCCGACGAATTCAGATACTTTTAATAAACAATACCCAGATTTATTGGGGCAAGCAATCGATGTTTTCGCGGATACGCATGAGTCTACGAGTGTCACGTTTGGCGGAGCACTACTGAACGACGGGACGATACGTGCTTGGGGGAGAGATGATTTTGGATGCGATGGTGACGGTAACGGGAACATCTGCGCGATTGGCTATACCGATTGCACGGCAAATCCGATTCAAAACGTATTGTTCGCGACAGGCTCTCAGGACAGCATGTGGCTTCTTCTCGGTCCCGAGGGCACCATCACGAAATATGGAAGGTACGCCACATGGCCTGGCTTTCACCCGAAAGAACTCCATCAGGACGTCTCAGGGAACATTCTCACAGGAATCACCGAAATAACTGGAGCAAAGCATGGAGCTTGCGCGATAAATGGAAACGGTGAGCTCTATTGCGCTTTAGTTGCAACTGCTACTTTCAACCTCATACCAAGAACTCCTACAGCACCATCTCCTACTCAAAGCCCAAATACAAACTGACACGCGCTTGTTACGGAGTGTTTGACCGAAGCTCCAGAAACTGGGGAGTGTACCGATTGGGCGTCTGGAAATAAGTACGGGACGATGCCAAACTGGAATGCGAGTTTAGTGACGGACAAGAGCAGTACGTTTGAAGGTTATCCTCAATTCGACGGCGACGTATCGGGATGGGGCACGTCTTCGGTGGTTAATATGACTACCATGTTTAAAGGCGCATCTTCTTTCAAACAAAACAACAGCGGATGGGACACGTCGCAAGTGACGAGTATGAATTATATTTTCTGACTCTAATGAATTCAACCACGATATCGGGACGAAATCCGATGGGAGTTGGGACACGTCCTCGGTGACTGATATGTCATATATGTTTTCTTCCGCTTCTTCGTTCGACCACGATATTTCTGATTTGCAGTCGTATCTTCATACGTGTAATGCTACTACTTTCATATACTGGTATTACAAATGAAAAAACTTTCAAACTCTTTCGACATCTCAGTCGCTCCATTCGGAGTCGTTCTCGTCTTCAGCCGCTGCGGCTATTTTAATCGAGGCGAGCCTTTCACTCATCGACGCTTCTTCCGTTTTCACAGCCACGAGCGGTTCTGGCGGCGGTCTCGAAAGCAGAACTTTTTGTTTCGTCTTCTCTTGCTGCTTCTGCTTCTGCTCATCTGCTTTCACTATATTTGAAGAATAATGCGCACCGCCCGATGACTCAACAGACACGTTCATCTCCCTCCTCAGCGATTCTTCCACTTGTGAATTGAAAAGCGACGACGATGTTGTTTTTGTTGCAGTCGTCGTCGCTGATGTTGGCATGAAAGAAGAAGTGGAAGACGAAAAAGAGGAGGAAGTGGCAGAAGATCCGTCTCTTTTTCTACCTGAATCGTCCTTTACGCTTTCTTCGTTTCTATTCTTAGCGTTACCCTTTCTCTCTGAGCTCTTAATTCTATCGCTATTATCATTGCTGTTGTTGCTGCTGTTCTCCTCGTGTTCATTATTCTTCTCCTTGAATTTAGGCATTTCAGGCACGTTCTCTCCATTCGCAATGGCCGCTTTTGCTTCTCTCTTCCAAGTTCTGAGCACTTCTCGTTCTTCTTTCTTACGTCGTTTTTCCATGCGTTGGATTCGCCTAGCGTTCTTTTCTAGGAGTAACTTTTCCTTTGTACTCAACAGTTTTCCTCGAGATTGTTCGGGACCATCCTTTCGCGCCGTAGCTTCTACTTCGAACTTTTCCGGTCGACCATTTGCTTCTACTCTATTGTCAATCTCCACTTTATCCTCGCCTACAGGATCTCTCAGCATCATTTCCCAACACTCCGCGTCCCGTCGACACAGCGCCGCGCGCGTTTTTGCAAACGTTCTCAAGGAGCGCGTCATATCAACTCCAATGCTCGCGTGCCAGCGAGGATATTCTTCCCTCGTTCGTTCGACGATAAGATCATACGCTTTGCGTCTGTTTTCTCTCTTAGCGTCAGCTTCCAAACATTCCGGATGTATATTTGCAACGGCGCGTCCGTGCGTCTCGATGACCTCGTCGTAAACGTCGCAGGCAATTTGGTAATGCAAAAGCGCCGTCGTCCGATCTTCAAACGTTTCGCGAATCGCTTCGACGCGTTGCCTGCAATCTTCAAAACACGGCACTAATGATCGAAGCGCTTCACACGCCTTCGATTCGCTGGCTGTGCCCGTAAACGTCATCGATTCCGCGCAATCAGAAAGCGCGTGCAAAGTGTAGCCCAAAGAATAGTTCTTTGAGCGTTTTTGCAAAGCTTTCCCCCACCCTTCTTCGCTTTGTCCCATCTTCAACGCCGCATCACCTAAATCCCGTAGTTTCGTCGCGTTCAAGCGTCGCTCGAGCTGATCGATGTACAGTTCCGCGCTTCGCACGAAAGCTTCGCACTGTTCGTCGAGCTTCGAGGCGTACGTAATCACTTGCAAATACGTCGGATCTTCATCTTTCAACACCGAGTGCCGAGTTCGCGTATACTTTCTCTCTTTCGCGCCGACGCCGTCACTACTCTTCCCACCCCCGCCGTTGTTAAATAGAGATGCAAACCACGCCGAAGCCGAAAAACGACCACGCCTTTCCTGCTCTTCCTTCACCGCTCTCACGTCCGCGTCCTCCGCCAAAGCGTCGAAAACTTCTTCGTTCAACTTGCTGCTCCTCGCGGTGGAAGTAAACGACGTCGCGCCTTCCGTCAAAAACGTCTCCAACATCCTCGACGCCGCAATCGTCGGTGACTCGCAGCACCGACGTAAAAAGACTTCCGCGTCGCGTTCCGAATATTCGCGCTCCGATTTCTCCTTCGAAGTAAACAACAGTTTCGGTACCACGCATCCGGGATACGCCCTTCGCAACTGGTTTCGCAACGAGAGAAAATCATCCGGAAATTGCCTCTTGACGCGAAACAGAGATTCATAAAATTCCTCCTCCTCTTCTTCTTCTTCCTCTTCCTCTTCCTCCTCGTCTCTGTCACCATTCGTCGTCGTCGTCTTACTTTTCTTCTTCTTCTTCTTTATCTTGCGATTTTGCAGGCCGTTCCGGCACTTGGCGACGTAGTTTTTCGCGTTCGACTTTGTCGCGATTTGGACCGCGAACGTCGCGACGCGCAACTTTTTCCCGGAAGCGTCGTCGTCACCATCACCAACCGTCGTCGTCGAGGACGTCGACGCGTCCGCGAGACGAACGACCGAGACGTGATGAGGAGTACGAGGAGCCGAGGCGGAGGACATATATGAGTGCGTTTGCGTGTGTGTATTTATATATGTGTATATGTGTCCTCGAGCGCGTCTAATTCTGTTGTTTTATGAAGCAATTCAACTTTTTTTTTCGTGTTGGGGAATGTCTCTCTTTTCGCGCGAAAACCGAGGCGCGCGCGCTCGACGCGCGGCATCGAGACTTCAAACGGCTTCTATTATTATCATTACTACCACCAACTACTATTGCTATTACAATTACTGCTACTCTTTTGCTATTTTTTTTCTACCTGAGGCTTTTTTATAAATACTATCATTCATCGCTGCGTTGCTTATTTCGCGCTGAGTAAACCGGCGAAAGCGTCCGCGGGTATGTCGACGTTCCCCATTCTGCGCATTCTCTTCTTGCCGTCTTTTTGTTTTTGGAGCAATTTCTTCTTGCGCGAGACGTCCCCGCCGTAGCATTTCGCCAGGACGTTTTTGCGCATCGCGGAGACTGTTTCTCGAGCGATGATTTTACCCGAGAGCGACGCTTGGACGGCCACTTCGAACATCTGCCTCGGCAAGGCGTCTTTGACTTTTTTGACGACTTTTTTGGCAATGTCGACGGCTTTGGAGCGGTGGCAGAGCGTGGCCATGGCGTCGACGACTTCACCGTTGACGAGGACGTCGAGGCGACATATGTCGGCGAATTGCCAACCGGCGAGTTCGTAATCGAAGGTGGCGTAACCGCTGGTGCGAGATTTGAGCTCGTCGGCGAAATCAGAGGCGATTTCGCCCAACGGGAGTTTGTAGCGGAGCATTGCTCGAAGACTGTCGAGTTGAGAATGTTCCAAGGACTCGCCGCGGCGCTCGTTGCATAGCTCGAGAATTTTACCCGTGTATTCAGTGGGAACTATTATGGTCGCCTCTACCAAACGTTCTTGGATTTTCGTGTCGCGTGGGAGACCGGCGTTAGCTTCCAAAGCGAGAGGCGAGGTGATGACGGTGACCGATTTGACGCCTTCGATTTTTTGATCGTCGGGATCGAGCTCACTTCTGTTGTCGCCGCTGCTGCTTGCATTCTCCGCGAACTCTCTCGCGCTGCTCTTGTTGATCATTTTGGTCAGTTTATACGGTACCGTCGGCGCCGTGGCGACGACGTCAGAATCAAACTCTTCTCGCAGTCGGTCCGTGAACACCTCCGCGTGGAGCAATCCTAAAAATCCGCATCGAAAGCCCGGACCTAACGCAGCAGAAACTTCAGGAAACACCTCTACGGAAGCGTCGTTTAAGGTCAATCGCGACACGGATTCGCGCAATTTCTCAAAGTCATCCGCCGAGGACGGGAAAATGCCTTGAAACACCATCGGTTTTGCCATTTTGAATCCGACTAAAGGCGTCACCGCCTCTCGTTTTCGTTCTTTTCGGTTGAACAATGTATCCCCTACCCGTTGCGCCTTGACGTCGCGGTCGGAAGTAATCACGTATCCGACGTTCCCTTTTTGAAGAGATTTCAACGGTGTCATCTCTGGCGCGTGCACGCCAACTTCCAAGACTTCCGCTTTCCTTCCCGACTCGAACGACTCGATGGCGTCGCCCACTTTGAGCTCGCCGTCCACGACTTGGACGACGCTCACCGCTCCGCGATATTTATCAAAATCGCAATCAATCAACAACGCTCGAAGAAAATTACTTTCCTCCGACGATGAAATTGTCTCGTCCGTCATCGTCGGCGGCGGAATCTCATCCACGATCCTATCTAAAATTTCCCCCACGTTCTCTCCGCTCTTCGCCGAAATCCTCGACGCTTTATCAATCCCAAAAATCATCTCCATCTGCTTCTCGCTCCCTTCCACGTCCGCCAGCGGCGAATCGATCTTATTACACGCCGCCACTATTTTCAAATCTTTCTCGAACGCTTGGTAAAACGTCGCCACCGTCTGCGCCTGCACCCCTTGCGTCGCGTCCACCAACAACACGCACCCTTGACACGCGCTCAGCGAGCGAGACACTTCAAAGCTAAAATCCGCGTGCCCGGGAGTATCGATCAGGTTCAGCAAGTACCACTTCGACGCGTCCGCGTAAATATCATCTTTTCCTTTTTCTTCTTTTTCTTCTTCGTTCTCTCTTTCTCTCGAGTGTCGATACAGCAGCGCCACGCTCTGCGCTTTCACCGTGATACCTCGCTTCCTCTCCACCGGCAAACGGTCCAACAGTTGCGAGGTTGCCCCCGTTTTACTCTTCTTCCTCTTTTCGATCGCCGAGCAAAATTCCATCAACCTGTCCGCTAAAGTCGATTTCCCGTGGTCGATGTGCGCGACGATGGAGAAGTTTCGGACGTTTTCGATCGGTATTCGATTGTACAGATGCTTCAAGTTTTGCGCTTTCCACGCTTCGAACGACGAAGAACTCGACGACGAAGAAGAAGACGAATACGAAGCGCCGAGAAACGACGACGACGACGACGGCGCGAAGAGACGAAAATTCTTCGTCGTTGTCATTCTTCCATTCGGTCGTCCATCGTTTGAGCGCTCGTCGACGCCTGTCGTCGTCTGTTGCAACGACGAAAGCGCGGAAGTTGAAGCAGAACAACTCCTCGTCGTCGTCGACAAAGAAGAGGAGCGCGACGAGAGCGCGCGCGCGAGCCTTCTCGCCGCTGCCCTCGACGACGAGGAGAACGTCGACATCTTCCCGTCCTCCGTCTTCACGCTCTCGTCGTCGTCGCGCTCTCTCCGTGTGTCGTTGAAACAACGCGCCTCGCGCGGGGGTTTCTGACGCGTTCTCTTTCCCCATTTTCCCCAAAAGTGTGTGCGCGCGATTTGATAGATACTACGAAGACGCACAAAAAATGAAGCCATCGCGACGTCTTCTTCCTCCTCTCGTTCGATCGATGATGCTCTTCTTCTTCTTCGCGTTGTTGTTTTTGTTGTTTTTCTGTCGTTCTGTCGTTCGCGGCAAAGATGTCGTCGTCGCGAAGAGCAGCGACGCGTTGGCGTCAAAGTCGTTCGAACACGTAGGGGATGATGATGATTATTTCCCGGAGAGAAGAAGAGGAAGAAGAAGAGCGAGAGCGCTGCTCGGAACGAACGAGGACGACAACGACGAAGAAGAAGAAGAAGAAGAAGACGAAGACGAAGAAGAAAACGAGGAGAAGGAGCAACGGCAAAGACGAAGACGACGAAAAGCAGAAGAGCGAGAAGCTCCCGAGGGGTGTTTCTGGACCAGATGTTCCTGGTCGCGGACGTGTCCGAGAAGCGCGACGACGACGACCAACAACAACAACAAGAACGCGGTAATAACCGTTCGAGAGGAATACGAGTGCGAATCTAGCTTTTTAGGCAAACTCATCCACTACGGAGGAGATAAAGCACCGACGGAAAAGTTGTGTTGCGACGAACGCGCGGCGGCGAACGCGAGGTGGGAACGCGGCGCGAAGTGGGCCGAAGACGGGAACGAGGACGCGTGTTTCAATCGGTGCCCGAAGAACTCGAGGTGCAACGCGAGACACGGGACGTGCGAGTGCGACGTTGGGTACGTGGCGCGAGACGCGCCGAAGGATGAGGACGACGACGACGACGCCGCGGCGAGGATGCATTGTTATCCGGTGAGAGAAGATCAGACGGAGGATTTGCCCATTGGGAGCGAAGACGTGCCGGAGATTGAAGATCCAATGTTAGAGAAGGAGAGGATGATTGAGAAGGAAAAGGAGAGACGGGAAAAGATAGTGTTAGCGAAGAAGAAGAAAATCGCGGAGGCGAAGAGGTTGGAGAAGATGAAACGGAACAAAGGGAAGGTGGTGATTGACGAGGACGAGGACGAGGACGATTTCGGAGAGGACGACATCGTCAAACAACCGACGCAAGAGATTCAGAAACAACTGAGAAACGCGCGTCGAAAATCTAGAATGGGTTCAAAAGAGAGGGAAAAGAGGAAACAAATGAGAAAACAAAAAGAGAATTGGAGATCGTTTTATTTTTGGTTCTTCATTTTAACGATTTTAGCGCAAGTGTTTGTGTGCGCGAGGTTAGGTGTTTTGACAAACGTCGCCATGCGAGTGTTTGGGAAAAACCCGAGAAAACTGTTGAGATGGAGGGATTCGCACCACGGGAGCCAACTATTACCGACGCGATTGGCAAAGTCTCGCGAACGATTAGCGGCGCGCGAGAGCGGCGGTGTTGAGTATTTTTGACCCTTTTCCTTTAAGCGGGCGCGCGCGTAGTTAAGTAGTTTTTATAATGATAATTTTTTAAAGGATGGGTTTAGAATGAAATGACAATCAAAACACGGCGCTATTATTAGATTTTTTCTTCTTCGTTCCTCACAGTTTTTAGAACATGCCCGGCGGCGGGGCGCCTCCTCCGGCTTGAGGGAACAAACTTGCTAACTTTTCAAACGTCTTCATGACTTCCGGATCGTTTTGGTACTTTGTAATATTCATCGGGTTCGCCGAGCAATCCATCACCGCCGCTTGCACTTTCGGGTTTTGGAACGCGCTCGCCAACTCTGGATCTTGCATGATTTGCGTCAATACGTCTTCAGGTTTCATGCCCATTGCCGCGAATTGCTCTTGCACCTCCGGCGAGTTAATGTCCGGCATCGCACCGCCCATACCACCGCCCGGCATCGCGCCGCTCGATTTCATAGATTTCATGATACCTTTGAGTTGATCCTTGTATTGCGGGTTGTTCAAGAGCATCTCGAACGTCTCCGGGTTACGCATAAACTCCGGGAGGTACGGATACATCAACTTTTGCATCTCCGGGTTTCGAATCATGTTTTTCATGTACTCTAAAGACGCTTCGTCGTCTTCCTCATCCGGCATATCCGCGGCGTCTTGGAACATATTGCTGCTACTCGAGGACGTGCTCGCTTCCGTTTCCACGGCGTCTTCGAAAAATGCCTTCTTCGGCGCCTCTTCCTTCGCCGCAGTTGAAGAAGAAGAAGAAGAAGACTCACCGACCCACGTCAACTCTGACTCTTCCGCTTTCTTCTCTTCCGCATCGGATACCGTATCCACCGTCTTCGTCGCCGAACCTCTCTTGGAAGAAGAAGACGAAGTCGTCGTCGTCGTCGAAGCCGCGCTAGAACTAGAACTCGAAGGCGTCGTCACCGGAGTCGCCGTCGTATCCGTGTACCTTTGCGTCGCCGCGGACGGCTTCGGCGGCGGCGTTTGCATTCCCGGAAACGGCGGAAACGCGTCCCCGCCCCCAAATCCACCGCTCGGAGGCATCCCCGGCATCCCCGGCATCCCCGCGCCAGGCATCCCTCCGCCCGCTTGACTCGTAAACTGCTTCATCATCTGCTGCATCATCATCGATTGCATATCTTGCTTCTTCCCGGCTAAAAACTTCGGGACAATCACCGCCAACGCGACGCCCAAACCAACGTACACGAACGGTGGAATCGACCCTTTCTCCTTCGCCGGCTGCGGCGGCGCGTAGTAGTATTGCTGCTGCGGCACCACCTGCTGAACCGCCGCCGGATTCGGGTTTCCACTCGGCGCTAAATCCGACATCGCCGCGCCTGAACCTGCTTGCGGCTGTTGATATTGCACAGGAACCGGTTGGTACTGCGGCGGTGCCGGTGGCATCGGCGGGTAATACTGAGCCGGTTGTTGTTGTTGTTGTTGTTGTTGTTCCGCTCCTGTCGTTGGATTACTACTTTCGATCGGTTTTTGTTCGTTCTTCTTTCCTCCTCGAAGCGAAACGATTGATAAAACTTTATCGCTTCTTCGTACTCTTTGTCTCGCTTTAATCATCGTCGAGTTTTTTCCTCCTCGGAAAGAAGAGGAAGAAGACGAGCACAACTGGTGGTGCTGGTGCTGTCGCGAGAACATGGTCGTTTGGTGCGCGCGTCTGGGGAAAGTGAAGGACGACGTCTTCATTTTCCCCAGAAATCGTTCTCTTTTTTTTCTGAAACCCTAAACCTTAACCCTAAACGACCTCGTTTGCGATGTAAAATTTAATTACGAACGACAAAAGCGCGTTCGTTAGTTATTTCCTCTCTCCTCTCGTCGGAGAGAGTGAGCAGTAGGGAGAGAGAGAGAGAGAGAAAACGAAAGAAGATGATCCGCAACCGAAAAATATCCATCCTGGATTCGCTCTCGCACCCGTTCAAATCGATCGTGGCGAAGAGGAAGCAAAAACGAGCGACGTTTTTCGAGCACTTGGAAAATTTCGACGAGGAGCGAATCAATCAACGCGCGGAACTTTTGGAGAAGTTACGCGCGAGGTACGAGGAGAGGAAGAGGAGAGGAAGAGGAGAAGGCGATGGTTTTTCGGTTGGTGTTGGTGGTGATGATAGTAGTAACGGTAGCGGTGAGAGTGGCACTCCGGAAGAGACGACGACGACGATTGGGAAGAGGGTGGGAAAAGTGTCCTCGAGTTTAATCCAAGAGCACGACGTCCCGACGCTTTCTCCGGACGCGCTAGACGCGGTCGTGGAGGATTTGAAGCACGGGAAGGATAAATTTTCCATGACGGACGCGATGAGTATTATTACCGGCGCGACGGTGTTGTTTTCTCGCGAGCCGAACGTGTGCAGAGTGTATTCGCACAAAGACGAGGACGGGTTCGTGATTGTCGTCGGCGATATTCACGGACAGTTGGAGGATTTGTTGCACCTGTTGAAGTTGTGCGGCATGCCGTCAGAGAAGAACATATACGTTTTTAACGGCGATTTAGTCGACCGAGGAGGGAACGGGTGCGAGGTTGTGCTTTTGATTCTAGCCATGAAGTTGCAACATCCAGAGTTTGTACACGTCAACAGAGGGAACCACGAGGATCCGCACATTAACATTTTCGGCGGCTTCGAGGAAGAGTGTTTGCAAAAATACGACCACGGCGTCTTTCAAGCGTTTCACGAGTGTTTCAGATGGTTTCCGATATGTACGATCGTTAACGATGAAGCGTTTGTCTGTCACGGAGGACCGCCGATGGAACCGGATGGATCTTTAGTTTCCGTGAAGCGGTTGGAGCAAATTCAGAAAGGACCGAGTTTCTTCGAATCGAAGAGCGCGAGACGGTTGGCCATAAAAAAGCAGAAGAAGTTGATGAGAAGAATGAGGATGCTGAAGAAGATAAACGAAGGAGAACGCGACAAAGAAAGAGGAGGAAACATAGCAGGTAATAGTAACGAGGAAGGCGAAGATAACGACGATGACGAAGAGGATGACGAAGAGGAACTGAGCGATGATGAATATGATTTAAAAGTCGAACAAGAATATTTGATCTGTAAATCTATGATCTGGTCAGATCCACACCCAAGCGATGATTTCGTCGGCGTGGAAGATTCTACTCGGGGTGCGGGCGGTTTGTTCGGCGCGAACGTCACGCACGAATTCCTTAGAGAGAACAAGTTATCGTGCGTCGTGCGTTCGCACCAATGCGTCGCGAGCGGTGTCGAGACGTGTCACGACGCTCGACTTTTTACTGTATTTTCAGCGAGTAACTACTGCGGAAAGTCCGGAAACAGAGGCGCTGTGCTTCGTTTTCAACGAAACGATAAGCTCCCGCAACCTAAATTTGCTCTGACGTGGAAAAACGAGGACTGTTTAAACGTCGATTTGCGGCATAAAGTATCGTTTCACCGCAAAAAAGGAGACAAGAGACGCGCTCTGCAAATGGCTGCGATGCAAGCGAGCGAGTACATAATCGAGCGCAAGAGAGAACTGTTCGACCATTGGTCGAGCATAGATATTAAAGGGAGAGGTACAATCACTCGCGAACAATGGGCGGATGGTTTACAAACGGTTTTGAAGCTCCGTTCTCAGTGGAGGAAAATGTTTCCAATGTTAGTCAGTGCGGACGAAGTCGTCACCGGAGGGTTGTTCTCCATGAAACCAAAAAAGACCACGCAATCTCTGGAAGCCATGGAAAAAGCGTCTTCGTCGTCGTTTAAGAAAGTTTACGTGAAGTTTCCAGAGTTCTTAGCCCGGTACACGCCGAGACTGAAATCTGGCTGCCGAGAGTGGCAAGAAGAAGTTTTGGATGAACTTCGACGAGCACTGATTAACGAGGCGAAAAATTTGACCTCGGCATTCCATAAAATGGATGTGGACGGTTCTGGTTCCGTAGACTCGAAAGAGTTCACGAAAGCCATTCGAAACATTCCAAGCTTAGATGTGCTTTCCAACGCGCAAATTCTCTCCGTGTTCAACGCGTTCGACACGGACGATTCTGGGACGCTCGATCTAGGCGAATTTGGCGCCATGTTTGCAGAGTTCGTCAGCGATGAAGGAGGAAACTTGTCTCCAGCTGCTGTTTCTTCGCCTGGATCAACGAGCGCGAGAGTAAGAAACGACGAGGTTTCCGTCTTGTGGAAAGATCGATCGTCGAAACGAAGAGCGCAAATCGAGAAAATGATTTCTTTGAGTCGTTCATTCAATCGCGTTTTATCTCTCAAGGAAAAGGAAAAAAAAGAAAGCGCTGCGACTGAGAAAGAGCTACAATCGATCGCATCTGTGAAGAAGAAGCTCTCCGGAGGAGACGGAAAAGGAGGAGATGTAGGGAGCAAAGAAGAAGAGCAGGTAAAAATAAACGACGTGTGGAACGACGACATCGAGCAATCGATTTCAAAATTGTTCACTGGATACCAGAAAGAGTTGCATCACGTGTGGCACACGATTATCGCCGTTTCTGGAGACGAGCGAAACGAGGGAACGCACCATCAATCCATAGCCAACGCGCAGTTTGTGGATCTCATGTTATCTTTAGACGAGGTGATCAACGGCGATTTGAACGTGCTCACCGAGAGGAGCGCGAAACGATTAGCCGAGCACATGGACACGAACAAAGATGGCACCATCGATTACGACGAGTTTATACGCGCGACTGAACCTGATATCGAACAAATAAACCGATATTTGGCGTTTGACATTGAGTTGTTCGAAGCTCAAAGGAAAGCCGGCGTAGTTTGAGAGGGCGGCCATCGATGCATTCAAAAATGTAAAATAAAAAAATGTAATACAGGAAGCTGCGCTCAGGACGGGTGCGCATGATTTTTGCTACTAATATAATATCGATCTTTGATTGCATTAAAAATCAGGTTCGTGTCGTTCTGTTTGTGTATTCTTTTTCGTGTATTCTTTTCTTCTAATGTCGTTGTTGTTGTTGTTAAAATATTTATACCGCGCCGACCGCCGCGTCCCCCTCCGCGTAACCGATCAGCCCCAAGTAATCTTCCTTAATCGTGGCTATGCAGAAAATATCGTTCGCATCTATTCTCATCCCGACAATCTTTACCCTAACCTCGCAATCTACCCCAATCGTAATCTGTCCATCGTCCGACTTGTAACAATTCTCATCCGTCACGTATTTCACGTCGTCCGGAACCAGCGAATTACTCACAAACAGCTGTAACGGTCCAGCTTCCGCGAAGAAACCAAACTTATTCACTTGCGTCACCACCGCGTCCAACACTTCGTTCTTAAACGGCCGATACGCGACGCAGTCGTATTCCACCGCGAATTTAGCTCGAGCCGTGCCGTCGTCCGTGATGATCCCTTCCGAAACGCTCTCGATGTGCGTGATGCAGACGATGAATCCGTACCGTCCCGAGCACGTTCCTTCCATCTGAAGGAGAGTGACAAAAAAACGCGAGCGTGTTCATACGATTGAGTGAGAGAAAGAAATAGAGCATCATAAATGTCAGCGTTGTTCTCTCGCCAAAAGAAGAGCGCGCGCGCGCGCTTTAGAAAAGAGAGACAACAGAGAGAGGTTTTCCTCTCCTCTCCTGCGTGGGGAAAATTAAACAAAAATTTCGGTCCAAAAATCAAAGAAACGAGAGCCGTCGTCCTCGTCGTCTCCTCCTCGATGTGAACAAACGCACCTCTAACTTAATCTTCTCCATGATCACGTCTTTCATTCTCGCGCCAAAGTGTCTCGGTTCCAGAACGACGTTCTTTTCTCGTCGCACGTGGAAAAACATTTTTTTGCGGTTTTGGATCAGAATTTACACCTCTCTTCTCTACTCTCTCTCTGCTCTCTCTGTGTGTGTGTGCGTGTGTGTGACTACTCTCTCACCGTTATTTTTTCTCGCGCGCGTGCGTTCACGTCTGTCGTGTTCTCTTCTTCTTCTTCTTCTTCTCGATGAGAGAGAGAGAGAGAGAGAGAGAGAGTGCGCGCGCGGGGAAAAGAGCTTGCAGAGAAGTGGAGAATTTTTAGAGACGAGAATTGGAAAAAAGTTGTTCTCAGCAGATTTTAGCGCGAAAGATATCATAAACAAACACGCATATCAAATGCAAAGCCCGAGATTTTCAAACGCGAACAACTGGCGTAAATTACTGTTCGTGGCCGTCGCGATGTCTGGCTCATCGATGATTTTATTCTCGAAATCGCGACGCGAGCGCGAGTTTATGCACGACGCGTTGAAAGCAGACGCGATGCGTTACGAAAAGCAAGCGGAGGAGAAGAAGAGGAGGATGGGAGAACTGAGGACGAGAGAGGAGCGAGAGAGGCACGTGCGAGAGGAGCTGGAGAGGAAAATAGACGGGCGGGTGAAGGTTTTAGAGGATTGAGGAGTTTTCGGGCGAGCGCGCGCGTTTGTATCAACATTGTAAGTGTAAATATATGTAGAAGTGTTTTAAAATACAAAAGTTGTTGTTGTTGTTTTCCTAAAAACGCGTCGAAAGTTCATCATCATCGAAGCGGCACTCTGGCTTCTTCGTGAAAGTTTTCCTTCTTCGCCAACGGGTTGGTCAAATACCCTCCCGAACGGTAGGATCGCAAATAATCGATGGTGATGCCGTCCATCTTTGCCGGGGTCATGCCTAACTCTTTAAATCCTAACTCGTGAGGTTTCTTCACGTAATCAGCGTCTTGGGCGTCGATGAAGGACCTGGTCAATCCTTTCGGCGTCGGCAACGGGAACGGAACTTTGTTCAGCAAGAACTCGTGCGGCGCGGAGAGGAGTCTGTAGACGAATTTTGGGACGTAGCCGACTCGAGCGGAGCGGAATCTTCCGACATCTACGGTTAACTTTGCCAGCTCTTCCATCGTGTACGTTTTTTCTCCGGCTAAGACGTACTCTTTACCAACCGTATCTTCGTCGTACGGCAACTGGCTGATGGCTATCGCCACGTCGTCGACCGAGACTGGTTGGTGTTTCGATTCCCCTAACCCAGTCAACGGTACGAACGGAAACTTACTCGCGTGTTCCGCAAACACGTTCAAAAACCTATCCTCGACGCCGACCAGTTTCGCCGGCTTCACGATGGTCGCCCTCGGAAAAATTCTCTTCACTTCCTCGTCCCCTTCCGCTTTCGAACGATAATACTTCGATTTCGCGTTCACGTCCGCCCCGAGCGCGGACACGTGAATCAATCTCTTCACAGAAGAACTCTCCTTGCACGCCTCGGCCAATCTCCTCGGAAAGTCTCGATGCACGTCGTCGAACGAAAAGTTCCTCGTCTCCCACTCTCTCCCGATCAGGTTAATCACCACGTTCGCGCGTTCCACCGCGTATTTAATCGCCTCGTCGTCTCTCATCGAGTAATCAAATTGAACAATCTGCCCTAAATCCCCCATCGGTTTTAAATGCTGTCGATGGTTCTCCGAGCATCGCGTCGGTAAAATCACTCGAGACCCATTTTTCGCCAAGTGATTCACCACGTATCGTCCTAAAAAACCAGTCGCGCCAAACACCGCCGCGGTGACCCCGGAGTACGACGATCGGCCTCCGGTGCCTTTGCGCTCGAAATTTACCGGCAAGGGCGTTTCGAAGTGTCGCTGCAAATCGTTGTTGTTGTCGTTGAGGGAAGATGATGTGGTGGAAAAAGAAGAACGTTGTCGGGTTCCCTTTGAAGACAAAGCGTTATTAGCGCTTCTGCCGTAATAATAGAAAAAGGACGACGACGACGATGCGTTCGTCAGCGCTCTTCTTCCGGCGCGGTGGAAAGAAGACATGATCTTTCGGCGCGCGCGAGAGAGAAGGGGGAGAGAGAGAGAAATAAGAGCGCGTTTGTTCTCTCGCGTCGTCGCGATCGAAAAGACCCTCGACGAAGGCCGACCGACTGAAACCCTAAACTACAAAAAACTCAACTCAAAATTGAAAGCTATTGAAAGAGGTTCTCAGAAGAAGAGCCGCAAAAACCTCTCTCTCTGAGCAGCGCGGAAAGAGAGAGAGAGAGAGAGAGAGAGAGAGAGAGAATCTTTACGTCCACCCGAGAATTCCTCGCGGCGCACCAGATCGCGCGCGTATAAATACAAGAGAGAGAGAGAGAGTTGAAATTTGATTGATTGGAAAAAACCTCGTTTCGAGAGAGAGAGAGAGTTACTTTTTATAACCGTGTTGTGGCTTCGCGCGATGTCCTCCAACGGCAACGAGAGCAACGAGAACGCGATGAGTTCCTCTCCTCAACAGCAGCAGCAGCAGCAGCAGCAGCAAGGAAGCGGAGGTGGAGTTGGGTCTCTCTCTCCGTCGATGGTGTACCCGACGAAATTCACGTGGCATTACGAAGGGAAAGTCGTGCACTTGTGCGGGTCGTTCACGAACTGGCTGGAAACGGTCCCGATGGCGCCTGAAATCGTCCCACCGAACGGGAACCAAGTTTTTTCGGTGGTTTGTAACCTACCGAGCGGGTACCATCAGTATAAGTTTATCGTGGACGGGGAGTGGAGGCACGACGAGAATCAAGCGTTTATACAAGACCCGCTCGGGAACGTGAATAACTGGTTGTTCGTGAAGAAGCCGTCGGCCGCGCACGGGGGCGGTTCGGTAGTTTCTAGTCCGAGTAACGGTGGTGGTATTGGTAGTCCAGGGATGAATAGCGCGGAGAACGTGAGCGCGCAGACAGGCGACGGCGGGTATAATCAACAGCAACAGATGATGATGACGCAAAACTATCATCAGCAAGGGTCGGCGCCGCTGGAAGTGCCGGGAATGATGTCGCCAGGAGGAGGGTCGTCTGGTATGAACGACGGAGGTATTATTGGTGGAGGGCAGCAAGCGCAAGTAGTGCACCATCGGCAGCAACAGGATCGACCGCAAGGTCAGTGGTTGAGTCAAGATGATTCGCAATCGGACAGCTTGAACGCCGCGGAGCAACACCGGAGAATACAACAACAGCATTACAATCAACAACAACATGGAGGAAGCGATCAGCACTTAGTTGGGGAGATATCCCCAGAACGCGCGGTACATCGTCACCATCACGCGATGCGGGACGAAGCGAACGCTCCAGAGGCGACAAACGTCGTAGACGCAGGCATGGACTGGGTATCCGGAGGGATCAACGGGTTGCAAATTAAACGAGACGGCGACGGGAGACGGAAGTCTATAAACGTTGCCAGAGATGGTGGACCTACAGCGGCGTCGGTGGCAGCTTCGATGCGCCCCCCGGTGCAGCCAAGTACGAACAATAACGACTACGTCGAACAGCAAGGTGGAGCAAACCCGGACGAGTACGCTTCGGATGCGTCTCGCGCAAGAGTCTTAGAGTTTTTGCAAAGGCACACGGCGTATGAGCTGATACCTGAGTCGAATAAAGTAGTCGTATTTGACATCAACTTACCAGTCAGGCAAGCGTTCCACGCGTTTTACGAGCAGCAGCTAGCGGCGGCACCGCTGTGGAACCCGGCGAAAGGGGATTTTGCCGGTATGATTTCCGCCGGTGAGTTTGTAGATTTGTTGAGAGTGCTCTCGGATGCGTTCAAGGACGTGAAGCAAGTCACGGAAGAAGATTTAGATAGGTTTACCGTCGCGAAAGCGAGAGAAGAATGCGGCGAGAGCGTGGAAAATTCGAGTTTACTCTCGGTACGACCGGAAGATTCGTTGCATTTGGTCGCTTTGGTTTTGTTAAAGAACAACATGTACTCCGTTCCGGTAGTCTCGTATGGCGGCAGCCAGCAAGGCGGCGGCAGCCAGAGTAAGAAATCATCGGGCGATGGAGGTGGTGGTACTAGTGATAACAAAGATAGCAATAACAAAATGGGGAGTAGGAATCAGAACGCTGCGCAGCTTCTTCACGTGACGAATCTCGCGGAGATTTTCGCGTGTCTGCACAGACACTTTCGAGGCGTACCTTCCTCCTTGCCGCTGTTTTCGCAGCCTCTCGGCGCCTTACCCATTGGCACGTGGACGAAAGAATTCGGCGGAAGAAGGTCGCCGAGTGACTCCTTACTTCGGAGGACAAACTCGTTTGGTCAAGCGGACGCGGTTGAAGCCGCGTCGGACGAACAGTACTTCGCCAATCTTCCGGAAGAGTTGCAAAGACTCGCGCCTTTGCGATGCGTCTATCCTCAGACGACTTTGGCAGAAGCGTTTACGATGATGAATGGTGTCTCGTGTTTACCAGTCGTGGACGATAGTGGACAAGGCGGTTTAATTGACGTCTACGCGAGAAGTGACGTCGTGAAATTAGCCTCGAATAACGCGTACTTAAACGTGAACATGAACGAATTTACGATAGCTAGAGCGTTGCAAAACTCGCGGATGGCTTCGGGCGGTGGCGGGTACGCGTCGCCGTCTTCGATAGGTGGTAGTGGCAATGATGCTGCCATGGACGGGTCTTCAATGAATACGATGCCGAGCAATGTTTTAAACAACAAACCTCCGAGTCCGAAATTCAACGCCAGTGGTATGGCTGACAGCCCATTCAGTTCCGCTGGAGGATCGCCGTCGAAAGGTTATAACAATAGTAGCACGTACGCCGGCGGGTTTTCAACATGTACACGTTCGGATACCTTGAGAGCGGCGGTCGAAGGATTAGGATTACCGGGCGTGAAACGCCTAATTGTAGTGGATGAAAAAACGGGCGCATTGGAAGGCATCATCGCGTTATCGGACGTCATGCGCTTTCTATTGAGATGAGAGATGTTTAGAAATGTTTAAAACGCGCAATAATTTTCAATTTCAGCAACTTTAAATTGTGCTCTCGCACGCCATTAGAAAATACAACACACACATATCATTATTCAACTCGTTCTTTCAGACTAAAATGGTTAATTAAAAAATACATCCGCGAAAATCATCAGCATCGCCGCATAACATAAAACTACTTTGTAAGGTGTGAATTGTCTAGATCCTTCGTTTACCTCAAAATTCACGTTGGATGCGCTACCTATGGGAGCAGAAGGAGAGATGTATGGACCTCGTAAATTGTCCAATTCGTCTGGCGGAATACATCCGCCGTATCCGTCGCAAACTCTTGCGAAGATGCCATCGGATGTTGTCGGTACGCTTGAACACGGGTACCCTTTCTCAGGTTCGATTGAAAACACGTGTGGACTCGAACAAGACGACTCGGAATTGTAACACTTGAACGCGGTCGTCGAGCACACGCTTTCCGGAAAAGAAATTTTTTCAGTTATGCAGAATCCGCCGTGGGAAGTTGAATCGAGTTGTTGGCACCAGAAATGTGCGTTCCGACACTCGTTCTTGAAGCAACTTCCGATATCGTCCGAGTACGTCCCGTGTGTACACTTCGTTCCGTACGGTTTCCAAGCATCAGCGGCGCACGATTTGCTGTTGCCGTCGCATTTTTCTTGGATGTCGCACGTTGACACCGCGTCTCTACACACGGAGCCGCTCGGTTTTATAGCACACGAACTATCACAACATCCATCGTGGTAGCTCGAGCACGCTTTGCCTGACTTTAGCTTACACGTTGCCGCGTTACAACACGTGCTTTCACTTCCGTAGACGCTCCCGTCGGAGCAGTCGTTATTCATGCAATCGCATTCCTCGCCTTCTTCAATGATACCGTTCCCGCACACCGCTTCGTCGCCTTCTGCCAAACACGCGAATCCGAAATACGTTGCGCTGTATTTTGCCACGGTACACGTGCTCCAATCCGTTTCGAGTTCGTATCCAGCTTGTGCTGCCATGATTAAACCGCTATCGGGACAACTGTCCATATCACCGTCGTGGAGAA
>Ga0181559_10001410_pt1 | contig 23585 bp, 5 predicted proteins | sample 011ome_21_FD_133752 | JGI IMG/M metagenome (GOLD analysis project Ga0181559, IMG submission 133752) | Coastal salt marsh microbial communities from the Groves Creek Marsh, Skidaway Island, Georgia - 011508AT metaG (megahit assembly) | ecosystem: Environmental > Aquatic > Marine > Intertidal zone...
AAGCTGGATAGATTCCGGTAAGTCGTTCCATAGTCCGTTGGGAATCAGCTGCATGTAGTTTTCGCTACCACCCGCATTGTTGGGTTCCCCATGATTCCAGTCTTCGTAAGCATCACTTGGATTTCCTTGCTTCCAGAAAACATCTGAGCTGTAGGTGGGTATCCACCATTCCCACAGCCCTTCCTCGGTTGCATCGGTGCCGCCCAGCCAAACGGAGACGCCCGCAGCGGTGGAGGTAATCTTGGCGAGTTGTTCCGCACTTTCGGCAGTGGCGATCCAGCCCTGACGTTCATAAGCATCAAGCATCGCGTCTGCGTACGTAAATGGCCCATCGATGCGGCTAAAACCATCACGAGTCTCTAGGACGTACGAGTACGACTGCGAGCTCGATGCATCTTCCCAAGTCCCGTCACCAAGCATGACGAGAAAATCTTCAAGGTCCTCATAGTTATCCGGCTGCGTTTGAGTCTGACCGGATCGAGCCCAGTTTTCGACAAAACCTTCCGAGAGAATCCCATTTCGGTAATCGCCCTCGAAGAATAGGCTTCGGTATAGGTTCCCTGTTAACCATGACCATCGGCCTTCGAGCCTTGCGTCAGATGCTCCAACCCAAGCGGGTTGCCCGGCAGCGGTTTCACGAAAAAGAGATTGTTCTGCCGTTCCACGCACGGTACCCAATGTGCGGTTGGTTATCGCGGCATCCAGCAAGGCCTCAGCAAATGTGAACTCACCCGGTACCAACTCGGTGACATACTCCACCCCATCGCGGACCTGAATATCACCGTTGGTTACAATGTCCAATTGCCCCGTTGGTGATACGATTTCGGCGGAAACATCAACACCTAGAAGCTTTGGACTCGACAAATTGGTTTCGAGTGCTTGTCCGTCTGAACGCCGTCCCGTGATCGTGATATCGCCAACGGATTCAACGGAATATTGTGTTGCAGCGGAATTACTCTGTGTTCCAAATCCGGAAATGACATAGTTCGTGTCTAGATCGAGTGCAGAGTTTGTCTTGCCAAGCTTCGAAACCACCTCCTCATTCCACCGACGTAGTCCAAGATCAACCGATCCGCCGCTGATGCGGTGAACTGAGTGGACGTTTCCAGTAATGTCCGGTTCCCCGGTTATATCAAAGCTTATTGCATTACCGGCCAACGCTGTAACACTTGCTGGCAGAAGTCGCTTCGCCTTTCCTTTTTGATACTGATTCAGTACCTCATCTGGTGATAAGACTCGATTGAAAATCGCAAACTCATCGAGGTTTCCGGTGAGCTGTCCGTCCCATGATGGATTTCCACCGAGGTACCAGGAGCCAGCAGTATCCTTGATTGCAGATGCCGGATAGGACTGAGGGGGTGTGGGTTGTCCATTTAGGTAAATGATCATCTGATCATTTGATGCATCCAATACGGTTGCGAAGTGGTACCAATTTCCGGCTTGCACGCTTCCATCGGCCGTTCGCGTCGTAATTTCGGATGCACCGTCACTGGGCGTAGCCGATAGGTAGAGGAATCCCGCCTGATTGATGAACAGTGCGTTCTCGCGGTTGGCGCAACCGACGCCGCAATCAGGTGTGTCCCCTTTGAAGTAGACTGTTTGCCAGCCCTTATTGAAGGAATCCACCTTAAACCATCCCGTGACCGTCTGGTACTGACTATTGTGAAGTCTCGAGTCATCGGGAATGATCACCGCACCTTGCGATGTTGATTCGCTGAACCGCACCGATGTGTTACTGACCTCACCGGTAATGGCTCCCTCGTAACCGAGTTCCACTTGCCGGTAGGTGCCATCCGGGCCGTTACCCGATACTTCATCCGCTGTAACGCTTCCCGACGGATCACTCAGTGGCCAGTAGCCATTAGGTCTTTGGTGACGAATGGTCTCCGCCCACTGGTCATTCGACTCGACAATAACATTTAGGTTGCCGGCAATATTGCCCGATGGTGCAGAAAGATTGACCTCACGACCGATGACCAATCGATCCTCTGAATCGGAAGTCCATGTCAAGTTACCCGCTGAGTTGCTGATCTCGACTGGCCCAGAAGGATTGACGATGGAGGCTTCAAATAAGATGTCACCTGCAGGAACCGAGTTTGTTTCCTGAAGATTTTTGATAGTAACTTGATTAGGAATCAGTTTGTCACGGTCCGGCTGCCGAAGGATCTGAAGTTTGTCATCCCTCGTACTGACTAAAACAAGACTCGGTTGCTCGGGTCGCATCCAGCGCCCTTCGACTTCCTGATCGGTCAAATTTATCCAGACACTGAATCCGTTGGCGATCTCAAGCAATTGAACATTCTGGGCGTGGGTGGCCGGTGAGGCAATTGTGCCGCCTCGAGATTTTGCATCGTTGAGAGCGTCGGCAAATGTCAACTCGCTATTGATTAGTTCAAAACCTGAATCCGTCTGCAGGATATAACGTCGCAGGGATCCACCATTGAGGTCATTCCAGAGACCCGAGTTAAGAAGTTCCGCATGGTCCTCGGCGCCGTTGTAATCGTTTGGCTCATTTGTGTTCCAATTCGCATACTTTCCGTTGACGGTGTTCCCGTCCGACTCGCCGCTCCAAAACTGGACCGTCGTGATTTTATTTTCGATCGGAGCGGTAAGATCTAGATCAAGGATCGTCAAATCGCGGTTGGAGAAGTTTTCAAAATCGACATGATGCATTGCATAGAACAATGCATCACCGGTAACCTCGTCTTTTCCCGGTAAGCTGGCGTCATCGGCAGAGGTAGCAAACTCTGAAATTTGCTCCGTGAAATCAAACGGAACATTCGTCACGGTGATGGTTTGCCCAACGGGTATTTGATCGCCCTGGTGGATGGTACCGCCGTCGAGAGTGACGCCATCTGCAGTCGTGATTAAACCGCTTTGATCAATTTCCAAATTCGCGTGGGCGATACCGAGGGTGGTCGCATTCCAATCGATGGTGCGATCCCCTTCAAGATCTTTGGTTGTCGAGTGATTGCTTCCGCGATCAACCCTCGCGGTTACCTTGAGTTGCGAAGCCGGTAGCACCTCCTGCAATGCATTGACCTCAAGTTCATTGGCGACAATGGTGGTGTTTGCGTCACTTGCAACCTTGACGCTCACATCATAATCAACATGCGCATCAGCTGATGATGCCGCTCGGCCTCGCAGCGTGTGTCCTTCGGCTTCGACATCGATATCTCGCACTCGCGACGTAACGATTAACGTTTCGCCGATGATACGAGTAGAATCCTTTAGATCGACCAATACATCCGAATCGATTGCATACAGGCCAGTTGCTCGTTGTTTGTTTTGAAGTCCGCGACCGGTCGCGTGGGCGAGCATCTCTCCCGTATCGACTCCGTCAATCTCTGCAATAATTTCGATCGTATCCGATACGATGAGTGCATCGGAAAGGATGATGGAAGTTGCGTTTCGAGTCTCCGAATCTGACTGCATCCGAATTCCAGCACCGTCAGCTTGGTTTGCTTTGGAATCGCCAAATAACCCACTTGATCCCGTTTCGCTGGTCATCGTTGAGTCAAATGTGGTTGTCGCAGTAATTGCAACGGTCGATCCTGACTCCAGTCGTGCCCCGGGAAGGAGGTACAACAGGTTCTGATAGGACTCGCTAATCTCCGCGTCAGAGCGTTGAGTGGTGACAATCCCGCCGCCTTTGGTTTCGGCGTTAGACTTTGCGTTATCACTATTTTCACTGACGATTTTTATGTCGCGCTGTGCTCGCAGAAGACCACTGATTTCCAGTTTGGTTTCCGTCTCGATATCGGCGATGCTGCGTGATCGATTGTCCGAGGCCGCACCACCCGTGTGGCTCGAGACGTGTGAATTGACGTTGCTGGAGGAGTCGGCAATCAATTCGATGTCGACCGCGTGTAATTCAGCCCCACCGCCGATGGCTAAGTGGGTCGATCCATAGGCGTACGCGTATGCCTTCGGATCGCCGGTTGCGGCGACCAGTGCACCACCGGAGGTTTTGGCGGATGCGTGAGCCGTACCTGTGGCGTCAGTAGTGGGTTTGGATCCGAGCTTCACGAATTGCAGACTGTGCGTGCCGACTGATTTGGCACTGATATCGTAGACGAGGTTATGACTCCCCTCGCCGATATCGGTTAAGTCAGCACCTTCGGTTCCAATCGTACCGTTTCGGCCAACATTTGTGCTCGCTGAGCCGGGGCCATCGGTGCGGTTTGAAAACGAAAGTGCATTTCCAAGAGCCGCATTTTCAGGTGAATCGGCAAGTTGGAACTGATTGACGCTATCTACAATCACGTAATAGGTTTGCAGGTTCGTGAGTCCGTCATACGGTAAATTTCTAACGGGCACCAGCGTATGGGTAATGGTCTCAACTTTACCCGCGGTGTCCAAAATCACTTCTGCTCCAACGGTTCCGTCAGCATTGACCTCTCGCAATTTGACACTTTTCTGATGATTTGTGTCGTTCAGGAATTCGACGAAATATCGGTTACCGCTCAATAGCCCATTGATTGCTTGATCGCGCGACGCACCAAGCCACGCACTGGGTGCTCCCTCATCTACTAGTAGCTTTCGGATTTGCTCATTGATCTCCGCGTTTGGAACTCGTGCAATCCAACCGCCCATCTCAATCGCTTTCTGGCGAGCCTGTTGAAAATCACCGTCGAACGCGACCACTTTGTATTTTGGTAATTCCACCAGAACATGTCGTCCATGATCAGGCGACAGATCATTCCAAAAACCCGAGCCGTTCATTTCAAGGTGGGTTTCGCGATTTCGATGCTTTGTGTGTTTTCTAAGGTCATCGGGTTGGTTATCGTCCCAGGCCTCAAAATCAATTCCATTTGGGACATAACCGTCCGATAGGCCTTGCCAAAAATAGTCGCCATAAGCCGGATCGTCGGGGTGTGAGTACCAGTGCCATACATCCTCTAAGGAACTATCGTTCCCTCCCAACCAAACGGCATTTCCTGCCGCCACCTTAACGGCCTCCTCGTATTCTTCGACGGTTTGGATCGATGGAAGCCAACCTCCGTTTTGCGTCGCAAAATGTCGTGCGGCGTAGTAATCGACTTCGCCTTGCGTCTTATAAAAACGGAACTGTGGTTGCTCAAGAACGAAATAATTGAGGGTGCTACTGATGTTGACGTCATTCCACTTTCCGTCCTGTCGAATGGACAGTGCATCTTCAGATCCATTGAAATTATTAGGCTCTCCACTTGCCCAGTTCGCATACGAATCATCCTCGGCGAGATCGCCACCACTGATGCCGACCCAAAATTTTTCACCCAGCATTGTGTCCGAATGTGGGTCTTGGCTATTTCCCGTAACCCAGTACCACTCGTCCGCGGTCGCCTCAACGCGATATTCAACATACTCGCCATCGATGAACTGGTTGATGTCATCACCAAGGTAAAGAGTGCTGCTAAAGTTTGTATCTTCTGCGGTAAGTTCAATTTCTCCGTCTTCATTCACCACCGTGATTGAATTGATCGAGTTCACCGAAAATTCAGACGGTTTCGCGGCGCGATAGGTCACCGCTTGGCCACCTGAGAAACCGTGATTCGTAATATCGAACTGGCTTGCCTGAACCGTGTCTTGCGAGAGAGGAAGTGGCGCAACGGGGTAGATCGGATTTCCGCTGGCGTCCTCTGAGTACGGGTAAAGCTTCAGTGAGGTGGAGTCGATACGATTTACCCAATATCGTCCGCCGTCAACGAGACCCTCGATTTGTCTCGCACCATCGCGACGATAGGAAACAATATCCCACTGATCCGGCAACCAAGAATCAAAGGGGCCGGCGAACGATGTGGGCTTGATGAATGTCAGCAGATCCTGATCGACTGACACAGTCGTCACCGAGCTATCGATTGATTCACCAAGCTGGACGATGGTATCGTCCAAATCAATGACTCGATATTGTTTGCCAATTTCCAGTCCCCCAACCGGAGCGAGGTTACTGGATGTCGTCACACCATCGTCTGGGTAATTCTCATAACGAAGAACATCTCCGGTTCCATAGTTGTGTGGCAGATCAAAGATGATGGTGTCCTCAACGGGATCAATCCCAAGTGACGCGTCAAAATCTCCAGGATGTGGGTTTTGGTCAACACCCGTGTGAACTTCAACCGAAATCACCCGTCCCGCATTGATTGTTGTTTCTTGACCAACCAATCCTTGTACCGTCGGATCCACCGTAGCGGTTACCTTGGGAGTCAGTGAAGTTAGTCCCAAAGCTCCTCCGATCATCTGAGCATCGACCAACGCATCGGTGATACCTTCGGCTCGAATCTTGACATCTAAATCGGCATTGACAACGGTCGGTAGATTATTCCTCCACGCCGGTGATTCAGGATCAAGCGAATCACTTTCACCGATCACCGCGGAGACGACAGGTGCTGCTTTAATGGTTTCCCTCAGCACACCGATGGGGAAACCGATTGAAAAATCGCGTTGCTTGCTGTCACCCGATACATGACCTTCTGCCAATGCATTGACAAACACAAAGTCGGCAGTCACTTCGGTGTTCCCAGTGATCCATGACGAAACCGTCGGAGTGGTGGTGACATCAATCTTCACAAAGTCAAAGGCCGCTACTCCAACACTGACATTCGTTGAGGTAACACTGCCTGTACCGATATCGTCACTCTTGGCATCGGTTCGAACCGTACCATTTGCAGCATTCACGAGCAGCGGTTGCGCAATAGACTCACCGTCAATGATTGCTTCAACCGAGTTGGTCATTGATGAATCCACAAACACTTGATCGTCCGATACCCCAAGACCTAACACTCCCGTGATTGCGACAACGGAGGTTTCACTATTTGCGACCGACTCGGAGATCACATCGATGTCGCCGTCCATCGCAGAAATGGTCATGGGATTCGAACCTGCACCAGTGGATTCGATGGAGGCACGCACGGAGTTTGTTATGTCTGAATTAGAAACCGGAGTTGCGGCGGCGACCGCCACCACGCTCGCCGCGATGGAGATGTCCTCAGTGGCGCTGACCTGCTTGGTCGCATCGCGAGCGCTAACCGTGATCGAGCTATCAGCTTGAACCGTGCTGTCTCGGATGGAGGCGTCAATGACGCTCTGAGAAGTGTTATTTAAATAACTGCCCACCAACGCTGCCGCAAAACTCACCAAATCAGCACTAACCGATGCTGACACTCCAGCTGTTTCACCGCGAAGATACATGTTGATTGGAGTCGAGCCATCGGGCGGTTGTGGCAGCCGAATTTCAGCATTGACATGAACCGCTGCGGTACTATTGACGATTGAGTTCTGAGAAATCTCTGCCGTAACATGATCACCCAACCAATTACTTGCCGTTGAAACCCCAGCGACGGCAGCCACCGAACCGGTTGACCCGATTGCAGCTTGAATATCATTGGTGAAAATCTCTGCCGATAGTTCGGGTTGCGAGATTGCGTCAACCATCAAGTTTGCCGCATTGACCGTCGCCCCCGAGACGGTTGCAGTGGTCGCTGAACGATGGGTCGAGCCGTCCGTAGTTTCCAGTCGATTGATGACGGTCGTGTCGGAGCCGCCAATTGCGACCGAGGCACCGGACGATCCGGACAGTCCAACACTTACCGTGACGAGGTGAGCGGAGATTTTCGGTTGCTTGGTTGCGGCAATGGTTACATCTTCATTTGTCGTCAGGGACGACGAACCACCGGAATTTGAATGGATCCCAGCAAAAACCTCCGTCGAGACCTCGTTGGTCGATTCTTGAACAAAAGCATCGACACCAACCGATACACCTTCGGAGATTGTCATGGCCACCTGCACGCCAACACCCTTGACCGAAATCTCGGAATCATCGTTGGCGGAAATAGTCACCGATTGATTGGCAATTAAAACGCTGTTGATTGCGGAGGCTGATACTTTTGAATCGACGTCGTTGAGTGTTACCAGTCCGATCATGCTAACGTCGACAGCAACACCCTCCGGTGCGATCTGGATCGCCAAAGCGGCGTTTGAACCGACCGCGGTGATGACGTCGCGTGACGTCGATTCGACTAAGAGTTGACCCGACGTCTCGACGTGCGAGTCGTCGATTAACGCAAGTACCTGACTCGTGATCCTATTCTTCGTCAGGGTGAGACCAACACCCGCAGACGCGGTGGTCACCGTGATTGAAAGTGCAACGTCAATAGTTTTGCTTTCAATGGTTGCTTCGGAACTTGCCATCACGGAGACAGCTGCGCTGTTGAGGATCTGCGTGCCTTGCTTAATCTCTGCTAAATGGCTGCCGCCGATTTCGTTGATGGAAATCGCACCATTCGCGTCCGCTCCCGCACCACCAGCAGCGATCAACATTCCAAGTTGTACGGCGTAGGAATGAATATCGGCTTGACCGATCGCCATTACCTCAATCTCTGCGGTGGGTGAATCGATGGTAGCGTTCACAATGCTGGCCGACACCACGCTCTCATCGTCGATTCGATTGACGCTTGAAGAAGCGCCAAATGACCCACTGAAAAGACTCTCCATATCGTAGTTGATGTCGAATGCAATTCCTGTGGCGATGGACTTGATGTAAGCGTGATCCAACGCCTCAACACGAATCCCATCATCCACCTCGACGGACCCTCGCCTCGGGGTAGTCGCCTGCTCGTCTTGTTCTTCCGTCCCAATTCTCGCGCGAACGCTGCGATGAATAAAATTAGAAGCGCCGGCGTAAGATGCGCTGAGGCTGATCTCGCTTGAGCCCAAGCCCAAACCGCCCGCGAGCGTCACGTTCATGATTGCAGCTTCATCGATTGCGTGAACCATCAATGCTTTCGCATGGAGGATGGTATCAGCCCCAAGGACTGCATCCACATCATAGTCGATATTGTTGTAGGCGTAGGAAGTGCCAACTGCGATCGATGCGGCGCCGAGGCCCGCACCTTTGTTGTAGGAAATCGCAAAAGCACCGCCATCTCCTGTGATTTTCTGGGCGTCGATTGCCTTGATTTTCACTTCGCCTGAATCAGCGATTGACGGGTCGCCAACGGTCATCGCAACGTGATCGATTTCGGCTTTGGTGGTTGAATCGAGATTGTTAACCGACCCCGATAATGCAACACCGATCGCAACGCCACCGGCCGACGCGATTCCAAGTGATCCGGATACCGCCCAAATGGACGCTTCGGTGTCATCGAAATCTGGGTTCACCTCTTCGGAATCGCCAGACTGCGAAAGGACCTCGACATTCCCAGCAACCACGAACGTGGTCAAAGGGTCGTCGTCTATCAGAGAATCTGTGATGAGAGAGGTTGCGGTCGGAGTGATTTCATTCCATGCAATTGAACCTGAAACGGCAACGGATGCGCCTTCGCGAGAACCGCTATTGATCGATGCGGCACCCGCTGCCGCTACATATTTTGTGTCATTTACACTTTCAATTGAAAGTGACGGATGCCCAGATGCAGCTTCGGAAACGACGAGGTTTTCATATCCATCGACGTCAATCACTGCATGGGCTTGATCGGTTCCAACGTTAATGGCTGCATCTCCAGCGATCGAGATGCTGAAAACGCTTTCCAACTCCTCTGCCACCGATGGAGCCTCTGACTTAACCGGCGATTTTGCTAGTCGGAAAGTTGGGATAACGGAAACCACCGAATAGGTGTTTACATCACCATCATTGGTGGCATCCAATTCCACGTTGGTAGCGTGAATTGAGCCGCGATCATATTGAGGTATCACCGAAGAGTCGGTGCCAAACACTTCGAAATCGTTCGTCCAGTCATCAGGTACCGCTCCCAGGTAAGCTCCGGTCTTACGGTCAACGAGATTCAGAGACCCACTAAGACCGATTCCCGTACCGTCGCTTGAGACAAAGCTACCTGAAAGCACAATGGGTCGGATATTCGATTCAGCGATCACACCGAGTTCGCCGCCTTCGTATTCAATCTGTTCCGCTACCTGAGCTAAAGTAACGCTGTCCTGATCGGAGACAGAACCGCTAATTCCTAGTCCCACGCCATCTGATTCACTACCGGTCTCGGACAATAAGAAATTTCGCACTTCCTCGGTCGATGAAACCTCCAGCCCACCTTGTTCGCCGGTATGGATCTTAGCCCCCGGCTCCACGATCGCCAGCGTCGTGTTATCGGTACCGACATAAAGACCGGATGCACCCATCGAAAGGGATTTTGCCTTTGCTCCAAATGGGCTGAATCCGGCACCTAGATTCCAAGAGAACAATCCACGAAGGATGTTGATCTTGATATTACCCGCAAGTCCAATCATCGTCATGGTCGTGCTTGCTTCGACATTGACTTGTTGGAGCGGCGTGTGATGGTCAATCTTTTGATTCAGGCGAGCCCCATCATGGATGATCGCCTGCGAATTGTTGATGTAATCAACTGCCGCAACCGAGCCGGTAATAGCGGCCTTGGCACGCTTGTCGTAAAGACTATTCCCGTCAGGGCCAATTTTATCTGGCTTAAAGACCACGCTATTGGCCCAAATATTCAAATAACTATCAACACCAAGTGTTGGGCTTATCCATTTAGCGATGTTTGGTGGCCAGTTGGCGGGATTGCTTTGGTTTGTGTGACCAGCGGTTGCAACGCCATTTTTGACCGTGGGATATTTGAGACGTGGTAGAGATAGTTTCGAGGATGCCTCAATGGTTCCACCTGCATCAAGTTGTGCATCGCTACCAACTTCCGTAATAACGGTGTTGTCGTAGATCGCTACACCCACGCCCACTGCAAGTGCGAACGACTTGCTTGGTCCGGCCGATGCTGAACCCTTTGCAAATACTTTCGAGTTCTGCGCGTGAGACGATTCAAGGGTGATATCGGCAGTCGTTTCCAGCTCACCGTCGACCGAAACGATGATATCGTGATCCGCATCAACGAAGGCAACGGAGGCGGCAAACGCAATCCCTCCACCACGTTTTGCCCCGACATCAATCGGTCCCCTACTAAACAAGTCCTTCCAAGCGTTCCCACTCCAAAGTACTTCCGGTTTGGTTAGTAAATCCGAAAAATGGGGCTTTCCTCCTAGTCGGACGCCGGCCAATGACTGGTTTTTGTTGCTTTTCGTGCTTGATGAGACGGTAATGCCGTCGGTTTTGCCGGAACCGGTTTCGGATGTCTCGGCCTCCTCGAGTTTTGCACGTTCCTCGTTAGAGAACCCATTGACTGAAAACTCAATCTTGGCTGCAAGTCCCGCTTCGATCGCTGTATCCGCCAAACGCAAAGCGTTGGGACCATCAACAACCGCATAAAAAGCCTCGCCCGCCAATAAACCTCGAATCGGTGGATCGGTTGCGAGGTAGGTCAATTTCCATTCAAACGCGTGATGTTCTCCCGATGCACCAACACCCAAGGAAACATGGATCCCTTGATTGGCATCTGTCAATGAGTGTGCGAGTTGGAACGTATCCCCGTCAATCGGTATTGCGTAATAGGTTTCGCCGTCCACCAATCCTGGAATCACGTCTCCGCCGCCTGCAAGATAGGTTAGTTCCTGCCCAAGGGAGAATCCATGTTGAGAAAGGAAGAGACTGGAATTGCTGGTTTGTACGGTGGCTAACTGCGTTGGATCAAGGACGATAAAAGGAGTCGCTTCTCCTAAAACGGGTGTGGCGTCGATTTCACTAAGGAGATGTGCACCATTACCAAGTGAACCACGACTGGTGAGGTCAATCAAACGCGGTGGAATAGCGGTGGCATCATCGTAAGAATTGGCCAGACCAATCTCATTGGCCGATACCTGAACTACGAAGTAGTCAGATGCATTGGACAAGCCGCCAATTGGATCTCCACCGCTGGTCTGATAATTGACAGCCTGCCCCGTCGTCCAGTCGCTCGACAACTGAATGGTATTCGCGTCAAGGTTAACAACCGGTGACTGCAGGCCTCCGTTGAATTCGCGTGTAAAAGTACTGGAATCAAGCGATTGTGCGCTGCCCGAGCCAGCTGTACCTAAATTGAGGTAACTTCCGGTTGCATCGCCCCTGGCCGCCGCAGACGCATCCTCTACGGATGTGGTCAAGCGAACGATATCGTTGGTAATGTGAACAATGTAATAGGTCGACCCATCGGTTAAGCCGTCAATGGGCTGTCCACCCAAGGCATCATAAACAACGCTCTGCCCCGTCACGAATCCATGGTTTGGAGAGACAAGCCAGTTTTCGTCCGTGTCCACCTGGAATGGATGGAATGTATGGGACTGACCGTTATTGCTGCTGCCCACGCTCGTCAAATCAAGATGAACTTCATCCTTGACATCATTCAAGCTTGAACTGAGTTGAATGCCAAGGCGATTGATGACAGAGACATAGTAACTCTCCCCAGCAACCAATCCTCCTATTGCTTGGTTACCAACTTCAGGTTGGTAGACGATTCGCTGACCTGTAACTAATCCGTGTGGCGTGGGAAAAAAAATTGAATCTTGTACGGTATCAACAACCGGTACACTCACCTGATGCAAAGGGTTAAACGCAAACGAGGTAAGGCCGGAGACCAAGGTGAAGCGGTGCTGGCTCTCCTCGGGTGGTTGAAACACGATTGCATTGGACTCGTCCGCATCTCCTCGGGTCGATGCTAATTGGAAACGATCTTCATCAATCGGAATGACAAACAGTTCTTGGTCTTCAAAGAGATCTACGTTTTCCGTCGTCTGTAGTGCGGGCCCAGCGAGTGATTGGTACTTTAGAACGCTGGCTGCATTGAGTCCGTGATTCGGAAATGTCCAGACATTGCCGACGAGGTCATAGACTGTTTGGTTAACTTCAAATGTACTCGTCGGGTCGAACGAAAGCGGAGAAACAGACGGGATGAACGTATGGCTCTTTGAGGCGTCAAGTGTCAACTGAACATCGGGATCGGTATTGTAAATCAATCGGTCAGCGGTCTGGATCGCACTTGTGTCGATCGCCAGTGTGTTGGTTTCAGGATCGAGCGCCTGCTGTGGATCAAAAAAGATCGTATCGGCAACATAAGCAATCCCATGCTGATCCCCACCTCCTTGATCAGTGAGTGTGATCGAGATTCCTGCTTCTGCATCCGGCACCGATTCAGCAAGTTCGATCGTATTCGCATCAACGACAATGACGTAATAGGTTCGTTGGTCTTCCAGACCACCAATTGGAGTAAACTCCTGCGCATCTTGACTTTCGGATGCGATCGCTAGGTATTCGACAGGCTCACCCGTGGTGAAACCGTGGTCAAGAAGCTGGATTTCATTTCCAACCACATCCGTCTGGGGTGAAAAACGCAGGACATCCACTACGTCAACCGAATGGATCGAGCCTGATGGCCCAAGTGGAACATCCAGATCAAGTTCCATTGCATGAGCAAGCTGAATTGTTTCGTCCAGAATTTCGACAATCCGATAGGTTTGTCCATTCTCAAGACCCTCAATCGGCTCAGTCCCGTCAAAACCAGTCAGGGTGTAGAGCACTTCGGTACCGCGTTCCCATTCCAATTCGGGTGCGTAGGGAATCGCATCATTGGTTACCGCATTCTCATCAATCTCTAATTCTCGAATCGTGGGCACAACACCATTTGCAATAACCTTTCCGTCAACGTTCGTACGGATGTCAGTGGTATCGGTGCCGACAGCTACGGTGATACCAACAAGTCCATCACCGTTTGCTGCGGTGGACGCCTTGGGGATCGACTGCGGCGTCCCTGTCGATTCGATCTTGATCGATCCACCCGATTCTATGACGACCCCGGATTGCACATCGGTGACTACGGTTAGGTTAGCATCGGTTACCGCCACAGCAATCATCTTGACTCCCGCCGCAGTCGCCGAGTTAGCGGCCAGCGCTTCCCTCCGTGCTTCCCCCGTTAAACCTGACCCAACCTTGTCCGCATATTGGGCCATCGTCCGAGAATTCGCTAACGCTTTCGATGTACCGGTTGATTCCAGCGTTACATCGCCGCCAGCTGATATAAATGTCTGGTGGCTCAAGGAAGGCTTGAAGGTGGTCAACGCGTTGCCCGTCGCCTTCGAGTATCCAATTGCCGCTTGGACGCCGGAACCGCCACCGTAATTCCTTGTCTGGATTGCTTCCGCTTCAGATTCAACTTCACTCTCCGACGTCACAAGGATATCGCCCTCGGCAATTAGCGATGATCCCTCAACCGTTACCGATGCGGAGGCTTCTCTTTTGAAGACAGAGAAGGTTGGATATTGAACGATGCTTCCAAGATTCGACGAGAACAGGTGCTCGAGTCCTTTTCCAGCGACTCCCTCGATCGCTGCACCGGCAACCATGGTTCCAAACCATCGATATTGTCCGCCCGCGAAGCCGATCACATCTTCCGCAATGGATTCGATCTTGATCGCCTCGGCTTCGATCGTTGAATCGACAATGGTGATTGCGGTAGTGTTGGTATCAACCGCAATCACTTGTTTGGCAAACTTGCGAAACTTGTTCTCAGATTTCAGTTCTATTTCGGCACCACGAATCTCCGAATCTTCGATTCGAATCTCCAAGGTATCGGGACCGGTGTCTGTGACATTCTTGGTATCACTCACTTCGAGAACCATATTCCCAGGTCGGAACAGACTTCCCTCACTGACGTGACTGTAGAGGTCACCCGTCACTGTAATGGATGTACTCGAATGCAAATCAAGATTTCCAGAATTTCCAGTGGATTCACTGAGAGCTTCATCACCTCCAGAATCGAAACGGCGTGTGGAAAAAATCGACCCCTCAACAACCGTGATGGATCCAGAGGTGGTTAAAGTAAAATCGTGGCCAAAGGTATGGAGCGTCCCCAATTCAAAGGCGGAGTCCCCACCCGAAATTTTCAGATCGCCACCCACCTGGCTGAGACTGATCGCCTGCTCACCAGGGACGGCGGTGTCAAAGTCTCTGGTGAATGAACCAGTTGCAGTTCTGTACTCTAGAAACACTTCACCGCTGGTGTCGATTGCTTCCTGAAGAATGATCGATTCATCGGAAGAAATGTCGACACTGTACTTTTCTAACAGTGGGTTATGAGTCAACGTGACTGCCGCTAACAGGCAACGGTCTTCCAGTTGCTCAGCGAGCAGGCGCCGACGACGCTCGACGCTTTGCGTGCGAGTACGCCTTTGACTCACTACCCTGGAACGTCGCTTTGTTGAGAATATAGAAAAGTGTGTTGGCCGATGGCTCATCGTGTTCCTCAGATACCCAACGGACGCTTCGTGAGAACGGTTAACACATTGGGTCATGATCGGATCAAACAAGGCAGTACTGCACTCTACGGAGTTGGACCACAGAGTTTAGGCAGGTGTTTGATCTGATAAGTACGCTCGTTCGGACATTCAATCCATGTGGACAGGTATTCGATCCATCGGTTCAGGCGGAACATCATAACAAATGCCTGATGAAGTGTGTCGCCGACACAGGTTTTCGATTCACATCACCCGATGATGACCACAGATTGAAGCGTAAAGCGGCGGGTAGTCGAGTCGATCTGCAGATTCAGGACCGCTGCGAATTTAGTAAAAACATGGCCAAATCACTCGGGCGTTCGTCTCGTTGTCTCAAGTCTAGGGTCTAGCCGTCGCGACAGGTTTTGCGTTTGACGTTTTGACCCTCACTCGAGTAGCGAGCCGCGGACGAATACCGACTGAAGTATTTGTTCTCTTAGACTTTGTTCGCGAAGGGGATGCCTCCTCGCTTTCTTCCATTGCATCGACCAGTGACTGGGGGCTACAGGAAATCTCTTTTTTTGTGGGCCAGAGCTAGTCTGTTGATCTGAAAGAACGGATCCCACGGGATCCATGTATGCTGCTATTCTGGAAATCGAAGCTCACTAGTTAAAAGCTTCAAACGAATTCCTCCCCACGGTGATACTCCGATGCAAGAGCGTTGTGTTCGAACGATGTTTTGGTGGTTTGGTTGTTTCTTTCTTGTGCTCAATTCACCGTTGGTCACGGCAGGCGATTGGAAGCAGTTTCTAGGATCAAACCGAAACGGGGTAGCGTCTGAACAGAATTTGGTAGATTCGATCAGCCAAGATTCCGTAAATGTCGCTTGGCGAGCGAGAGCGGGTTTGGGGATGTCGTCCGTTGTCACCGCTGATGGATACGCCGTTACGATGTGGAACAACGCGAGCGATCAGGTGATTGCTGCTTTGGATTCTGACACCGGCAAAACCCGATGGACGACAAAGCTTTCATCGTCTTACAAAAACTCGATGGGGGATGGACCACGAGCTACACCCGCCATCATGGACGGAGTGATTTACGCTTACACCGGTGAGGGAATTCTAGCCGCTGTTAAACTTGAGACGGGCGAAATTATCTGGCGTGTGAATACGGTTAGCGACAACCAGACGATTGCTTCTGAGTACGGCATGTCGTCGTCGCCTTTGGTTTGGAAGAATGTCGTCATCGTGCATACCGGTGGACGAGGTTCTGCTATTTGTGCGTACGATCTTAAAACTGGCACGCAGGTTTGGAGAGCAGGGTCGGGCGCGGCGGGTTACTCTTCACCAACGCTGCAGACGATCGATGGGCAGGTGCAGATCGTTAGTTTTATCGCGGCAGGAATTGTGGGCGTTGATCCGGCAAACGGTAAGGTGCTTTGGACCTATCCGTTCAAGACAGCATACGACTGCAACACTGCATCACCGATTTTGATCGACGGGATGATTTTTTGTTCCGCAGGTGAAAACCACGGATGCGTTCTATTAGAAATTACACGTCAAGGAACCGATTACGTCGTCAACGAACAATGGCAGTCGGTGGATACGAAGAGCGTGATGCGTAATGAATGGCAAACTTCGATCGCAGTCGATGGTTATCTTTACGGATTTGATAATGTCGGCAGCGCGGGGCCAGTGACCCATTTTAGCTGTGTCAATGCCACGACAGGTGATCCGGTTTGGCAGGAGGTGCGATTTGGAAAAGGGAATCTAACGCTTGCCGATGGGAAATTCTGGATCACGACGATGCAAGGCGAGTTGGTTTTGGTCAACGTTAACTCCCAGCGGTATCAGGAAATGGGACGCGTTCAGTTATTCGGGAAGACGCGTCAGTCCTTAACGATCGCCAACGGTTTTGGGTACATACGGGACGACCAAGAGATCGTTTGCATCGATCTCAGGAAACCAAATCAATAGTGAACTCTGTTGATGGTTCATGTCCAACAAGGTTGATTACGCCACCACGACGACTTCTGCCTGTGGAAGGTTCGCAAAACCAAGGAAGCGATTTCATTTACCTAACGCAAACTGAATCGTTATTCACTCGAGAGCCAGTCGCCGCGAAGGGCAGAAGCGCCGAGTCGGCAAATTGGGTCGCATTGTTAACGTTGCTTAAGCCATGCCTCCGCTTGGCTTGTCCAACGGGTGACAGGTAGGTCGGTTTCGCGTAAACCATACCCGTGGCCGCCAGTGGCAAAGATGTGCAGTTCCGAAGAGACACCCGCCTTCTTCAACGCGGTAAACAACGCCACGCTGCTGAGGCACGACACTCGATCGTCTGCTGCATGAACGAATAACATCGGTGGGGTCGTTTTATCTACGACATAGTCCGCTTTGAGTGTTCCATCATTTTCCGCTATCCAAGCGGGATAAATGAGAATGGCAAAGTTTGCAGCGCAAGATACTGAATCCGTTTGATCAGCTGGTTCATAAAGTCGCATTTCCTTTTTAACGGCTGCGAGTGCTGCGGTTTGGCCGCCTGCTGAGAATCCCAAAATTCCAATGTTGTCCGCCCTCAGATTCCATTTCTCAGCGTGGGTGCGTGTGATCGATAAAGCACGTTGTGCATCCATGACCGGACCTTCCCAATTACCGGGAGCCCCGTGTGCCGACGTCGGAACTCGGTATTTGAGGACAATCGCTGCGTAACCCAAATCGTTTAACCAACTTGCCACCTCGGTGCCTTCTAAGTCCCAAGCAAGAATACTGAAGCCTCCACCTGGACAAATGACGACACCTCCGCCATTCGCCTTATCGGGATCGGGCAAGTAAACATGGACCTGCGGTTGACTAACATGACCAAGCTTTATGATTCTAGAACCCGCGATTAGCTTGTCTTCGGGCTTCGTCAAATCCCGTTCCTCGCCTTGCGTCATCGAGGGCGGGCCAGGAATGTCTCCGTTCCAAAGATTGAGTACGATTGGTTCAGTCGCTGCCGCTGGCAGCAGCATGAGGACGTTGAACAGGAGGGCTGATATTTGAGAATTGGATTTCATGATTTGCTTTGCAAGTAGGTCCGATAAAATGCACCCTATCCCGCAACCCGATAATATTGGCGTCAATAGGAGACGTAAGATTATTCCTCAATCTCCTTTCGACTACCATAGATGGATTGAGGCAAACGTTTTTTAACACTTTGTTGATAAACGAAGTTGATGAGTGAAGCGGTTCTGGCGCAACGTCATGAAAGGAAATCAATGAGACAAACCATTTACATCGCCATGATGTTCTTGTTCACCCCGTTGATACTGCCCTCGTTGCGGCAAGCATCAGCCCAAACACTGGAGTCGCAGGTTTCTACTGAGTGGAAGGCGCTTGGATGGACTTTGCCTGAGAGCTTTCCCAAAGATCAGCTTTCCTTGTTCAAAGGACTCAATGCCGCTCGGGGAACATGGTCGTTCAAAGGCGAAGCGATTGATGGTGAGCGTGCCGCTGCGGTAACAGGGACTCTCGTGATCAGCGGGAGTTCGCAGGGAACCATGGCGTCAGCGTGGAACCTGATCTGGTCCTGGCCGACCGAGGATCCGCAGTTCGCAATCGTCGAAAATATCATTGCGATGCCTGAGTATCAAAACCAACAGTTTGGACTCATGTTATTCCGCTTTGGCCCTGTCGACTATTCCAATGTGCAAGCGAAGCAAATGCCAAAGATTCAACCATCCGTGTTTCAGGGAAAATGGGATGCCGGAAAACAGTCGGTCAGTTGGACGCAGAGGAACCTACCCGGCGAACGGGGCAATCAAAAAGAAACGAAGGAAAAACAATCGGCAGCTGCATTTGAGTTGTTGGTTGAAGCCAACGGGATGCTTTCTGTCACCAATAGCGTTGACCTTCTGTCCGGCCAAATCTCAACCGCTCAAGCGACAGAGCGTGCAGGAGAATGGGAGCAGGAAGCCGGCGAGCCCGAATTCCTTACCGGGCTGCACCGCATTGCCAAGGGATCCGAAATTACCGATCCTCGAATCATCCGTTATCTGCCAGCCGAAGCCACCGACATCAAACTGATTAGCGATCGCAGTGGTCACATCGCGCATTACCGAATCTCGTCCGAGGCATTCGATAAGTTTTTCGAGCGCGTATGGAAACGTTACCGCGAGGATCGTGCGGCTGAGCCAAAACGATGGGTCGACTATAGCGAGGAAGAAATCACCGAAGCGCTCAAGGGCTCACCGTTCGGCCGTTACGAGCCGGTGGTTCAATCGGCGGAAATGATCTTTGATAAACCGATCGTATGGGAATCACTTGAAGACGCGACGAGCTACGATGGACCACGAAGGAGCAGTGCTGCTGGGGCGACCTACTACTTTGACCGAGAGGCCGGCATTGTCTTTCAAGAAGCCGGCTACTGGTAATCGCTTCTGGGGCTGCTTTTGCCAAGGTCTGCTGCCGTGGCATCGCTAATCGGTGACACGCTTGGCCAACAATTCGTTCCACTGCGCTTCGGTTGCAAGCGATTTTTGATATTCCATCACAATCAGCCAGCGACCCTCCGTCTTTCTCAACAGTCCCTCAAAGTGGATGTAGCTGATGGTTGGTTCACCGTCCTGCACGGTGGCGTAGCGAAAGATCCCCGTTTCGTGTGCTGTGGCTTCATCGTGAAGACGCTGTGAAAAACGAAACTCAACGGAAGCTTGCAACCGGTTTGCCCGTGTGTCCTCAAATCCTTGCTTCCACTGGTTGAGTGCCTGTGGCAATGGATAACTCGTTTTCTTGATCCCTGAAACTAACACACCCTGCGGATGGCAAGTCGCCGCGTATGCATCGAAATCTCCATCTTTCACACTCCGCGAAACCTCAGCCCAATAACGATTAAGCTCGCCTGTGATTAGTTCAAGCGAGGGATCCCGTTCTTTGGCCTGAATCGAATGGTGTTGAGTGGTCAAAACCATACAGATGAAGCAGAACCAGATCGTTGCTTTAGTCATGAGAATCTTCTCGGCTGGATGTGGAGGCGGGAAAATATAACGCTCATACGTTTGATGCGAATCAATTAATCAGTCACTCACCGCTCTCCTCGGTCACAGTGCGTATGAAGACAGTGCGTTCGTATTTCGATGCGAATCGTTCACAATCTTCAATCGGGGGTGAAAAGCAGAAAAAAAGGTGAAGGAACGAAACGTCATCGTTGGGTTCGTTTTAGGCGGCTAACCGATCATTGTGCACCAACACACATAGAATCTTTGTGAGTGCTGGCGGTTCCGCGAAGTCACAAACGGCATCGAAACCCAAATTACTACCCTCGAGCCGCCGCATGGTCTACATTCGCAAACTTGGTCGATTAATATTTGTAAATTCTACCTTCGCCGTAACTGCACGGGTAACGACTTGACTATCGAAATCGGTATACTCTCGTTCATTGGTGCCAAATTGGATGACATTGGCCAAATACAAAAAAAATACTCTCGCAATTACTCTTTGAATCCCAGGCTGTGAAACGAAGATGGCTCGATTGACCACATCAGTATCGATTCTTTCTCTCTTAGTTCTTTTGGGGTGCGAAAAGACCGAGAACAATTACGCACCGCCACCCCTTCGTGAATTGGATGTCGCGCGACCGGTTGCAACATCGATTACCCCATTTGTGGATGAAGTAGGAGTGATCGAGGCGGTTAGTGAAGCGGCAGTACAATCTCGGGTTCGGGGTTTCTTGCAAGAGATCAATTTTGAGCCTGGCGAGGCCGTCAAAGCGGGTGCTGTGCTTTACAAGATTGAACCCGATCAATACCAAGCCGCCGAAGAGGCAGCCAAGGCAAGCGTGAGTAACGCGGTCGCTGCGATTGCTGTCGCGGAAGCACAGGTGGAGATAGCTCAGGCTGATGTCCTTAAAGCTTCGCAAGATATGGACCGTGAAGAACGACTCAAGGAACAGAATGCAAGCTCGCAGGCAAAATACGATGAAGCCACCGCCTTACTTGCTGCCGCAAAGGCGTCTCTAGAATCCTCGAAGGCTAATGTGCAGTCCGCCACGTCAAAAAAAGAACAGGCCGAAGCGTCTCTGGCACAAGCTGAACTGGATCTTAGTTACACCCAAGTGATCGCGGAGATCGAGGGAAAAATCAGTAAGACCGACTTCAAAGTTGGGAACCTGGTTGAGAACGGCTCGCATCTCGCGATGATTGTGGATCGTGATCAGGTTTATGCCAATTTTACGATCAGTGACACTGCGGCGTTGCGTCTGCAGCGTGCACGGCAAGATTCTTCTGAACCGTCCAGCCCCGAAACTCAAGCTTGGCGAGGCATGACCGTCTATCTCTCTCGTGAAGGAGACCAAGGCTATCCGTTTGTCGGAAAACTGGATTATGTCGATCCCAATGGAATCGACCCAAGTACAGGAACACTCGGGCTTCGAGCCATCTTCGATAATGGTGATGGTCAATTGATGCCTGGCTTATTTGTTTCTCTTCGAGTTCCCGCTGCGGATGCTGCAAAATCTTTGGTGATACCCGAACGAGCCGTGCAGCGAGATCAACAGGGTACCTACGTTTTAACAATAGACACCAGCAATAAAGTCGTCCGATCAGCGGTGGAACTAGGTCAAACCGTAGGCGGTTGGGCCATTATCTCAAGTGGATTGACAGAACAAGATCTTGTTGTCATTGACGGGATCCAGTTCGCGCGGCCGGGAGCTGAAGCTCTGCCAAAGGAAACCACTTTCGAGGTCGACTCCGTGATGTTGCTTCGCGGGATGAGCAACCCCGATCAGTCGAAGAAATTGCAAGTTGAGTCCAATGCAGAGGCCGACGCCTCTCATAATCGCTCCGACGATGCAGCGGCTTCGGCCGATGCGCAAGACGCTTCTTAGACTATCCAAGTTGCTTAATACTGTTCGTCGCTCTCTACGTTATTCGGACCGATCATGTCACGTTTCTTCATCTTTCGCCCAATCTTTGCCACGGTCATTTCGATCGTGATCGTGATCGCCGGCATTGTTTCTCAGAGTGCACTCCCTGTTGCCAAGTTCCCTGAGATATCGCCACCCACGGTAACGGTTTCTGCGATCTATCCGGGTGCCAATGCAACCACCATCGCCGAAGTTGTCGCGACTCCGATCGAACAGCAAGTCAATGGCGTGGAGGGCATGCTTTATATGTCATCCAACTCCGCCAATGACGGATCCTACACGCTGACGGTTACGTTTGAACTTGGAACCGATATGGATATCGCATCGGTTCTTGTGCAAAACCGCGTCTCAATCGCAGAGCCGCAATTGCCGCAGGAAGTGCGTTCGCAAGGCATCATCACCAAGAAACGGTCGACACAGATCCTGCAGTTTATTGCGTTGACGGCCGAGGACGAATCCATTTCTCCCTTGTTTCTTAGTAATTACGGTCTCAAGGTAAAAGATGAACTAAGTCGAATTAACGGGGTCGGGGATGTGATGGTCTTCGGTGCCGGTGACTACAGCATGAGGATCTGGTTGGATCCACAAAAGCTGAAGCTACGGGGACTGACAACCGACGATGTCTTGAAGGCGGTCAGGGAGCAGAATGTGCAGGTTGCTGCCGGACGCATCGGTGCTCCACCAGCCGAGAAGGGAACTGCATTCGAATTCACCGTCACCACTCAAGGGAGATTGGTGACCGAAGACGAATTCCGAAACATCATCATTCGCACGGGTGAAGGCACGCGAATCCTGCGTTTAAGTGATGTCGCCGAAGTTGAACTCGGGGGCAAATCGTACAACTACGATTCAAAATTTAATGGGGTTGCATCGGCATCGGTGGGTATCTACCAACTCCCCGGTGCGAACGCTCTTACAACTGCGGCGAACATTCGGACCAAAATGGAGCAACTCGCCAGCAGTAACGACTGGCCCGACGGGGTAAAGTATGACATCGCCTTTGACTCGACGTTGTTCGTGACGGCATCGATTGCCGAGGTCTACGAAACACTTCTCGTTGCCGTCGTGCTGGTCGTGTTGGTTATTTATTTGTTCCTTCAGGACTGGCGTGCCACGGTCGTCCCCGTTCTTGCGATTCCGGTGTCCCTGATTGGTACCTTTGCCGTGATGAACAGCATTGGATTTTCAATCAACATGCTTTCGTTGTTCGGGATTGTTCTGGCAATCGGAATTGTCGTGGATGATGCAATCGTGGTGGTGGAGAACGCTTCGCGACACCTAGCCGATGGACTTTCCCCTAAAGACGCTGCCGTCAAGGCGATGGAAGAGATCACGGGACCTGTGATTGCCACCACATTGGTTCTGCTGGTCGTCTTTGTGCCGAGTGCGTTTATCCCTGGGATCACGGGCCAGTTGTTCCGGCAATTTGCCTTGACGATTTCCGCTGCGGTACTTATCAGTTCCGTCAACGCTTTGACTCTTAGTCCAGCCCTTTGCGGTATCTTCCTTCGTGCTCCCAAAGAGTCTCGCTTTATTGGCTTCCGGCTATTCAATCGGGCGTTCGACGTCGCCGGTAACGTTTACGGCGCGATTGTTGGAAGACTCGT
>Ga0181559_10001414_pt1 | contig 23533 bp, 20 predicted proteins | sample 011ome_21_FD_133752 | JGI IMG/M metagenome (GOLD analysis project Ga0181559, IMG submission 133752) | Coastal salt marsh microbial communities from the Groves Creek Marsh, Skidaway Island, Georgia - 011508AT metaG (megahit assembly) | ecosystem: Environmental > Aquatic > Marine > Intertidal...
ACAATGTCCAGACGCTCTTCGAGTAAGCGGTTGGTGATAGCGGCGCGTTCACGTAGCGGCAATACGCGGTCGGCAAGTTCATCGGCTGACAGATTTTGCAGCAAGCTGGCAGTCAACAGCACCAACACGATGCGTGGCCAATTTCGAATACGGATATTGCGCATAGCAGACAGACCTCTTTCGTTCATTGCTCGGCAGAGTATCATTTTGCTGAAGCTGGCGAAAACGCATTTGCAACAGGGTATTATTACCAATCCTCACTGCAAGAACACCATAAGATCATGAGTCAGCAAGTTGATCCCGAATTCGATCCTACGCAGCATGTCCTATCCGAATCACATTATTTCGAGGATATGAAAGTTGGTCAGCGCTTTAACAACCCCTCGCGTACGCTGGGTGACGCGAATTTTGCCGCTTTTCAGCTTGCCTCGGGGGACAACCATCCTATTCATTATGATGTAGAGTACTGTCGTCGCAAAGGTCACCGCGACATGGTTGCCCATGGATTTCAGGTTGCGATTCAGACAGCTCCCGGCGCCGGCATGCTGCCCCATGTGCTAGAGGATAGTTTGATTGGGCTGATTGAGCAGAGCAGTAAGTTTCTGAAACCGGTGTATTGCGGAGACACCGTCTATCCGGCGCTCGAAATTGTAGACCTGACCCCTGGCACTACTACTGGCGTTATACATTTGCGCACCACGGTGCACAATCAGAATGGCGAGCTGGTGCTGGAGGGCGAGCAAAAAATGCTGGTGCGCAAACGCCCGCAGGAAGAGAATGTCTAGGGTTTGAAAGGAATCGCTTGAGAAGGATTGTTTGGAGTCGACCCCCGCAGGGAGTAGTCGATTTCTACCGGGGACTAGCTGGCCAATTTGTAAATAGCAGTATGCTCAACTTCCAGTGCAACCTCATCTGCGACTAGAAATACCACGTACAGCCTGATGAATTCATGTCCCTTTCGTTCCCATTTCTTGATGGGTACCGCCTTGATGACGATGTCTTGACCAATTTTAAGACCCTGTCGCATCACCATTTTGCTACCGGTGTGAACCCAGGCTGGCATCACGTACAAATTTTTCAATACCTGGTTGCACATCTCCAGCAGATAATAGGGATGAATCAAAGCCTCAGCGCCCTGATATAGCGTTGCCCGATCGCGCTGGACTTCAACATGCGTCTTGTTTTCAGCCGCAGTGGGTTGCCAGAGCAGGGCTGGGGCTGGCTGCTCAATCTGGATCGCATCCCAGCCGACTTCGTGGCGCGAACTGATTTCTGCTCCCGGTGTCATGGCGGCACGAGGACTAATTTCAGGCAGCTCGAAAGGCAGCCAGCTTTCAAGTTTTGCCAACAGCGTTCCATCTTCGTTGTAGGCGCTGGTGACATGGCTGCGCAGAGTCGATTCCTGGCTAAGATTTTCCGTACGGATGGAGAGCAGATTGTCCTGGTAGGCTGGTTTCAGGAACAGTACGTCCATCATTCCGCGTTCCAGTAACGCTGCGCCGTAGTGCCGGACCAGAGGTTGAGTCAAATAGCCGAAGACATTGACGCCACTAACCAGGGCGCCAGAAAACCCATAGCGTTGGGCAACGTCATCACTATGGATTCGATTCTCAGAGGATTCCGCGTCATTAAGGGCGAGTATCTGCTGCGGTGACAGAAAGTCGGTTGAAGCAGTTGGGCTATCGCTGATCAAAATGAGTGCTCGCGTAATTCAAGTGTGATTGGGGTAGTTAAATACTGCAGAAGCTGATTTGGTAATGCTTCTGGTCTGCTAATGCAGAATGTCAACATGCCTGAGTTGCCAATCTACAATGCCACTGGGGTCCTGCATGCGCAAGTTTCTCAACACATAGTTTAGTTGAGGTGTTTCAAGACGCAACCTGGCAAGGTGCTTGGCTGAAAGAAAGTTGGTTCTTGGAAATGCGTCGCGCAAACAGATGCTCATCCATGAAAGGAATGCAGTCGATGAGCATATATTCGCTGTTTTAACCCAGTACGAGCCTGGTGCAGGGTTCTGAAGGCGTGAATCCCGAGTCACCACCGCGCACCTCAATGCCGAGTTTGGCCAGCTCCCCGGTAACATAGTTTGGTTCTAGTGGGTAGGGTGGCGATAGCTTTGCATCTCCGTTGAGATCAATTTGGGTCACCAAGCCCCGTGAGTGCACTTCAATCACGTCTCTGGCGACTCGAACGATAGATTGTTCGTCAACTCTTGCGGTATCGTTTTCAAACGAGAATAAGTTGAAGAATTCTTCAATCGCTATGGTTTTTCCGCTGCCATCCTTTAGTGCAAGTTCCCAGGAAGCGGTAATCCATGCCTTAATTAACTCGGTCTCTGTCCGGCAATCCAACAACTCCTCGCGAGTCGGGCCCAACAGCGTGATGCGTAACAGTCTCAGTGTTTGGCTGATGGTGTCTTCATCTTCAACCAGGTTCAGGCTACGACCCACGGCAAGCCCTTTGCTAAAGAAAATGAAAAAGTAGAGTGGGAATTCAAGGCTTGTTGTCAGCGAGCCACCTTTTTCCGAAAGTCCGGCAGTACGACGGTGTCAAAGTTACTAAGACCATGCCGGAGCAGTCTCTTGAACACCTCAGGGGGCGCGCCAAACAAGATGGTGCCTGCACTATCCTTGTAAAGGCATGCACCCTGACAGGGCCGAACAAGTGAAAGATCCCTGGCGAATGCGTCAGCCGGGAGGTCTGGGTGTTTTGTGGTCGTTAATTGGCACTGCTTATTAATAAGTTTTTATGGCATCAAGCGTAACCACAGGCTTTAGATTGTGGCAGTGTCTTGAGGGAATCAACAGAGGGTTAATTTTAAAAATAACAAGCGGGGGTGTTATCGCTCAAGCTCGCGGTGTGATTTGGTACCAGATCCGGATCTTGGAATTCCGCTAAATTTCAGGAATCTATAGCAGAATTAACCTCTCCCCATGGTGTGAAACTCTGTGTTTGGTCTGATAGAGCTCATATTAGCCAGTCGATTTGACATGGCAAAAAATGCTGAAATGGCGCCAATATCCCAGATATCTTGTGTGGTGAAACCGTGCTTCTGCAGTGGCACATGATCAGCCTCACTTACCGCATACGCGCTTTGGGAGACCTTAACGGCATAATCCAGCATAGCGCGCTGCCGCTCTGAAATATCTGCTTTGCGGTAATTTGTCGCGATCTGGTCGCTAATTGTCGGGCTTTTTTCTCGAATGCGCAGGATCGCGCCATGAGCGACCACACAGTACAGGCACTGGTTCAAGCCCGAGGTGGCCACCACTATCATTTCCTTTTCACCCTTGGACAGGGCACTTTCGCCTTCCATCAAGGCGTCGTGGTAGTCGAAGAAGGCTCTGAATTCAGCAGGTCTTGCGGCGAGGGCAAGGAATATATTGGGCACGAACCCAGCCTTTTCCTGCACGGCGAGAATTCGCTCGCGAATGTCAGCTTCGATGCTGTCAATTTCTGGGACCGGAAAAATACTGATGGCTTCCTCTGTCATATGGATCTCCTCCGCGTGCCGCTGACGTCAATGCCGGGTAATTTCATCCGCCTGGTACATCTTCAGCTCTGGTGCCACTACTGCAAGTTCAGCCATGGCTTGGATGAATTCTCCTGACTCAGGAACCTGGAAATGCTTCTCTAGGCTGGCCATGTCCTGCCAGTGCTCGACAAACACCAGACGGTTGCTGTTTTCGCTGTCTATGTGGACGGCATGGCTGATGCAACCCGGTTCATTGCGGGAACGCGCAACATGGCTATGGCTCAGAGTGATTGCATGCTCCAAAGCATCCTCGCGCACTGTGACACTGCCTAAAACAATGATCATGATTTTTTCCTGTTGGTGCTGGCCGAGCCCATCATTTAGGATGGGGACTATAACCTAGGCAGGAGCCATTACCTAGTCAGGTAGAGGGCATCCACATCTGCAACAGGGGTTGAGGTGTTAGGCGGAAGGGTGATGGGAAGAAGCGTTATGGGTAAACTGCAAAATAAGATCTATGTTGTCACGGGAGCCAATTCTGGCATTGGGCTCGCGGCCGCTGAAAGTTTCGCCGAGCAGGGGGCTGAAGTAGTCCTGGTGTGCCGCAATGAAGCCAGGGGCAGAGCGGCGCAGCAAAAGATCCAGCAGACCTCGGGCAACGAGAACATCCATCTTGAGATTGCAGACTTCAGTTCCTTAATGAGTATCTCGACATTGGCTGATCGACTGCTGGCACGCTATCCACGCATTGATGTGCTTTGCAACAATGCCGGTGGTGCCAATGCCGGACGCAAGCTGACAGCGGAAGGCTTCGAGCTCACTTTTGCAACTAACCATCTCAGCGGGTTCTTGCTGACGAAGAAGCTCCTACCAAGCCTGCTGGACCATGAGGGAGATCCTGCTCGGGTCGTATTTACGAGTTCGCTCGGGCACAGGAACAGCCCACTAGATTTTGATGATCTTGGCCTGGAAAAGGATTACGGCACGCTCAAAGCCTATGGCCGCAGCAAGTTGATGAACTTGCTCACCGCCCGTGAATTGCATAAGCGCTATGGTGACAGCAAACTCATCGCCAGCTCTTTCCACCCGGGTGCGGTGCGCACGCCGATCTGGAGCAAGGGCGGCATCCTGGCGAGGCTCATCGGGCTGGTGATGTATCCCTTTATGTGGAGTATTGAGAAGGGGGCAGATACTTTTATCTGGCTGGCCAGCGCCGAAGATACCGAGGTATTGAGTGCCGAGGGGAGCTACTTCTTCGATCGGCGCAAACCCCGGATTGCCCAATTCGCAACTGATGAGGCGGCTGCAGAATTATGGCATGTCAGTGAGCAGCTGATCGAACCGTATTTCGAGGCATAGCCCTCCGGATCGCTCAAACTCGAAACCAAACTTGTTGCTGGTTCTTATTATTCCCACCTGCAAGCCTGCAGAGCAGTCCGAATAAGGGTCAGGTCTCACAAACTGCCCCTTACCGCATTGGAAATAACAGCTAGTTCCTGAGCCCGAAGGTGTACACGACGTTACCCGAGGCGATAGTCACATACTGATGGCCATCCACGGCAAACGTCATGGGGGCAGCGTGCACGCGACGTCCCAGTGAGATATTCCATAGCTCCTCGCCGCTCTGCGCATCCAGGGCGAAGAAATAGCCGTCGGCACTGCCGGTGAACACGATGCCGCCAGCGGTAGTGGTGATGCCGGCAGATGAACGGGGCATGATGGGGAATTCCCATTCGATTTCAGCCGTCCCCGGGTTAATCGCGCGGATCGAGCTATGGTAGGCATCCATAGGCTGGGTATAACGGCCGCCACCGCCGGTAAAGCGCTCGCCTTCCTCATAATCCTCGTCACGCTTGAAGAACTCCTGCTCACCGTCGAACGAGGTGACGTAAAACAGGCCGGTGTCCTGGCTATAACCCGGTGAGTACCAATTGGTCGCGCCGACTATGGGAGGGGATACCATGATGCCTTCATAGGTAGGAGCCATACCGGGCACTCGAATTGGTCGGCCGGTTACTGGATCAAGCCCCTGGGCCCAGGTCTGGGCAGCATAAGGTTTGCCGATCAGGAATTCGCCATCAGTGCGATCCAGAGTGTAATAGAAGCCATTGCGGTTGGCCCACATCATCACCTTGCGCTCGCGCCCCTCAAACTCGATGTCCGCCAGGATAGGAATCTGGATCGAATCATAGTCATGCACATCGTGGGGCGTGAACTGGAAATGCCACTCAATTTCGCCAGTATCCCCATCAAGCGCGACCACAGAATCTGAATAGAGATTGTCCCCCAGGCGTACATCTCCGTTCCAGTCCGGTCCCGGGTTACCAGTACCCCAATAAATCTGGTTCAATTCTTCGTCGTAGGAACCTGTTATCCAGGTGGCTGCACCGCCTGTTTTCCATGAATCACCCGACCAGGTGTCATTACCAAACTCACCGGGGCCAGGTATCACATAAGTGCGCCACTCCAGCTCACCAGTCTCTGGATCGTAGGCATCAATAAAACCGCGTATACCGAATTCACCGCCGGCTATGCCGGTAACCACTTTGTCTTTCACGATTAGCGGTGCAGCCGTCTTGCTGTAACCGCTGTCATGGGGTGCGACTTCTTTGTCCCACAGCAAATTGCCGGTACGGGCATCAATGGCCACCAGGTGAGCATCAAGAGTCGACATGAACAGGGTCTCACCGAGAATGGCAACGCCGCGGTTGTTGCGGCCACAGCAGATTCGCAGGTCATCTGGCATGTCGTGGTCATAGCGCCAGTATTGGCGTCCGGTGAGGGCATCAACCGCCACCACGTTGCTGGGTGCCTCGGTGATAAACATGATGCCGTCCACCACCAGCGGCACCGTCTCGGCGCGGTCGATGACCGGGATCTGGTAGGCCCACTTCATTTCCAGCTGGTCGACATTGTCCACGTTGATCTGGTCCAGCAGGCTGTAGCGCTGGCTATCCAGAGTGCCGGAGTACATCAACCAGTTCTCAGGCTCGTCGTCTGCATTCACCAGTCTTTCCCAGGTGATGGGAGAGAAGGCGGGCGTTATCACGGTGGAGAAGGGGTCTTCCTGGGCCTGCAGCGGTGCTGAGACTAAAAAGCTGACGCCTAGGAAGGCGGCAGCGAGCGCAGGAGGGAATGGGTTGGTTATTTTTTTCATTGGGGCAGTACCTCGCGACGCAGGGAAAACAGGTAGGCGACTAGATCATCCAGTTCGCCGTCAGAAAGTGCCTGGCCATAGCCGGGCATGGTGGACTGCTCACTGCGTTCATAGGATTCAATATCGCGTTTTTGAAACGACCACAGGTTGGCGTCTGCATCCATGATGCGCAGGGAGAAGCTGTCTTCGTTCATGCGAAAGCCTTCCCTCACCTCGCCATCTCTACCGGCAACCTGAATAGTCCACCAGCGTGGCGCCACTGCTGCATCTGGATCCAACATGGACTGCAGCAGGTCCTCAGGGGTTTGGTTCTCACCGACTCTGGACAGATCTGGGCCCAGGCGGCCGCCCTGGCCGTTTACCATGTGACAGCTCGAACACTCGCCCTTGCCGCCAAACGGGTCAGCACCAGAGCCGGCATTGCCGGCCAAATCCACCGAGGCCGGGTCGTAACGCAGGGAGTTGATATAGGCGACAAGCTGCCACACCGTAGGATCTGGCACATCGGCAGCCACCGGCAGCATGGCGGTGCCGGGTATGCCTTCGCGGATGATATTGAAGATGCCAGCGTCACTGCTGGCGCGGCGCAATGTGCCGGTGAGATCGGGCGCCCCGGTTTCATCATTGCCTTTGGCATCGAAGCCATGGCAGCGGGAACACTGGCGCTCGAAATATCGGTTACCCATGCGGATATCCACGGCGGTGTTGTAGAGTGTGCCGCCGTCCTCGGCATGAGAGGCGGGACTCAGCAGTTCCGTAGCGGGGCTCAAATAAAGAACGAATGCGCCGGAGAGAACGGCGGTTTTGGCCAGCCCCGGGAGTTTTCGTAGGGCCGTTATTGTTGCAGTAGTCATAAGTGCTCCTCTGTTATTGTTGAGATAGCGAGGAATAAGCTGCCAGCTAGTGTAACACCGGCTCTGGGGGATGCAATTGGCAGGGATTTGCACGCTATAGAGGCTCTGAGGCGCTCAATAGGTCAAGAAGGCTCGCTACACGGCTACTGTCATACGGGCACTAGCAGGGCGGGTTGTAGCCCTCTCGAGTGATCTCATACACGACATAGTCAAACAGCTCGTCGCCGTGACTGCGCTGCTGGATACCACCTCGCAGCTTGCCACCGATTTTCTCTACCGCCTTGCGCGAACGTAGATTGTCCGCACCGACCCAGAACACGACCGTTTCAACAAACGTGAAAGCGTGTTTCAGCATGAGTTTCTTTACCTCACCATTGTAGTGGCCGCCCCAATAATCGCGGCCCAGGAAGCTCCAACCAATTTCGATTTCACTCTTGTGGCTGTCGTAGCCGTGATAGCGTGACGATCCGATGATGCTACCGTTTTCCTTATCGATGAAAGTAAAAGCGCTTTTCGAAGCCATTGCGGCCTCAAAGTACTCGCGAAACTGGACTTCCTCATGGCGATTTTTCGCCGGATGCTGTTCCCACAGTAATGGGTCTGCAGCGATTGCATACATGTGCTCCCAGTCTTCGGCAATCATGGGACGAACAATGACACGTGGACCTTCGAGTGTGGTTTGCAAATCTGGCGCTTTTTCCATGGCGGGTTCCCCATAAAATTGAACCTAAACCAGGCCCAGATCAGATTTATGGAAGTGAAGCATCGGTTCAAAGCCACCCAGGATCATACGCTTGCCGTCGAACGGCATGTCACTCAATGCCGCCATCTGCGTGTCTTCAAACATGCCTTTGTGTGCAGTGTCAGCGGTGGCGCGATCAGGCCAGATCACCCAGGCCAGGATGATTTTCTCACCGGGCTTGGCTTGCACTGCTCTACGATAGTCTGTGAGTTCTCCGTCGGGGATGTCACTTTCCCAGTTCTCAAACACTTCGACGGCACCGAAGCGTTTGTAGAGTTCAAGGAAAGTCTGGGCAAGATCCAGGTATTGTGCCTTCTTGTCCTCGGCGATGCTTAACATATAAGTGTTAATGTACATTTCGCAGGGCTCCTCATGTTCTTCTTTGTCTCGCTATTTGTACTTCGCTTTGGGGCAGGGCATTGCTATATGTTGATCAGGATTTTGCTAATTCCCTTAAGCGTTTTTGCACTCATATCTCTTTTGCATGTTTTTTACGGAGTGCTTAATGATCTTGCGCAGAACTTTTTCATCGATATCGGCAAGCTTGTTTATATACAGACCGCTTTTAGCTGTCTTGGCTTTACCCAGTTTCTTTAGTTCTTTCCTGAAGTCCGAGAATCCCGGCATGATATAGAGCGTAATGTTCTGGGCCCGGGGTGAAAAGGCGACCACACTTGAATCACCTTCACGGCCACTTTCATGTTTGTAGTGGTGGCGACCAAAGCCGATGATGGAGCCGTGCAAGGTGGCCTTATAACCCGACTCCTCCTCCATGATTTTGACCAGCGCCTTGCAGTCGTCGCGTTTAGATTCTTTCTCAATGCTATTAAGAAAATTTCAGACATCTCGTTTCATGAAATGCTTCCTCTTTTTTCGAATTCAGTTGGCTTTACTACAAGCTCTCCCATTGCACAGATTGTTATGTGTCCTCATCTCTGCTTCTCTGCGAATCGAACATGAAAGCTAGCGCTGCTATGATTCCTAGACCTTCCGCAGATGCAATCAATCTGCCTTGAAATTGGGCTAATCCAGAATAGTTTGGATTTATCTCTAAATAGACTCTGTCTGCCATCATAAAAAAGGAATGAGTCCCACAAGTGAAAAACGCTGAAAAGCTACAAACAAAGTTGTAATAACCAATAATTGAAATCTGGACAATTAGTTGCCGACTGTATAGGCAACAATTAGGTAACCAGAAACCATGGTTAGATATAGGGTCATAGCTTTCATAGCGGCCACGATATGATCGCGACCGATTCCAGCAACTTCAATCGTTTCCATTTTTGCCACTCATCTGTTCGAGAGCGGTACCGACATTCGCACGTTGCAGGAATGGCTGGGTCACAATGATGACAGTACCACTCAGATTTACACGCATGTTATGGGCAGGCACTACGCTGGCACCCAAAGCCCGGCTGAATATCTGGCCAAGCTGGATGGCTCATCCTGAGTGTGCTCCCTTATTCCACGCCCATGATCATCGGTGCCGTTGCCAGCCACCAGGGGGAACTCCACATCAGGTTAATGATGAGAGAAGTAAGCAGCCAGGCTGAGAACCAAATTATGTAAGCTTTGGGTATGCGCTTATTGCGCAACAGGTCATAGGCGAACATCGCCAGAATCAGCAGGATTGTGTAGAGGTCTGGAGCCAGTGGGCTATCCGGCATGGTGTTGGGCAGCCAGAGAATGCGATCCAGGGCTGCGGGGATCGGCATAACCGTTGCCAGTATCATCAGTCGCTTGTGGTTTTCTGGATCGGATTTGCGAAAAGAGAGCGCCAGAGCCACAAATATTGGAAACAGGATGCCTATGCGGATTTGCGCTAGCGAAATATTGGTGAAAGTTTCTTTCTGAATGGCGATAACTTCAGGCGGAACCACCGCCGGATCCAGGCCCCATATCACCCGATAGATGGAGGGCACCAATACGAAGCCTGTTACGACCATGGCTGGCATAAGCACCATCCCGACCATGCCCAATTGTCGATGCAAGGTGCGATTGTCAGTGGCGACCAGACTGGTTTGCGCAAGCAGCTGCAGAATCCAGGCGCCCATTACAAAGGCATGGACATGCACCACAGGTAGAAAGGAGTCGCGCTGGCCGGCTTCAATCAGGTAGATTTGCAATTGTCCCGATGGAATAAAGCCGGTAAGCACGGTGACCAGCAACAGGCCTGCCATAAACACGAAAATCCAGCGGTCAAAGAACGCCCAGGTCGTGTTTCCCTGTTTCTGCAGGCCCGCTTGGGGATTAGCAGTTTGTGTTTCCACTGATTGCTCCTCCTGTCTGGATTTATTGTTTTTATTCTGGCCGCAGTGGCGAGGCCGTAACAGCAACCGCAACCGCAACCGCAGGAAAGGCCCTCGCAGCAATACTGATGAAGCGGAGAGGACCCTGATTTTTTATAACTGGACGGAAATATATGTACCAAGAATGATCATTAGGATCAATGCCTTAGGTACGTTACGCTCGGTCCGGTTTTGTGCAGTTTGATTTTCCATGTGCTGTAGCTTAATTCAGGCACAGGCAAGAAAATATGGTTTGGCTAAACCATGTATATTTATACAGTATATTTAGTGACGGATTAGACGATGTGGCCGATCCAGCGGCCCGCCAGCATGACACCTGACCACAGCAACAGCGACAGGAAGCCGGCGGTTTTTACCGGAATTGGGATGGCTGCAGCGGAATCCCACTGGTCCACATTGCGATAGAGCTTGAAATGGAAGAAGCCCATGTTGGCGCCGGCCAGAGCCAGTAGCACCAGCTTGGACAGGAACGCTGGGTTATCAAGGTGTCCGGCGGCGCGGGTGATGAACATCCCGAGGCCGGTCACGGTGGCGATGCTGAACGCACCCCAGGTCCAGTGGGTGAGTTCGCGGTTGAGGGTGCTTATCGGGTAGCGGTTTGCCGCCAGGCCCAGCAGACGCAGGTCCACCCAGAGGATAGAGCCGACCACCATGGCGGCTGCGATCACGTGAATGGTCTCCAGAGTCGGAAACCAGTTGGTAGCAGCGATGACCTGAGAGAGGCCCCAGTTTTCCACGCCAACCCAGAAACTGTGCTCGGAGCCATCGAAATAGGGTTCCATACTCCACAACGGGTACTCCAGGTATTCCAGGTAGGCAATCCAGCGCCCGGCCGTGCACACCGCGATGATAAGCGCGACGCTCAGCAGTGCCATTACCCTGGCAGTCCATGTTCTTCCCGGGCTGAGCTGCCAGTAGTCGGTCTGACGTTTACTGAGCCAGTGAAACACCAGCGTCAAGGTGACAGCAGGCAGCAGGGCAGCCAGCTTCCACAGGAACACCGGGTTATTGAAATAACGCAGCGGGCGCACAAACACGAAGAAGGCGCCGGAAATCACGTTACTGGCCAGTGCGATCCAGAACCACGGCATCACCCGACCGGTGATCTCGGTGATAGATTGGGAGGGGATCGCCAGTCCCAGGATGCGCAGGTTCAGCAGCACGATGCTGCCCATCACTGCCGCGATGCCAAGGATATGCACGGTCTGGATGATGGGCGGGAAGCCCGGGACGTTTTGCAGTGTCCACAGTGCACCGTCCTGCAGGAAGGAGCCCGAGAGGCTTTCGCCGATGCCGCTGAAGAATGAGGGTACTGTGAGCAAGGTTAAGTCTTCCGCTTATCTTATTTGTAGATTAAACATTAAATAAATATCATATAATATTGAATTAAATAATATTTATAGATTTTTATCGGTCACAGCACCCTCTGAAGCGGAGGTCACGCTGGCGGCAAACTTCGCCAGCACACCGCGCTTGTAGCGGGGCTCCGGTTGCTGCCATTGCGTGAGGCGCGCCGCGATTTCCTCGTCGCTAAGCTCAAGGTTAATAGTATTGGCTTCAGCATCGATGGCGATGCGGTCTCCGGTCTCCACAATGGCGATAGGGCCACCCTCGATGGCTTCCGGGGTCACGTGACCGACCACGAATCCATGGGAGCCGCCGCTAAAACGGCCATCGGTGATGAGGGCCACGTCTTCACCCAGGCCTTTGCCCATGATGGCGGACGTAGGGGAGAGCATTTCCCGCATGCCCGGCGCGCCCTTGGGGCCTTCATAGCGGATGACCAGCACGTCGTCTTTGACCACGGTCCCGTCCAGAATGCCTTTCAGGCAGTCTTCTTCCGACTCAAACACGCGGGCATTGCCGTGGAAGGATAAGCCTTCCTTGCCGGTGATTTTGGCCACCGAGCCGGTTGGGGCCAGGTTGCCCCGGAGTATGCGCAAGTGGGAGTCTTTTTTGATAGGTTGGTCCAAGGGGCGAATGATGTCCTGGCCTTCTGGATAGGGAGCAACGTCCGCCAGGTTCTCAGCCAGGGTCTTGCCAGTGACGGTCATGCAGGAACCATCCAGCATGCCGGCCTCCAGCATGGTTTTCATCAGGGGCTGGATGCCGCCGATCTTGATGAGCTCCGACATCAGGTATTTGCCGCTGGGCTTGAGGTCCGCCAGCATCGGCGTGTCCTTGCCGAGGCGGGTAAAGTCATCCAGTTCCAGCTCCACGCCGATGGTATGGGCCATGGCCAGCAGGTGCAGCACCGCATTGGTGGAACCGCCGAGGGCGATGGTCACCTTGATAGCATTTTCAAACGCCGCCCGAGTCATGATGTCTGAGGGCTTAATGTCGTGTTCCAGCAGGTGCATGATGGCTTCGCCAGCGCTGAGGCAGTCATCCACTTTTTCCTGTGAAATGGCATCCTGGGCCGAGCTGTTGGGCAGGCTCATGCCCATCGCCTCGATCGCCGAAGCCATGGTGTTGGCGGTATACATGCCGCCGCAGGAACCGGGGCCCGGAATTGCGGTTTCCTCGATGTTTTTCAGCTCGATATCTGACACATTACCCGCTGCGTGGCCGCCGACGGCTTCGAAGACCGAGATGATATTGGTGTGGTTGGGGCCGGGCTGGATCGTGCCGCCGTAAATGAAGATGGAAGGGCGATTCAGTCGGGCCATGCCCATCAGCAGGCCGGGCATGTTCTTGTCGCAGCCGCCGATCGTGATGATGCCGTCGTGGCCCATGCAGCCGGATACCGTCTCCACACTGTCCGCAATCACTTCCCGGGAGACCAGGGAATACTTCATGCCCTCGGTGCCCATGGAGATGCCGTCGGAGATCGTCAGCACGTTGTAGATAATGCCCTTGCCACCTGCCTCATCGGCCCCTTTGTTAACATCTTCCGCCAGCTTGTTGATGTGCATATTGCAAGGGGTCACCATGCTCCAGGTGGAGGCGATGCCGATCTGCGGTTTCTTGAAATCCCCATCCTCGAAGCCCACCGCGCGCAGCATGGAGCGGCTGGGCGCCTGCTCAACACCATCAACTACTATTTTAGAATGTTTGCGTAAGTCCTTGTTAGTCATGAGATTTCCAATTTTTCTTAATGTGATACTTAAAGCGATTTTTCTGCGTTTTTACCTATTGTTGTCGCAGAAAATGGTGCTACGGAAGAGGGCGCTAATATACACCAGCCCACGGCCTGCGGGCTATGGCAGGAAGGGTTCGGCCAGCAAACCCGCGTTTTGTGCCAGCGGAGACCCGACGCCGTGACAAAATTCCGGTTGTTTCCCACTTATTCGCACTAAACCCGTCTTCAACTCGAAGTGAGCACAGGGAAGTGCGACATGCGCGCAGCGCATGGGAGGAGGGTTACAGCCAGCAAAACCGCGTTTTGCGCCAGCGGGAACCCGACGTCGTGACAAAAATTCATGGATGAATTTTTTCACTATATACAGTCCGAAAACGGCCAGTTTTTGCGCTAACCAGGGGTATGATGACTGCCATTACCTAAGCGGCTGCCGAACAATGCTCCTCAACCCTGACGACTACGAAAACGCCCGCCAGACCCGCGATCCGCGCTTTGACGGGCGTTTCTTTGTGGGTGTGCTGACTACCGGCATCTACTGCCGGCCGGTGTGCCCGGTGCGGGTGCCGAAAAAGGAGAACGTGCGGCTCTATAAATCCGCGGCGGCTGCGGCTGCCGCTGGGTTTCGGCCCTGTTTACGCTGCCGCCCTGAGTCTTCGCCGGGCACGCCAGCCTGGAGTGGCGCGTCCTGGAAGGTTTCCCGGGGTCTGCAGCTTATCGACCAGGGCTTTCTGGATGAAAATTCGGTGGATGAGCTTGCCGATCAGCTTGGCGTGGGTCCGCGCCAGCTCAGCCGGCTGTTTAACGATCACCTGGGCGCCTCGCCGGTGGAAGTGGCCCAGACCCGGCGCCTGCATTTCGCCAAAAAGCTGATTGATGAGACCGACATGAACCTGTCGGAGATTTGCTTTGCCAGCGGTTTTGGTAGTGTGCGCCGCTTTAACGCGGTGTTTAGTAAGACTTACAACCGGTCTCCCAAGCAGCTCAGAGAGAATCGTAACACTACTGCTAAACAAGCTGGCCTGATTGAAATATCCCTGAGCTACCGGCCGCCTTATGACTGGTCGGCGATACTGGCTTTCCTGGCCTACCGGGCGATTCCGGGGGTTGAGGCGGTTACCGAGACCAGCTATGCCAGGACCTTCCGTCTGGATGAGAAAGCAGGGCATTTCGTTGCCAGTTTCGACGCCGAGGCTCACCAGATTCATCTCAAGATCAGCTACCCGGAAACCCGCCATCTCTACCACATCATCGACCGCGTCCGCTCCCTTTTCGACTTGCGGGCAGACAGCGCCCAGATTGATGCTTTCCTGTCACAGGATGCACTGCTCCGACCTATGGTTGAGCGCTTTCCAGGGCAGCGGGTGCCGGGTTGCTGGAGTGGTTTCGAAGTGGCAGTGCGGGCAATTTTGGGTCAGCAGGTCACGGTGAAGGCCGCGTCTACCCTGGTCGCGCGCATTGCGGAACGCTATGGCAGGCCCTATGACTGCGAGCTCGAAGGATTGGACTACACCTTCCCGGAACCGGCAGAGCTGATGGATGCTGATCTCAACGGCATGGGCATAGTCGGGCAGCGGATTGCGGCGATTCAGGCGGTGGCCAGGATGGTGGCCGCAGGGGAGCTGCGTATGGACTGCGGAGTCGACACCGAGACCTTCGGTGAGAAGATCTGCTGCATCAAGGGAATAGGGGAATGGACCGCGCAATACATCGCCATGCGCGCGCTCAATGACCCCAATGCCTTTCCCCACTCAGACCTTATTTTGCGTCGCGCCGCGACGGCGCCGGGAGAAACCTTGACCCCGAAACAACTGCGTGAGCGGGCAGAACCCTGGCAGCCCTGGCGGGCTTATTGTGTGATTCTGTTGTGGCGATATTATGGATATCTCAAGAAAATAGAAATAAATAAAAATATATAAAACAATATTATATGGAATATATTTAATCTAATTTTGCATTAAATATAATGTGCAAAATAACCTATAAAGAGAGCAGGCTAATGACAACTTTTTATCATTATCACGAAACCCCGATCGGCAAGTTATTACTGGCCGGTGACGAGCAGGCGCTGCAGCTGCTGGGGTTTCCCTCCGGTTCAATGAAGCGGCGGCATGATCGAAATTGGGTGGAGAGCAAAAAGCCCTTTAAGGAAGTCATTAAGCAACTCGATGAATACTTTGCCGGCAAACGCCAGGAGTTTGACCTGCCGTTGGCGCCAGCCGGCACGGATTTTCAGTGCCAGGTCTGGCAAGGCCTGCAGCAGATACCCTTCGGCGAGACCTGGAGTTATGGCGAGTTAGCCCGCCATGTTGGCCGACCCAAGGCATCTCGTGCGGTAGGGGCAGCCAATGGCCTGAATCCAATCCCGGTGATCATTCCCTGCCATCGCGTGATAGGCAGCAACGGCAAGCTCACTGGCTTCGGTGGTGGACTTGAAACCAAGTCCTTTCTGCTGAACCTGGAGTCCTCCCAGGCCGCCCCCGGCCTGGACTTTGGCTAGGCTAGTCCAGGCGAGGCCCGGGAACTCGGGCACACTGCAACTGTCGGACAGTATAGGATGGCAGCGCGCAGCGGCGCGGTCATTTGGCAATCCAGTCGATTCTGGGGTCAAGCTTGCAACACCTGCATCATATGCCCGAGCTTTTCAGCTCCAGGGAAGGGCGCGGGCTGCTTTTCGCAGTGGCCGCGAGCCTGCTGGTGCATGTCCTTATCCTGAGTTTCTTTCTGAATGCCCGTATTGGTGCAGATCCCGTTAGCCTGCCCCATACCGTGAGTATCCGCCTGGTGCCGAGCAATCCTCTGCTAACGCCGGAGCAGGCCCCGGCAGACGCGCCTGTGCTTGAGGCTTCCCAAATAGAGAGCGAAGTCATTGAATTAATTGCAGAAACACCAGCTGCAGAGGAGCCAGCAGCACAGGCAGAGCCGCAAGCGCCAGTGGAAGTAGAGGAGCCGCCACCCTTAGTTGAGCCAAGTCCAGATCAACTCGAAGACACAACGGATGTTTTGCCGGTGGCGCCGATGCAACCCCGGGTTAATACCCCGCATATAGTCCTACCCAGTTCGGAAGATCTGGTCCAGTCCATTCGCGCCGTTGAGGCACGGCGTACTTCGCGGCTATGGGCCTATGATTGCAGTCCTCAGCAGCAGGAATCAGAGCTGATAACCTGTGATGACAGGGCTGAAATCAGCGTAGGTAGCAGCGTGAGCCGCTTTAGTTCCCAGAATGCCATCACCAGTAGGACCTACCAGCGATTTAACCCCACTCGGGAAATAACCAGGGCGCAACGCAGTCTGCCGGTAGTGTCCAGCAATGCCCCGGCGCTGGCGGCGCGGCTGGATAGTATTGCTATACCTGAAGATCTTGGCGCTTACCTGCGGCAGGAGGTTGAGGCGGGCATTTCCCACAATGCCAACCAGGGCAGCCTGACGGCAGATATGCAGGATCGACTCACAGACCAGAGCGATGCAGCTCAGCAGGCGCGTCAGTTCACTGATGACCCCTGGATTCGAAATCGCATTAAACCGCGCCTGAGTACACGGGTACCGACCGAAAACTAGGATTGTAGTGATGCTCTGGATTGGCCCGATTTGAAGTGACTAGTATCACTTCTCACCATAGTTTTTCTCAGCAATCGCTGGTGCCCGCCGACAAAAGAAATCTATAATCTGAACCCTTGAACTCAGCAGGAGAATTCATCCAATGAAGCAGTTCGATCTATCCGGCGTAGTGGCCTGACATCCAGCGATTTTCGCGCCCAGTAGAAAACTTTTATCCAGCCTCTTTCACAACCAGGACACAAGCTGGTTTGAACTGGCACCTTGCACGACATCTCGCCTGATCTGTAACGACAGACCATCCTCGCCCCATGCGTCCGTGACAAAAGACTTTGTTGCGTCTTGCTCTTACACGCTCGAAAAACGTTGGACCCTGTTATGACGACAGAAAAATCAGAAAGCGGCTGGCAGCTTTTCAAACAAGCCATCGCCGGCGATACGGAAATCAACTACACCGAGGGCTCTATTGCTCGAGTGACCCTGCTACTCGCCATTCCCATGATACTGGAAATGGCGATGGAATCCGTATTCGCCGTTGTCGACATATTCTTTGTATCCGGTCTTGGTACCGCTGCCGTAGCCACTGTCGGACTCACCGAAGCAGTGATTACACTGCTCTATGCAATCGCTATCGGTCTTTCCATGGGGGCAACCGCTATGGTGGCGAGGCGCATCGGTGAGAAAGATCCCGAGGCGGCTTCGATTGCGGCGGGTCAAGTTATTTGGCTGGGTGTTTTTGTTTCCGTGATGGTGGGCTTGCTGGGCCTGGTTTTCGCACGGGAAATTTTAATGTTGATGGGTGCAGAGGAATCTGTGATTGAAACCGGAGTTGGGTATACCCGCCTGATGTTTGGTGCCTGTTTTTCAATCGTATTCCTGTTTCTCATAAACGCGATTTTCCGTGGCGCTGGGGATGCAACGATAGCCATGAAGGCGCTGTGGCTGGCCAACGGCATCAACATCGTGCTGGACCCCTGCCTGATATATGGGGTTGGCCCATTCCCGGAACTCGGCGTGACCGGTGCCGCCGTCGCAACCAATATTGGGCGAACCATTGGTGCGCTCTATGGACTTTATCACTTGGTCGGCGGCAAGGGACGCCTGCAGCTGCATACCAAAGACATGGGCTTGCGCATGAGCATCGTCTGGTCCCTGGTGCGTATCTCTGTCGGCGGCGTTGCGCAGTTTCTGGTGGCGACTGCCAGTTGGGTATTCCTCATGTCCATAGTCTCCGGCTTTGGTAGCGGGGCAGTAGCGGGCTATACGATCGCCGTGCGGGTGGTGATGTTCAGCATCCTGCCGGCCTGGGGCTTGAGCAATGCCACGGCGACCCTGGTGGGGCAGAACCTTGGGGCAGGCTTGATCGAGCGTGCCGAAACCACCACCTGGAAGATCGCTCAGTACAACGCAGCCTATATGGCATTTGCAGCTATTCTGATGCTGATCTTTGATGATCAGATTGCGTCCTTCTTCACCAGCGAGGCCGATGTGCTGGCCTATGCGATCCAGTGTCTACAAATATTCGCGTACGGCTACGTTGGCTGGGGTTTTGGCATGGCGGTGATCCAGGCCTTTAACGGCGCGGGTGACACAATGACGCCGACTTGTATCAACGTGTTTTGCTTTTGGATTGTGCAGGTGCCACTGGCCTACGTGCTGGCGTTGACGCTTGGCTGGGGGCCGTTTGGGGTATTCTGGGCGGTGTTTGCCGCTGACAACCTGACCTGTGTGATCGGGGTGATCGCTTTTCGGCGTGGCAAGTGGAAGCTGCGCACTGTCTAGGCCTACACCGGTGAAAGGGTCCGAATGAGCCTGGCGATAAATGCAGTAGAGACCAGGCAGTTAGGTTAAAATACGAGGCAAGATGTTAAGCAGTCAACAACAAATCGTTACCCATGTATCAAAATGGTTGGAGTCGGACCGACCGGTCTGGCTCTGCACCATTTTAAAGACCTGGGGCTCCTCGCCACGGCCAATAGGCGCCATGATGGCTTGTACCCTGGACGGCGAACTGGTGGGCTCAATCTCCGGCGGCTGCATAGAAGAAGACTTTCTCGAACAGTTGCGCAACGGCCAGTTAAAATCCCAGTACGATGCGGAAGGCAGTAAACCTTTCAAGGTGATGTATGGGATGACCGAAGAGGAGCAGGCGCGCCTGAAACTGCCCTGCGGTGGTCAGCTGCACGTGCTGCTGGAATTCATCGAGCCCACCGCCTCCAACAAAACTGTGTTCGCCGAGCTCATTTCCGCCCTGGAAAATCACACCCACATAAGTCGGGTTGTTGATTTGCAAACTGGCGCTATTTCCGTCAGCGCCGAGAGTCGCGAGGCGGCAGTGGTGATTCGGGATGAAATCATGAGTCACAGCCTGAGCCCCATGTACCGCTTGTTGTTATTGGGGGCAGGAGATGTGGCGAAGTATGTGGCAGAAATGGCGCTGGCACTGGAGTACGATGTCACGCTGTGCGATCCGCGCCCGAACTATCTGGATAACTGGGAAGTAGATGGTGTGGAAAAAACTTCACGCCTGCCAGACGATGTGGTGCGTGAACATTTCAGTAATCCTTATAGCGGGATCATTGCCCTCGCTCATGATCCGCGTGTCGATGACATGGCCTTGATGGAAGCGCTGAAGACAGATGCGTTCTATGTGGGCGCTATGGGGTCGGAACGAACCTCCGCGGCAAGACGGGAACGCTTGCCCGAGCTGGGCTTGTCCAAGGACGAGATAGATATTCTGCACGCGCCCATCGGCTTCCAGATCCAGAGCAAGACTCCAGCCGAGATCGCAATTTCAATCATGGCCGAGGTTACCGCCAAGCGGCACGGCGCACTCTGATCTAAAGCTGCTAGGATTTTCTGTCATCCTGATGATCTTGGTGTCGCAGAACTGCAAACTTTCCTCTATAAGCTTACGGCGTGGTCGATTGCTTTATGGTTGTCTTTTTTGATTTTTCGTTGCTTCTGGCTGCCAAGCCTGCTCATTCTTACCTCAAGTTGTGCCTCTGACGGTCCAGCGCCGCCACCATCCAATGCGCTGGCAGTTTTCCCTGAAGCAGAAACCGTGCCTGTAAATAGCGGTGATGATGCTGCCGATGATCCGGCTATCTGGCTACACCCGAGTGATCTGCTAAAGAGTCTTATCATTGGCACTGACAAGCAGGCTGGAATCGAAGTCTATAATCTTGCTGGACAGCGCCAGCAGTTTGTCGCAGCAGGGCGCACCAATAATGTGGACTTGCGTTATCTCAAGCACGCTCGTTGGTCGGCGCTGGCAGCCGCCAGCAATCGCAGCAGCAACTCCGTGAGTCTGTTCGCGGTCGATTTCGACGGTGAATTATTCTGGTTACAGGATAGTGAAATCGCTACCGGACTGACCGAGCCCTATGGCCTCTGCATGTACGACGATGGTCAGGCGCTTTTCGTTTTCGTCAACGACACCGATGGCAGTTACCAGCAGTGGAGATTGAACGAGACAGGCCGACCGGATTCACCAGATCCCATTTCTTTTGATGCAGAACTAATGCGGGAATTTAGCGTGGCCAGTCAGCCCGAAGGTTGTGTGGCGGACGATGCTTATCAGCGTTTATTCATTGGTGTTGAGAATGAAGGTATTTATGCACTTCGTGCTGATTTTCGGGCTGCTGCGGATTTACAAACTGTAATGGAAATCGATGGCTCGATCCTCGCCGCAGATGTTGAGGGAATGAGTCTGTATGCGCGAGGGGCAGGAGGTTATGTGCTGGTCTCCAGCCAGGGCAATTACAGCTATGCCGTATTTGACCGGCTACCGCCACACGCCTATCGAGGGAGTTTTGTAGTCCTTGACCGGCCGGACGGTAGCGTGGATGGCGTGCAAGAGACTGATGGTCTTGCGGTGACCAGTAGCTACCTTGGGCCGGACTATCCGACAGGGCTTGTTGTATTGCAGGATGGGTATAACACCCTGCCAGAGGATACCCAGAATTTTAAATTCCTTTCCTGGCGGTCGATTGTGGAAGCGCTGAATTTATGAGCACTGGATTCCCAGGTTAGAAAGATTGCTGTCGTTAGCTCTTGCGTGACTACTGCTTGCTTACATATTGCCTGCAGCCCTTTTTACTTTTCTGTGACGAAATCATGTCATTAAATTTTCGGCATTGTCATGAAAAAGACATATGGCGTTTTCTTTGCCGTCTGTAATATTTCTGACTCGAATGCGTAATCAAATCGTAACTCCCCTGCGCTAGAGTGATCGCGCATTTACCACACTACCTGGGGATCCCCGAAATGAAAAACCTACTCACAAAAAAGACGCTGCCGCTTGCAATTGGTCTGGTGGTTGCCGCTTCAGCTCAGGCGCAGGACTCAATTGACGAAATTTTGGTTGTTGGAAGCCGGGCTAGTCTCGCTAGCGCCCTAGAAAAGCAAAGAAACTCGGACAAGGTGGTCGGGGTAATCGATTCTGATGCCATCGGTAATTTTGCGGACATCAACGTGGCAGAATCACTGCGTCGTATATCAGGCATCATGGTTGAAAATGACCAGGGTGAAGGCCGTTACGTGACTGTTCGCGGCATGAATACTGATCTCAATGCAATGACGATCAACGGTGTGAGTACGGCGTCTCCGGAAGATCGACGCGGTATTATTTTGGATGGCGTGCCCTCCGATCTACTCGATAGCATGACAGTCTATAAGACACTGACGCCTAACCTGGATGCGGACACCATCGGTGGGGCTATTGATTTGGAGACGATCACCGCTTTCTCCTATGACGATATGTTTATACGCCTGAAGGCGGAAACTTCCTATAACGAACTCACTGAAGATGCAGACAACCCAAAGCTAGCCGCGACTTTCACCAACCGCTGGGAGTTGGGGGCAGGTGAGTTCGGTGCCGCAGTGGTTTTAAGCGATCAGTCTCGTCGCATCATCGCACACAACAATGAGAATGGCGGCTGGGGTGATGTTGCGCCAAATGATGACTACGAAATGCGATATTACGATCTTACCCGGGAGCGAGAAGGTGTCGTGCTGGCCCTAGATTATCGGACGGACTCGGGCAACAGCTACTTCTTTAACATGTTCCACAACGAATACTCAGACAAGGAGTGGCGGGCCAAGTGGGAGACCCGCGACGGTCTCGAGGACAACGATGCGGTAGCAAACGGATCGGTATTCAGCTACGCCAACGGCAAGGTGGACACCGAGAGTCGCAATCGCACGGAGTATCGGGAAATCACTTCCCTGCGCGCCGGTGCGGATCTTCAGTTAACTGACCGTAGCCGCCTTGAATTCGAGTTCTTCACTTCAGAGGCTGAACAGGATGACCGCGACCGTCAGGCAGTGATTTTTCGCAGTGATACCATTGATGAAGCATTTACCTACGATAACTCTGATCCGGAAAAGCCCATTGTTACCTTTCCTGCCACATTCTACGATCCGTCTACCTTTAATTTGAAAGCTTTCGAGAGGGAGTTCACTCTAAATACGGACGAGGACTCTGGAGCAAGTTTTGATTTCTACTACTCGCTCAATGGCAACACTGACCTTCAATTTGGTGGCAAAATACGCCAGCGCGAGAAGCTGAATGACCTGATTTTTTGCGCCTATGAGCCAATGAATGACATCAACCTGTCCTCGGTCAATTTTGTGACACCAAATCAGTTTCTCAATACGGTTGCTGGCCCAACTGCTTCATTCGACCAGGTTAAGGGGTTTATCCCGCGTCTAGGGAGTGGTTCGGCAAGCCTGTCCGATGGCTCCACCTGTCAGTCTCCCGGACCAGAGTTTGAATTTAGCGGTGATGAAGATGAGGAGTCCATTCCTGCGGATTGGGTGACTGAAGAAGACGTGATGTCTGCCTATGCTATGGCAACCACTACTACAGACAACGCGACCTGGGTTTACGGATTGCGTTACGAGGACACTGACACCACGTATCGGGGTAAGGCTTTCGATGGCGGTTTTGCAGGCTTTACTCGTTTCGAAAACAACTACGATTTCTTTGCACCCTCAGTGAACGTCAAATTCGATTTGGCTGATGACCGTGTAGTGCGTGTTGGACTGTTTCGCTCTCTGGTCCGACCTGGTTTTCAGGAATCGAATGCCGGCGCAATTGTCGATACCGAAGACAATGAGATCGAGGGCGGTAACCCAAACCTTGACCCCACCACGGCATGGAATTTTGACGTGACTTATGAGTGGTATCTGGGGCAGGGTACCTTCTTTGGTGCTGGCTTGTTTTATAAGGCCATCGATGACGCCATTGTCGAAGTTGAGTACACTGACACAGTCTTCCGCGGCCAGCAGTACCGTGTCGCCGGCACATTTATTAATACGGACGACGCCGATATCCGCGGCTTCGAACTGTCTTTTCA
>Ga0181559_10001415_pt1 | contig 23520 bp, 15 predicted proteins | sample 011ome_21_FD_133752 | JGI IMG/M metagenome (GOLD analysis project Ga0181559, IMG submission 133752) | Coastal salt marsh microbial communities from the Groves Creek Marsh, Skidaway Island, Georgia - 011508AT metaG (megahit assembly) | ecosystem: Environmental > Aquatic > Marine > Intertidal...
CAGCTCGCGGATATCATGAAGTCGCAAAAAGTACAGTTGACCACTTGCGGCTCGGATTGGGACGTCTGTCGCCGAGCTTTGTGCGCGTCGTATTTCCATCAAGCAGGCCGTTTACGCGGCATAGGAGAATACGTCAACTGTCGAAACGGAATGCCGTGTCATTTGCACCCGTCCTCTGCGTTGTACGGATTAGGCTACACGCCCGATTACGTGTGCTACCATGAAATCGTGATGACGAGTAAAGAGTACATGCAATGCGTCACGGCTGTAGAACCAGAGTGGTTAGGAGAATTTGGGCCCATGTTTTATACTCTGAAGAAATCACACTCGTCGTTAGCGCAATCGAAAGCGAAACAAAGAGAAGAGAAGGAGAAGATGAAGTTGGAAATGAAGCAGAAGAAAGAGCTCGAAAACGCCGAGAAGAGAAAAATCCAGGAGAAGATGGAGGCAAAGATTGAGAGAGAGTCGAGAAAGATCGTCACACCTGGAGGAACTGGTTTGCGCGCGAGTGGCGCGTCTTCTGTTTCAGGAGGAGGCTCGAGGTTTCGAACGCCGTCCTCGAAACGGCCCGGAACAGGTGGGAAAACGCCGAGACGTTTCGGTTTGTAAATCGCGTCAGAATCGCGTATATTTTACTCATAGAATTCAAAAATAGGTTACACATTAGTTATGATTAGTAGTGAAAAGGTAAACAATGCTGAAGCTAAATATTAATATATCGATCTAAGCGGAAACACTCAAACGTTTCAAGTGTTCCATGAACACTTGCAAACTCACGTCGTCGGTAAAAATCACATCGCTTCCACCTCCGTAGGCTTGCGAGTTATGGGTCGCGGACGGGTTCAACTTGGCTAATAAAAATCTCGCTTGCGATCCATTTTGATCGCAATCGACCAATCTAGGCACCGGGAATCGTTGGTTCAAAATGTAGTTTGCGTCCTCTTGCGGCATCTTGAGCAAATCTGCGAACGCCTTGTGTTCCTCTTGTTCTTGATATTTCGCCTTGCGCCATTGCGCGATGGTGGAGCCGTGGAAAACGACAACCGAGAAATAGGCGTCTAAGAGTAAGATTCTATCCGGCGCGACCGAGCAGACGTCCAACAAAACCGGCTCGGGAGGACCGTTAAAGGAATACGCGGTCAACGTCGGTTGAATCATGACTAAAGAATTCAACACGTTTTCGCGCCATAGCACAACTCGAAAATACGCAGTTTCGTCTGGCGAGTTGTTGAACACCTGTACGAATTGCGATCGACGCAAGTTGAACATAAACTGTGGAAATAAGGAAAACTGAGGCGCTAACTGAAACGAGTGAGGATCCTCCTTCCTGTACTCGCCAAAGCGTTGGCACGCACCTATCAGCTTTCTATCTAACCACCTCGTCGCTGCTGGGCCGTCCATCTCTTCGTCTTGTTCCATCTTCCACGTCAGTTGGCGAGCAATTAACACAGCCGCAGCTTCTTGGTCGAAACCCATGGAAATCTCCGGAATATTTTGTCCGTTCGTCCACCTTCGAGTTGTGGTGATGACTCTCAGACGCGTTTCGCCAGTAGGTAACGTTGAAGTGCAATGAAACTGTAAGAAAAACTGAGGGGCGCTTTGGTGTTGTTGCGGCTGTCCATAGGGGTTTTGACCGTAACCGCCGCCGCCTGCTCCGTCTGGTTTCTCTTTCGCGACTTCAAAAAATACCGCCAAAGTCGTGTTCCTAGTTAACGCACACATCTTCCAAGCGGTTGTACCTCCATACCCAATGCTAATATCCGCGACGTTCCCTGAGTGTCGTCGCGCCGTATCCAACGCCGCGCACGGACCGACGCATCCCGCGACCTTCACGTCTCTCGAAGTGATCACCTCAAAAATCCCATTCGAGTGAACTTTTAACGGCGTCACTTCATCCGAGGAGGACGGAGCGCTTTCTGGGCTTTCTTCTGGCTTATTTTGACTTCCGTACAATTTCATGAACGATTTCTTGAACACCACGTGCGAGAACGATTCGGCTAAAACAACCGCCCCGCCCGTTTTCTGCGCGCACCCTTTCATTTCAGCTAATCCAACTTGATCGAGCGCGCACGCGAACACATCTAAAGAGTGCCCATTCGCGCAAAGTTGGGTGGCAATCGCGTCGTACTTTTTCTTTGCTTTCGTGAACAAAGGTGCTTTATCTTGCGCGATATCCTTATGCGACCGAGTTGCGTTTTCCAACGCTTTCGGCACGATATTACCTGGACCCTCCGTACACGGTCCGCCAACGAACAAGCACGCGCGCGCCGGATGACCGGATGGACATCCCAAAGATAACAACGTCGCCGCGACGGCTAGCGCAGTCCCCGTGGCTCGATTGCGTCGACTTTCCGGCATCGGTGCGAACGGGTCTCTCGCCAACTCTTCTAAAATTGCCGAGAACGTAAACTCGCACTCAGACAAAGGCACTAAAAATGACGAGGCTGGATTCGTTTGTTGATACGATTGTTGATGTTGTTGTTGCTGCATGTTTGGATTTTGATTTTGACTCTGATACTGTTGCTGATGATTTTGTTGCGGTCCACCCCCACCTCTCGAAAACGTCAACTGATCCCTAATCTGCGCCGACGTGTGCTCTTTCCCACCCCTAAACACGTACGACTTGGGACAGTCCGCAAACTGCAACTCGTGCACGTGCACGTGCGTCCCGAACGAAATCAACCCAACCAAGGAGTCTTCCGGCAACAAACTCAGCGCTTGCGTCAAACTCGCTTTCAAACTCGTCAACTCTTCATCCGACACGCACACGTCCACCAAAAACAAATACGCCGGCGGCGGCGTGACCTTGTGCGGGTTGATCGTGTAATCAATCACGAGATAATTCGGAAACAACTCCGCGGGTAAGTTCTGCTCCGTAATCCCGGCGTAATGCGGCGGGAAATTATTTCTCGCGTGGCAAAACGGGCACACGAACAGTTTCGAGTTGAAGTCAATCTGCGCGTAGGGGTTCAAACACGCCGCGCACGCTTTACAGCGCACCGGTTCGTACGGCACAACCTGTTGATACGATAAAGAAGCGCACACCAGAAAATGTTAGCGCATGCAAAAGTAAACCATCGCGAGTACTCGTCGTAAAAACAAAAGAGGAAACTCGATTAAAATTTTCAGCGAGAGGCGACGATCCGACATCGAAGCGCGCCCGCGCTTGTGCGTATTTTTGTCCGTTTCTCTTCTCTATTTTGTCCTCTGGATCCAAAATTCAACCAAATCCCCCGAAGCTTTTTTCTCTCTCTCGTGCGCGCAAAGATCGCGCGGGCAACGCAGATCGAGAGATGCGTTCGCGCAAGAGCTGGACGCGCGGCGTTGTCTTTCAACGAGAGAGAAAGAGAAAGAGAAAGAGATGAAAAACAAAACGCAAAATTGCTGAATTTTCCACGACACGCACCGGCACCTCTGCAATCGGCTTCAACGGCGTCACGAGCGCGCCTAAAGGGACCACACACTTCGACGCCGATTGGCGATCGTCCGGCCAACAGTTGAAGGAGAAACGAACGCCGTCGCGGCTTTCCAGGTCCGACCACGTCACGGTCGCCATCTCTTCTTCCTCTTCTTCTTCTTCTTCTTCCCTTTAAGTGTTGTCTTTTTTCCCGGCAGGATTGATTAATAAGTGTGGGAATTCGTGCTCCTAAACCCTAAACCCTAAACGTGCACGCACTTATTACTTCTCTGTGTACCGCGATTATAGATATTAAATGTATGCGTAACATGATGACATCGTAGCGGCGTCATTAGAAGCATGCGCCGACGGATGGTCTCATCGACGACGTCGTCGACGACGACGGGTGGTGGTGGTGGTGGAATGCTCTCCCTGCGGACCGCGTTTTTGCGACGAGTTTCGGAGACTTTATCGGAGTCAAACGCAGAAGCGATTCGTTTAGATTCGAGACAAGAGGCTGCGGCGACGCGATTGACGAATCTCACGCGAGCGCTGATCGGGGAGGACGAGGAGGAGAAGCACGAAAGAAGCGGTAGGAATGAGAAGAGGAACGTCGCGCGAGGGGTGTATCTTTACGGCAGTCCAGGACGAGGAAAGACGGTTTTGGTGGAGAGTTTTAAGGATGCTTTGTTGAGTTCGCATTTGGGCACCCCTTCTTCTTCTTGCAGAGTCAAGTCTCTCACGTTCCGCGCGCTCATGGACGAGATGCACGAAAACTTGATGAAAACGAAAAACGTGAGGAATCCAGTTCGAAATATTGGTAAACAATACGAGCGAGAGCACGACGTGCTGATCGTGGACGAGGTGGAGGTGACGGACGTCGGGAACGCGAGGATTTGGAAAGCGTTCGTCGAGAGTTACTTGGAGAGCACGAAGAGCGTGTTGGTGTGCACGTCGAACTTTAAGCCGAAACAGTTATATAAAGGTGGTTTGAATTGGAAGAGTTTGTTGGTGTCCGAGGTGTTGAGCGAGCGTTTGGACGCGGTATCGTTGGACGGCGACGACGAGGCATCTGACGAAACATTTCGAGATTATCGAAAAGCTTCATCGCTCGCCGCACGGGAAGAAACGTCGTCGTCGTCCATGATTTTCGGTGCAAATGCCAACGCGAGTTTACGTCTAAAGTGGGAAAAGTTGAAGACGCTTTCTTCGTCAAATAGTTCGAGAAGGCATTCTCACGCTCTTTCAGATCGATTGGCGAAAGAAATCGAAAACACGGCGACGAGTCTCGAGGCTGCTCCGAGCGCGGCGTACTTTGATTTTGTCGCCCTGTGCGGCCCGAGCTCGAAATGGTCGATGAAAGATTACGACGACCTTTCGAAAAAATATGAATACGTGTTTTTAGAAAACATCCCTCCGATGGACGTTTCAGTTCTCGGCGAAGACGTCGTCCGGCGCTTCGTGACGGTGATAGACGCGTTGTACGCGAACAAAACGAAGCTCTACTGTTCGTCGCCGTCGACGACAAGTATATCCGATTTGTTCCCGCAATCCTCAACAGCAGCAACGACAACATCGACACCTTCTGCAACAACGTTCATATCCACAGAGGGAGGTTCCTCCGGCAGAAACGCAACCATGCTTTCCGAACACCTGGAATGGTCGGCAACCGGGTTACGCCGAGCCTCCTTGGCCTCTTTATCGGCGACCAACTTCGCGGAGAAATCCAAACCCAGATGCCAATCGCGATTGCACGAGATGAAAACGTACGCGTACAGAAAAGATGACCTTATATGAAACCCGGATAGGTACAGAGAGATTGTATACGCATAGCGGTAGTTGTAGTAGTAGTAGTAGCAGCAAAAGCGGTAGCGGCGCAGCGCGAAAAGTTTTACTTTTGTGAGTTTGAGCTCTTTTAAAAATCGAGCCCAAAAAATGATGACGTGTGACATTGGAATTTTATCTCCATTATTCCTCTATTAATCACCCCCCCTGGGTTAAACCTTTACGCAGCCCAAAGCCTTTCAAAAACCGCACAATGTTTGCCGTCACGACCACCACGAACGTCGCGTCTACCGCGAAGACACGCTTCAGCGGCACGAAGACGTCGTCGTCTTCGCGAAAGTCCTTCTCTTCTATCTCTGTCAAAGCGTCCTCAAAGTCGTCCGAGGAAAAATTCGATCGCCGGGAGATGTTGAAGAACGCGCTCGTCGCCTCGGTCGCGACTGTCGTGGCGACGCCGAAGCCGGTGCGTGCGAATGAATCGTCGTCTCGGTCGTCTTTTCGGTTACTTTGCGCAGAGCGCTCTCTCTCTCTCTCTCTCTGTTTTTCTTTCGAGAGGCAGTTTCGCGCGGTTTTACTCGTCTCTCGTGGATCGCTGCTCTCGATTTTTGGATCTCTCTTCTCTCTCTTCGCTTTTCGAGAAGTTGAGAAGGAGAGTAAAAGCAGCTCATCGCGAATGCGAATGCGATATTTTTCTTCTTTTTCTTCTCTTTCCTTATCAAAAACTGACCTCAAAACGTTCCATTTTCCGAAAAACAAACCACGAAGGCGCTCGCGTTGTTCGGCATCGGCGAAAAGTCGGACGCGAAGTACGAAGAGGACACGATGGCTGTCATCGCGCAAGTTCGCGAAGTTTTGGACTTCCCGATGGGCGCCGAAGGGAGAGAACAGTCCATCGAAAAGACGAGAGCGTTGACGAACGAGTGGGTCGCGAGGTACAGAAGATCTGGGGATTATTCCGGTAGACCGTCGTATGGTCTCACGTATTCCGCGTTGAACGCGGTTTCCGGACACTTTAACAACTTCGGGACGAAGTATCCGTTCCCGGCGAAGAGAAAGGATCGAGTTTTTGAGGAGTTGACGAGCGCGGAAACCCAAATTTCCCGAGGCCGCTAAAAAATATGCTGTAGAGAGAGATTTATATATTATATAGAAGAGAGAGAGAGAAAGGGAGAAGAGAAGATTTTGCTATTGCGCTTTATAACAACATGTAGCGTGTGTTTTATTATTCATTATACCATCTATGCGTGTCATTGTTAAAAAAAAATTCAGAGAAGCCGTATTCCCGTCACTATGTGCGCGCTTGCCATTTCTTTCAAGGCTATACCATCATCATAACTCAGCGCGAACTGAATGAACACTCCTATTCGTTGGCTTTTTCAGCCAACCTTCCCAATAAAATCTTACACGCATCCGTCACTAGCATTTTCAAGTCTTTCATGAGCAATTCGCAATCCTGCTTCAAAGCTTTCTTCTCCGTCTCGTCTTTCGGTTGCTTCGGCTCTTTCGCTTTCCTTTCGGTTATCTCTATCTCGTCGTCCTCGATCGTTTCGATGCTAATCTCCGGCACCTGAAACGTCCCCTCTACCGCAGTCATCTCGCCATTCATTAAATCGCCCTTCATGTACGACGCTTTCATCTCAAACTCCGTCGCTTCTAAATCTAATCCGTGCTTCATTTTCCCGCGCGATAAAACGACCGAGCAGTTTCCAGTCAACTTTTTCACGCTCATCTTCAACAAAAACCTGCTCCAACCGTGCATGTCGCCTTTGGACTCTTTTATCCCAATCTTCCACCCGTTCGCATCGCCGCACATCCTCTCTAAAATCTCGTTCAACTCTTTCTCCGCCCACGCTAAATACGACCGCTCTTCGAACGTTTGCGCCGCGTTCCATTTGCTCCCTTTCACTTTCTGGTTCTCCTCTTCCAATCGAAGACTCTCTTCCCGGGTGAGTTTGTTAGATAAAGAGGAGGAGATGCTTCCTCCTCCGTCTGCTCCTCCTCCCGCGACGTTGTCCCACCAGTAGTGGTAGCCTTGCTTGTTGTTGGTGGTGTTGTTACACGGAAGGCCGGACATTGTGACGCGTGTAGCGTAGAAAAGAATGACGCGAAAGAAAGTGTCTTCTTTTCGCTTCTTTTTTCTTCTACTCTTGACTTTCTTTCTTCAGCATCTGCCGAGATACATATACAACACGTACAGTGCGTTCTAAAAATTTAATCTATCAATCTATCTATCATAATCCGGTGCGTTGCCGCAATCGTTCTCGCGCGTTCCCGATGGAAGAGGCGGCAAAATTCCCCCACGGGCCTCGTCCGAACCCTCTCGTGCTCGTGTTGTGTCTCGTTTCGATCGGCGGCAAGTGTTCAAAGTTAGAATGTTCTCGATGAATTTGTTCTCCATTGACTTTTTTATCCCAGCACGTTTCGCAGAGAATGTAGTTCGTCGCGCACTGCGAGCATTTAAAGGAATATTGACCTCTCGGCGCGAGTGGGTCCGTGGTCCATAATCGTCGAGCGCCGGATTCGATCTCGCTTTTGCAATGGCTGCACTTTTTGTTCGGCGCCAAGTGGCGTTGGTTGACGCCGGAATCGCCGTCCTCGGACTCTTTCGCCGCGCGAACGTGCGCATCTCTCGCTCTGATTGCCGATTCTATCCTCTGAAGTAACACGCGACACTTTGCCAACATTTTCGCGTTCATTTCTGGCCTCTCTGTGTCCAGTATCAACTCCACCGCGTCCGCCGACTCGGTAAACCCGCACGCCAAAACGCACTCCCTCGCGAATCGCTTCGACCACACTTTCTCCACGAACGACCCCCCAACTTTCTTCGTCAACCTCCTGTATTTACCTTCGTTCGGGTGTTCGCTGATGTTTTTAAAAATCTTGTACAAAACATCCCTGGCGTCGATCCACTCTTTGCACTCGCGCGCGCTTTCGCCGCGCGTCAAATATCGCAACGGCTTCAAAACGTCCAAAATCTCCTCCCGGGAAACGTCTCTGCCAAACAAATCCACGTCTAACTGTAACTGAAACGAGTGATACTCTTCGGGTTCAAGCCATCGCGTCTCGTTCGTGGCTTTGTTCGCGTAATACGCGCGTCCTCTCGTTCGCGGATCCTGTTCCACGTCCGAACAGAAGTGCTGTTCCCACTCCGCCATGTGCGTAACCGCGCGTATCTTACTTAGTAAAACGTCGTTGTGATTCAAAAAAAAAGTATACATCAATTCGGCAACAACGGTTTCTTCTTCAACCTTTTCTTGCACGGATTGCAGCAGTAGCAGTACAAACCGAAACAGCACGTGGAAACCAAGATCGGGTACCAAAACGCGAGGACGAACGCGATCGAGAGTTTCATGTTCTTCTTTCCTTTTTGTGTGTGTGACTTGACGTTTGAAAATTAAAAATCAATTTTTTCTCTTTTGTGCGAACAAAACAAAAATTTCTCCACAGAAGAGGTGAGACCCTTCAAAAAAAAGAAAGAAAGATAACCCGTCTTCTCTTTCGGCTTTGAGGAGCACCTCCTCGAGAACAGACACCAATCCATGTTCGCTTTCGTTTCAACTTCTCGTTCTTCTTCTCTCTCGACGACGATTCAGACGACGACGCGAGAAAGAAAGAAACGGGTTTTATCGAGCGCTTTCGCGACGTGTTCGAGGTCAAATTATTCCCTCGCGAAAAGGCGGGAAGAAGCGTTTAAACCTCGTTCTTCGTCTTCGTCGTCGTCTCGGACCGCGACGACTTCAGAAGAGCACAACAAGAACACGATGACGCCGATTCAGTTGCAAGACGTGGCGAGGAAACACTTCGAGAACCGAGAGAGGACTCGAGCGCAAATGGTACGTCTTTTTTACGCGCGCGCGCTAAATGATTTTTTCTCTCGTTGGGGGGAGTCTGACTCAGCATTTTTCTCACTCTTTGTGCCCATTTTATTTGAAACGCACAGGTGGAACGACGCTTGGAAGAGTTTCGCTCGGGGAACTTTGAACCGCCGAACCGAGAGAAGACGCCCTTTAACAAACCAACGCCGCATTTTTTTAGCAGTGGGGTGATTTTGTCGACGCCTCCGAGTTCGTTTTTGGAACAGTTTGAGCGGTTAGAGACGTGTTAATAAAGGGAAAGCTGTTTAACTGGCGAGTTGTACCAATACGATATTTTGTTATTCTATTATTATTGTTTTTATTATTATTACTGTGCAAATGCACGCGATGCGGCGATGTAAAGTATGAGGAGCGCTTGTCTGTGCGTGTGTGCACGCGTGTGTATGTGTGCTTATTAGTTCAACCAGATGCGAGTGTGTTTCGCGTCTCGCATCTTGTTTGGAAATAGAGAGAGAAATCTCTAACGTGTTATATACCTACTACATAAAATACAAAAGAACAACTATAAGCAAACGACTTCTCTATCTCGGTCCTAAATACGTCACCTCTCTAACCAAATCCTCCGTGGTATCTTTCTTCCCGACCCCGGTCCCTCTCGGCGTCTTCCTCTCCAAAAGTTGATCCGGTCTCGGCACGATCGCTTGCGAACTCAGCCGGCCTTTCGTCACTCTCACTTTCGTCCCGTCGTCTAAATAGCTCGTCTGAATTCGAACTCTCCCCCCGGTGTTTGGATCTACTAAACTCACGTTCGAGTAATGTATCGGTTGCTCGACGGATAAAATTTGTCCCGGTGGATTCGGTTCCCCGGGTTGCGGCTGAGGTTTCACGTGTTTCTTCACCACGTTCAACCCGCCGACGATCAGTTTGTTCTCTTTCCTGAAGACTCTCGTGACTTGCCCGATTTGCCCTTTATCTTTCCCTGCGGTCACGAGCACGCGATCTCCCGTGAATATTTTCCACTTCGTGATGAGCTGCTTCGACGCCGCTTTGACGTGTTTGGCGACGTGTTTCGCCGAGCGGCGGAACGGCGTCGACATCTCTTTCGTGCTCTTCTTCTTTAAATCAAATTAGCGCGTTCGATGATGATGCACACGTGACGGCTCTCTCTCTCTGTCTTTCCCGGGGAGAGGGGGCTTCTCTCTCTTTCTCCCTCTCTTTTCGCTTCCAACGCGACTGAAAAGTAGAAAAATAAAGCCGTTCGCGAAGAGAAACGCTCGAGACTAATCTTCCCGTCTCTGCGTGTTTCTCTCTCTCTCTCTCTCTCTCTCTCTGTGTGTGTGTGTCTCTCTCTCTCTGTGTGAGTGCGCTCGCGAGTTACTGATGAGGAATTTTTCTTCTCTCTGAAAGCTCACAAAACTCCAAAATTTTAAAGGGAAAAGAAACACGAACAAAAGAGAAAGAGCTCTCTTTGGTTTCTTCTGATTATTCGCATCTTCTTCGTCGTCGTCGCGTAACTTTTCTCGCCGTCAAAAGTCGTTCGTTATCTATATATCGACGGCGTCTGTGTCGCCTTTCGCTTCGAGAAGCCGTCGTCGCGATGGACGAAGACGACGAAGGAAACGGCCGGTCGAAGAGGATGGTGGTGACTCGCGAAGAAGCGCAACGCGAGCAGAAGAAAGAAACGAAAACGTTCGAGCGCGTGGAATGGCCTCGGCCGAACAAAAGGAAGCAACCCGGGGATATTTTGTTCTGGCCGAGGACGGACCAGCCGATCGCGTACACGCACTGGGCGGTGTACATTGGGAGGAGGAAACCGGTTGGGAATAAGTTTGTAGAAGATGAGAGTTTTCCGGAAGCGGTGGTGCACTTGTGGGGAGCGGCGGACGCGAAGGATCGATCGATGTCCAACGACGCGGTGGTGATTTATAGCGAATTGAGCGAGGTGAATTGCGAGAAGGACGCGCCGAGACCTTTTTGTGGGAATTATAAGTACGATTCGTTGTACACGCCGATGCGTCCGAGTCAGATTTTACATCGAGCGTTTGTCGCTTTAGAGCACAAGTTTTACGAAAAGGAATTCGGAGGGTACTCGGTGATTGGGAATAATTGCGAGCATTTCGCGACGTGGGCCAGGTATGGGTTTCAACATTCTAGTCAAGTTGGTGACGTTTTGACGACTGGGTTGAGCGCAATAGGGACTTTTATGATGGGCCCACCGGGGACGGCTTTGGGGTACATCGCGGGCAACTTAGTCCAAGAGGAAACCAGGAAAGCGAGGAGGCACAAGAATAATCGATTAGACGAAGCTATCCAGTCCAGTTATCGAGAATTCCATCTGAATAGTAGTTGCAAGAATACAGAGGCAACAGTAGGAGATGAAAAAGGAGAATCTAGCTCGATATACGAAATCCTAGACGAAGAGTCCACGCACGATTTTTCGGACGAGAAAGAAGTCGATTGGACCATTGACTGTCTCATAGATTACGTAGAAACGTCCAACGTTCAATTCAGCCAAGAAAAGCACGACAAATACGAGCAAGACGAGAATCAGAGATTCGAAAAAACGCGTCCGTTTCGAATTTCTCTGAAAGCCGCGGACGAAAACTCCGCGTTGTACAAAGATAGAACATCGGGTTCCGGCCAGACGAACATCATAGACGCAGATTCGCGAGGTGAAATTCGACTCGGCGGTCAAGCGCAACCAAAGCCCGAAAGCGACTTGAAAGAGCTCGCCAGAGACTTGGGTAACATAGGAAAAGAAGTAGGTAAAGGCATGCTCAGCATGCTAGGATGGGTCGCCAACGAAGCGCTCGAGGCGGCCAAGAAGAGACAAGAAGCGAGGGAGAAGAGAGAAAAAGAAGCGAGGGAAAAGTTGGAGAATTTAAAGGTTCCCGGATCTTCTCCTTCTCCTAAAAACAATGAGAACGATGAACCTTCGGTGTAGTAATCGTTGTTGTTTCTCGTCGTCGCTGTTGATGTTGCTGATGTTGTTGTTGTAATATAATCGCGCAATGCGTTGTAAAGCTGTAAGCGTAAGAATACCTAAAATATGAATGCCTCTTGCTTCTTTGCCTCTTTTTTTTGAAAAGGGGGAAGACGAACAAATCTCGAATTTCCTCATTCTTTCAACCGCGCGAGCCCGCGTAATAATAAATGTCCACCGCGACGGGAGAGTACCGCATACCAAAAAGAACGTTAGTCCTCGAGGACAACAACAACAACAACAACGACATGTCCAACATCTTGAACGACACGAGCGAGGACCCAAACCCGCGCACGGCGTCGAAATGGCCCACGCAATTCAAAAACAAATTTACGCGAACCAAAACTATTCCCCAACCGAAAACGCACACCGGCGGGCAGAGGCAGCACTTTCAAGACATATCGAATAACAACAACAACAATCAAGAGAATTTGAACGTGTCGAGGGGGTCGATGAAAATGGGTTTGCCGAGAGATCCGAGGATTCGACGCCAGGATGGTTCCATATCCGGTGGGATTCACGAGAATTCAGGACGAGCGAATCCTTTTCAAAAAGTGAACACCTCGAATACGCGCGCTCCTAACAACAACATTCGTGCGCCAGAAGACGAAGACGAGCCGTTTGAGTTTGCACACACATTAGACGAGGAGGAGATGAAACATCGAACGCCGGTTGGGGCAACGTATCGTAGTCAACACCCGATGTTTACGAATGGATTCACGAACCAACAACAACAACAACAACCGTATACGCACGCGAGCAGCCGCGACGGATCGAATAGCACGATGGCGATATCGTCGTTTGTTGTGCCGGAAGTGCTTTACTGGAAAGATCCAGCGAGAACAACGTTACACTTTTTTGGTGGTTTTGTGCTCATGGGCACGTTTCACGCGTTATCTGCGGCGAAGGCGTCGGTGTTTTCGCATTTGGCGTACGCGATGTCCTTGGTCGTAATGGGGAAGTATATTTTCGCCATCGCGTTCCCGAACGCGGCGAAAGGTATTACGATGAATCCGGAAAAGATGGCAATCAGAGCGAGAAATATGTCTTATAAATTCAACGCGTTCACGGAGAGACACGAGCGGTTTTTTGCAGGGAGGGATAACAGGGCGACGTTGATTGCATTTCTCGCGTTACAAGTTGTAAAATTCGTCGGCAGCGCGTTGTCCACGAGACAACTGTTGTTTTTAGCGTATATAGGAGCGTTCACCATGCCGTGCGCTTGGGAAAAACAAAAGGTAACCGTTTACGAGATGTATTGTAAAGTACAAATGGCGATGCAGGCGAAGTGGGCAGAGTTTTCGCCGAAAACGAAAGTGACGAGCGGAGTGTGCGGATCGGTTATGGTGTTCAAATTGGCGAGCACGCAAACGAGGGTGAACGCGGTATTTTTAGCGCTCGTGTGTTATAGAATTATTAAAGAGCAACAGAGTTTGCGATTGCATGTGCAGCGGATGGAAGATGTAGTCGTAGGGAGCGTACGAAGAATGAGCCGCTCGTTCGTGGATATGGTATCGCCGGTGCCGAAGCGATTCGGCGTGCGCAGTTAAAAACTTGCTTTTTCAACTTTATATCACTAATACAACTATCACTATCGATCTAAAAACACTATAAATATCTATATACTGTCGCTATCACTAATCCTCAAAAGCTTTAATTGCTTCTTCACCAATACCATGCTCACTATGACCAGAGCGTAAAGGTGGGACATGCAAATGCATCCCAAGCTGTGCCGCGATTTCGTTTAAGCAACGTCTCGCATAAAATTCCTGATACTGGGAAGGTAATGTACTCAACATCGCACCGATTTCGCTCGCATTTTGCAAAGCTTTTTTCCCCTTGACGAGATCCTTGTTCCCGTATACATCTTTTGCGTCGTAATCTTGGGCTTCTAGATCGGCGTCATTAAAAAACTCGTTCACGGCAACTGATGGTTCGTTCGTCTCGCTCGGGAGGGATGTGACTCTATGGAACCAAAACGCCGGTATCCACAAAGCATCTCCAGGCTCAAGAGTACACACGTGCGCGTGTTCTAATCTGATACTTTCAAAGCACTCGTATCTACGAATCTCTTCGGTGTCGAGCTCATTCAAAATCGTCTCGTCGAAATTTTCAACACCACGCATGTATTTCAATCTTGCCGAGGAGCCTTCGACGTTCAAGTACGGCTCGCACTGCGGCCCGTACAAGATGACGCGTTTCCTACCACTCAGCTGGTGTAAGCAGTTATCTCGAGTATCGAAATGCATCCATAGCGTAGTCCCCGGCGAGCTGACCCGTAAAACAGAACTGTGAAATAAATTCTTGGAATGACCACATCTTTTATGAAACAAACGTGTATCAAACGGATTTCGCTTAGTTTCCGGATCCTGGAAATCCTTGTACACGTTCGCTGCTTTTTTCGATCCGTTAGTGTGGCGCATGTACAATTTCTCTCCTTTGCGTATTCTCTGAATCATCTCTCGCCATGGCATTTTCTGAAACGTGAAATTCCTCGGTGTGTTTGGTTTCCTGTGCCCGGCGAGATCGACGTGCGCGTTACCTTCTTTTCCGTTCACATCAATCACGTGTACTTCCACCATCAAATCTCCTAGAAACTCCTCGCTATGTGTGCCTTCCACCATTACTTCATCTGAGGTATACTTAAACGGATATTGACAATCTTGACTGGCCAAATCAGTCATAGCTTCGAATGGGTACTCGGGCATGTCCTTGCTTGACTTTGCGTATTTATTCACACCCGGTAAGCAATCTGACACACGCTTTAATTCCGGCGGCCACAGACATTTCCCTTCATCTGATCTGACGTACTTACCTGGAGGACACGCCTCCTTAACCATCACGCGCCCTTGAACATCATCGTTGCTGCCGTTACCGTTCTTCTTTTTCTTCTTCTTTTCCTTCTGCTCTAAAAACCGAATCAAATCCCCTTCGAACTCGTCGGCGTCCGCGACTGCGAGAGTTCCTGCATTTGATCCCGCCACCTCTCGAAAAGCCTCGTTCATCTTTTCCCGCTCGTCCTCGCGGATCGGGAAACACACAAAGTCACTGGGGTCTTCACTACTATCGATCTCCCGTGCCGTCGCCGTCGCCGACTTCTGGATACATTTTGTCATGAATTCGCGCCAAAGCTCTTCTGAACTGCTCTCGCACAACACGTACGAATACTTCGGGTGGTCTTTGAGGCACGAACTCGCGCGTTCCCACGCAGTTTTGAACGTTTTTGCGAGCGCCTTCGGGATCAGTACGTAGCAGAGTTGTCCCATCGTTTGTTCGCACACCTAATTATTTACCTAACTTTTTTTGTGTGGAAATGTCCATCACAGAAAAAATACGCGCCGGGTCAAAGAAATAACGCTCGTCACGCGCGCTTTGCATCGTACCACGCGAAGTGTATTCGGATTAAAAAAAGATGGCGACGGATGCTCCGTGAACCGCGCCATCGGAAAAACGACAACGCCGACGCCGTTTGTGCATCGGCTGTTCGGCGAGTATCCGCAGGTTGTGCAAACGCATAATATTCTAACAAAGTTGGACCGCAACTCGAGGAAGTTTTTGAGAGAGACTTGACACTTTTGAGAAGTTGAGATTTTCAAAATTGTACAAACACGAGGGAGAGATACGACACACACAAAAAAAAGGCATCATCCGCACGCACGCATCAATAATCCACTTGCGCACGCACACTCACACACACGCGCGCACCGTTCGCTTCTTCGCCTCCACGAGACGTCGTGAACATCCACATCATCTTCTTCTTCCATCAAAAAGCGGGCGGTTTTGGTTTCCTGTGGGGAAAAATTTCAAAATTCAAAAGAGAGAGAGAGTGAGAAAATGTTCGCCACGCCGCTCGTCGTCGCCGCGGGCGCCAAGGACGACGACGATCCTCGAAATCAAAACGAGCAATCGACGCGCGCGACCGCAAAAAAAGCATCTCTCGTCGGACGAAGAAGCGTCGGCGAAAACGACGACGACGACGACGACGACGCGTTGCCGTTCTTTCTCAACCACCGGGAAGAGAAAACTTCCCCGGAAGAACACGAATCGGCAGCTATTTTGTTCGAGCTGATGTCCTCTTCGCATCCACGAGGAGGAAGAGGAGGCGCGTTTTTTAGAGGCGCGACGAAGAATGCCGTCGCCGCTCTCGGAAAAGCGGACGTGAAGAATAATAATAACAACAACGTGAACACCACTTCTGTCGACAACAACGACAGAGACAAAAATGGACAGAGGAAGCGGAAGAAGAGTGCCAACGCGGAGACTCCGGCGACGACGACGAAGACGAAGCGGCGACTGTCGGCGAAGTTTAACACCGCGGCGGGTGGCGAGGAGAAAATTGCGGCGACCAGAAAGGACGGAGAGGGGTTGGATTTTACAACGTGCGCGGCGGAGACGGAGAAGAAAGGGAAGAAAGGGAAGAAGTACCGCGCCGCGAAGAAGGAAGAGACGACGGTTTCTATGAAACATCATCAACAACAGCAAAGCAGCGCGTTTATTGGTTTGTCGGATTTCATCATGAAACGGCTCGAGGCGGATGCGAGCGTGCCTAAAAGTTGGGTCGCGTTCGCGCGAGCCATGGCGCGAGGCGAAGATGAGGCGGTGCGAGAAGCGTCGATGTGTTTTGACGATACCGAGGAGGAATTCAAAATCAGAAGGAAATCGACCGCGACTAGGACGAGTAGCAAAAAGACCAAGAACAACGAGGACGACGAAGACGAAGATGACGACGAAGACGACGACGAGAACGAAGCAGGCGCGGAAGACCAAGATGGCGTCTTCATCGATGCCGCGTGTAGAAGAGCGAGATATTTGAAAGGCGTGACGAAACTGAGCGCAGATTTGATTCGACGCAATCCATCCGCGGCGTGGCTGGAGTGTATCGCGGCGGATGCGCACGATCGCGCTCGACAAATACGACGAACGAAGAAGAAGTGTGAGAAAAATCGAAAGCAAAGCGTTGCATCCATGTACAGGGCGTGCGGGTTGAACGGCAATAACAACAACAACAACAACAACCAAAAAGAAATGGTCGAGGATGTGAGCACCATAGCGCTCGCGAACGTCTACGCAAACTGGGAACTCGGATTGGCTAAAGAGATGGAGTTATACTGCAACCAGCTCGAAAATGTGGAATTGATTAGCGCGAAAGCGAAGGCGGATTGTCGCGCCTCATCCGCAGAAGAGAACATTTTTTCGATGGAACAGCTCGAGCGCTCGAACAACTGCGAACACGAAAAGGCGAAGCAGTTTGTGACCGAGCTTCGCACGCACTCAGAAAAGGTAGCCGCGCTGTGGAGATACAATGCCAAAGGTAGAAACGCGTTTTAATGATGAACCAGTATGTATACGATTAGTTTTATCTTTTATTACTCGCGGCGCTTCAATATTTAGGTATGTCTAACTCAACAATCCCGCGAAATTACTCGGTCCTGTTTCCACGTTTCGCTTTGGAAGAAACGCCGCCACCGCCGCGGCATCTTTGCTCTCGCCACCACCACCGAAGAACGCTTGCAATCCATTCATCGTCGACTCTCCGCATGGGCGCAATGCGTCGTCGTCGTTTCTACCGATACCAGCGAAGATGGAATCAAATCCCGCCAATCCTTGAGGAAGATCGCTGGCGGTGTTTTCCTTTTCGCCGAATGCCATCTTTATTGGCATGTCGTCGTTTTCTAAATCAGCTTCTTCACCGTACTCTTCTTTCACCTCCTCCTCCTCTTCTTCTTCTTCTTCCGGCTCTTCCTCGGCTTCGAGCATCGGTTTGCGGCAGCGTCTTTCGCGATTGCCGCCGTTGAGTTCGGCTTGCAATTTTAACGCCAACATCGAATCCGTCTCTGGTTTGAGTTCTTTCGGGACTGGTTTCTTCGAAAACTGTTTCCCTTTACCCTTTTTGCTGCTATTGGTATCTATTTTACGCTTCTTTTCTTGACTGGAGGGTCTCGTCGTCTCGAACGGTTGTTCGTTGCCATTCACAAACGCCCCAACATCAAAAGCCGACATGGTAAATTCTGGCGGCGGGAACGGCGTTCGCGTCTTTTCGTCAAACACGGTCGAAAGGTTAAACTTGTTATTATTCGCACTATCTCTGTTCGCTATCATTTGATCTTTAATCGCCAGTTTAGTTCTATACGTGTAATCTTTCCTCTTCTTATCTCCGGTGCCGTCCGGAGGTGGCAACGGCGCGAACCTCCAACTGTATTTGATTTCAAACGTCTCCGGATACCCTCGCATCTCGTACGCTTTCACCGCGGTCATGTCGCCGATGATCTGCTTATCCCAAACAACGCAAGGTTCGGTGTTCACCAAACTATCCCCTCGCATGTTCGGGCGCATCGTAAACATGAACGCTTTATTCTTTAAACCGTTCTCGTTTCCCGTTCTCTTCCTCTCCTCCTCTCTCGCTACTTGTTCCAACAGTTGCGCCGCCTCCTTCCACTTTTCGCTGAAGTGATCGCAAATATCTCCCAACTTTTTTCTCAATCGGAACGTCAAGTCTACGACTGGATTGTGTTTCGTCGATATGATCATTTTCGATATCAGCTCTGAATCTGGCGTAAATCGAATGGTTATTTTTTTCTTACCGTCGTCGCAGTGTTGAATCGCCTTCGCTTGGTCCATGTTGATTGTCGACGCCGGCGCCGAATCAGATTTGCCCTTCTTACCCGTCGTCGTCATCATCGACGTCCTATTCTTCGCGTCAGTCGTTTGCATTGGCGTCTTCATCCCTCCTCCTCCTCCTCCTTCTTCTCTCTTCTTCTGCCTCGGCCTCCCGACCGGCGCTTTCCCGCTCTTCTCCACCACTTTCCTCCTCTCCTTCTCCATCAAATCCGCCAAGAACATCGCGTTATTCCTCACCTCATCTGGCATTAACCCCTGAATATTATCCGCTTGAACGTGTTTCGCGGACATGTACGCGAACCACGCTCTCCACGAAGATTCCCGATCCTGCGCGTTCGTTTTGTCGATTTTTTTAAACTTTTCCTCCGTGTTCAACAAACTCGTTCGAGCGAAGAGATTGTTGATGCGAGGGAAGATGTAATCTTGGTCCTCGTTGAGCCACATCGGCGGTTGACGCTTGTTCGGAGACATTTTCTTCGCGCGCGTGTTATCTGTCGCGCGTATCAAAAGCAGTCGATTACGATATGTATCTCTCTGTCTCTCTTCGAAGAACGACGACGAAGACAAAGCGCGGAGAGTGAGAAAAAATTCAAATCGAAAAGATTTACTTTTCCCGGGAGAAATTTTTAAAAAGAAAAGATGATTCTCTTCCTCACTCTGTCTCTCTCTCACACACACACACACGCACAAAAGTACGCGCTCCTTCTCTCCTCCCTATATCTATCTCTCTATCGCAGAAGACAACAACACGCGCGCGCACACGATGCCTATTTTTGTATCGTCGTCTTTTCTCAACAACCTCTTTTCAAAAAATGAACTTCGTTTATTTAGGGTTTCACTCTCGTCGTCTGTCCGTCTCGCGGCGCGCCGACTTCACACTAAACGCGCGCGCGCGAATAAAGAAAGAGAGCACAACACGAAAGAGCACACAAACAGATACACATTTGCGCATAAATAAATAAATGGGCATCGGCACGCACAAGAGCGACACTTTAATCTCCCTGAACGATTTCGCGTTTACGAACGCGCTGGTCAAGAAAGGCTCCCGCCGAGACCGTTCCCGAAGAAGCGAGAAAGCGAAGAAGAAGAATGAAGAAGAAAACGGAGAACAAAACGCACTTCGTGAGATGCGGATAGAAATCATCGACGAGGGGAACTGCGTGGTCACTTTGGGAGCGCGAGACGGGGATTTGAACGACACGCAAACGAAAGTGCACTGCGCGATTGGTGGAAGTTTGAACGCGCCGCACGGGAGATCGGCGGAAGGGTCGTTGCGAGTGAATGTGAAAATGTCGCCGATGGCGCACCCGACGGACGCGCCGGCGGAGAAGCGAAGGGAACACGAGACGTGCGATGGGTTGCAAAAAATGCTGGAGAAATGTTTCAGAGATGCGCGATCGTTGGATTTGGAGAGTTTGTGCGTCAGCGCGGGGAGGTACGTGTGGCATTTGCGGCTGGATGTGACGATTTTGAATCACGGCGGGGATTTGCCGCTGGCGGCGAGCGTCGGCGCGAACTGCGCTTTGGGGAGTTTTCGAAGGTGCGAGTGTTCGATGGATAACGAGACGAATCGCGTGACGTTCCACGACGAGAGAGAAAGCGTAAAGTTGCAGCTGATGCACCATCCAGTTGCGGTGCGATTCGCGTTTTACGATGGACGGAATGGTAAAGGTAGCGGGTTGGACGATGAAGAAAATAAAGGCGAGGAGAACGTCGAGGAGGACGAGAATAGCAAGCCGCATCAGAAATACGGCGTGTTAGTTGACGCGACGGTTGAAGAAGAGGCGTGCGCGATTGGTTTTGCGACGATTGCGGTGAATGAACACGGAGAAACGTGCTTTTCAACCATGGATTTTATGGGCGAGAGATTAGGTAAGAGCGTGACGCGAGGCGTGGACGCGACGACGTTGGCGGGCCTGCACTCCACCGCGAGTAAATTAGCGAAAGAGGTGTGTAAAGAAATGAAGGACGCGCACGAAGTATTCGAGCAAAGGCGTTTGGATGAAAAAACTCGACGCCGGAAGTACGACCCGGACGCGTTGGAACGCGCGGCGATGAAAGCGGCCGCCGGCGAGAAAGAAGAAGAAGAGGAAGAGGATGTCATGAAGGACGCGTTGCTTGAAGACGCCGAAGCGATGGACGCCGAAGCGCGAGCGAGCGAAGATTCTTCGGATGACGACGATGACGACGACGACGACGCAGAAGAACACGTGCCTTTGGTTTCGTTGAAGCCTCCGGCGAAGAACGCGTCGTCTTCGTCATCCCCTTCATCTTCTGACGGGGAGGATGAAGAAGAGAAATCGAGCGACGAAGAAGGAGACGACATCGACGACATGTTCGATAAAGCGGAGAAGAAACAAGCGCGGAAAAGAGCAAAAATCGCCGCGAAAACGTGGGACGAGGCTTTGCCCGGCGATGGGAAGAAATTATCCGATGCCGTGTTGAAGAAGAAAAAGCCAAAGAAGAAAGCGCCGGCGAAAGCGAAGAAGTTGACATCTTCCAAGAAGTGATTTTATTTAATAGCAGATATAGAGTAGTAGCACACGCGTAGGTTAGGAGTTGTAGCAGAAGATGAGTGATGATAAGCACTGTAACATATTCATAGACTTTTTTTCTTTAGAGATTATACAACTTGGTATATTTTTCCGTCAAGTACTTCGTAAACGCTTCCGCATCGAGCGGCTTGCCCGTGACTAACACCAACAAGTCATCCGCAGAATCGCATTCGCTGCCTCGGTCGTGCACGTTTACGCGCAACCATTCGCGAAGCGGCGCAAACGTGCCTTTTGCAATGTCGTCTTCCAAAGTAGGCAACGCTTTCTTCGCCGCTTCAAAGATTTGACACGCGTACATGGCACCTAATAAATACGTTGGAAAGTACCCGAACGCGCCGGACGACCAGTGGACGTCTTGTAACACGCCTCGCGAATCGTCTTCGATGTCTACGTTCAAATATTGTTTCATTTTTTCGTTCCAAAGTTTCGGCAAATCGTCGATGGCAATTTCCCCGCGCATCAAACCGATTTCCAGCTCTGTTCGCAGCAAAATGTGCAACGGGTACGTCAACTCGTCCGCTTCCACTCGAATGACCGACGGATTTCTCACGACGTTCAAAGACGCGTGCAACTGCGCTTCCGTCACGTTTTCAAACTCTTTCGGGAACGATTTTTTCAATTCCGGTAAAAGAAACGTGGCAAAAGACGGCGAGAGCGCCACCATGCGTTCCCACAACAACGATTGCGATTCGTGAACGCCCATCGAGTGCGCACGAGACACCGGTTGGTTCGCGTACTCCGTCACGTTTCTTCCTTGTTCGTACAACGCGTGCCCGGTCTCGTGGATTGTGCCGGTCAATCCTTCGCTCAAATCGTTTTCTTTGTATCGCGTGGTCATTCGAACATCTCCGGGACCGCATCCTCCGGTAAACGGATGCACGGAAACATCCAATCTCCCTTTTTCCAAATCAAACCCAAGCTTTAACGCGATTTCTTTCGATAACTTTGCCTGCGTGTCCACGTCAAACGAGCCGCCGCTCACCACGTTTTCGCCTTTCTTCAACGCCACGGGCGACTCTTTCGCGTACACTTTTTGAATCAAATCCACGACGCACTCTTTCACGACCGGGAAAATCTCATCGAGTCGTTCGGCAGTCATCCCTCTCTCGTACTCGTCTAAACTCGTGTTGAACGCGTCTTCCCCAGGTTTAATCAACTCGCACCGCGCCTTGACGAGTTCCACCCACTGTCCTAATATCGGCGAAAACATCCCAAAGTCTTTCGCCGTTCTCGCCTTCACCCACGTCTGGTACCCTTCCGACTGTAACTCCGCCGCTTTCTTCGCCATATCTCCCGGTATTTTCGCGGACCGTTCGTAATCTTCCTTCGCGCGTTTCACGTTCGCGACATCTTTCGGATGTTCCGGTTTCGCGTTCGCAATCAATCTCCCCAACTCTTCGTCGACTGATTTTTGATGAATCACCCCGGCTAACGCCGCAGACGCTTTCGACCGCAAACTCGCCGCGTGTTCACCCGGAGGCATCATCGTCAACTCGTCCCATCCGGCTAACCCGGCCAAGGAGGAGAGACAATCGATTTCGGAGAGTTTCTCTTTCAACTTTTCGTAGGTATCGTCCGATGCCATCTTCTTAGCGCAGACGACGACTTTGACGACGGTTGTCGATGACGACGACGATGCTTTCGTAAAACTTCTCCCTCTGAAACGAACTTTGAGAGACGAAGAGGAGACTTTGCGAGTAGACGAGCTGGTGGTAAAACGCGACGACGAGGAGAACGAGGAGAGTAACGCGCGAGTGGCTGATGCCATTCTAGTGCGCGTGTGCGTGTGCGCGAGCGAGCGTTTTGTTTTGTGGATTTCTACGTGATATCGAAAAGGCGCCGTGACGTTTTCCCAAAAATACGACTAATAAAGCACTTCGGGCGCACACGCGTAGAAACTCTCTCTCTCCCTGTCTCTCTATCTCTTTCTCTGCGAACGTCTCGAATCGCGGGTGGATTTTAGGCTCAGTCGGAATAACTTCTAATCACGTGTTCAGTATCTTCAAGTCATGGAAATTTATGGACATCATCGCCTGGTACAACTGTAACGAAAGACGCGCGAGTCGAGGGAGGTTTTCGAGAGGACTCGTATTCTTTTTCGACTCAGTATTAAGAATCTTCAACGCACGGAAGCCGCTCGTTCACATCCGCGAGGGGCGACCGAATTCAGACAATCGAATTCTACAATATTACTTTTAAACATCATCGTCGAAACTTGCCCCCAATCTCCTCTCTCTCTCTCTCTTTACTCCTTCTATTGCGCTATATTTAGGAACACACACCTCGCGACTCTCTCTCGCGAGCGAGAAAAAAAAGAGCAAACGAAAAACTCGCGCGCGAGGACGCCCGTTCACTGCTCTCTCTCTC
>Ga0181559_10001416_pt1 | contig 23514 bp, 19 predicted proteins | sample 011ome_21_FD_133752 | JGI IMG/M metagenome (GOLD analysis project Ga0181559, IMG submission 133752) | Coastal salt marsh microbial communities from the Groves Creek Marsh, Skidaway Island, Georgia - 011508AT metaG (megahit assembly) | ecosystem: Environmental > Aquatic > Marine > Intertidal...
ACGGACGTTCGATCTCGACCTCGACGTCCAGACGGTTTGAATCGAAACCGCAGTTTTTCACGCGCGCTCGAGCGCGCCGACAAAGGCGACGCTCGTGCGCGACATGGCGCAAGAGCAACAGCGCGGCGCGACGTCGAGCGCGATCACGCTCCGAGGGTCGACCGAGCTCGTGACGGAGTTTTTCGGGTACGCGGTGAACACCATCTTGTACCAGCGCGGGGCGTACCCGGCGGAGGAGTTTGAACGAAAGAAAAAGTACGGACTCGGGGTGATGGTGACGAACGAACCGAAGTTGAAGGAATACTTGGTCACCGTGCTCGAACGCGTGAACGCGTGGTTGATGGAGAAGGATTTGAAAAAGTTGGTGCTGGTGCTCGCGGACGCGAAGACTGGGGAGACGCTGGAGCGCTGGACGTTCGACGTGGAGACGGATGCGGAGATCGTGGATGAGAACGGTGGTGATGCGAACGGAACGACGACGACGACGACGACGACGACGACGACGACGACGACGACGAGGGAGAAGCCGGAGAAGGAAATTATGCAAGAGATACAAGCCATCATTCGGCAAATCACGGCTTCGGTGACGTTTTTGCCTCTGCTCGATCGCGAGTGCGCGTTCGAACTCTTGGCGTACACGGACGCGGCGAGCGCGACGCCGGAGGAGTGCGAAGAGAGCGATCCGAAGTATGTTCGAGACGGCGTCGAGATGCGGTTGCGTTCGTTTAGCACGAAGATCCATACCGTCGACGCGGGGGTGTCGTACAAGACGGAGGACGACTGAACCGCGAGCGAGAGCGACATTTGTAATATCAACCAACGAAGCCGACGCAACGCGCAGCGCGTACGGTGAATGCGGTACGCGCTCGACGCCCAATTCAACTCGCATCGTCCGACGAACGCTAAGTCTTTACGTACAAGCCGAAATTAAACGCGCCGACGTCGGCCGGCGCGCGCGACGCGACGCGCGACGTTGACCGAGCTCACCCCGAATCGGCGTCCGATGTCGACGAAAAGTTAGGACAAGCTAGAACGTGTAACTCTCGTGTCGTCACAAAAGTTTCGGCGACGTTCGCGCCGTCGAGCGGTGCGAAGTCGCGCCGAACCATCGCGAGCAAACCATCACACACCGCCTCAAATGATGCAAAATCCATCATTCGGGCGCTTAAATCGCGTCCGAATTCGACGAAAAGTTGGGAAAAGATGGAGAACGAAAAGTTCTCGCCGTCGGCGCGAAAAGCATAAAGAAACCAAGCGATACCGGGGGTTCCTGACGTCTTCCGACATCGGTACTTATCCGGCCCACGCGGTCTTAACTGAGAAGTTCCGATGGGTTTCTGTGATTTTCCGCGGGTGTGGTCGCTTGATAACATCATGTGACGCACGACCCTTTAGCCGCGCACCACGCGGGGTCACGGCGCGAAAGTTACGGGTACTTTTGACACCATTTACGTACTGTAACACTCGAAAACCTATACATTCACAAAATGCACCCCTCAATTATCGCGTCATCGCATCGCCGCTCGCGATTAGGCGCTTAAAAACCTCGATGTACGTGAATGCATCGCCCTTTTTTCGTTTCGTTCCCTTTTTTAACACACGGACGCCAGAAAATATCCGCATCTGACTGTTTACCCATAGATACCATAGAATCCAAGCGGTCGCAAACAACAACACGGATCCCCACCCCCCCTCGACGCGCGCGCATGCCCCCCTGTGCCGCGGTCGTTGCGTGGATCACGGCACCGGGCGTCGCGATCGGTCGACGATCGACGCCGCGCGACGCCGCACATTCGCGCGCCGAATCCACACCGCGCACGCTCTCACGCACACGATGCACGCCGCTCGAGCGCTCCCGACGCAGTTCGCGAACGCGAAGACTTTCGTCGCGAACGCGAACGCGACGACACCGACACGTCACGGACGACGGGCGACGATGACGACGACGCGCGCGACGATGGTGCCGATCGAAGAGCTGAAGACGACGACGACGAAGGCGATTCGAGGGATCGGGTACGACGAAAAGGACGCCGAGGTGATTTTGGACGTGCTCATGTACGCGCAGTTGCGAGGGAACAACCAAGGGATCATCAAGGTGACGACGAACGGGCTCGCGATGGCGCCGGACGCGGAGCCGATGGTGGTGACGCACGAAACGAAGCTTTCGGCGGCGATCGACGGTAAGAAAACGCAAGGTATGCTTGTTTTGGCCGAAGCGACGCGCGTGGCGCACGAAAAGGCGAAGGAACACGGGTTCGGGATCGTGGGGACGTGCAACACGAGCACGTCCACGGGGGCGCTCGGGTATTATTGCAAATCCGTCGCCGACCAAGGCATGATCTCCATCTGCTTCGCGCAATCCCCGGAATTCGTCGCCCCGGCCGGGAGCTCGAAGGCTATTTTCGGCACCAACCCGATCGGCGTGGGCATTCCCTCGTCCGAAGGCGCCATGGTGCTCGACATGGCCACGAGCGCGTACAGCTGGTTCGGCGTGCTCGAGGCGAAGACCGCGGGACGCGAACTCCCGGATGGTGCGGCTCAAGACAAGAACGGCGTGTTGACCAAGGACCCGAATGAAGTTCTCGACGGTGGTGCCATCCGAACTTTCGATGGTGGTTACAAGAGCAGCAACTTGGCGCTCGTCATCGAGCTCCTCGCCGGTCCGCTCGTCGGCGCCGCCATCGAAGGCAAGCTCGCGGCGAAGAACTGGGGTAACTTGATCATGGTGATCGACCCGAAGATGCTCGGCCAAGCTGATTTCGAGAAGAACGCCGCGTTCGTGATGAACCGCGTGCGCAACGCGCCCAAGCAACCGGGCGTCGATGCCATCAACCTTCCGGGCGAGCGCGGCGACGCCATCGCCAAGGCGAACGAAGCAAAGGGCGAAATTGACGTCGAGACCAACCTCTGGAACAATTTGAAGAAGGCTGCCGAGGCGTTCTCGGGCTAAGCACGCGCGCATTGTTGGAATATTATCCTCTTCATCACGATTTCAAACGATGATTTCATTTAATTAAACTGTTTCTAAATTCCTCAACTCATGAACGCTTGCAAGCATTTTTTGCGTACGACGCCGCGCCGCGCTATGGATTTAAGCAGTGGCTTCAACTCCAGCCTTAACATCGTTCGTCGCCTCCGGCGTGTTCGCCTCAGACGGCGGAACTAACTGCCAGAACTTGGGCAAATAGTTGGCCCAGTCAGCGAGGATAGCCTTCGCCTTCGGCGAGTTCGTCTTCTCGGCGTGCGCGGAGATGAGACCCTTGAGTTGGGCCTCACCCGCCGGCGTGATCACGCGCTGCATGGCGACAATCTCGCCGTTCACCTTGGATTCGAACGTACCGTCTTCGTCGAGGAAGTAACCGATGCCACCAGTCATACCCGCGCCAACGTTGCGGCCAACCTTGCCGATCGCGACGACGCAACCACCCGTCATGTATTCGCAGCAGTGGTCGCCAGTGCCTTCAACGACCGCTTCACCGAGCGAGTTACGGACGGCGAAGCGTTCACCAGCGCGACCGCTGATAAACACTTGACCACCAGTGGCGCCGTACAAGCACGCGTTACCCGCGATGCTCGCCGACTCCGGCGCGAACGGAGAGTTCGGAGGAGGCATGATGGCAATCTCACCGCCACTCATGCTCTTCGCCACGTAATCGTTCGCTTCACCCACAAGTCGCACTTTCATGCCACCGACAACGAAAGCACCGAAAGATTGACCGCTGGAACCCTCGATGTCTAAGGTGAGAGAACCAGCGAAGCCATTGTCGCCGTACTTCTTGGCGATTTGACCGGCGACGCGCGCCGTCGCGCAACGGTCGACGTTGACAATCTCCACCTTCTTCGTGTACGTGCCTTCGGTTTCGATGCACTTTTGGACTTCCGGATCGCTAAGGATCTTGTCATCGAGAACGATACCGTCGTTGTGCACCGGTTGCGCGATGCGGTCCGAGGAAGCGCCAGCCTCGCCAGAGGACGTGGTGAGGAAGGACAAGTCGAGAGACGAAGTCTTCGCCGGCGCCTTGTCAATTTGGCTGAGCAAGTCGTTGCGACCGATGATCTCATCGAGAGATCTGTAACCCATTTGGGCGAGGATCTCGCGCACTTCTTGCGCAGCGTACATGAAGAAGTTGACAAGATCGCTCGGCGCGCCGGGGAAGCGCGCGCGAAGCTCTTCGCGCTGGGACGCAACACCAACGGGGCAGTTGTTGGTGTGGCAAATACGAGCCATGACGCAGCCAGTGGCAATCATCGCAACGGTACCGAAACCGTATTCATCGGCACCCATGAGAGCGGTTTGGATGACGTCAAGACCGGAGCGGCAGCCACCATCGGCGCGCAAGACGACGCGCTCGCGAAGGCCATTCTCAACGAGAGTTCTGTGCGATTCGACGAGACCCATCTCCAACGGACCACCGCAGTGCTTGATGGACGACAAAGGAGACGCGCCGGTACCACCATCGCCACCCGAAATTTGGATGATGTCGGCGTTCGCCTTGGCGACGCCGGACGCCACCGTGCCGATGCCCGCTTGGGACACGAGCTTCACGGACACCTTCGAGTTCTTGTTGACCATGTGCAAGTCATAGATGAGCTGCGCGAGATCCTCAATGGAGTAGATGTCGTGATGCGGCGGCGGGGAGATGAGCGGGACACCAGCCTTGGATCGGCGGAGCCAGGCAATGTACGGGGAAACCTTCTTACCCGGAAGCTGACCACCTTCACCCGGCTTGGCACCTTGCGCCACCTTGTTTTCGGTCTGGTTGGCAGACATCAAGAACGACGTCGTGACACCAAAGCGACCGGAAGCGACTTGCTTGATAGCGGAAGACGCGACGTCGCCATTCTCCATGCCTCGAAGGTACGGGAACGTTTCAGACTTGCCATCCGCGGTGGCGTCAGTGATGGTTTCGAATCGCTTCGGGTCTTCGCCACCTTCACCAGAGTTGGATTTACCACCGATGCGGTTCATCGCGATGGCGATAGATTCGTGGCACTCTTGGGAGATAGCACCGAGAGACATACCACCCGTGCAGAAGCGCGTGCAAATGTCAGCGACGGATTCGACCTCATCGACGGAGATCGGTTGGCGGTCAGACTTGATTTCGAGTTGATCGCGCAAGCACGTGTACGGACGATCGTTGCGGTGCGCTTGGTAGGCGCTCCAGAACTCATCATTCTTTTCACCACCACCGAGGCCAACAGCCTTGTGAAGAAGCTTAGACATCTCTTGGTTGTTGCCGTGGTATTCCAATCCCGGCTTGACTTGGAACATACCGCGCGCCTCAACCTTGGCCATCTCTTCAGCCTCACCCGGGAAAGCGGACTGGACAAACATGTGCGTCTCCGCGGCAACTTCATCCATGGTGAGACCACCGATGCGGGAAACGGTGCCCTTGAAGGCGGTGTTGATGACTTCAGGCCCAAGACCGTAGCACTCGAAAATTTGCGCGCCTTGGTACGAGGTGATCAAAGAGATACCCATCTTAGACAAGATCTTCTTGAGACCCTTGTTGAGGGCATTCTTGAAGTTGACTTGCACACCTTCCACAGAGACATCACCCATCTTACCGCGCTGGATGGCGGTCTCGACCTTCGGGGACTTTCTCCATGACCGGCAGGTTTCCAAAGCCAACCACGGGCACACAGCGTGTGCGCCGAAACCAACCAAGGTGGCGATGTGGTGCGTGCTGAACGCCGAAGCAGACTCCACGACGATGGACGCGCGGGTTCGAAGACCTTGCGCGATCAAGTAGTGGTGCACGGTACCAACAGCGAGAAGCGAGGGAATCGCGGGCGAGTCCGGACCTTGATCCGGACGATCCGTGATGACGATGCACTCGCTGCCGGCGCGAATCGCCGCGGCGGCCTCTTCGCAAAGCTTGTCAAGGCCAGCCTTGAGGGCACCAGCGGCACCACCAGCGGCGTAACGCGCGGCAATAGTTTGCGTCTTCAGCTTCGGGTGGTTCTTAATGTGCTCCAACTCAGAGTCGAAGAGGACCGGGGAGTCGAGCATGACCGGCGGCGTTTCCTTGCCTTGCGTGTCGAGCAAGTTGCCCTTCGCACCAAGAGTCATGGCCAAGGACATGACGAGACCCTCGCGAAGAGGGTCGATGGCGGGGTTGGTAACTTGCGCGAAGCGTTGCTTGAAGTAGTCATAAAGCAAGCGCGGTCGGCCAGACAAGACGGGCATCGGGGTGTCGTCGCCCATCGACCAAGTGGGTTCGATGGCATCGGACGCCATCGATTCAATGATCATCGTGATGTCTTCGGCGGCGTAACCGGCGCGAGCTTGGCACTCGATGAGTTGGATCGGGTCCAGTTGCGTCGCGCCAATGGGTTCGATGCCCTTGACGCGATCGATGGCCTTCATCCATTCGCCGTACGGGAGGCGCGCGGAGACTTCCTTCGCGATTTCCGTATTTTCCTTGAACTCGCCCGTCTCCAAATCAGCGTAAATCATCATACCCGGGCCGAGACGGCCCTTGGAGACGACATTGGACGCGTTGGACATGACATCACCGAGGACACCAACTTCCGAGGCGACGTAGATGTAATCATCGGACGTGCGCCAGAAGCGCGCCGGGCGCAACCCGTTGCGGTCGAGGCGGGCGCCGAGCTGCTTGCCATCGGAGAAGACGAGCAACGCTGGACCATCCCACGCTTCTTGCATCCCAGCGTAATAATCGTAGAAATCGTGAACTTCCGGGAACGTCGCATCGAGTTCCGGGTGGTTGCGGTGCGCTTCTGGCACAAGCAACATCATAGTCTCCGCCGGCGCGCGGCCGGTTCTCACCAGGAGCTCCGCGACTCTGTCGAGGTTGGCGGAATCGGAGGCAGCCGGATTACAGATCGGGCGGAATTCCGGTTCACGACCGCCCCAGATCGGGTTCTCCATATCAGCTTCCTTAGACGCCATCCAGTTCAAGTTACCTTGAAGGGTGTTGATCTCACCGTTGTGTCCCAAGAAACGCATCGGTTGCGAGAGTGGCCACTTCGGCGTCGTGTTCGTGGAGAAACGGCGGTGGTAAATCGAGAACTGCGACTCGTAGTCGGGGTCTTCCAAATCCTTGTAGAACTTGCCCAACACCGCGGATCGAAGCATACCCTTGTACACAATCGTGCGGGAGCTCAAGGTGCAAATGTAGAAGCTCTCAGCTAACACGGCGTCGGAGCTCGCCGACTTTTCGCACGTCTTGCGCGCGATGAACAACTTGCGCTCGAGCTCTTCGCGTTCCAAGCCCGCCCCGTCGACGAGAATCTGTTCGTGCACCGGGCACGTCATCTTCGCGAGCGGACCGACGACGGAGTTGTCCACCGGAACCGCACGCCAACCGAGCACCTTGAGGCCTTCGGCGACGCAGCTCGCCTCAAGAATCTTCTTCGCCTCAGCCGCCTTGGCACCGTCGGTGGGCAACATAACCATACCGACCGCCGAGGAGCCTTCAGAGAATCCACTGATACCATTCGCCGCGCACCACTTGTCCAAAAGCTTCCACGGAATGTGCGTCATGACACCGACACCATCACCAGAGTCGTTGTCCGCCGAGCACGCCCCGCGGTGCTCCATGCACCCGACAGCCATCAAGGAATCTTTCACAGTCTTGTGCGTGCGCTCACCCTTCAACGAAGCGATGAAACCGACCCCGCACGCATCATGCTCTTCCAAAAGCTGCGTGTTATCCACCGCACCGCCTTCATACACGGGCCAATCGCCGTACACCGACCCTCGCTCCGCCAGGCACACCGTCTTCGCGCGGTCGCGTCCCGGCACGCGCACCGTCGAGCACTTGGGCAACGCCGCGGGCTTACGCAACGTCACCGGGGACGGAGTAAACTTCTGCGCGATGTAAATGATCACACTCTACCGTCAGTCTTCTTCGTTCGACGTTCGATCGACGCCTTCGCGCCTCGCCTTCGGCCCGTCTTTTAAACGCGCATTCGCCGTTCGTGATTCGTCGCGGGGTGACTCTTGGAAAACAAGCCCTAACCCCCTTCGCGCGTCGTCGCGCGCGTCTTACGCACCGCTTGGTTCCCCAACGCGCGCATCGTGCCCGCGCTCGCGCTCGCGACGTTTTTGTTACGCATCGCCTGCGCGTGTGCACCATTTTTCGCCCCCACGCGCGCGCGATGGCGACGCGCGCGCGCATCCGTCACCGCGACGGGGCTTACGCGCGCGCGCGCGCCCATCGCTTGCATCGTCTTCGCTCGCTCGCGCGCCCTTCCGGCGCGCGCACGATCGCGACGACGATCAAAGAATTAACCAACCGTTCGTTCGTCCGCTTCGCGCACGACCGATCGTCAAGTCGCGACGTCACCGGTCGCGTTCTGACGTCGCGCGCGCGCAATCGCGTCGCCATCGCGAAACGGTTTCGGTCGCCGTCGTCGTTTTTTTCATCACAAAGGCGAATTCGTGTCTTCTCTACGCGAGTTTTGCGATCGACCGCGGTGACGTCGCGCGAGTGGATCGAATGTCGGGTGTCTCGGCACCTCGCCTGTGTGACAGTGTGACACCTGCGACACGGCCAGCATTGCGCGTCGCGCGCGCGGTGGGACGCGGAAGCCGAAGGAATGGAGTCGAAAAATAAAGCTTCGCGTGAACGGACGCGAACGCGGCGAGCGCGGCGAGCGTCGATTGGGTGTCGCGCTTTCGCGGCGTTGGCGAGTTGGTGCTGCGCGTCGCGGGCGCGAGGCGCGCGCGGACGCTCGTGCGGGACGTGGGACGTCGCGCGGGTGGCGAACGTGGTGAATGGAATTGAAATTATGATCAGTGGGGGCTCGAGGGTGGAGGAAGCGCCGCGGACGGTGTGGGTGAATGGACGAGAGCGCTGCGCGAGCGAGTCGTTCTCGACGACGGCGACGACGGCGACATGCGTCATCGTCGAAGCGAACGAAAGAGCGCTGCGTGCGGCGAGAGATTTTGTGCGAGAGTTTACGTCAGTAGGTCGTGTGCAAGTGTGGGTGGCGAGTTTGCCGCCACGACTGATCGTGGACGCAACGACGAATACGCGGCACGCGTTGCGTACGATGGACGACGTCCTGAACGCGACGCGGACGGAGACGGAGACGAAAGAAGCGGATTTCAGGGTTGCTACCACCCGTGTTTACGCGTCATTCACCGTCGATGATCGCCAGTACGAAGAGAGCGCGGAGTATAAAGCCTTTGTCATCGCAACGAGTCACGCGCTCGATTCAACATCAAGGATGAGAACGCCAATCGATCCGCCTCGCGCGGGTGGCGCCGAAATATTTCGTCTCGACCTTGCAAACGCAACAAAGACGATCGAATTCATTGATCATCACCGAACGCGGTCGTTTTATCGCGTGACGTGTTGCGTTTCGGTTGGGCGATCGACTTTTGTACTATCCTTCGACGACGGCTCAGAGTGCACCGTGCGGTCGCCGAGTCGCGATCCAGTAAGACACTTGCGAGGAACAACCAATGATCCTTGCGTCGCCAAAGATCTCAGCCTACCTTATCCGGACGATATCACGTTAGAGTTTACGCCAAGCGAGCGAGCGACGTTCGACGAGTACCGAGGATTTTATCGTGGAAGTTACGAGAAAATGATGCGAGCCAAATCGAAATTTGCGCTCGCGGTGAGATTTGATGAAGGCCCGCGCTTGAGAGCTACGGCGCGTTTTCGAGGTGTATCCTCATTTCGAGATTGTGAACGGCGAAAGAGTCTCACCGTAGAGCTCGACGGGCGAGGCGTGCGCTTGATGCCTGGTTCCTTCGGGACAAAATTCCTGCTGATCAGCCTGTGCATCGATGATCGATACGTAAAGACACACCTCGTGTTGTCGATGGCGAAGGCGCTCGGGACGTTTCCGCACGCTTTTCGATACGTCAGGTTAAAAATACGCACACGTGGTCAGAAAAGAGTGGAACATTCCGGTTTATACCTGCTAATGGACGATCCAAAGCGTGCGCTCGAGCGCGCGCACAATCAGCTCTCCGTCGTCGTGCGCCGACGGTTCGATCCAGCGAGGAAGAATTTTACCAGTTCCAAGGGTGTGCCCGAAGTGAAATCTTATCCAAATACAGATATTGAAGCAATCGCAGGTCGCGTACGATACGAACGCGTCGTTCTCGCAAGCGAGAGCTGCGAAGATAAAGCTTGTTTCGACGTTTTGAACAATTTGATCGACCTAGAAGGCTACCTTCGTTGGATGGCGCTGATGACGTGGGTCGAGTCGGGCGATTACGTCGATGAACTCTGGTTATACGCATCAAATGAGAATGATGGGAAGCACCGTTTCAAAGTTCACGCGTGGGACCCTGACGATTCTTTTGAGTCTTGTCATCACGGCGGCGAAGATGCAATCGTTGGGCTAGGCAATCTCCTGTACTGCGCGGAGGGCGCCATCGATCGCGTACTCGTACGATCTGAAAGCATGCGTGCTCATTACATCAAGATTCTCAACGAAGTTCTTCGAGATAGACTAAACGAGCGAGCACTTCGGGAGATCGTTGATGCGCAAGAAGGACAAATTCGTCGGCTCCTCAACGACGATGACACCGCTCTCGGCCTGCTTGAGCTTCGGGAAATCGAGCCATCGATCGATAGCGCGACGGAGGCTGTGAGTGAAATCATCGGTTCATTGCGTTATTACAGAGACGTGATAAATTTTCGCAGACGTTCCTTGTTGCGCGACGCAGAAGCTTACGCATCATTCCACCCGAGCGCCACGGCGTGGACGTCGCAACCAACGGCGGACGATTGCGACGATGGTGCGCCTACATTAGTGACGCAAGTACGAAGTTATGATAGGATTGATCAAGATATTTTGCTCAAAGTCAGTGGTAATGGTGGATCATACGCGCTGAACGTGTCTTTTGATCCCATCGTTGTCTACAATGGCTCGACGTACGTCGCCACGCGAGACGAGTTCGTGCTGGAGAGATGGTCTTCTGAACAACACGAAAATGTCACACGCATGGCGATGTCATCGCCATGCGTGAGAACTTTCATCGGGGGTGGATACATCGTTCTGAGTTCCATTTGCGATGACTCAATCCCTCACATGTTTTCACTGCATCATCGATTCTGGCATGGTTTTGCCAACGCGTCTTCGCCGATGATAGTTAGTCGCCTACTCGGATGTGTGTGATGCATCTAAGTTGTATAGCAATCCTACTGCGGCGCTTCTGGGACCGGCGCCGCGGATTTCCACTCTGGTTTGAGCCCCCACAAACCCATATTCGGCCCACGTCTCGTCAAAAGCGCGATTTCGCCCAAGTTTGTCTTTAGCCAATCCACCGGTTGCTTCGTCTCGAGGATCAGCTGCTTCAGACTCCAATACGGTTGTCGCTCGAACAACCCGAAGAGGACATTTTCCAGGGCCTTCTTTTCCATGCGTTCCTTCTTTTCCTTCTTATTTGATGCGGCGTCGGTGAACCGAATCAAGTTTCTCGCCTTGGGCAGCGGCGCGAAACGCATCTCAGACGAGCTCTGCGTTACTCTCGTCTTAGTCTGTGCCTGAATCATGCGATCTTTACTAACTCTATGGTAATCGACATCGTCGATCGATGTCGGACGCATGTCTAACTTCAAGTCCACTTTGGCCTCGAGGGTGATGTCCGCCTGCCCGCTCGTCGTCCCCTCGCGAACGTCGGAAAACACGCGCATCGGCATATCACTCGGCTGATTGGCTAAAATGTACTGCTTCGGCACGCCGTTCGCCTCTTTTCCGGTGAGTTCCATGATCGCGTGCGTCATGTGCTTGGTTTTGTCCTCCTGGAACGGGTCGACGAAGACGCGAACTGTGCCGATGGCGGGCTCGTCCTCCTCCTTGGTGTCCGTATCCATGTCATCATCATCCGCCATCGCCTGCTTACTCGCCGCCGCGGCTTCGTGGAACACTCGCGAAACAAATTTCGGCACCTTGACTAACCACGCGTTGCGATCGCCCCGCGTGGTGTCGAGCGCGGTGGGCCACAAATACGCCTTGAGCGCGTCGACGACGGCTTCTGGAATGTCCGCCTCCTTAATCCCGAGAATCTTGCACGCCTGGTGTCGCCAGTGCGCGCGATACATCGACGGTGGACCATCCTTTCTCCACACTGGATCGTCATACTTCTCCGCACCCGCCCTGTGATGGATGAAACGCGCGCGTCGCTCGGTCAGTCGGCCCGTTCGCCCGGCGAGATCGACTCAAAACTTCCCCATCATCGCCCTCAACCTCCCTCCCGCCGCGCGTCGCGACCGCGCACTGCGCGCACACGTACCCTAATCGCTCGTGATTCAACAATCCGAGCACCTGTTTCACCTTCCCCGCCGCCGTTCGCTTCTTCGTCAACCAATCCTTGATCGCCTGTTGCAACTCCTCCGAGTTCGCCGGCAACTCCTCGTCCTGCGTTCGCCATCGCGGCATCGCGCGCGCGTCGTCAGTCACCATCGTCGTCGTCGTCGTCGTCGTCGTCGTCGTCGTCCCTCGCGTCCCGCGCGTCGTCCGTCTCGTCCCCGCGCGCGTTCGCCTCCGCCCATCCATCCGTCGTCGTCGTTTCCTCGTCGTTTCCTCCCCCCCCCGCGCCGTCGCCGACGTCCTCGCGCGCGCGCGTCGCACCTCTTCGCTCATCCTCGCGCCTCCGCGCCGTCGCGCGCCCGTCGTCGTGTGCGGCGGCGTCCCGCGCGCGCGCGACGTCGCCGCGCCGAAATCCTCGCCGCGGCGCCCGCCGCCGACGTCGTCGCTGTGTACCCGTACACCCGTACCCACGGTTGAGTCATGAACCGTCGACAAAAAGGACGGTCGCGCATCCATCGATCGCGTCGATCGATCGCGCGCGCGCGACCCGCGCCGCGTCGATCGGTCGCGCGCGCCCGACCTCGCGACGCGGGTCGCGCGCGATCGATCGCCGCGATCCGACGAACCGGGCACCCTCAGACCGCACCGCGCGACCGATGGATCGATTCGCGTTCTTCGCCGCGCAGGCGTGGTTGACGGCGACGACGACGCGCGCGCGCGACGGCGCGCGCGCGAGCGACGACGGCGACGGCGACGACGGCGCGACGCGCGAGCGCGAGGAGATATACGCCGGGATGTGCTCGTTTTCGTGCGCGGACGAGGAGCAGTACGAGACGCGGGCGATCGCGACGATGGACGGCGACGACGCGGCGGACGACGGGGAGGACGACGCGGCGGACGACGGGGAGGAGGACGAGGAGGAGAATGGAAGAGGGCGACGGCGCGCGCGGCTGCGCGGCGCGCTGGCGAGAGATGCGCAGCACTTGACGTTCGGGACGACGGCGACGCTGAGCGACCCGGCGAGCGTTCGAGTGTCGTTCGCGGCGGTGAAAACGACGTTCGGAGCGAGCTCGGGAACGGGGTCGGGATCGACGAGCGTGGGGGATGCGACGACGGCGAACGCGCGCGCGCGAATTGAGCTCGAGTGTGAGCTCGACGGTCAGACGTACAGGATGTCGACGCGAACGTGCCGCGCCGTCGTGAAATCGTTCAAGGAGACGGCGCGATCGGGGCACACCGAGGCTTTTCCGCGGTATTTGAGCGTCATTTTCCCTCACGTCACCATGAACGTATACTCTGCCGCGGAATCCGACGCTTCGTGGGACGGTTTGCGCGCGCTCGCGCGCGCTTTGACGGACCCCGCGCTCGCGACGACGAAGACGACGACGACGACGAGCGAAAACTACGACGACGGACACGACACCGACCCCGACGGAAACGATCCGAGTCCAGCGGGCGTGGGGAAGCCGAATCCTCTTCCACGTTCGATCGGGAACGAGATCGATCTCGAGACTGTCGCGCTCGCGGACGCCGACGCCTTTGCCGCGCAGCGTTTCGCCGCCGACGCTCTCTGCGACGCCGCTCGGCTCCTCGTCGCCGACGGCGATCCGTGGCGAACGCTTTCGCACGACTTGCTCGCTCACGGCGTGCGCGACGTTTTCGCGGACGATCCATCCGCGTACGCCGGGCGCGCTTTTCCAGGCGACAAGTAAAAGCGTGGACATCCAACCGGGCGATGCGAATCGTCGTATGCGTAAACAGTATGCTCATGCGAATCGACAGGGGAGGGCGCCAGCGTGGTTGTCGCGAGGCGCGCCCGCGCCCGTACACCGAGTCGTGCGCTTTCGTCCTGTCGGCGATCGCGCGCGCGCGGCGCCGAGCGCTCGATCGCGAACGTTCATCCGTAAACGTCTCGATCGCACGCGCGCGCGTCGCGGACGGACGCGTCGTCGCGCGAGCCAGGCGACGCGCAAAGATCGACGCTCACGCGTTTTCACCCTTCGCGCGTCGTTCACGCGTTTTCCGCGCTTGACGACGCCGCGCGCATCGCACGCGCGCGCATCGACGCGAAATGAGCGGTGATGGTTTTTTTACGTTCACCGACGCCGATCCGAGCCAGTGGCTGCCCAAAGGGATCGTGGACGAGCGCGAGGAACACGATGCGGGGGAGTACGCGTCGTTCGCGCTCCCGCAAGGCTCGGCGAGCAGGAGCGCGAGCGACGACAATTCTAGAGGCTCGTTCGATTCGTTTGGGGTGAAATCAAAAGTGCTCGGGAGCGTGTTGTACGATGATGAAGGATTGATTCCGCCGGGGCTCGGTGGACACGCGTACGTGGACAAGTCGACGTCGCCGAAGAGCACGGCGGCGCCGACGGCGGCGTTCGTGGCGGATGCGGAGTTCGGCGCGGCGGCGGCGAGTGGATCGAGATTACGTGGGCCTTCTGGTCCTCGACGCGCTGGTCAAGGAGTCGAGGAAGAAGAACAGCAAGTGGCATCCATAGAGGTCATGGCGAACGGTGGTTTGCGACTGCGCGTGACGCTGCTCGCGGCGGGATTCGTCATCGGCGCCAGCGGAGCGTCGATTCGAGAAATTATGCGTCACACCGGTTCGACGATTCAGTCTTGGACGCAGCAACCCGAAATGGGGGTATATCATCGTCCATGCCGCGTTTTCTGCATCCAAGGCTTGCCCGAATCCGTCATGGCGGCCTCGAATATCATCCACGAAGCCGTCGAGCGATACAAGGAGTTGTGCGAAGGGAAGCGCCGCGGAGAGTTTGTGCAGCGATTGCAGTACATTCGCGGCGTTGAATTCTCGTACCAACCGCCTCCGAAAAATGCTGTACCAAATGCTGCCTCCGTGAATGGCGCCACTCGTCAAGGTACGAATCCACTCCTGATGCCGAGGCAACCGACGAATGCGGCGAATGAAACCATGCGCCTCCTCGCCGCCGCGCAGGCGCAGCGAGCCGCTATGCAACATTACCAAAACCTTGCGGCACAATCCTACGCCGCGGGGTTAGCCGCCGGTGCTAAGATGGGTCATGTTCCAGCGATATCGGCGATGTCGGCGATGCCAGACTCTGAGAATCCTTTTGCCGCCGCTCAAATGCCGAACCCAAGTGATTTTTTCACCGCTTTCAGCGCGCAAACTCGCCCGAATGTTTGATTGTACTGTCCAAGCGACGAATCTCAAGATTGTTGAACGAAGAGTTGATATTGAAGATATATAGCCAACCTTGGCGAATTCGCATGTAACCATTAGCGCCTTGAAAACTGATATTTTGTTTCTACAACAGTCTACGGCCTCGAAAAACGCAGAGGCTTGTCTCGCAAGTAATAAAGCTTTGCTCTGCGCACTTTCCTACGCTCGACGACTTCCATCGCCTTAATATTCGGCGTGAACAGCGGAAACGACCGCTCGACGACGAGATTTCCTATCGCGCTTCGCAAGGTAAAGCTAGATCCCATCCCTCTGTGCCGCTTGGCGATGCAAATCCCCGTAAACGTCTGCGTGCGCCTGTTATTCTCCGGCACTTCGAGCGTCAACTTCACCACATCTCCCGGTCGAAACGGTACGATCGCGCGTTCTTTCGCCAACTCCTTCATGTGTTCCCTCTCAAGCGTCTCCATGATGTGTCCACATCGCTTAAAATAGCTCTTCCTTTTCCGCAGCGCCCGCGTCGGCGTCCACGGCGCCGCGCCGCCGCCCGCTTTCCCCCATCCCTCTTGCGTCGCCCCGGCCTCGAAGCTCGTCATCGGCGCCTCCATCCCGCGCGCCTCCGGTTTCAGTTTCTTCGTCGCGTTCGATCGATCGTGTTTGATCGCGCTCGCCGTCGACGTCGCGATCGCGCGTCGTCCCGTCGTCGCGCATCCGCGCGCATCGATCGTCGTCCCCGTCGTCGCGCGTCCCGCCTCGCGCGCGCCGCGCTCGCCCGCGCGCGCGCACCGCTCGAGCGCGCGTCCGAGCGCGCGCCACGCGAACGTCATTTTGCGCCTCGTCGCCGTCCCTCGGCCGCGCCGCGTCCGATCGCGTCGTCGCGCTGTGCCGCCGCCCGAGGGTTACGCGCGCGACCGCACCGCGCGGCGCGCGTCGCGCTCGGCATGCTGCGCGCGCGGCGCGCGTGCGAGGCGCTGATGCGCGCGACCGCGCGCGCGACGGCGTCGACGCCCGAGGCGCGGGCCGGGGCGACGCCGACGCGCGCGGGACGCCGACGCGCGCGAAGGACGGTGACGCGGCGAACGACGACGACGCGCGCGACGGGACGCGAGGACGCCGATGGGGCGACGAGGAAACGACGCGTGGTATTTCTCGGGACGCCGGAGTGCGCGAAGGAGGTGCTGGCGCGGGTGCTGGACGCGGCGGATGGGAGGGAGAGCGCGTTCGAGGTCGCGGCGGTGGTGTCGCAGCCGGGACGACCGCGAGGGCGAGGAAGGAAGAGCGATGAAGCGGCGCCGAGCCCGGTGGCGGAGTTGGCGCTGCGGCGAGGGATGGCGGAAGACAGGGTGCTTTGTCCGGAGAAGGCGAACGAGGAGTGGTTTCTGGACGCGCTGCGCGCGCTCGACGTCGACTTGGCGGTGACGGCGGCGTACGGGAACTTTTTACCGCAGAAATTCTTGGATATTCCGAAATTAGGGACGTTGAACATCCATCCGAGTTTGTTGCCGCAGTGGCGAGGGGCGGCGCCCGTGCAACGCGCGTTGGAGAGTGGACAGAGCGAGACCGGCGTGTCGGTGGCGTACACCGTGCTCAAAATGGACGCCGGTCCCGTCCTCAGACAAGTCACTCGACCGCTTAAAGGGGATGAAAAGGCGCCTGATCTCTTGACTGAGCTCTTCGAGACGGGCGTGGGGGCGTTGTTGGAGGAATTACCGTCGGTATTTGCCGGCGACGCGGCGGCTCGAGCGGTGCCTCAGAGCGAGGAAACGCTCAGCCACGCCGCGAAAGTGAGCCCAGAGGAGGGTGAATTAGACTTCACGAAACAGTCCGCACTGGAGTGTCACAATAAAGTGCGTGCATTTGCGGGTTGGCCCGGAACGAAAGCGACTTTGAAGATTAAGGCAAACGGGGACGAAGAATCGAAAGAGGTGGTGCTCAAAATCATCACCACTCGTGTCTCTGCCGAGGGAGATGAAAAGGCGGCGAACGGTCAAGTCGAGGTAACGAAAAAATTACTTCGCGTACCATGTGCAGGGGGCGGTTGGTTAGAGGTGCTCGAGGTTCAGCCCCCCGGAAAGAAAGCGATGCCGGCGAACGCTTTCATCAACGGGATCAAAGGCTCAACCGTCTTCATTTAATCTCTAGCTCATTATCATAGCACAGCAGCTAAAGCTAAAACGCTAAAAGTCGTCATCGTCGTAATCACCATCCGAATCATCCGCCCTTCGCATCGACTCGCCCGGACGTAACGCCCGTATGTGCTTGTGCGGGTACGTCCGACCGCACGTCTCGCATGGTTTATTCACTCCAAATAACTCCTCATCGCTAGCATCATCGTTCTCTTCGTCCGATGATGCATCGCTATCGACGTTTGTGACGGTTTTCTCAGCGAACGGATGTCCAGGAAGCGCGTCGTGCTTCGCCAACCATCGCGTCACGCGTTCTTCTTCAAAGTTTTCCGCGCCACCGAAGTCGTCGAGCTCGCACGTCGTAAACGTCAATCGCCCGCGCCTAAATATCAGCATCGCCGGAAGCGCGCTGATACGATGTTGTCGCATCAACGCCGAGTCGTGACTTGGCCTTATGCGCACGAACTTCGTTTTAGCGAACACGGGCGCCAAGTCATCGCACACCTCGTCGATGCGAGCGCACTGCTCCGCGCCCTCCAACACCAAGTGCGCCACCACCCTCGAGCTCGCCCGCACGGTCTCCCCCAGCGCACTCTCTTTTATTTCCACGTATCTCGCTCTTCGTGCCTCCGCCGCGGCGATCGCCGCCGCGCCTTTAAGCTCTCGTAAGCGCGCCTCTTGAATCTCTCGCAGCGCCTCGTCGTCGTCGTCGTCACCGTCTGATCTCGCCCAATCTTCGTCGTCCGCGTCTTCTTCGCCGCATTCCCCGACCACGCCTTCCGCGATTCGCATCCTCGCCGTCGAGCGATCGACTTCGCGCAGCTCGCCGAGCATGCGCGCCGCTTCTTTTTGTTTCTTCACGTCCTCCTCGCAGCATCCACCTGGCCGAGGAATGTGCGCGCCCGCCTCCCCCATGGCGTCCAGTTCATCGTCCACCCACGTGCGACACGCGCCGGCTTGACAGTCCACGCCCATGAGGTCGCCGAGCGCGTCGTCCGAGCGCGCGCGCGCGTGTGACGACGGGACGATGATGCCGCGTAAACCCTAGGTCGGGCCGCCCGCGCGGCTCGGCAGAGCGCGAAGCGCGATGCTCGTCCGACGCCCGCGCCGAACGGCGCGCGCGAGTGCGATCGAAAATGTGTTTCGAGCGCAATGCGCGCGGTTCGCGGACGCGGCGCGCGGTGGCGAGGCGAGCACGAGCGGAAAGATGCCAGAGAAAGATGGTGTCGTCGACGTCGAGGGAGCGAAAGCGAGAGCTCGCGCGCGCGCTGAGATGCTCAAAGATGAGGAGTTGGCGTCGAAAGTGCGAGCGATGATGGTTTTTGATCGAGACGTCGTGCGCGCGCACAGAGATCGAGCGGCGTACTTGCAGAATGAGGCGCTGAAACGCAGGCCCGAGCGCGCGCCGGATGGGTTGTTGGACGAGCTCGCGAGGCGTTTGTTGGATCGGTTGTTCGATATCAAACGCGGATTTAAGCGCGTGGTCGTGCTTGGTGGTGCGAGCGAAGCGATCACGCGCAGATTATTAGCGGAAAGGGACGATGTGGAGAAGATTGTCGTCGTGGATTTGTCTCAAGATATGCTCAATTTCGTCGAGCGGCGCATCGGAGCCGAGCCAAGACGGCGAGACGGAGCGCCTGTGGAGGTATTGTACGTGCAAGGAGACGAAGAGAATTTGCCCATTCAAGAAAATTCGGTAGATGCCGTGATTAGTTGCTTAGGATTGCACTGGGTGAACGATTTACCCGGCGCCATGTCGCGCGCGGCGGCGGCGCTCGTTCCGGATGGTCTCTTCTTGTCGTGTATTTTTGGTGGTAACACTTTACAGGAGCTTCGTGTGGCGTGCGCGCTCGCCGAGACCGAGCATGAGGGTGGTGTTAGCCCTCGAGTCTCGCCCTTAGCGCACGTGCGCGATTGTGGGAGCTTGCTCGGTCGAGCCAACCTCACGCTTCCCGCCGTCGACGTCGACATCGTCACCGTCGGCTACGCCTCTCCCGACGAGCTCGTCGAGCATTTGCGCGCCATGGCCGAGACCAACTCTGGGTTAATGCGTCGTCATCTTCTCCCTCGCGCCACCGCGCGCGCGGCGAGCGCGATGTATTCCCAAAAGTTCCCCGCCCCCGACGCCCCCGACCCCGGCGCCGTCGAAGCCACGTTTGAGATCCTGTACATGACCGGCTGGCGTCCTCATTCGAGTCAGCAGACGGCCAAGCAGCGCGGCACCGCCACGGTGTCTCTGAGCGACTTGCAAAAGCACCTCGACGGCGACGCGTGACGCTCGACGCAAGCCGCGCCGCCGCGACGGAGCGCGCCTTGTAACGCGTACGAGCAAACAGTCAGCCCAACCCGCCGCGACGCGATCTCGATCGAAATCCGACGCGGTCGGGTCGGCGACGCGGGTGCCGCGCGCGCGGCCGGCTCGTCCGCACACGACGACGGTCGTCGCGATCCGCGAGCGCGCGCACGAACGCGTCGAACGACGGACGACCGCGCACGTCAACGTCTCTCTCGCGCGCGCGCGGTGCACCGCGCGCGCGCGCCGACGAACGCGCGTCGACGGACGTCGATCGCGAGACGTGGGAAACCCGCGCGGTCAGAGGACGACGAGCGCGATCGGCGACGCGCGCGCGATGGACGGCGCGACGCCGACGACGGATTGGTTGAGCGATTTTTTTGACACCTTTGACGCGGATCACGTCGGGGCGTTCGACGTCGCGAACGCGTTCGCGGACGTGCCGACGGAGGTGATCGGGGGTGAGGGCGCTAGGGCCCGAGCGGCGGGGACGAAACGAAAGGCGACGGAGGAGACTGACGGGAGTCAGGATGAACGCGTCGCGGTGACGGCGACCACGGTGGCGGCGACCACGGCGACGGGACGCTCGAATGTGTTGAGCGAAGGGGCGAAGAAGACGAAGAGCACGCGGGAGAAGCGTCGACGCGACGTTTTGAACAGTCGCTTTGAGGAGCTCAGCGCGGTGCTCGAACCGGGTGAGTCGCAGAAGGGCGCTAAGGAGACGGTGGTGTTCGCGGCGACGGAGTTGATCAAGCGACTGCGTGTCGAACACGCGAGGTTAGCGAACATGATCATGCGATTCCAAGAGGATAACCTGCTAAAGGCGGAGCTCGCGCAAACGCTCGCTGCGGAACGCGATCAACTCATGCAAGAAAAGACGCATTTATTGCGAGAGAAGCTTCGCATCGAGGCACAGTTGCAAGGTTTCTTGACGAGCATGCCGTTTGCGTCTCCCGCGGATGGCATGGTGTCCACGAAATCGGCGAGCGGCGTCGCGGCGTGGACCGTGCCCACGCCCTTCATGCCGGCGAGCGAAGAAGGAGAAGACGTCACCTTGCGCGCCCCTGTGGCGTAACCAATCTTCTTACGACAAATCGACATGATTTACAATTGTAGCTAAAATATCCTAGTCCTAGTAATTTGTGATGCGCAGAAAACGAATCACGTGAGCCCGAGTACGGTGCGGTAATCTCGTCCAGGTTTACACACGATGAAATCCGCCATATCGTCATACTCATCTTGCGCGCCGCCTTCTTGCGCCACGACGGCGTCCAAGTAAGGATTTCGTATGCGTTTACGAGGCTTTGATGCAGAATTTTCCCGAGACGAAACGTTCGACGGGCAGCATTTCAACACCTCTCCGTCGACGTTTTGCACGCTCTCACCGAGACGCGACAAATTTTCGCTGTAGAGTTCGATGTCATCCATCGCGAGCGCGTTACCAATAGCCACTAAACCGCGATCAAGCGGCGTGCCACTGTTCTTCACGAGCTGAAGCGCCCTTAAGTTGGTGAAAACTCCGGCGCAAACAACCATAAACTGTCGTCGTTTGAGTTCAAACGACCTGAGCACCTTGACGTCGTACAGATGTGACATCTTATCCGTGTTGTGATGCAAGCGAATGCCAGCGAGGACTAACGATGCATTTCGACGTTGACTTTCCAAATGTTTTTGATTTCCATCCGTGCGCGAAAGCTTCGAAGCCGCGGAAATGCAACGTTCGAATGAATGCGTAGCCAACGACACGAAGTTTGCCTCGACGTCGTCCAACGACTTCTGCTTTGAGTGCACATGGCGCCACAATATATCACCCGACTTGACTAGAATCGTCGTCAGAGCGATGAACGCATCTTGTTTCTCAATTTTACCGTGCTGATCGTTGTCAGATGATAAATCTGTGACGATTTCATTCAAGACACTGAGCAAATCGTTGAGCTCATCGGGTATGGATGTCAAGGAATAGCTCAAGGCCATTTTCAACATCTCTGACGCGGTCTTGACGCAATCTGGCAGAGGGAATCGTCGACGATGATACTGTAAGATCGTGCAAGCGATGTGACACGTAGGCTCGATGGGCAACTCACGCAATTGAATAATATCGTCCTCAAGCATGACGACAGAAGCCGACGCCAAGTCTGCATTTTCCACCAATGGCAGCATAGTGTCCAGCAAGTTCAAAACTTCATTGATGATCCGATCCCACGTATCGATCACGGTGCGTGAATTATACGTCTCTTGGAGCTGATGGTGCAAAGATGTCACGAGCGCGGCAACAACACCTGAGACTGGGGCCTCTACGCCTGCGCGTCCGGCGGCTTCGTAATCACTTCTCGCAAGATGAGGTTTACCGTAAGACGCGACTTCCTTTGCGGCGTTTTCTAATTCATCATCCGTGAAAGAAGCGCGCATCAAGTCTTGTAAAACGCCAAGATCTGGTCCGTACGACGCATTACGGCTGACAGCGAGTTCGCACAGCGCTCTGAGCGTTTGAAGAGCATCCAAAGTGGTCTTTGTCGACCACAAATCTGAGTTCGGCGCCAATTCCTTCTTATCGAAAGCAAACCAGTTGTCTCGCAATGTTTCGACGCATTGACGCGCGCATGTATTCATAAGTGTCGCGTACTGATTAGAAGCACGCATATCACCGGAAGAAACGCGCGCCACGCGCAACGTGTGGGCACAAATTTGCGTGATGTGACGCTGCAATTCCGGAGACCATTCCGCATCGTCAGACGAGAGCCTGACGCAACTATCAATGCACAAAGCAGATGACACGTTCCCAGCCCGCGTGTTCTCAGAACCGCAACTGAGCTGAAGATGCATGAAAAGTAATCGCGTGATCCAACTCTCCAGCGTCTCGCTCGTACCCTCGTCGATCTTAGGGTGTTCTAATTGTTCCAACATCTCCTTGAACCACGTCGAGTACGACAGCATGGAATCGAGGACGACTTCAACGACTGGTACAAGTTTAGCCAATACGTGCGACTCCACTTTGTCGTTTGCATCATCGAAAGCATCGGCGTCGACGAAGTTGATTTGTTCACCATCTGTGTCTCTGGCTGACTCGGCTTGAAGGATGAGACACTCGCTCAGAGCCGATAGCAATCGAAGCGAGTTCCGCAAAATTTCTCTATTCTTGACAGATTTGCCGCTCACGTCGAGCGCCAAAATCAATCCGAGCGAGCTCGTGAGGGATTGAATCGTCGCAAAACTCAGCGTAGGGGTCTCTCTTCGCTGCGATAACGCTCTCAAGATTTCATTGATCGATAAGATGGCGTCAACCTTTGCTTCTGCCTCAGCCTTTTGCAGCATCGCTTCGTCCGCAATGGACTCGCTCGTAATCAACGTCGTCGCGACGACGAAAGCGTGTTGTCGGACACTCGAGCGGTCATCCACCATCGCGCGTTCTAAAGTCGCGATACCTGCGTCAAGATGATTGCCGGCTCGCATCATGTCACCGAGCATTTGCAAGCCTAAAATAGTTTTCGAGCAGTCGTCCTCGACGCTTTCGAACAAAGCCATCGCCGGCGCGACGCCAGAGATTTTGGAGAGCGCCGCTACCGCCCTGCGCGCGATATCTCCCCCCTCTTTGACGCTCAACTGGGGTAAATATTCAACCGCTCGCTGAATTTCACTCGACATTCTGTCGACGTGCGGCGCCGCGTCCATCTGGACAATCTCCTCGA
>Ga0181559_10001417_pt1 | contig 23513 bp, 15 predicted proteins | sample 011ome_21_FD_133752 | JGI IMG/M metagenome (GOLD analysis project Ga0181559, IMG submission 133752) | Coastal salt marsh microbial communities from the Groves Creek Marsh, Skidaway Island, Georgia - 011508AT metaG (megahit assembly) | ecosystem: Environmental > Aquatic > Marine > Intertidal...
AACAATACGACACTCCTCGCGCGCGAGCGAAAAAATGAAAAGCAGCAACAACAAACAACACAAACTTTTCCACATTATAAGAGAGACAAAAGCGCTCTGGCGTTCTTATACACACACACACACGCACAAACGCGCAGTCTTTACACACGCGCGCGCGCATAAAGAGAGCAGGGAAAACTTTACCCGTTCTTTCCTCTCTTCTTGTTTTTTTTCATCACTAAACCCTAAAGAGCTAAAAGTGCTTTCGCAGAGAGGGAAAAAGCAACGAACTCGCTCCTCCAAAAACAAATATGAATCATCATCACCGCGCTCTTCTTCGAGCAGCGATATCGGCGCGTTCGCGCCGTCTTCGTCGCCAGCACCACCACCGCGCTCTCTCATCATCGCCTTTTCCCGCAGAAGAATCCAACGAGACACAAAGATGCCGCCGCGCTCGGAGTGGAAGCGAAGCGTCTCCCTCCTTTCGACGCCTCGTAGGTGTTTTTACCGCGAGGAGTACTTCTAGGGGATTTCACGCGACGACGGGGACGCGTCTCATCGAAGATCGAGACGGGCGCGGGTTAACCGAGGAAATCATAGAGGAGAATTTGGTGAGCTTTTTACTTTCTTGTGTTGGCCGGGTTTCGTTCTCTCGTTCTCTCTTTGTGTTTGTGCTCGCGCGCGTTTGTTCAAAACTAGAGCTCTTCAAACTCACAAACTTTCTCTGTCTGTTTCTTCTTCTTCTTCTTCTTTCGCGAACGAAAAAACGCAGGACCGAAAACGAGGCGAAGCGATGAAACAAAACGACGCGTACGTCGAGTCCGCGTTACTCACCACCCGAAAAGAAGCGTTGTCGCTGTATCGATCCGTTATTCGCGCATCTGTTTTATTCGTTTGGAGAGATACGAAAGGCCGCGTGTGGAAAGACGTCATCCGGGAAAGCGCGAGGAAAGAGTTTGAACAAGGGAAACACGAGCGCGACCCGGAAATTGTGAATCGATTGATTCTCAGCGGACGAGAGGCTGTGGACGTGGCGTTGGATAAGTTCATGGAGCAAAGGCAGAAAATAATGGACGAGGAGAGTAAAGGCGTGCCAGGTGCTGGTTTCAAGTCGTAGTTTTTATTTAGTTTTTTATTAGCTAGTTTTGCGCATCAGTCGCGTTTAGATGACCCCTACTAAAAAAAAATCTATATTTTGAAAGCGCGGTTCTACTACTATCGTCTTTGTTTCTCTAAGTCGTTGGCGCGTTGTTTCAAATTCTTCGCCGACGCCTCGCCGGTTTCCAATACGAGTTGCGCGAAGATGCTCGAAGGATCTTCGAGTAATTTGGAAGGCGTGTCGTAGGAAAGAACCTTTCCGCTGGCCATGCACAGCACTTTGTTCGATTCGATGATGGTGTTGATTCTGTGCGCGATGGTCATGACGGTTTTGTCCTTGAACTCTTGCGAGATTACTTTTTGCATCATCAAGTCGCTTTCGTTATCGACTGAGGCGGTAGCTTCGTCGAGGCAGACGATTTTGGTTTCGCGTAACAGCGCGCGGGCTAAGCACAACATTTGTCGTTGCCCCGCGGAGAAGTTAGAGCCGTACTCTTTGACCGGAGTCATCAGGCCCAAGCCATCTTCGTGCGTCGAGACAAACTTTTTCAATTGGACGTGTTCCAACGCAAACCATAAATCTTCGTCGTTATGCGATAAAAATGGGTCGAGGTTATCGCGAACCGTTCCCGAAAACAAGATTGGGTCTTGCGGGATGCACGTGACTCTGGATCGCAACGACTTCAACGGCATGGAAGAAATATCGACGCCGTCGATGAGAATTTTACCTCGCGAAGGCTCCACGAGACGCCACAAGGCGACGATTAAAGAACTCTTGCCGCTTCCAGTGCGTCCGCAAATACCAACCGACGAGCCCGCATCGATTTCGAACGAAACACCGCTCAACACCAGCGGGAGTTCTTTGCGGTACCGCATTTCGACGTCTTGAAAAACGATGCCACCGTGTTGGGGCCACGACGGATCGGGTTCAACCTTGCCGATTGCGACTATTTGTTTACCGTCGTTCTCGCTATCCATGGAATCGTTCGCCGTGTCTTCCTCGGAAGGCAACTGCGCGTACTCTTCAACGCGCTCAACAGAAACCATCTGCGATTCAAGCTCGGAGAATAAACGAATCAACCACGATAAGACGCCAGTGATGTCGATGGCGTACGACAACGTAACGCCGATCAAGCCACTACTGGTGGTTTTGCGCTGGTATACACCTAAACCGGCGACGATGATGGAAATTGAAATACCGATAATTTCTAAACGAACTGGTAACCACCGATCGCACGCGCACTTTTGCGTGTAATCCGCGCGTTGGTTGTACGCGATGCGCTTTTCGTTTTCATGAATGAAACGCGCTTGGTGACCAAACGCACGAATGGTGGAGATGCCTGAAATAGTTTCACCAAAGTGCTCGAAAATTGGCGACCCGGACGTGCCGTCTAAACGTTTCGCCTCGCGGTAACCGGGACGGAAGAAGTACTGCACATAAAAGTAACACGCGAAGACTGGAACTAGAAACGGACCAAGAATCGGGATGATTGTGATCATTGCAATCATCGTACCCAACAACCACAAACCAAAAGACGTCAATGAACTGACAGATTGTCCGAGAAGGTTATCTAAAACGTTTGTGTCTTTTGCGAATCTTTGGATGATGCGTCCAAGTGGAGTCGTATCAAAAAAGGCTTGTCGAGTATTCAACACGGAGTGGAATAATTTCAAATGCAACGTTGTCGCTGCGCGTAAAGATGCGACCAACCACGCGAATGTGCGCCACCACGAGAGCAACGCAGATACTACGCCGATGGCCGCGTACGTGCTCATGTATTCCGTGTCGTTCAAGCCGTACTTATATTCGGTCCAAAATGCGAGCCACATCGGCGTAAATACAGAAATCATCCGTTCAACGATGGTGATGAGCATGAGAAACATGCACGGAATTATGCCGCCTAACGCCTGAAAGTACGTGGCGTATACATTCTTCTTCACCGCGCCTTGCTCTCGGTGTTCTTCTTTTTGCGCTGTTTTTGCGCTTAGTTTCTGTTCCGAAGTAACGCGTTTCATCTGGTCTCTGTCCCTTTCCGACAAAGCAAACGCAGCGGCATCTTGTTCTTCCGCCTCTGCCGTTTCTTTCTCTTGCGTACCACGATAGGATTCTATCATTTGTTTGAAGTATTCCGCGTTTTCGATGAGCTCTTTGTAGCTTCCGCGCTCGACAACTTCTCCATCTCTCATGACTAAGATTTGATCCGCGCGCTCAACGAAATGCAACTGATGCGTGACGAGTAAAACCGCCTTTTCTCGAAATACGCCTCTCACGCATTTGTTGAAAACATCCTTGGCGACGTGCGCGTCCAAAGCAGAAAGAGGATCGTCCATGATGACGAAATCAGCATCGGCGTATACCGCGCGCGCGATGGCGCATCTTTGTTTTTGGCCGCCACTCAGAGTGATACCTTTTTCACCGATTTGCGTTTGATCGGCATCCGGGAGGAGTTTGAGATCAGTCAGCATACACGCGGCGTCTAAAGCGTCGTGATATTTATTCTCCGAGTGCGGTTTACCGAACAGGATATTCTCTTTCAAAGAGGCAGATTGGACCCACGCGGATTGAGAACAATACGCGACGGTTCCATCGATAGAGATGAATTCATCTACATCTTGTTTCTCAGCATCGCCGCTACTTTCTGGAACCATATCGCCGAGAAGCGCCGAAACGATGGCAGTTTTCCCGGAACCGACTGCACCGACGACGCAGATAAGCTCGCCGCGTTTGATTTCGAAATCGCACCTGCTCAACGTAAAGCCGATGCCGGCGGTGGCGCCCGAATCGGTTCCTTGTGGAGACGCATCGTTTTTCTTCTCCGCGTCTTTGTTGTTATTGTTGCGACTCCATCGAAACGATGCGCCTTTCTTAATTTTCGCAACCACGTCGCCTTTCTTCTTCGTCTTCATTTCCGTCGTCGTCGTCGTCGCAGTTTTATCTTCGTTCAAATCCTCTAACTGTATCGTCGTAGTCGTCGGCTTTGATTCCGAAAGTAAGAAATATTTTTGTAATCGATCCAAACTGACGATGGCATCCGCGGACATCGCCAAACACCTGGGATAAAATAAAATCGGAAAACGAATGAGCGAGAATAACGTCAACGCCGGAAAGATGATGTCCGGGCGCATCTCGCCTTTCATCACGCCAGAGTACAGCATGAATACGACGACCGCAACAATGACTGGACCAGCCATCATGATGCTTGTATTCGCCGCCGCGACGTTGGCAGTTTTCGTGGCGTAAATCATCTCTTCTTTCCTCGACGCTTTCACTTCGTCCTCCAAGGAATCCTCCCACGCGTTCAACTTTAATATTTTCACCCCGGATAAACCTTCGTTTTCTAATTTCACGCGTTTGTCCGTGTACTTTGTCTGTACGCTTCGCAGCTTGTACGCTAACGTGTAAAAAAACTTTTGCAACGGTATCAGCGCGAGTAACAAAAACAACCCTCCAAATACGGACCATCCGATGTACATGTACAACAAGGCGATGTACCCCATGATTTGAAACAAACCGCTCCAAATGACGTTAATGAACAACATCAAATCCCCAACTCTTTGCGCGTCTAATTGCATGTGATTCAAAACTTCCCCAGTCGTTGATCCGCTCCTCCCGCTCGCGTTCAATCTGATCGTCTTTCTATACACCGCCGTCCCTAAAGCGCCTTTAATCACAATCCCGCTCGCTTGCATGTGATAAAAGTATTGCTGTTCGCACAACGTCCTCGACACTTGCACGCACAACATCAGCGCGCAATACAAAACCCCCAACTCCGTATCGCCAATCTGCTCCGTCGTAAACGTTCTTCGCAAAAAGTTATCCTCCGATCCGGCGACGTATTTCAAGTAGCCGCTCAGGATGACGGGCGGTAAAAACTGCAAAGAGTCGTTGGCGAGTTTATACATCGCGCCGGTTAAAATCATATTCCCGAAACACGCCCAGATTGGTTTCGTGATGGCTGGTAAAAACTTCTTCTTTTTCGCTTTCTGTGCCGTTTTCTTCGTTCCTTCCCCGCCATCGTCGGCGTTGATGCCGGCCCCCGCTTCGGAACCGTCGCCTTCTTCTCCGAGCGCTCTCTCGGCATCTAAACAATCTTTCAATTCAAACTCGAACCGTTCCGCGTTCGTCGCGCACGACAAGTGTCTCGGCAGCGGCACTAAATCCTCGTGCTCGAGCTGCGTTTTTTCGTGCGCTCGTTTTAAAAACGGCCGGACCCACGCGAAGAACACTCGCGAAAGCGCCGGGGCAGTTTCGCGATTGGTTTCCAGCGATGGGAAAGACGAAGACGACGGCGCTTCGTCTTCTCTCGTCGTCGTCCTCATCGCGAGAGAGAAACAGAGAGAGAGAGAGAGAGACGAGAGCAATCCCCAGACTCCAAAAACAAGTGGCGCTAGCGCGAGAGTATATTCGCTGTCGTGCGTATCTTCTCTGCTTTTTGCGCGCGCGTGTGCGTGTGTTGTGAGGCAAAAGAGTGCGTGAAAAGAGAGAGAGAGAGAGAGAAGACGTCACACCGCGTGTGAGGAAGAGAGAACTTAATTGGTCACAACATACATACAGCTTTTACACGCAGAGAGGTGCACAGTTTTTCGGAAAGAAAGCGAAGCTTTGCGAGCAAGAGAGAGAGAGAGAGAGAGAGAGATAAAAGAACTTTTCTTTTCCTCCTCCTCCTCCTACCGCCCGTCCTCACTTTTGTTCGGATAAAGAGCACTACTCGTGTTCTTTCGTATAACCGCCCTCGTTTAAAGGCGGCGCAAAATAACGACAAACTCGTGTTTTCTGGTATAATAAATACACACACGCGCGTTAAACTCGACCCGCGATGACGTTAATCCCGAAAACCAACTTACCGCGAATCAAGCTCGGAAATTCGGACATCGAAGTCACGAATGTGTGCTTGGGGACCATGACGTGGGGCGTGCAAAACACGGAAGAAGAAGCGTTCGAACAGCTCGATTACGCGATTAAAGTGCGCGGGGTGAACTTTATCGACACCGCGGAGTTGTACCCGGTGCCGTCGAGCTCGCCGTTGTGGGTGGCTGGGAACACGGAGAAAATCATCGGGAATTGGATCGAGCAAAATAAAGAGTTGAGGAAAGAGCTGATCGTGGCGACGAAAGTCGCCGGGTTTATACCGGAAAGCGATATTCCGAAAATGAGAACCGAACCCCCGGGAACGGAGAAGATGAGCTGTAGGTTAGATAGAGAGAGCATTCTCGCCGCGTGCGATGCTTCGTTGCGAAGGTTGAAAACGGATTACATTGACGTCTATCAGTTACACTGGCCGGATAGATACATCCCTTTGTTTGGGTCGTGCGAGTACGACAGAAGGAAAGAGCGGGATGGCAAGTTTGCACCGGTAGCGTTTGAGGAGACCGTGCTAGCGTTGAAAGAGTTATTAGATGCCGGAAAGATTAAGAGCTACGGGTTGTCGAACGAAACGAGTTACGGCGTGTGCGAGTTCGTGCGAGTCGCGGACAAGTTGGGCGTGCCGAGACCGGTGAGCATTCAAAACTCGTTTTGTTTGTTGCACAGATCGTACGAGACGGAGTTGGCGGAAACGTGCGCACCGAGTCATCACAACATTTCTTTGTTACCGTGGACGCCGTTAGCTGGTGGTGCATTGAGTGGAAAGTACTTAAACGGCGCGAAACCGAAAAAAGCGCGATTTACCGAATTCCCTACGTTTCAAGATCGATACATAAACGAAGCGTCTCAAATTGCCACCAAAAAATATGCCGAGATTGCCGAAAAAGCCGGAATGTCGTTGACAACTTTGTCCTTGGCCTGGTGCGCGACGCGTCAGTACGTCGGGAGCACCATCATCGGTGCAACCACCATGGAACAGTTGAAGGAGGACATCGACGCGTTCGAACCCGGGATCACGTTAAGCGAAGAAACTTTACGCGCGATTGACGACGTGCACATGCAATGCAGAGACCCGTGCATTAGAAACTATTAAAAAGTTTATATTGTTTCCATAATTCGATTCGTTTTAATGTACATAGATATTTATTCTTTGATCATGTTGACTTTGCCTACACCTGGATTTTGTTTCACGCTCACATCCGCACACCCCTAGTACCATAAACAACAACTAACAACAAACAATCTGCCACATTAAAAAAAAGTTTACACAACATCGTAACCATGCGACGAGAAGCACTCGATGCATCTACATCAACGAGACGACGCATCGAGCATCTCTCTCGCGCGTTTATGAATCCAACGGCGAGTTCTTCAACACCTTCTTCTTCTTTTTCAACAACAACAACAACAACAACATCTTTGCACGTGTTCGGAGCGATAGTCATGGATATTCAGTGTAAGAAGAGTACCACGTCGTCGTCGTCGTCGTCGTCTACGTCGTCATCGTCTTCGCTGGAACGAGGGACATCGGTACCGGGGTCGTGTTCGTACACGCCAGGAGGTGTCGGGAGAAATATTTGCGAAACGCTGGGCGCTTTGTCGATGGTGTCTGCTGCGGCGGATGATACCGAACGGATGCGCGTACACATGCACTCGCAAATAGGGGAAGATTTCGCGGGAAGAAAGATGGTCGAACAGTTGGAGCGGGAGTTACGAGTCGACGTGAAAGATGTGAGGATAGAATACGGTTTGAGAACGTCTACGGTGGTGGCTTTGCTAGATGATATCGACGGAGAGAACGAACTGTTCGCGTGTGTGGCGGACGTGGCGGATGTCGAGATACCTATTTTGCGTAGAGTTCGGGGATCCACTCAGCGCTTTGTAGTGTGCGACGCAAATCTGTCCGAAGAGGCTTTGCGGAACGTCGTGAGTAGTAAAAGTGAACGCGATTATGTATTTTTCGAGCCTACTAGCGTGACCAAATCGATGAAGATTGCGAGCATAGTGGATGCGGTGGATGCGACGTCGCCAAACGCAAAAGAGCTTCGCGAGATGGCAAACGCTTTGAGGAGAAAGTTAGCACCCGGTTCGCCACCGTCGCCGTGTCCGTTCAATCCCAATTTGAAATTCGCTTCGGCGCAGGATGCGCTGAATGTTTTAGCTGGCGATTTGCAAATCTTACATTCGCACGGCGTGAAGGTGGTCTTTTTGACGCTCGGCGAGTTAGGCTCGATTGTGTCGTCCAGCTGCGCCGAAAGTGGTAAGACGAGATACGCGCACGTGAAAGCGGCGAGCGTGAGCGGTAAAAACGCGTCCGTAGTTGGCGCTGGAGACGCTTTCGTGGCTGGCGCGGTATTCAAACTCGCCTCATTGTCAAAGGTCAAATTCAATTTCAAAGAAAACGTCGACGCGGCCACGTTTGGTTCGAAAGTTGCCGCGATGTGCGTCGGAACGACCGAAAATTCGCTCGGAAGCACTCCAGAGAACATTCGCAAGTTGGAAAAATTAGTCACTGAAGAGAAAGCTAGTCAATATAGTAGCTCTAGAATAGTAGAATTGAAGCCGCTCATCGCTGCGTTTCCTTAACATTAAATGTTTTTTTGTTTTAAAAGTTAAGAAGATGTGGTCACCATTAAATCACTCGCCTTTTTCATCGGACGATAATAATCGTTAATTTTCGGCCGAAACGTGCACTCTTTCATTTCTCTTTTCAATTTCTCTCTTTTCAACATCTCTTCCCTTTCTCTCAATCTCTGGGTCTGGTTTTTAGCAAAGTTGAACTCTTTCGGTTTCGTGATTTTATGTCGCACGTCTATTTGGGAAACGTTTTCTAAAAAAACTTTTTGTCTCCTGCTCTCTTTCTCGGCTCTTATTTTCGTCGCTTTTTCGACGTTATCGTAATACTTATCTATGCCTTTGACGATATCTTCTGCAGGAACGTGCGGATTCGCAATCCCGATTTCGGCTCTAATCTGTGGTGAAAACGTGCACGTCTTACGCTCTTCAAATTCGCGTTCGCGTCTGGCTTGTTCCAAGTTGTACTCGCGCGTTTCTTTTTCCGATTTCACGCGGTTCGTGATTGTATCCGCGTCGTATTTACCGTAACTGCCGGATTTCTTGCTCACTGCGAGAAGGAAATCCGCGTCGTCTGTTTTCTGATTCACGTGCGGGCTAAATGTGCACTCTTTCAACGTCTCCATTTCGTGAACTCTCTTTGCGGCTTCTCTCTCTAAATCTCTGGATTTGGAACTCGCGAGTTCGTCTAAATTCGTCGGGTTTGCTATGAGGTTTGATTTATCATTTATTTTTGGTACGAACGTGAATTGTCTGTCGCGTTCTCGGCGCATACTTTCAGCGCGTTGGTGCATGTCTTGCGCCTCGGTAATCGCCAGGCGTCTGGCGCGTTCATTTTGCGTCTCGTAGTAGTGGTTATATTTCTCTGAAAACGAGGGTGACGTAGATGAGTGTATCTCGGGAGAAAACGTGCACTCAATATCGAAGAGTTTTTCGCGCAACGCGTTCGTATCCGCTCGTTTTGCGCGAATTCTCGAGGCGAATTCGTATTGTCTCTCCAAGAAGCCTTCGCCAATTTTGCCGCTTTGAATGTTTTTGCGCACGATTTTTTCCGATTTGGCAGAGATGTTACTCGACGATTTACCCTGCGGCGACGATGTTTTTGTGCTTTCGTTTTTTTCTCCACTTTCTTTGCCGACGCTTTCCCTCGTTGCTTTCAGTTTCAGCGTAACAGTGTCGTTCTCTTTCTTTCGTCGATTCGCGAGCGCGGCTAATTTTTCGCTCGTGCTTCGCATCTTCGGCGGCTTGAACGTGTGCGCCTCTCGAAATGCCGCGTCGACTTTCTGCGCCACCTCGCGCATGGCGCGTTCTCGTTTCTCTGATATCTCCTTCAGTCGTTCGTGCATGGGCAATCCGGGCGAAACAGACGCAGGGGAGGAAGAACTCCTTGCTTTCCTCGCCGAAGTGCGTCGCAACTCCTCTTGCATTTTTTGCTCCTCGCATTCGCGGCGCTCTCTTAAACGTTCCTCTCGCACTCGCGCTTCTACGTACAATCGATCGCTCACATTCTCCACGACATCTTCTTCTCTTCCGTTCTTGCTCTTTGTCGCTAATATCTTCGGTCGAAACGTGCACTCCTTCTCGAACGCCGCCTTCTCCGCCTCTCTCTTCGCCGCTTCTCTCGCGCGCACGATATCCAATCTCGATTGGAGCAACCTCTCCCGTCGTGCCTTTCTCCGTTCCGAATCTTCTTCCATGAACGCTTTCGCGATCGTTCGCGGACGAAACGTGTACGTCGATTGTTTCTCCTCGTCCGCTTTTCTCAGCGCTCGCTCCAGCGAGTGTCTGTTCGTTGTTCTCGTTGTTGTTGTTGTTGTTGTTGTTGTTGTTGTTGTTCCTTCCTCGGTAGCGTGGTCACTCCGCCGACCAGCGGCGATGGCACCGTCCTTCCCCTCGACGACAAAAGGTTCCAAGTCTGGAAACGCGCTCTTCTCAATCACGTTTTCCTTCTTCGAGCGTTCGTTCGGTTTTCGGTACACCGTCGCGTTCGAGTTTGTCCACCGTCTTCTTCCTCCTTTTCCTCCTCCTCTCGTTGGTGGTCGTTGCGCTTCATCGTCTTCATCGTCAACTATCTTCCCGAATCCTTTCTTGTGTCGCAACAGCTGCAACTCGCACCGCGTGATTTCCAAGTTTATCGAGTCGATTTCGAACAGTTCGTCGTCGACGACGACGCCAGAAGAAGTCGTCGCTTCCTGCTGCCGCTGCGACATGTCGTAAAAAGTGATGAAGCGAGACCCGACCAACGGCTTTTTCACGTTTTTTTGTTTGTGAACACTTCTGAAACCCTAAAATATTTTTGGCATTTTTTCTCCGCGAAGGAAATCGAACATCGCGCGTCGTCAAAAAAGAGGTGGTCGCGCTCTCTCTCGTCGTCGACAACACACAACGTAACAAAAAAAAACAAACATGGCGTCATCGTTCGCGTTGGCATCGTCGACGTGCACCACCGCGCGTCGTCGTCTCACCTCCTCCTCCTCCTCCTCCGCGACGAAAAGGTGCGCTTTTTTTTCCAAATTTTTCCCGCCTTTCCTTTCTCTTTTCTGATATCTCTCTCTCAAAATCTTTTTTTCTGACGCTCTTCTTCTCTTCTTCTCGACAAACGAACAGATCGTCGTCCAGACGACAACAGATCCTTCGCGCTTCGGAAGACACCGATGCGGCACCGGCGTCGTCGACGCCGAAACTGGTTCCGTCCAACGCCGCTTCCATCAAGGTACGTGTTTGTTTTTTTCCTTTTTTTTTCCTTTTGGTTCGATCGCGCGATCGGAAAACTTCTTTTTTTTTCGTTTTTTGGCGGTAAGCTGTGGAAGAAGAGGAAGAGAGAGAGAAAGAGACTCTGACATTTTCACATATGTTCTTCTCTTTTTCCTTTCTTTTTAACGATGATCGACAACAAAAAAGGTCATTGGCGTCGGCGGAGGCGGTTCGAACGCGGTGAATAGAATGGTTGATACCGACATCCAAGGCGTAGAGTTTTGGGTGGTGAACACGGACGCGCAGGCGTTGACGTCTTCGACGGTGCCGCGATCGAACACTATTCAGATTGGCGAGACGTTGACGAGAGGGCTCGGCGCCGGATCGAACCCGGAAATTGGACAAAAAGCGGCGGAAGAGTCGAGGAAGGCGATCGAGGACGCGTTGCAAGGTTCTGATATGGTGTTTGTGACGGCTGGGATGGGCGGTGGTACTGGGTCTGGTGCCGCGCCGGTGGTTGCGAACGTCGCGAAGACGGCTGGGATTTTAACGGTTGGGATCGTCACCATGCCGTTTAAGTTTGAAGGGAGACAGAGGTACAATCAAGCGATGGAGGCTGTGGAGAGGTTGAGACAGAACGTAGATACGTTGATTGTGATTCCGAACGACCGATTGTTGTCCACCGTGGACGGCGCGTTGCCCTTGCAAGATGCGTTTTTGTTGGCGGATGATATTTTGAGACAAGGCGTGAGAGGTATTTGCGATATTATCGTGTTACCAGGTTTGATCAACGTCGATTTTGCGGATGTGAGAGCGGTGATGGCGGACGCTGGATCCTCTTTGATGGGTATTGGTCGTGCAACTGGTAAGAACAGAGCGAGAGATGCGGCGGCGGCTGCGATTTCTTCGCCGTTGTTGGATTTGGGCATCGATCGAGCGACTGGCATTGTGTGGAACATTTCCGGTGGGAAGGATTTGACTTTGCATGAGGTCAACGAAGCGGCGGAGGTAATTTACGATTTAGTCGACGACTCCGCTTTGATCATCTTCGGGGCGGTGGTAAACCCGACCATGCAATTAGCGGACGGGGAGGTTGCCATTACGTTGATTGCGACGGGCTTTTCGCCGTTTTCGCAATCGAGCGCGGGCGAACAAAGAGCCCCGAGAGCCGCGCCGCCGCCGCAAATGCCGCCGCCGCAACAAAGACAACAGCAACAACAACAAAGAGAACAACCGCGACAAGAACAAGAACCGTCTGGATGGGGGAATCAGCAAGCGCCGCAACAGCCGGAAGGCGGACGATCTGCCATCCCGAGCTTTTTGCGAAAGAGAATGGGTCGCTAATTTCGTATTGATTGCTCGCGCGCCCATATGTGTGCGCGCGCGTGTTTGCGTGTGTATGTAAAAGAAGAAAGCATTTTTAATGAAAATACCTTAATCTAACTAATTTGATGAAATACGAAGAGAAAGAAATTCACAAGAGTACCTTCACGCCTTCGCCTTCGATGACTTTCTTCGCACGTCTGATGACCTCGTCAGACGGCGGTTTCATCTTCTCCAACTTATACGGTATATGCATCTCTCGATACTTGAAGGTGCCGAAGTTGTGGTATGGTAAAATCTCGACACCTTTGATGCATTTTTTGTGCATCTTTGCGAGAGCGGCAACGCCGAGTAATTCCTCTTCTCCGTCGGTAACGATATCTTGAAACTCTTCGTCATCCGAAGACATCAACACAAATCTCAACCACGTCGGCACTTTGTGTTCTTCGAGCTTGGCGAGAAAGGCCATCATGACGCCGAAATTTTCTGGACGGCCCGTTATCTTTCCGTATCGCACGGGATTTGAGCTTTTACAACAAAGCAAAGCCATGTCGATGTGCGGCAAGACAAAGTCCCAAATCTGGTCGTTTCCGTGCGCGGCGGTATCGATGATTGCGGTCAAACCTCTCTCGCGCGCACATTTCGCCAACGCGACCACGAAACGATATTGCAACATGCACTCGCCGCCGGACATCGTTATGCCGCCTCCCGATTTTTTATAATACGCGAGTTTCGTCTCCAAAGCAGCGAACACGTCCTCTTTGGACATCTTCTGCCCAACGCCTTCTTCTAACGAATCTGGATTGCAGCAAAACGCGCATCTCTTCGCGCAGCCTTGGAAGAAAATAATTGCTCGCAATCCCGGGCCGTCTACGCTGGTCATGGAATCGATCGAGTGGATCCATCCCCAGTTCTTCTCGGAGAGTGCCACGCTCGTCTCCGTCTCGTCCCACTCGTTCGTCGCGCAGCAGCGCGTCGTTGAAGACGATACGTCTTCGATGTCCCCTGCACCTCCTCCTTTACCCGCGACGAAGGAGACGTCGCGGCAGTTTCTAGACGAAGGCGGCACTTGGCCCCTGGGAAACTTCGCGCCGCCTTTGCGCGCTAAAAATCGCCTCGTGGTTTCTCCTTCTTCTTCTTCGTTCTCCTCCATCGGACACGATGATGGTGATGCGCTCCAAATGATGCAATTTCGTATCTCTCGCGTATTTTTTGTATCTCAAATTATTTTCGTCACTTTTCCCACATGCTCGATCACGCGAAGAAACTCCCGCGAGAGATCCCAACGATGCCGTCGGATTCAGACGCAATCGACGTCTCGAGTTGGATCGCGAAAAACTACGACCCGTGCGACGACGAAAGCTTCGTGCCATCACCGGCGACGGAGCGAACGAGAAAACTTTTGCGAGAAGTCGAGAGGAAACAAAGCAAAGAGATTGCCAGTGGTGGCGTGTTGTGCTGCGATACGAAAACCGCATCGAACATTTTGAGTCACGGGAATGGATACATCGGGGATGATGCGGTGCTCGATTCAGTCATCGTCGGGTTGCAAACGACGAAAATGCTCGAGAGGACGATGAAGTTGAAAGGGGGCACGAGAATCGTCGAAAAAGCGTTGAAGGAACAAGGCGAGCGGATGGATCCGTTCACGAAGAAAATATTCGAAGAAAACGTCCGAACGCACAACGATTGCGTGTTCGACTTGTACACTCCGGAAATGCGCGCCGTTCGATCGTCGCACGCCTTGACTGGTTTGCCGGATAGCTACGGACGCGGTCGTTTAATAGGAGACTATCGAAGAGTCGCGCTGTACGGAGTGGATCGATTGATCGAGGAGAAGCAGAAAGACGCGGCGAGTTTGGATATTTCGAACGCAAACGAGGCAAACATGGAAAAGAAGGACAAAATTTCCATGCAAATAAGGGCTTTGCATTTGCTGGATGGGTTGGCGAAGCAGTACGGAAAGAACATTTCGAAACCGGCGACGACGGCTAAAGAAGCGGCGCAAGCGATTTACTTTGCTTACCTCGCCGTGGTGAAATCCAACGATGGAGCGGCGATATCGTTCGGGAGAGTAGATGCGTTCTTAGACATTTACTTTGAGCGCGATTTACGCACCGGTGTATTGGCGAGCGAAGAGGAAGCGCAAGAAATCATCGATAACTTGGTGCTCAAATTGAGATTGGTGCGACATTTACGTCCCAAAGCGTACGACGAGATTTTCGCGGGCGACCCGATTTGGGCGACAAATGCCATCGCTGGTGTTTTAGTTGAAGCAAACGGTTCGAAGAAGCACATGGTGACCAAAACCTCGTATCGATTCTTACAAACGCTTGTAAATTTAGGCGCCGCGCCAGAACCGAACATGACGGTTTTATTCGACGAGTGTTTACCTGAGCCGTTTAAGAAGTTTGCGACGGATATCTCAATCGCCAGTAGCAGCGTCCAATACATCAACGATAAACTCCTTCGCGAGAATTGGAGCTGCGATACGACCGTTTCATGCTGCGTCAGTGGCATGCGCCTCGGTAAGGACGCTCAATTTTTTGGCGCTCGATGCAATTTACCCAAGATCCTCTTGTACGCTCTCAACGGCGGTAAAGATGAAATCTCCGGCAAACAAATCGCTCCTGTGGAACTCGCGCAGCTGTTTGAATCGCTCTCGGAGAAAGCGCAAACGGACGAAAATTTTGTTCATCTCGACTTCGAGGACGTAAAGAGACGTTTTGAGACGTACATGGATTGGATTGCCGAGCTATACGTATCAACCATGAACATTATTCATTTCTCACACGAAAAATACGCGTACGAAAGTCTTTTATACGCTTTGATGGATAGTGAACCTCAATATTCCATGGCTTTCGGCATCGCCGGCTTATCCGTATTGGTGGATTCACTTTCGGCTATTAAATATGCGAAAGTACGTCCGATTTTCTCCCAGGAGAAAGATAAGAAAGGCTTGATCACGTCTTTTGACATCAAAGGCGATTTTCCAAAGTACGGCAACGATTCAGACGACGTAGATGTACTCGCGAAATGGGTTGTTGAAACGTTCATCGGAAAACTTCGCAAGACGCCTGCGCTCAAAAACGCGAAGCACACCCTCTCAATTCTTACGATAACGTCGAATGTCATGTACGGATCGAACACCGGAGCGACACCCGATGGAAGACAAATGGGTGAGACATTTGCTCCCGGCGCGAACCCTATGCACGGTAGGGACAATACGGGTGCGTTAAATTCGCTGAACTCTGTGGCGAAAATCCCATATTGTTCTTGTTTGGACGGCATCTCCAACACCTTTTCAATCACGAAAGGCAGTTTGGGCAAAGACGACGCAAGTCGCACCGGAAATCTGGGTTCGCTTTTAGCGGGCTATTTTGAGAAAGGAGCCATGCACTTGAACGTAAATGTTCTGTCGCGTGAAACGTTGAAAGACGCTCAGATTCATCCAGAAAATTATCCAAATTTGACGATTCGCGTATCTGGTTACGCGGTGAAGTTCATCAAGCTCTCGAAAGCGCACCAGGACGAGGTGATAAGTCGAACTTTTCACGAGTTCATGTGAACACAGATGATGAACGCAAAGAGAGACACAGCGAGAGAGAGACAGAATACAAGAAGACGTAATGTTCTTTGAATAAATACTTTTGTTAAAATACAAACTTCTTTTTGTTGCTAATCTTATTACTCTCTTTGAATGATTTCTACTTTTGCTCTCATAGCTCCAATGCGTCTCACCGCTTCGCTTGAAACTTATATTTATACTTGGCGTCCGTGGACGACCCCGACGCCACTTGTTGACCGCTAATGATACTCTCCGTCACCGACTTCGAAGATTTTGTCTCTGTCCCGTAGCTATTGAATTTCGGTACCGCTACCGAAAAGAGGGCGTCCTTCTCGTTATCCACAATGGAGTCTAATCCGGTGTTGCCATTTTGTAACCGGACAATCACCATCAAAGAAGAACCCCACAATAGCAAAAAGGCGCACGCCGCAATAAGCCACCCACCCCAAACTACGCTCATAGACTCCAACGCATCGTCTACGGAGTCTTCTAACTTTTCCAGAGCATCCGAAACCATCTTGCACGTCGCTAACGCCATGATGTCTGACTCCTGATCCTTCAATGCAATGATCACTTCCGAGTTCTTCACCATGGCATCGAACAAGTTGGCCGGGATTTGCGCCGGATCTTCTTTGCCGCACTGCTCAACTAACGCAACTTGCGTAGAATCGTACTGACATCGAGAGTACATGGTTCCAACTTCGTCAATCTTCACCTTGTGGTTTCTTCCTGCAGTTTGGTTGAAATAACCTCTTTGCGTCTTGATGTACGTCTTCGTATTCGACGGGATCAACGCGCGGCGATAGGCGTCGCAAAATGCGGTGTAATAGTCATCCCCAGGTCTGTCAAACGCGCAATACTTGGAAGCAGCTTCTGCATCTCCGTCGTACTCTTGATCGATGAGTGGTAAGGTTTTTCTCGGATCGTACATTTGAATGAAATCGTTGTAGAGAAATACGCCGGCGGCGATGGACATGCGTGCAGTGTTCATGAGTTGAACGACGTCTTTTCCATCCATGCACGGCAGTGCATTTTCTAAATCCGAATCATAGGTGTAACCGAACTTCTGTGAGGCGGAATAGTCTGCAGAGGCGTACTGAAAGTCCGCCAAGAACGTCGTCGTACCGGTGAGTAAGCCCCAGAACAACCACGAACCGACGAGCGAAAGCGTGAGAAATCCAGTCAAGTACGTAAACCATCGCCACTTACCGACAAGAGAGGAAAGCGCGAGAAGAACACCACCCAAACCCATGACGGCGGCTAAAATCAAAGCTACGTCTGCGGTAACTAATCCAACCTCTGTGAGCTCTTCCATCTTTTTATCGATTTCAGAAATGTTCGCGATGGCATCAGCCAAAGCCAAGGCTTCGGTTTCAGCCTCGTAGGTGAACATTTTCGCGTCGTCCAAAGCTTGAATAATTCTCGCGCTTTGAGCGTTCATTTCCGCGGTAGAGTTGGAAATACTGTCCGCGATAACTTGAGCATCTTGTTGCAAGGCTAAACCTTTGTTCCAAACGAGAAAGCATCCGAGACAGGCAATCAAGGCAAACAAAATCAACTGCGCACGCGCAAAGAACAAGCCAGTGCCTGAGAACGGCGACCAGTTGCACGCGTTTCGGCCAAAGCACGACTCAAACCAGTGTCGTCGATACCAGAACACGAAGGAGAAGAACAATACCAAAACGGCAACGGCGATACCCGGAAGCGACTGTCCCACTAACATCATCGTGTAATCCTCGTTGACGCCAAACTCCAAGTCTTCGAAACCTTGAAAAGTGCGAGGATCGTATCTGGGAATACCGAAGAAACCATCGGATTCTTCCAAGTAGCCGACGATGGGTACGCACGAGGACAAATCGCTCGTATCATCGCAACTGAAATGTTTTACGAACGATTTCGTCCCGTTGTTGATGATGTCTTTCGTGTTCGCTTTCTTCGAGATGATGTCGAACCAACCACGTATATCATGGTTGAAATTCGGGGCGTCACAAAAGATGCGTTCCATGGTCGTTACCGCGTTTACTTTCCACATGGAGATGTCTTGGTTGAACACTCTGCTGTTTTCAAACTGGTGCGCCATGACTTTGTTGTTCGAGACATCCCATTTGTTCAACGGTGAGTTGAAACTCGTGGCGTTGTAAAACATGTACTCGGTGGAAATGACGTTTCGCATGTCCCACGAGTTGATGTCTTGATTGAACATAAACGTGTCTCTGAACATGTAATTCATGTATTTGACATTCCTGGTGTCAAAAAAGTCCAAAGGTTGGTCGAAATCCCAAGCGCCGTCAAACATTCTGTCCATATCTTTCACGTTCGTGGTGATCCAGTACGTCAACGGCGAGTTGAAGCTCTTCGCACCTTTGAACATGCCTTGCATGGAAGTCACCGCGGTGGTGTTCCAGTTGGACAAGTCGCCGTTAAACTGTTCGCGGTTGATGAAGGCGTTGCGCATGTCGGTGATTCTGGAAACGTCCCATTTATCGATGGTACCTTCTCCCGTGCGCTGCGAAAATTTGTAGCACTTGCCGTTAACCGGCGCCTCTTGCAAACACACTTGAATCTTTTGATAAAACTCAGCCACCGTTTTGATTGTTTTCACGTTATTCTTCACGCCTTTATACACTGGAAACGGTCTGGGTCCGGCCAAATCGCTCTCGTCGTCATCATCGATCGCCCCGGTGAAACCGCTGGAGTACTCCTCAAGCTGCATGCCGTTTTCATCCGTATTCAAGTTCCCGCGACGCATTTTGTCCGTGAAGTTAGAGTAATCGTGCAACTTAGTCAACTTTGGCACGTACTTTTGCTTCTCATATTCCGACACGGTTGGTTTGTAACCCTTCGCTTCTTCTTGCATCTCCTTGAAAAGCTTCTCTTCTTCATACGTCATCCCCGTTTTCGGATTGATCTTCACCTTGTCCGGCTCAGCTTTCACCAAACCTCCGTTTTTGTCGATCAAATTCACCTCGTTCGGTCTCGGTCGTCCCTCACTCACCCACTTCTTGTACTCATCCGTCCCTGGCGTCGGTTCGACCCAATCCGCGTCCATCGTCGTCGCTTTACCTTCGGTCGCGATGACATCGTATGCCTCCGGATTTTTCATCTTCTCAGCCATCATCTCGTTGTACGCTTTCAACTGCTCGTCCCAATCCGCGGTTCCACTCGTAGCTATCTTATGCATGTACTGTAATCTCTGTGCTTCAAACTGCTTGTACAACTCGTCGTCTTTCAAATCGCCATTTTTCTCCACCGCTTCTTGGTTCATCTTCTTCGAAACTTCCGCGATGGCGACGTTCTGCGCTTCCTTCGGATCAATCCCGACCGACTTCAACAGCTTAATCTCCTCTTTGCTCATCTTTTGACTTCGAATCTTCGCTTTCGCTTTCTCAATCTTCATTCGCACGCGCTTCTCTTCCCTCAACTTTTGCTTCTCGAGTTCCTTCTTTTGATCCTCTTGCAAGTGATACTTGCCCGGGTGCAGCGTCCGGTCCTTCAACTGCTCCGTCGTCAGCTCTCGGTCCGGGTGCATCGCTTGGTAGTGCATGACTAACTGTTCGGTTTCCGGATAGTCTTCGACCTGTTTTGATGTGAACGCGATAAATAACAAGTTAGCGACGTCGCGTGAGATTTATTTCGAGTCGAAGAGAGAGAGAGAATGAACGAGAGAACGACGATGGCGAAAAGAAAAGGAATCGTTCCAATCGAGAGTGGTCGTGATGGCATTTGGAGGCAAAAACCAAAATACTGGTCCCTTCCACAAAACGCGCCCGATTCGGTTTTGAATCGATCGCCCTCCATCCGGAAGACGAAGCTTCGATCGACCGAGCGACGAAGCGCGAATATCAAACTCCCCAACATTCAGAGCGATCGTTCGAAAAAAAGACGACGTTTAGAGACAGGAGGGAAGCGTCGTCGTCTCCGCGAATCCGCCCCCTCCTCGTACCCCGCGTCCCCGTTTTTCCAAAACACTGGGGGGGCCCCCCGAGAGAGAAAGAAAAGAAAACAAACGAACGCACGTTATGCGCGGGATGTTCCGCCAACACGTCCATTTTATGCTCAATCGCGGCTAAATACGCGTCCATATCCGTGATGTGCGCGACTTGCTTGGCGGCATCGCGGACCTCGTCCGTATTTAACGCCGGGTCTAACTGATGCTGCGCGGGCTCTTCCTCTGCCGGTGCTGCCGCTGCAGAAGATGCATCGACGACGTCTTTCTTTTTATGTTTAATCGCCTCCGCGCGTTTTGGCACCGTCGAGACGAAGAGACTCAACGCGGTGAAAAAGAGCGCAATGAGCATCGTTTTTGTCGTCGTCGACCGCCGACGACGCCGCCGCCGCGTGGGGGTCGTCGTCATTTTTGAGTGCGCGCGCGCGTCCGTTTAATCTGAGCAAAAAGGAAGGAGAAAGCGCGCCCTTTTTTTTTGTTTAGGGTTTTAGAGTGTAAAAGTTCTGTTTAGGGTCTCAGTTTTCAAATCTTTAAAGAAGGAGAAAAGAGACGAAAGCAAGAAGAAGCGAAACAACGACAACCGGGCGAGAAGATAGTGCCAAGACAACCTATTGGGAGGTTACCGCCCCTGGACGGGTGAAAGCGGCTCTTGGGAGATACTCTAAACATACTAACGTTATTACTCTAATACTAAAACAGACAACTATTTTACTACTATTAACTAAAATACCGCACGTCTGACTTCAGAATTTCCTCCCGCGCACGCCGCTTCCAACATGTCGATCGCTTCTCGGCCTAAAGGCGGGCGAAACTCTCTTTTTTTTACTCGCACTTCCTCTAAAAAAACGTCTATGCTCTGCGAAAACCCCTTTTTTGCACGACAGGCGTTGAGGCAGGATAACACGCGGACGGCAAAAGCTCGACTGTACGGCGGCTGCGCGAATTCCAGAAACTCGGAGAGGAAGCGTTTAACGTGCGATTGGTCGATGTGATTCGGCGTCCAGACTTCGACGCACTCGTCGAGCGTGTCGGTGATGAATTCTTCGTAGTTCTCCAACGAGCTTATTTTCTCGTCTTCGAGTAACGCTAAGGTGACATCAATGGCGGCTTTTGGGATGTCGTCGCCGCAGCCTCGACCGGCGACTTCAATCGCAGTAGACACGCACTCTAAAGCGCGTAAACGTAACGTTGGTTGCGATTGGACGCACGTTTCGAGCAACGCGAACGCAACTTTGTGCGATTTTTCTGGATCCCGTCGAATAGCAGATTCAATCCAGGTGATGACCGCGGCTGTCGCAGGGAGACACGATGAAAGCGTTTTGAGTTCATCGCACTTTTCGAGAAATTCACCCGGCGACAAGTTTTCGTTTGCCCCATTTTTCTTATCGCCAATGTTCGAAGCGGAAGAAGCACTTTCGAATGTTCTCGACGCTTGCTCGCATATTTTTAAAGCCGAAAGCAAATCGTTGCGCGAGGCGTTGACGTCTTCTTTTACGTGGCAATCGTTTGCCGTCGCGAGCGCTAAAATCTCGACGCACAAAGCTTTGGGAGAATTTTCTGATTCGCCCTTCACCAATGCAGTCACGAGTTGCTGGACGTTAGCGTCGTACTGAAACGCTTCCTCAAAAAGCGCGCGCAACGCGTCCGGTCGACGCAACGGCGCCGCGGACGGTTTTTGACGGCTTTTGTTGTTCTCTTTGTCGTTGTCTTCCGCCTTGTATTTTCCTAAAATCTTCTTCAAGTCCCACGCCGCGAGCGCTCGTTTGACTTGGCCACCACCACCTGCCGAAGCTGCTGCTGCAGCAGATACGACTGCCGAACCACCGCCAGGAAACCCACCAGTGCCACTACTTCCATTACCACTGCGCAACCGTTTACGACTCACGAATGAGGACGAACCCAACGCGAGACCACCAATTGGTTTCCCTGCGGCTTGTAACAAATCAGAAATCGCCGACGCGACGTCCGCATCCGCACTCGTCACGCTCAATGCCGTGGCTATTCTCCTCACCGCCGTCGCGCCGTGCTTCTCTGCAGCGGCTATTTCTAAATCTTGAGAGAACCGTTTTGCGACGTCTTGGATGCTTGAGTTAAAGGAAGACTTGGAGGGAGAAAATTCATCGCCGTTGATGATGTCCGAAAGCAAAATCTGCGCGAACATGTACGCCCCAACCGTTCTCGTACACATCTCCGTAATCGCGTTCGTATCGTTTCGAATTTTTTCCTCCAATTCGCCCACGGCGGCGGTGTTATTCGTGTTGTTATCACTATTCGACGAAGCGGCCGCCAACACGTTCTCGCACAAACTCGTAAAATGGTCCGCCATCAACTCGTGAAAGACACCAAAATACGCGCTCGCCGCCGATCCTAGCGCTCGCACTTCTCTTCTCAACCCAGCTCTCCACGCGTGTTGAATCGCTAAATCGATCAACAAACAATTCTGGTGCCTATCGGCCAATTTAAACAGCAACGCTCTCCCTCTTTCCGATCGAAAAATATTCTCCAACCACGCCGGCGGTTTACCTTTAAACTTATCAAAGACCGCGTCTGCTTTCGCCGCATCAAAAGTACGGTCGATCAGTCGTTCTAACAAACCAATCTCGTCTATCGATCCGTCGCCTAAACTCGCTTCGTTATGTAACGCGTGATGGTGCGTGGCAGCGTTCCCGGTCGCCCCGCGTAAACCCGCAGCGCCAGCCTTCGTCCCATCTCTTCCCATCATACCTTTACCGTCCGCGCTGAGTAACAACCCAGCGTTTACTCCTCCCGTCGGCGTCTGTTCGTTCGTTCCTTTCGTTCTGATATCCTGCCCTTCGCCCGCCCGCTTCTCTTTCGCCATCAACAACGAATTCATCTTCCCTTTCTCCTCCTCCTTCTCTCCGCCTCTCCCGTCTCCAAATTTTGCAAAACTCACCTTCGCAGGGCTCGTCGTCGCGTTCACCCTCGGCGGTCTCGTAATTTTCAGCCAATCGCACACCAAGCTCGTCATCTGCGCGAACCCGCGGTAATTAGAACTCAGCAATTCCACCGCATCTTTCGGTTCCCCACCGACGGATGGGTGGACGTACGCTCGCAGCGTTTCAATCACCCTCGCGTCCATGACGAAATCCTTTCGCGAGAGAACGCGCTCGAGCTCTTGTTTTTCATCGTTGTTGCTGTTGTTCGGCTTTTTCGTCTTCTCGTGCGCTTCATTTTCGTCGTCGTCGTCGTCGTCGATGGTGGTGTTGTTGTTGTCGTTGTACTCTTCTTCCTTCATTTTGGTCGCTCTTCTCGGCAGCGCTCGGCGGGAAAAATAAAATGAAAATTTTGAAGAAAAAATAGAATCGCGACATTTTTTTATAGGGAAAAAAAGGGCGTGCGTGCGTGTGTGTGCATGGGTGCACGCCGTCGAAAATTGAACCGCGAACTTCTCGGAATCGACAGAGAGGCGGAGAAGGACGAAGAATCGTTCGGGTTTAAAGGTTGTC
>Ga0181559_10001421_pt1 | contig 23479 bp, 10 predicted proteins | sample 011ome_21_FD_133752 | JGI IMG/M metagenome (GOLD analysis project Ga0181559, IMG submission 133752) | Coastal salt marsh microbial communities from the Groves Creek Marsh, Skidaway Island, Georgia - 011508AT metaG (megahit assembly) | ecosystem: Environmental > Aquatic > Marine > Intertidal...
CACCGTCGCCGGCTTGACGTGCGCGCGCGCGACGTATTTGCGCGTCACCGCCGCCAGCGTCGCCTCCGGGTCGTCTCGGAACGCGAACGCGACGGGCGGGGGATGTTCCGGCTCCGTACCGGACAGACCGCGCTCGTCCTTGCCCTCCCTGATGGCCGCCTCCAGGCGCAGCACCTTGGGCGCGACCGTGCCGTCGCGCCGACGCGCCTCCCACACATCGTTCGCGCGCTCGTTGCCGACGCGCGCAAACAGAGACAGCACCGGCGGCGTCCAGGCGTCGAGGTCGAGCGCCGCCGAGCGCACCTTCGAGACGCGCGCGCCCAAGTGCCTGTGCGCCCCCGCGCAGCGCTGGCACACCACCACCACCAGGTTCAGGCTCGCCCAGTCCGGGTCGGGCGCGCCGCAGTCCGCGCACTGCCCGTTCCCGGGGACGGAGGCGAGCGCGGTGCGCACCGAGTCGGCGGAGCGCGGCGGGGCGTTTTCAATCTTCTCCATCTTCGGGGAGCGGTTTCGGGAAGCGGTTTCGTTTCCCGGGACGCCTTCCCTCCGGTTCCGGGTCGGTCCCATGGAGATGAGCTCGGCGGTGACGCCCTGCAGGTCCGAGACCCAATCGCGCGCCTCCGCCTCCGACTCCGCCTGCAGCGTGGTCGCGCCCGTCGGCGCGATCACCCGGAAGCAGTACGGCCGGTCGGCGGCGCTCCTGTCGCCGGGGTCCGGCCCGGGCTTCACGCACGACACGGTCAGGTCCGAGGCGATCTCGGCATCCGACAGCGTGGTGTCGACAGGCGCCCTGCCGAACCCCGCGCCCGTCGCGGGCTCGGGCGCGGCGGCGCGGGCCACGCCGGCGAACGCTGCGCCGATCCCGCGGAGCGCGGAAGAAGCGCGCGACGCCGGTTTCTCGTCCCGGCTTTGCTTCGCGTCTCCGGCGCCCGACTTCGCCTTCGCCTTCGCCTTCGAGGACGACCGCGCGGGAGGGACGCCCCCTGGCCCGCGCCGCCGGCCGTGCACGAAGAAGCGCCCGGCGGCGTCCAGGACGAAGTACCGGCGCGTCCAGCCCCCGAACGTCCCCGGGTTGCGCTCGGACAGGTAGCCCTTGCGTATGGTCCCCACCCCAAGCGGCCCGGCTCGGTCGCCGGCGCGCGCGCCGAGCGCCTCCACGCCGCTCGCCAGCACCCTCCGGATGGACGCGTCCGCGGACCGGCCGGTGTGCGCACTGTCCATCTTCGTCTCCGCCCGCGCGCGCGACGCGTCGGGTCCCGAGGCGCCGCCGTCGCCGCGCGCGTCCGCGTCGCCGGGTTGAGGGTTTCCGACGCCGGGCGCCTTCGCCGACTCGTCATCCGCGAGGCCGTCGAACGCGCGCTGCATGTGCCTGGCGGCGCTCTCCATCTTCATCTCCGCCTGCGCCCGCGACGCCATCTCGTACTCCTCCATGTCCCGCAGCTCGCGGTCGATGCCAGCCATCGCCGACGACGCCTCGGCGAAGAAGCGGCGCAGCTCCGCCGTGGTCTGGCGCGCCGCCTCCAGAAGCACGTACCTCCTCCTGCCCTCCAGCGCGGTCTGCGCCAGGGAGAGGCGCGCGCGCGCGACGTCCAGGGACTCCTTCGCCGCCGCGAGGTCCCGCGCCGCGGAAACGCGCGCCTGCGAAGCGCCGGGGGCCGTGGAAGACGACGACTGCGCCAGATGCACGGCGCGCGCCGCGTCGCACGCCGCCTTTTCCGTTTCGTACTTTTCGCGCATGGCGGCGACGGATCCCACGTCCTCGTCGATGAACGCCTGGAGGTTCCCCACGAGCGCCCTGTGCACGCGCCTGCCGAGCGACTCACGGAGCATGCCCACCGCGCGTAGCGTGTCCGCGATCGGGGTGAGCAAGGGCGCGCCGATGGCGGCAGCCATCGGCGCGGACATCTCTTCGTCATCCGCGGAGACGCCGTGGTGGCCGACCCGCTCCAGCGCGGCCGCGAAATTGGCCTCGGCCGAGGCGTGGTGGCCGCCCGCGTCGCCGTCGAGACCCATGCCCTCCATTCCCGCCGCGAGCGCCGCGCCAGCGCTGGCGCCGGTCAGCGCGCCGAGCACGCCCCCCAGGCTGTCCACCCCGAGGTCGAACGCGGTCGGCGCGCCCGAGAGGCTCTTCGCGTAACATTTCGATGCCGACAACACCGCGAGCGTCTCGCGAAGCAACCACTTGTTCTCCGCCTCGTGCACGCGCAAACCGGCCTCCCAGGCTGGCGTGTCCTCGAAAGCACCGGAGGGCGCCATGGCGACGGAGGTCGAGTCCCCTCGGTCGCCGGCGGAGAGTGTGCCCCGACAGTGAGAGCGGTGGAAGCAAAACTGGCGTTGTCGGTTTGTTAGCCTATGTTTTATGACCCACGACGGGCCAGCCGGCATGTCCGCGCTACGTACGTCGTGGCAATCGCGTTTTCACCGCGACGAGGTAAGGACGAGACGCGCGGTCCGAACCGCGCGGGGGGCGTTTCCGTTTCTACTGCTTTTAAAGTGTACATCTCTACTTGTATGGCTAACCCTCTCGCGTTCGCACGCACGACCGACACTCGGTCATCGACGCTCGGTCAGAACACGACGAGTCGCGCGGCGGCTTGCTGCGTCACCGGCTCGAGCGCGAATCGCGAGCCGACGTACGCGACGACGCCGGCGGCGATGGAGATGGGCAGCGCCGGTAACGCCTTCTTCGCGAACCCGAGCAGCAGGAGCGTCGCGATGAGGCCCTGGATGACGGCGAAGTAGCACGCGAACATCGTGAACAGGTCGTGCATCGCGGCGCGACCCACCAATACGCTGTAGAAGATGAAATCGCCCAAGCCGAGCTTGATGGCGTCGGGCAACGCAAACGCGTCGTCGGCGTCGGCGGCGTCGGCGTCGTCCGCCCGCCCGACGCGAGACGTCTCCGCGCCGTCTCCGACGCCGTCGCGCTCGCCGGCGCGTATCAGCGGCTTCGTCTCGGCGTCTGCGTCGGCGGCGTCGGCGGCGCCGTAGTCAGAGTATGGTTCCGTAGTCAGAGTATGGTTCCCGGAGGGCCCCGAGCGCGGAGGACTCGCGGCGGCGCCGCCGGCGGCGGCCCGCGGCGCCCCCGCGCGGCTCGCCATCACCGACTCCAGGACGCCCCCCGCCCCGCCGCCCCCGTTCCCCCGCGCGCCGCGCGCCGCGGGCGCGGCCTCGTACACCAGCGCGGGGATGGCCTCGTCGCGCTCCTGCGCGAGCTCCACGAGCACGCGCAGCGGCCCCCCGGGCGCGAGCACGGCGACGACGTCGTAGACGGCCATGGCGACGAGCAGCGTCCAAGTGGTCCACTCCGGGATCCGCGTGAAGTAGAACGCGACGACGACGCCTATGAAGATGAGGAAGCCCTGCTTCACGACCAGCGGCGCGGCGAAGGTTTTTCCGAAAAAGGTCACCGCGACGCCGACTACGGAGAAGTTGTACGTCCAGACCGCGAACGTCACGATGTCCAGCGGCGCGTCCAGCGCCTGGCACGTCTCCATCCCGATCGCCGCGCCCAGGACGCCGAAGATGAGCAAGCCGCTGAATCCCATGTACCCCCAGATGAGCCTCGTGCAGTTGTGCTTGAACAGGAAGAAGATCCCGAACGTGGCGCAGGTGATGAACAACACGAAGATCACGGAGTTGAGCACCGCCCCGCCCGCGCGCACGGCGGTGGAGTCGGAGCTCTCCTCCTGGTACGCCGCGCTCGCGATGCCGCCCCGGACGTTCTGCGTCGCGTCCTCGCCGTCCACGCGGAGCAGCCGCACGAGGAACACACAGCACATCATGCATATCGACACCGGCGAGACGATGGCGACGATCTCCCCGCCCACGGCGTCCAAAACGGACGTCTCTTCGGGGGGGAGGGGTCGCTGGCCGCGCATGGTGCCTCCCGACCCCCGCGGGGTGTTGTGACTTTTTTTTGGAGGCCGCAGTGGCGTTTCGGTCGAGCTCGCTCGGGCCGCGGCGCACGTGTCATATTTTGTCGGCAGTGTCCACCTGCTCTCGTCATTCTTTGGCGCCGCCGCCGCTGCACCTCTCGAGCGCCTCGGAGGGCGTTCACGACCAGTCAGCGGCAGGAGCTCCAGCGATACGCACCACTCGCGATGTCCATGTTCGCGGCGCTCAGCGCGCTCGACAACAGCGGCGACAAAACCAGCGGGCGCCCCGTCACCGTCGCGGCTACGACGACTTCTTCCCACATCGCAGGCGCGTCGTCCAAGAAGAAGAAGAAGAAGAAAGGCGGCGGCGGCGGCGGAGGCAACGCGAACGACGCCATGCTCGCCGAGCGCATGCAACGTCTGATGGCGCCTTTGCCCAGCCGCGAGCCCGCGCCGGAGCAGTGGAGCAAGGTGGAGAAAGGCGCGGGCATCGCGAAGAGCGCGGCGAAGAACACGGCTCGAGGCGTCGGCGCGAGCACGACGTCCAAGCCGACCGCGGTGGACCCCTCGTTCGCGGTGCTTCGCAAGTTCTCCCAGACCGAGGACAACGGCGGCGACGACGGCGACGGCGCGGGCGCGGTGGATCTAGATTCGTACTCGGTGTCGGCTCCGTTCATGCACGTCTTCGAGGACACGGGCGCGTCCGCGTGGTGCTGCATCGTGACCTCCGCGAGCGGGTTCGACTCGCCGCCGGTGCCGATTGCGGCGGCGGTGCCGCGCGTGCGCAAGGTCAAGAGCGCGTCCCAGACCATCGCGCTGGAGAAGGAGGAGAAGCGCGAGGTGGTGACGGAGTTCCGGCGCCGGCAGCGCGAGGCGAGGAAGGCGGAGAAGGCGAATAAGCCGAAGAAGAAGAAGAAGAAGGGCAAGGGGAACGGCGACGAGCCCGGCGACGGCGACGAAGGCGACGAGCCGCCTTCGGTGGCGACCGTCTCCGTGGACGCGCCAGACAGTCACAAGGCGGCGGACCGCGAGGCGCTCTCGGGGTCCATCATGAGCGCGCTGTTCGCGCGGGCGCCGCGTCAGCCGCCCGAAGACGCGAGCCCGCAGCCACAGCGGCAGACGCAGGAGCTAACGCAGGCGCAGGTGCGCGCGCATCAGCAGCAGCAGACGCTCGCGCAGCAGCAGATGATCGCGCAGCAACACCAGTCGCGTTCTGACGGTCGCGCGACGGGTCCACCTCCCGGATTGGGAGGTATCGCGCCTCCGGCGCCGGCGGCCGAGGCGGGTGACGAGGGTCAGCGGTTCCTGCGGGAATGGTCCGCTCCGGCGGCGTCAGAGCAGCAGCGGCTGATGGAGGCGCAGAGCGCGCAGATGGCGCAGATGCAGCGCCAGCTCGCGGAGGCGCTCGCGGGCCAGGAGGAGGCGAAGCGCCTCGCAGGTCAGGCGCAGGCGGCGGCGGTGGCGGCCGCGGCAGCCGCCGCCGCCGCGCAGGCGCAGGCGCAGAAGGAAGCCGGGATGCGCAAGGACTGGCGGAGCAGCGCGGGCTCGTTCGGCGGCGTCTCCGGCGGGCGCAGGCCGCGCGCCGACGGGAGGGGCGGCGGCAGAGGGGGTCCTCCGCCCGGGTACGGCGCGAACGCGAAAGCCCCCCCCGGGTTCGGAGGAAGCGCCCCGCCGCCCGGTTTCGAGGCGCCGGGGGTTGAAGCGCCGGCGGCGCCGCCGACGTTCGGCAGCAACAGTTACGTGCCCCCCGCGTTCCGAGGAGCCAAGGAGTGAGAAGAAGGCACTCCTACATTACAGTACTACACGTATGTCACACGGCCGTATTCGCTCATGTCGTGCTTCATATGCACTTCTGGAACTCGAGCGTGACTAGCCTCTGGCTCGGGACCGTCCCGATCGCCGCCATGACGGTCTTGAAATCCTCCCCGCGCGTCGCGAACCGAATCGTCTCCTCGCCCTTCTTCACCGACACGCCGCCGTAGTCCTGGGTGGAGTTGAACACCATCGCGCTCGTCGCGAGCAGCTGGTCCCCCACGTTGATCAAGCCCGCGCGGGCCGCGTTGCTTTCCTCGAGGATCTCCGCCACGAAGATCTTGCCCGTCTTGTCCTCCTCCAGCACGAGCCCGAGCGGTTTCTTGATGCGGACCTCGTAGCGGCTGCACCCGGGAGGAGGCGTGTCGTCGTCGGCACTGTCTTCCGTCGCCCTGGCGACGGCACGAAGCGATCGCCGCCCGGGGACGAACCGCGAGGACGAACCGCGGCGGGACAGCGACCGAGGTGCGTGAGCGACGCGGAGCGAGGGGGACGCAGAGGCCGCGATCATCGGGACGAGTGCGCGTTCGCGGAGGGGCGATGCGGCGGGCGAAGTGAGCCGAACTGCCATCGCGAAAGTCTATCGTGCGTGCGTGGTGAGCTGGCGAAAACGAGCGAGGCGACGCGCGAGGGAAAGGAAGCGGCTTCCGCGGGAACGGTGATGCACGAATCCTTCTTTCCCGCCGACGCGGACACCGAGAGCGAGTCGCGTTTCAACCGGTTCTTCCCGTGTATCTCTCTCTCTCTCCCATCCGGAAGTCATTCTCTCTCGCTAAAGACCTCCGCGCGTCCTTTCGGATGATTCACCGGCGGTCGAGCCCGAGGCGAATTTCGTCTTAATCGAGACGAATTTCGTCTTAATCCACCTCCTCCATGCGCGACTGGTCGGCGACGTCCTCCTCGAGGGGCGGCAGGTCGTCCTCGTCATCGCCGCCGATGTCCTCCTCGATGGACAGGCCGAGCTTGACCATGCGGTGGATGCGGCCGCCGAAGGTGTTGGGCTCCTCCAGCGAGAAGCCGGAGGTGAGCAGCGCCGTCTCGAACAGCAGAAGCACGAGGTCCTTCACCGTCTTGTCGCTCTTGTCGGCGTCGGCGCGCTTGCGGAGCTCGCCCATGATGGCGTTGTCGGGGTTGATCTCCAGCGTCTTCTTGGACGCCATGTAGCCGGACATGGAGCTATCCCGGAGCGCCTGCGCCTTCATGATGCGCTCCATGTTCGCGGACCAGCCGTACTCGCCGGTGACGAGCACGCACGGCGAGTCCACCACGCGGTCCGACACCAGCACCTTCTCCACCTTGTCGCCGAGGATGTCCTTCATCAGGCGGCAGAGCGCCTCGTACTGGGACTTGACCTCTTCCTTCTTCGCCTTCTCCTCCTCGGTCTCGTCCAGCTGCAGGCCCTCCTTGGTGCAGCACACCAGCTTCTTGCCGTCGTACTCCTTGAGCTGCTGCACCGCGTACTCGTCGATGGGGTCCACCATGAACAGCACCTCGAGGCCGCGCTTCTTGAGCTTCTCGATGAACGGCGAGTTCTCGACAGCCTTGCGCGACTCGCCGGTGATGTAGTAGATGTCCTTCTGGTTCTCCTTCATGCGCGTGACGTAGTCCTTGAGCGAGGTCATCTCCTCGCCAGACTTGGTGGAGTGGTAGCGCAGCAGCTCCGCGAGCTTCGCGCGGTTCTGCGAGTCCTCGTGGATGCCGAGCTTGATGTTCTTGCCGAAGGATTCGTAAAACTTGGTGTAGTCGTCCTTGTTCTCGGCAATCTCGTTCATCATCTCCAGGCACTTCTTGACGATGTTCTTCTTGATCACCTTCAGGATCTTGTTCTGCTGCAGCATCTCGCGCGAGATGTTCAGGGGCAGGTCCTCGGAGTCCACGATGCCCTTCACGAAGGACAGGTACTCGGGGATGATGTCCTCGCAGTTGTCCATGATGAACACGCGGCGCACGTACAGCTTGATGTTGTTCGCCTTCTTCTTGCCGTCGAACATGTCGAACGCGGCGCGCTTGGGGACGAAGAGAACGGACTTGAACTCGAGCTGGCCCTCCACGGCGAAGTGCTTGACCGCGAGCTGCTCCTCCCAGTCGTTGGTCAGGGACTTGTAGAACGCGGAGTACTCATCCTTGGAGATCTCCTCGGGCGCGCGCATCCAGATGGGCTTCTGCTTGTTCATGATGGCCCACTCGTGCGACACCTCCTTGATCTTCTTGGTCTTCTTCTCCTTCTTCTCGTCTTCGTCCGTGATCTCGGTGATCTTGCCCTCCTCGTCGTCGCCCGCGGGCTCCTCCTCCTCGTCGTCGTCGTCAACCTCCTTCTCGGTGGTTTTCTCCGTCCAGAGCGAGATGGGGTACGAGATGAACTCGGAGTGCTTCTTGACGAGGTCCTTCAGGCGGCGCTCCTCGAGGTACTCGAGCTGGTCGTCCTTCAGGTGCAGCACCATCTTGGTGCCGCGGCCCATGGGCTCGGAGGAATCCTTGGTGACGGTGAACGAGCCGCCCGCCTGGGACTCCCAGCGGTACTGCTCATCGTCGTTGTGCTTGGTGTACACCACCACCTTCTCCGCGACGAGGTACGCGGAGTAGAAGCCGACGCCGAACTGGCCGATCATCGAGATGTCGGCGCCCGCGGTGAGCGCCTCCATGAACGACTTCGTGCCGGAGCGCGCGATCGTGCCGAGGTTGTTCACCAGGTCGGCTTTGGTCATGCCGATGCCGGAGTCCACGATCGTCAGCGTGTTGTTGGTCTTGTCGGGGATGACGTGAATGAACAGCTCGGGCTGCGGTGTCGCGGGAACAACAGGGTGGGAAAACGGTTCAGATGGAAAGGTCAGCGAGACGTCTTCTTCGCAAACGAGGCTTCAAAGACGGGAAAAACGAGCGCCGAAACTCTCGGTTTCACGCGTTGAGTCGCGACGTGTCGACACTCGCGGAAAACTTTCGTGTGTTTTGGAAAGGTTGCGAAACGAAGGCGAGCGTCGGCGAGAAGCGCGCGGGTGCGCGTCGTACCTGGCCCTCGAGGCGGGACTTGTCGGTGAGGCCCTCGAAGCGGATCTTGTCGAGCGCATCGGACGAGTTGCTGCGGGTCGAGATGGGGCGTGGAGGTTAGTCGGGGCGTCCACGCGCGAGATCCGGGCGCGCGATCGGTGCCGGGAAAAAGTCGCGTCAACGGAGCGCCGGCGGTGGATTTTGCCGCCACAAAACCGACGCGACGTGCGCGCGCGATCGAGACGACGCGAGCGCGAAACACACCTGATGAGCTCGCGGAGGAAGATCTCCTTGTTAGAGTAGAAGGTCTGTGTGGTGCAAAGGAATGGAGAGGTCAGATACGGTCCCGAAGGCTCGCGAAGCCGAGCGCGGAAGGCGCGCCGAAAGTCGGCGCCGGATCGTCTCTCGCGTGTCGCGATTCAGCGGGCCGGAAACGGCGCGCGCGCGAGCCGTCGAGGGGAGACGCACGTTGATGATCAGCGACAGAAGCTGGTTGATCTCAGCCTGGAAGGCGAACGTCTCGGTTTCCTCCGCCATGGTCGTAGGTGGGGGGGTCGAACGGGGTGTCCGGGAGGTGCGCGCGTGAAAAGTGTCGGATGCTGAGAACGACAGGTGGAAGAAAACAAAAGCTTGAAAAACGCACAGGAACGATCGAACAGGATGTGAGCGGGCGCCAGATTTTTTACTTCGCGGTTTTGTGGTATCGAAACCGTGCACGTAGCCGCCGAAACTCGGGTTTGCTTTGAAAGCGGGGCGCGTTGTAGTTCGCGCGTCACTGTCCTCGTCGCTGCCCAGCGCGAGCGTCCGCCTCCCACCCCAGGTTGGTCGAGATCTACAGGGAGCCCAGAGATCGACGGGTGCCATGGCGGCCGGTGGGGTGATTGCCTACGAGGACATCTTCGAGATTTTGGATCAGGATGCTGACGGAAAGCGCTTCGACCGCGTGAGCCGGTTCCGGTGCCGGTCCGCGTTCGAGTCGGACCTGCAAATCGACATCAACATCGACATCTATAAGCTGGAAGTACGTCCGCGCGTAGATCACCCCCCGCGGAGCGCCGCGGCGCTCCCCCCCCCCGCTCCCGCCTCGATGCCGAAGTCGACAATTGCGGCCCTCTCGCTCACCCCAGACTCTCTCCGCCTTCCGCTTCGTCCCCGCAGATCGGCACGAAGTTCACGCTGGTGTTGGCGCCGACGCTCTCTCTGGATGGCACCCCGGAAGACCCCGCGTACGACCAGAGCGGCAAGGAGAGCCTCGCGGATTCGTACGAGTACGTCATGTACGGGAAGGTTTTCAAGAAACAAGACGAGAACGAGGGCGGGATTCGCCGATCGGTGGTGAACATCTCGTTCGGCGGTTTGCTCATGCAGCTCAAGGCGGACCCGAAAAACCTCCAGGACGTCGACATCGATAACCGCCTGTACGTGCTTATTAGGAAAATCTCGTAGGCGGCAGCAGCGAGTGGTTGTCATTGATTCAGACCGTCTCCACGATCGACGATGCCGCAAAAAGTCGCGCCTGAACTTGTATTTTCGCCTTCTTGACCGTCCTGATTCTGGCCGAAGCGGCTTCCCGGGTGTCGACGGCCCGAACTCCCCCGAACGCGCGCCAACTCTGACGCATGACACATCAGCCTGTCAACTTTTCGTCACCGAATCGACCTGATTCGGTTCGTTAACAAGCGGCGGCGTCCGAGCGCCCACACACTGCCTCGAGCACCGAAGTGCGCGCATCAGCACCGTCAAACCCCTACCGATAGGTAGGTCTCACGCGCGCGCCGATACCTCCTCTCGCGTCTGCCTCTCGCCCGTGGCCGTTCCTCGCGCGCTCCTTCCGCGTTCCCGTGCGGTGAATGGAGCCCACCCCGAAAAGCGCGCTCTTGGATTCCGAAGGCGCGCTGACGCGCCCGCCCCCGCCTCACCCCCCCGCAGGTTTCGGCGAACGCACGATGAGCTTCCCCGAAGGTACCATCCACTACGCCGGGGATCACGTGATCCTCGCCGGCGACATGACCCCCGATCAGGTGGCCGCCTGCGTCGCCGCCGGCGCCAAGTCGTGGCTGTACCTCAACGACGACTGCCACGCCAAGTGCCCGAAGGCGGACGTGCAGGCGGCTTCGCTGCCCTTCGAGTGCGTGCCCGTGATGTCCCCCGCGGCGCTCACCCCCGGCGTGGTGGACAAGCTCCTGGACGTCATGGCCGCCTCCAGCAAGCCGCTGGTCATCCAGTGCAGCACCGCGACCCGCGCCGGGATCCCCCTCATCCTGGCCAAGGCGCGCGCCGAGAAGCTGGGCGCGGCGTCGGCGCTGCAGGCGGCGGCGGCGATGGACCCCCCCCTGAAGTTCACGGCTCGCCCTGAGCTGTGCGCGGGCGTGGCGAAGGCGCTTGCGCCGAGGAAGCCCACGGTGTTCCGCCAGCTCTTCGACACGAGCGGCTCCTCCACGTACACGTACCTCATCGCCGACGGCGACGGCGGCGAAGCGATCCTCATCGACCCGGTGCTGGAGATGGTGGACCGCGACCTGCGGCTGTGCGAGGAACTGGGCGTGACCCTGCGGTACGTGCTGAACACGCACTGCCACGCGGACCACATCACCGGCAGCGGCGCGATCAAGCAGAAGATGCCCTCCGTGCGCTCCGTCATCGCCGAGGCGTCCGGCGCCAGGGCGGACGTCAAGGTGTCGCACGGCGACCGCGTCTCCTTCGGCGACCTGCACGTCGAGGTGCGCGCGACGCCCGGGCACACCGCCGGGTGCGTGTCGTACGTGTTCGACGACAAGGTGTTCACGGGCGACGCGCTGCTCATCCGCGGCTGCGGGCGCACGGACTTCCAGGAGGGCTCCAGCGATCAGCTGTACGACGCCGTGCACGCGCAGATCTTCTCCCTGCCCGAGGACACCGTCGTGTACCCCGCGCACGACTACAAGGGACACCGGAGCAGCACGGTGGGCGAGGAGAAGCGGCTCAACCCGCGCCTCAGTAAGTCCAAGCCCGAGTTCGTGGACATCATGAACAAGCTCGAGTTGTCGTACCCGAAGAAGATCGACGTGGCGTTGCCCGCGAACATGGTGTGCGGCATCCAGGACTAGGCACGCGGGGGAGTTTTTAGCTCGCCGTAGCATACGAAATTACAGACTTCGGTAAAAGCTACGTAAATAAAATATACGCCGATCGTACGCTCGGCGCCGCGGACGACGCTTCGTCGCGAACGCTCGCCTTCACGCGCCCGTCTCCTCGGTCGCGGCGTCGACGCGCCACGGTCGGCCGTCGAATCTCGAGCGCTGGTCCACCTGCAGCGATCCCGAGTGGAAGTGGTACACGTTATCGCCCGGGTTCTCGGCGAACCGATCCGGCGCGACGGCGTCCGTGCCGTTCCGCCCGCGGCGGGCGACGTTTTCGCGAAACACGCTCCCGGAGATGTCCAGCCGGCCACCCCGGTTGGCCACGGCGCCGCCGCGGCCGGCGGCGACCCCCGTGCGGTGGCCCTCCACCACGCAGTCCTTCACGCGGAGCTCGCCGCCGGCGACCAGCGCCGCCGCGCCGCCGGTCTCCGACCAGCCCCCCCGCAGCACCAGGTTCTCCAGCGACAGGCGCCCGCACCGCCGCGCGCGCTCGCGGAACTCGCCGAGCGCCTCCGGGTCTTGCGGCCCGCGCGGGCGCGGCGTGCGCGCGTTGTCGTTCGCCCAGGGCGAGAACGACCCCGTCGCGGTCGAGATTTTCGCGAACGCCGAGCCGTCCCGCGTGTCCTCGGCGTCCCTCGGCGTCCCGCGCGCGCCGTCGTCGTACCACCGCCGTCTCGTCGGCGCCGAGAGAGACGACGCGACCGCGGCGGCCGCCGGGACGGCGCCGCCCTGCGCCGGTTGGAATCGCCTGGCTCTCGGCGCGGGCCAGCGGCAGTCGTGCGCTTCCGCGTCCCCCACGGTGAATAGCGCGGACTCTCCGAGCCCATCGATCACGCACCGGTCCGCGAGCGGGACGACGTACGCGCCGGTGGCGGCGTCGACGTTTCCGGGGACGTCCATCCCCGGCCCGCCGAGCGGGCCGACGGCGCTCGCGTTCCCGCCGAAGGCGACCGTCGTGCCGGCGGCGAAGTACTCGATCGGCCGGCGCGCGTCGAAGCGCGTGCCCCGCTCGAACGAACCGTGCGACGTCTCTTTCGAACGGTCGTACGCGTCCTCGTCCCAGGCGTAGTGCAGCGTCTCCACGGCGGGGTACACGGGCCAGTCCGGGTGTTCTTCCAAGACGAACGGCGGCGTCTCGTTCAGAAACCGCTGCAGATTTAAAATCTCCGCGATTTCCTTGTAGACGAGCGTCTGCGCCTCGGGGCCGTACAGGTCCCCGAACGCGTTCGGGTACGCCGAGTACGGGTCCCTCCCGTCCGCGTTCATACGCGCCGCCTGCGTCAGCCGCCGGCGCGAGGACGCGTCCTCGACGCTCCTCGCCTCTACGTCGCGCGGGCCGTCCGCGTTGTCGCACGCCCCGACGATTGTCACGTCGCGCCCCGCGGCGATCGCCGGGAGCGGCGCGCCCCTCAAACCGACGTGCCTCTGCAACTCTATTCTGCCGACGCTCGGGTCGCGCATCGCGCTCGTGAGCTCGAACAGCGTGCGCACCTGCACGGCGATCGTGTTGCCCGGCCCCCACTGACCCTCCAGCCGCGAGCCGGGGGCGATGGGCACCTCGGCGAGGCGCGACAGAGCCAAGCCGCCGGCGTCCGCCAGCCGCACGAAAACCGACGTCGCGTTCGCCGGCGCGTCGGTGATCTGCGTGTGCGCGTGCGTTTCGTGCGGGGGCGGGTCCGCGACCGCGGAGAAGTCGGTGACGTTCAGCGCGTCGCGGTCGAAGCCGTGGTAGTACCGGTCGACGGAGTCGAACAGAGGGCCCGCGCCGCGGTACTCCACGAAGAGATCCACCGGCGCGTCGGGGCGCGCGCGGAACGCCGCGCCCGCGACCAGGGGGTGCGGCGGCGGGATCGGCGGGATCGGAGGCAGCTGCGGCGGCGACTGAGGCGGGGGCGAGGAGGACGGGGTCGGCGGGGGCGGCGGGGGTATCTGGAGCGGGAGGACGTACGGACGGTCCTCCGGGCCCTCGGAGCCGGGGTAGTTGTACCCCGAGTACGTCGTGTCCACGAGCTGAAGGATCCGGCGCTTGCTCTCCGGGAGGTGGTCCCACGTCGCGGGACACATGTGCGCCTCGCTCCACGCCTGCTCCACGCCCGCGCGCCAAGACGCGTGCCACGCCCGAACCCGGGGGTCGTGCTCGCCCAGCACGCCGTGCTCGTCGGACGGGGACCGCGGCTTTTCGAGCGCGTCGCGAGCGCGAAGCACCTCCTCGGGGCCCGACGCAGCAGCCGCGGCGGCCGCGTCGCTCTCCGCGCCGCCGACACCCGCACAGACCAGCGAGAGCAGGAGCGCCGCGAGCGCCGCCGACGCCGGCCGACGCATGGCCGAGACCCGCGCGGCCCGGTCTTCGCGGAGGTGCGGCTTCCCGTTACAAATCTGGATGGACAGGTTGCCGGTAAGTTTCATTTTTTTACAAAGCACTCATCAGGAGAATCACTACAAGTACCAAGGCCGTGAGCACTGAAACCCTCGAAGCGGAACTTTCATCACGCAAACGCCATCAAGTATATAGTACCTCTGTAGCCGGGCGCATTACTCACTACACCAGGATCTGTCTGTTTACTAACACTTATGGTTTCTTGTTGCGAATTGCTGTACCAATCATTCCCCCAATAACTCCAAAATGTTTGGCTTGGAGTGTTCCCTCGCCAAGAATCACCCTTCCCATTGGCGAGAGTACCCGGATAAGCACATCGTCTCCGGCACCTCTCACAGTCCCAGGCGCGACGCTTCCGAAGGCGACCCCGCGGCGGCGTGCCGCTGGACGCGCGCGAGGAACCCGCCGGCGAGACTCGCGTCGTCGCCGCCGCCGTCGCGACGAGTCGCGCGCGCGCGCCGCGCCGCCCCGCGCGCCGCGGCGACGTCCGCGACGTTCGCGCCTTCGTCGTTCCGGGGCACATCAGCCCGGTTTCTTCCGGCGTCGGAGTCGAAGCGCACGTCGGAACGCCCCGCCGCGCCGCGTGTGGGGGGCGCGCGGCGCTCGGCGTCGGAGTGCATGAAGCGCGCGTCGCGCTCCGCCGTCCGCGTCGCGGACCGGACGCCGGCGTCCGCCCCCGCCGCGCTCCGCTCGCGCCGCGCGTCCGCCTCGCGCTTGAGCCGCAGCGCGCCGTCGCGGCCGCGCTGCGCCGCGAGCCGCCGCTTCGCGAGCGCGGCGACGTCCAGCGTACGGGAGTAGTCCGCGGGCGGCGGCGCGGCGGCGGCGGCGGCGGCGAGCCGCAGACGAACCGAACCGCTCGCCGCCGCGGTTGACCCGCGACGCGCGTCGAAACCCTCATCCGGCGAAATCTTCGGGTTCGGCGCGCCGCGAAGCGCCTCCCAGATGTCCTGCATCGTGACGTCGCTCGCCGCGTCTTCGTCCTCAAAAAAGTCTTTTTGATTCGATTTCCCGCGCGCGGACGCACCGAACGCGTCTCCGATTTCGTCCGATTTCGCGAAATCCTCGTCCAGCCGCTCCTCCGCGCTCTTCTCGGAGGGCGAGCGCGCGAGGCGAGCGCGCGCGTCGGCTTCCCACGCCGGCGCTCGGGTCTTGGCGCGCGAAGCGCGTCTCGGCGACCCGAACGACGAGACGCGCTCCAGACCGACGGCGGCGGTTCGCTTCACCGACGACGCGGCGTCATCGAGCCAGCGTCGCAAACGGCTTCCGTCGCGCATCAGCCCTCTCTCGTCCTCCTCTCGATCCGCCGCGCGTTCGCGTCGTACTATAGGTACGGATTGAACTTTTTTTCGGCGTCGGACGCTCGGGTGGGCGTTTTCGTCGCGCCTCCGCCTCTGCGCGTTCGTCGCGCCGTCGGCGCGCGCCGACGGCGAGGACCCGGGGGGGGCGAAGATCTGCTCCGCCCTGCCCGGCTCGAGTACGGTCCCGCGGAAGAACCGCGCGTTGCCGCTCTGGCGTATCTGCGTCACCACCTTCACCGCGGGGTCCGCGTATTGCCTCAGCGCGTGCCACATCTGATTCACCGGCGCGAAGACGCGCGGATGCCTCGTCACGATGCGCGTGAACTCCTCGTATCCCATTTCGTCGGGCCGCGCGTCGAGGTCGCCGATGAGGTCCTTGTACCTCACGAGCGGGTCGGGGACGGCCCGGTCGCCCCAGTAGTTGGCTGAGCGCTTCTCGCGAGCGTCGCGGCTCGCCTCGTGCCTGCTTTCGGCCGCGCGGATCGCGGTGAGGAGCTCGCGCTTACTGAACGACCCGTCGTTGTTCAAGTCGAACAGGCGAAACGCGAAACGCACGCGGCCGAACGAACCGGACAGCACGAACGCGGCGAGGCCGACGACAAACTCGCGGAAGTCGATCGTGCCGTTCCCATCGCAGTCGATGATATCCACCAAACGACCGAGGTACACGTCGTTCTCGAGCTTGAACATGCGCGCCAGCTCGCTCGCGTCGAGTTTCCCATTGCGGTCGGTGTCCGCGCGCTTGAAGAGCCCGTACGCGCGGCACAAGCTGCCTTGTGTCAACACGTCCATCTCATCGAGCTCTCGGGCACCGAGCTTACCTTTGGAGACGTACTCGTCCTCCTGCGCGGAAGCGCACGACAGGCACCCGCCCATCGCGCCCAGGCGCCGCGCCCGGGGCGAATGCGGCGGAGGTGACGTTTCCGAGAATTTACTTTTCAGCACACTACATACGTTTTCGATTTTCACTTTTCGTTTTCGAGCGCAGCGGTAGCGCCTCCAACTACGCGAACACGCGACGCCGCGATGGTCCACAGCCCGCACCGCGCTCGCCACGCGCTCACTGCGCGACCTCGTCCATGGACCGCCGCGTCGGGTTCCCGTTGCCGTCTAGCGTGCGCTTCAGGCGCCGCTCTGAAGGCGGCCTGGACCCCGTGAGCTGCGACAGCGCCTCGAACCCCTCGCTGGAGGGTTGCTTAAACGCACCCTTCTTGACCTGCGTCTTGAGCTTGGACCACGTCGCGCGCGCCTGCGACACCCCCCCGTCCGCGCCGCCCGCCGCGTCTGCCGCGGGCTCGCGCACTGCGTCGATGGCTTCGAGCACGACGCGCGCGAAGTCGTCGCCGGGAGTCACCTGCTGCGCCTTCTTGCTCTGCACGAACCGACGGTTCCCGAAGGACGCCATCGTCTCGTCCGCGCTGAGCTGCACGAGCGCAGTCTGCCCGGGGATTCCCTTGAGCGTGAACGTGCCGAGCGGGTCGATGAGGAGCCTCGGCGTGCCGCCGCGGTGCTCGTCCAGGAAGTACTCCAGCTCGGACGCCACGCACACCACCTGCCCGCCCACTGACGTGGACATGACGCGCGCCGCGCGGTTGGCGCTCTCGCCGTAGTAGTCCGCCAGGCCCTCGCTCGGGATGCGGATGCGCTTCAGCTGGCCGGAGTGCATGCCCATGCGCACGCGCAGGCCGCTGATGCGCTTCGGATCGCTCGGGTCGTCCACGCGCGCGTAGTGCCGCAGCAGCTCGGGGGGCCACGCCGCCTCGTGGAGCGCCTTCTGCGCGTGCACGGCGAACAGCGCGCAGTCCACGTACTTAGCGAACACGTACATGTTCTCGCCGTTACGCTCGTGGCCGCGGCAGTCGTAGCCGCCGCGCGCCATCATGCACGCGCGCAGCTGCTCCGCCATCACGCGCAGCGACTGCTCCACCACATCCGAGGGAAGTGCCTTCTTGAGCCCGGCCAGGTCCTCGGCGTGGCAGTAGATCATCGTCACCAGCCCCTCGGGCGCGGCGTGGAACGACGGCGAGAGCCGCTCCTCCGTGTCCAGCTTCTTCGCGCTCCCGTTCGCGCTCGCGCGCGACGCGAGGCTCTCCGGGTACACCTCCTTGAGCCTCTGCGGCGCGGGAAAGTCCTTCACGCGGTGCAAACCCTGGTCGTACATCACGTACGGCACGTCGACGTCCGCCGAGAGCGGCAGCGTGTCCTGGCTCAGGATTATCTGTCCGCCGTTTCCGGAGTCAGCCACGCCCGTGACCTGCCGCATCACCTCGCCCTCGTACACCATCTTGCCCTGGTGCTTCACCGCGCTCTCCACGTGCCCACAGTGCACGCCCATGCGCACGCGCAGGCCCTCGTACGTGCCCCAGACGCGCAGCGTGCCGGCGGTGGCGTCGTGCATCTCCGCGGGCCACGCCGACTGCATCAGGTCGAGCTGCACTCGCAGACACCACGCCAGCGCGTCGTCCACTGCGTGGAAGGCGACGACGAAGGCGTCGCCGCGGACGAACAGCTCGTACCCGTAGTGCTTCTTCATGGACCGGCGCAGCACCTCGTCGTGCACGCCCATCACCTGGTCCTTCATGATGTCCCCGTATCCCGCCGCGCCCATGGTCTCCCACAGCTCCGAGCTCCCCTCGATGTCCGTCTCCACCAGCACCACGTAATCGACCGGGGGGCCGGCGCGTTTGCGCCGGTTGCTCAGGTAGTCCACGAGCTCGCGCCGGAACATCACGAACGCGCCCACCATCGCCGCCAGCGTGATCGCGAGCGAAAGCGCGATCGAGGTCTTCTCCTCCGGCGGCCGCGGCGCGCACCGGCCGTACGGCTCGCCGGCGACGCACACCTCCGAGACTCCGTCGCAGTCGGCGTCGGCGTCGCACGTCCCGGCGCACAGCTCGCGAAGCGCGGCGTCCACCGCGCCGGCGGCGACCACGGCGACGCCCTTCTGCAGGAACTCGGCTTTGACCCTTCCCGAGCTGGTCTGCGGGTCCGAGCCGAAGAAGTCCCCGGGCGCGTCGAACACCCCGCGCGACCCCGCGGCGACGAACACCGCCTCGTGCCTCGGCGACCGCCGCGTGACGGAGTCCACGAGCTCGAGCATGGTTTCCTTGACGACGTAATCCGTCGCCAGGCCGAGCACGAAGACGCGGCGCGCGCGCGTCTCCAGCAGGACATCCAGCAGGGGCTTGTCCGTCGCGAGCTCGCGCGCGCCGAACGCGCTGTAGGAATCCTCCTTCTCGCGCGTGCCCGCGTGCACCTTCACGGCGCGGCTCGGCACGCGCAGGTACGGGTCGAAGCGCGAGCCGAAGGTGTCCTTCACGCAGTGCGTGGGCCACTGGAAGTACCGGCTCTGCTGGAAATCCATCTCGGAGACGGCGTCCACGCAGCGGCTGGAGCTGTCGAACACCGCGGTGGGCACGCCCGCGCCCGTCACGCAGATGCCCTGCGTGCCGTTGCAGCCCCAGATGCAGTCCAGCCTCTGCTCCTTGTTCTTCCCGAACCGGCAGAAGCTGCAGTGGTCGGCGGGGTGCGAATCCAGCGTGGCGATGACGGTGCCGCCGGCGGCGTCGACGCGGGCCATCCACTCGTTCGCCACCGGCACCACCTCCTCCGAGCGCGCGACCGCGAGCGCACCTCGGCGGATATTCGATTCGTGCGTGTGCTCCTCGGGGATATCGTACGACGTCTTCGCGCCCAGCGCGTAGCTCCCATCCGCCGGCCGCTCGTCGAGGAAGTCGTTTTGCAGGCACACGGCGATGACGGCATCGCGCTTGTCAAGGGTAACGCAAGCGCTAGCCTTCGCGCTCGCCTCGGGGAACCCCGCGACGGCCAGAACCGCGAGAAACACCACCGAGGCGAACGACGACGGCCCCATGGTTTCGACCGCGGATCGGCGCGCGCTCGTCGGGTTGTGTGCCGCGAAGCGACGCGGCCGACGTGTACTCGACTGCAGGCGTTCGGCGGTGTAAAACGCCGCTTGAAGACCGACGTTTTGACCGAAGAAATCAGCTTTTGACCGAAGGCAAAAAAGGAAATGCGCGGTCGAAGATGCAAATCACGTCGGAAGTTCGGAAGATGCGGCTTTTGGAATCGCGTGGCCCAGATCGATCCTGGCGCGCGCACACTTTTACGGCGAAAACTGCGCGTCCGATCACTCACTACACGGTCGGCGGCCCGGAAGCAGCACCCGCGCATCGACCGCGAACTCGACCGCTCGCCCTCAGGGTGCTTTCCGACGGAATCGCCTATACGAGCCGCCCAACGCGAGCACCCGAGGTTCTCCGCGCGCCCCGAAAGGCTTCAATTTCTCGCCTGCAGTCTGTAGACACGTCATCGTCGAAACGAGTTCCGCGTCGATGGCGTGCAGCGCGGCGAGCATGATTGCGGCGGGACGCCTCGCGCCTCAGTCCCGGTGCGCGCCGCGCGCCGCCGGCTCGGCGGTCGCGTCCACCCGCGCGCCCGCGCGCCCGACGCGTTCGCTCACCCGCTCGCGCGCGGTGTCCGATCCCGCGGCGTTCGCCGACCTCGCCTCGCACCTGTTGCCTCCCACTGAGCACTACAACACGGACTTCGTCGGGGGCGAGCGCCAGTACGACAAGAAGCTCGAGGCGACGACGAAGACCATCAAGTCCTGGGCCGAGGGCATCGAGAGCGGCGCCGTGCTCGACGTGACGGACGAAGCCACGGATGCGGCGGAGTGGATCCGCCAGGTTTTGACGATGAAGATCGAGCTCGGGGAGAAGAACCTGAGCGCGATGCAGAGCAAGATCATCGCCCAGCCCGAGATGTTGCAGAACCTGCTGCTCATGGGCGAGCTCGAGTCCGTGCACGCGCTGTACGCGCTGCAGGCCATCTCTTACCGCAACGGCGCGGTGTGCATGAAGATCGCCGGGTTCGGGGTGATTGACGTCGTGCGCAAGCACATCTCGTCGTCCGAGCACGAGCAGGTGAAGTGCGTCTCCGCGTTTCTCTTGGGCACGGTGGTGGCGTTCAACGAGGACACGCACCGGCTCATCGCGAAGGGGCGCGTCGTGCCCGTGCTCGTGGAGTGCCTGAAGGCGACGTGCGACGAGACCGCGTGCGAGCTCAACTTCAAGGACTTCAGGGACAAGGACGTGTGCGACCACTCCGCCGCGCTGCTGCGCAACCTGTCGCACAACGCCGCTCAGCACAACCTGCTGAAAGCCTCGGGGTGCGTGGAGGTGCTCTTGAACGTCATGGGCAAGCGCGTCGGCGCCGTGCGCATCAACAGCGCGTGCACGGTGGCGAACCTGGTCGGCCGCGACGAGACGGACTCGCGTTTGGAGGAGGACCCCACCATCATCGAGGAGGTGCTGCATGTTTTGGAGGCGGCGCTCGACGGCAAGAAGGTCGGCGGGCTCAACTACACGGTGTGGAAGATGGTGCAGGGCATCGCCAACCTCGCCACGCTGGACGCGAACAAGAAGCGCATCTACGAAGCGGGGGCGTTACCGATGCTCGTCCGGTGCCTGAACGAGCGCCAGCACCAGTGGGACAAAGCCGTGTTCTGGTCCGCCGGCGCGCTGTGGAACCTGGCGTTTGACGACGACATCAAGACGGCGATTCAGAACGAGCCGGGCGCGCTCGACGCGCTGGAGGAGGCGCGCCGGCTCGGGTCGGAGAACACCAAGATGAAGGCGCGCGGCGCGCTGTGGATGATCGAGGACAAGAAGGAGGAGACGGAGCACGCGCTGTCGGAGGAGGACATGATGAAGCTCAGCGGCGGCGCCGTGGACGGTGCCAAGGCGCAGGTGATGCTCTCGTACGAGTGGCGCACGCAGCAGCAGGTGATGCTCCTGAAGGAGGAGCTGATGGAGCAGGGGTTCACGGTGTGGATGGACGTGGACCGCATGATGGGCAGCACGCTCGAGGCGATGGCCGCAGCCATCGAGCAGAGCGACGCCATCATCATGTGCGTCACGCACCGGTACAAGGAGTCGCAGGCGTGCCGCACGGAGGCGGAGTACGCGTACACCCGCAAGAAGCCGCTCATCCCTGTGATGTTCGAGAAGAGCTACAAGCCGGACGGCTGGCTGGGGATCATCATGGGCAGCAAGCTGTACTACAACATGCACAACAGCGACGAGATGCGGGACGCCATTCCCGGGCTCGTCAGCGAGGTGTCTGCGGCGCACGGGGAGAAGGCCAAGCCTGCCTTCTTAGCCGCAGGAGATGCCGCCGCGGCGGGCGCGCCGGCGGGCGCGCCCGCGGCGCCCGCCGCGAAGCCGCCCCCCGCGCGCGAGAAGGTGACCGTGCCCCAGGACATGGACACGCTCTCGATGTGGCTGGAGGGCCGAGGGCTGCAGCGCTACAGGTCGGCGTTCGAGGAGCAGCACCTGTACGGCAAGGCGCTGCTGAAGCTGCACGAGGAGATCGGGTACGGCGACCCCGCGGAGGCGGGGTACCACGAGCTGTTCCGCGACGTGCTGGGGATCACCTCGTACGGCCACAGGCTCCTTCTGCTCGCGGAACTCGAGGAGCTCATCGGGCCGGTGAAGTGGCGCAGGCGGTGACGCGTCGGTTCAGAACGAACATACGGTACATTAACTAGTCTAGCTACAGTATTAGTACGTAGTATTAATACTTGTAAGCGCGATACGTTCACGCACTGTAGACACCTCGCCTCGTCGCCACCGACACTTCACGCGACGAACCAGAACTCGCCGCTCGCCTCGTCGAACCCGCGGAACGTCCGGGCGACTTTCGAGCGCGCCTTGGCCATCCCGAACGCGAACAGACGCGTCGGGGCGCGGCGCGTTTGCGTCGTCAGAAAAGTCGCCGACTCGGCGCGCGTCGGCGAGCGCGGCGACGTCTCCGAGCCCGCCGCGGAGAGGTTCCGAAACGTCTCGAGCGCGCCGCGGGACGCGTCGTCCTCGACGCGAAGCGCCGCCGCGCTCACCGGCGCGCCCGGTTTGTACTCGACCGGGCGCACCAACGCCGCCGCCAGAGACTCCGCTTGGTCTTCGCCGACGAGAAGCGTTCCTCGCGGCGTTCCCGTCGGGAACGCCTTCGTCTCTTTGCGCCACTCCGCCCGGAGCGCCTCGCGCAGGTCCCGCGTCCACGCCGCGAGCGTCTCTCCCGTGCCCCAGATCTGCACCGCCGCGCCGCGCGCGGGCCCGCCCTTCGCCACCAGGAAGTGCGCCTTGCACTTGCGCAGGCGCTCCAGCGAGCACCGCTCGTGCGTGCGCGTGGACTGCGCGGGGTACTGCCTCCAGAAGTACAGCGCCGCGGGCACCTTCCCAGCGACCAGCCCCTTGGCGAACCACCTCTGCCAGAAGTCGGCGTCCACGGGCCACCAACCCGCGGGCCGGCTCGAAGGTCGGCCGCCGCGCGCAAAGTCGGGGTCGGCTTCGTGCGCGCAATCGCGCACGCGACCGCCCACCAGCCACAAGTCGCGGTACGGCCGCGACGGCTCGGTTTCGCCTTCTTTCGCTCCTTCAGCCGCGCCGTCGTCGCCGTCGCCGTCGCCGTCGTCCTCCGCCGCGACGCGCTCCATCGCGGCCCGCCGGAACAGCCCGCTGCCGCGCAGCGCCGGGATCTCGAGGAATCGACCGTTCGCCATCTCCGCCGGGGACGTCTGCGCGTTTTGCCACTCGATCCAGCGCCGCATCCCGGGCCGGTCCCACCCGATCAAACGCACGCGGGACGTCGCGCCGTCCCACGCTTCGTTCGCCTCCAGCGCGCGCTTCAGCTCGAAAAAGCAACGCGGCGGGCGCAGGTCGTCGCTCTCCATCTCGCCGATGAGCGGCGCGCGCGCGTGCCGGTACGCCAGGTTCAGCGCGAGGCCCTGGCCGCTCGGGCCGAACGCCTCGACGGCGAAAACGCGCAGCGCGTTTCCCGGCGCGCGTCGCCGCGCAACCTCCGCCACGCGCAGAGGCGCGAACTTCTCCTTCTCCCAAGTCTCGAGACGAGTCTTCTCGAGAAACGTCTTAACGTCTTCTTCTTCTTCCACGCGTGGAACGATTGGTGGACTCGACGCGTGTCGCCGTC
>Ga0181559_10001431_pt1 | contig 23375 bp, 14 predicted proteins | sample 011ome_21_FD_133752 | JGI IMG/M metagenome (GOLD analysis project Ga0181559, IMG submission 133752) | Coastal salt marsh microbial communities from the Groves Creek Marsh, Skidaway Island, Georgia - 011508AT metaG (megahit assembly) | ecosystem: Environmental > Aquatic > Marine > Intertidal...
AGACCGAGATGGAGTCAGGCGCGTTCTATACACTGGTCCCCATACGACCGCGTTCGCGTGGTGAACGCCGATCCTTAAGGACTTTGGGGTGGGGGGCGGGACGACGCGCGACGCGAGGAGCGACGCGCGCGCGGGTCGAGACAGGAGGGAGCGAGGAGGAGAGGAGGAGACGCGCGTTCGTCGGTCCCGGTATCTTAAAATAGCTCGAGAGGTCGACGCGAACGGCGCCAGCCCGCTTCGAAGGGAAATAAATTGCTGTAGACTGTCTGTCGCGAAAACATCCGCGCGAGTTCGCACGTCGACGCTCGAGGTTTTTCGCGCTAGGGTTATTCCGCGGCGGTCTCATTGCACTCCTCGCGACCACGCATCACGATGGCGTTCGCTTGCGCTGGTGTGTCCTCGGTGAGCCTCTCCGCTAGGCATGTTAACAGCGTGACCGCGCGCAAGCCGGTGCGTCCTCCTCCTCGTCTCGCGCGCGCGTCGTCGCCGCGGAGACGCGACGCGGGAAATTTCGTCCGCGCTCCGCGACACCGTCGCGACCGCGGATGGCGGTCGCGGCGCCGGGATGTCGTCGCGCGGACGCGATGCGCGCGTCGACGCCGCCGCGTTCGCGCGGCGCACATCCCGACGCCCACGACGGTCGCCTCGCGCGCGTCGCTCGCGCTCGAGCTCCGTCGCGTCGACCGCGACGCGTCGCTTCTTCCGTCGCGTCCGCGTCGCTGACTTTATCCTCTCCCTCCGCTCTCGCTCCGCTCGCCGTCGTCGCAGTCTCGCGCGCCGGTGAAGGCTGCCTTCGCGGTCAGGGCGGAAGCGGTGCGCGCCCCATCCCCTCTCGTACCCTTCGGACAGACGCGACGTAGACGCTCGGAGCGTCTCGCGCCGCGCGTCGCCGTCGACCGCGTCGCGTCGCCGCCCGTCCCGCCCGCGGCGTCCCGTCCCGTCGTCGTCGTCGCTCGTCTCCAGCAGAGAGCTGACGCGTTCATTCGATTCGTTCCTTCCTCCTCTCCCGCCCCCGTCCAGGCTGCGGTCGCCGCGCAGAAGATTCGCATCCGATTGAAGTCTTTCGAGGTGAACCACATGGCGGCGGCGTGCGATAAGATCATCGCCGCCGCGGAGGCGACCGAGGCGAAGATCTCCGGGCCGGTGCCTCTGCCGACGAAGCGACGCATCTACTGCGTGCTTCGCTCGCCGCACGTGAACAAAGACTCTCGCGAGCACTTCGAGACGCGGACGCACCACCGTCTGATCGACGTGCACCAGCCCACGGCGCAGACGATCGACGCGCTCATGGGGTTGGAGCTTCCCGCGGGGGTCGAGATCGAGGTCAAGCTCTGAGCGGCGCGCGGCGAGCGAGCGCGCGAGGGGGGGGCGGGTCGATCTCGGATTCGGCGATGATCACTTGTGGTGATTCGGCGGCGGCGATCGATCGATCGGGGACGTCCGGCGGCGGAGGCGCGGTCCGCGCGCGCGAAGGGAGAGACAGACGGACGGGGGTCTGGGTCTCACCCGGGAGGAGCGGACCGTCGCCCGCGTCGGGCGTGTACATAGCGATTTGTAATGCTCGTAGCGGCACATTCTTTGCTTGGCGGTGTGCAATTTTACTCGGCTCGACTGAACACCCGTCGTCGAACGGCACCACATCGATGAGCGGCGACCTCGTCGCGGAGCGCTCGCGGCGGCTCGTCGCGACCGTGACCGGCGGCGGCGAGCGGTCGTACGCGTCCTCGAGCGATGGCGTCCCGTCCTCGCGCGCGCATCGCGCGCTTCTCGAGCGACGCGCCGCGGGAGGGAGCCCGCTCGGACCGACGCGCCGGCGACGACGCGGAGGAGGGACGTCGTGGCGCGCGCGCGCGAACCGACGGTGGATCGCCGCGGGCGTCGCGCTCCTGTGCGCCGGGTACCTGCTGAAGATGAGCCTGGGATACGCGCTCGTGACCTCGATGGACGCGACGCCGCGGGGTGGGGCGCGGGGGCGCGCGGGCGACGACGACGCGCGCGCGCGTCCCGACGCGCGCGACGTCGGCGTCGGTACCGGATCGAGCGCGGGGACGACGCCGCGGCCGCCGCCGCCGCGCGACGGCGGGCGCGCGCACGAGGGCGAGCGCGTGGACGACCGCGAGGCGAACTTGAGGAAGATCGAGGAGCAGATCACGAGGAGCGCGGAGGCGCTCGCGTCGCTGCGGAGCAAGCTGGACGGCCTGCCACTACCGAACGACGCGGACGAGAAGGAGGAGGACGCGGCGAATTGGTGGCTTCGTGTCAAGGGGCGAGAAGGGCGAATCCGCCTCCCGACCGACGCCGCGACTCGCGACGAGCTCGACGAGCGCGGCGGTGACTGGCCGACGGAAGCGACGAAAGCGACGGAAGCGACGGAAGCGACGACGACGGCGGCGAACGCGAATGCGAACGCGAACGCGAAAGTGATTAACGCGCGCGAAAAGTTCGACGCCGTCGACCCGTGGCTCACGATCGGCATCCCGACCGCGCCGAGGGCGAACGACGTCGATTACCTCACCGCGACGATCGACGCTCTGATCGCGGAGCTCCCGGACGACGACGACTCCGCGCACTTCGGGAAGACGCGCGTCGTCGTGATGAACGCCGCGGGCGCCGGGACAGGAAATTCGCACCGCGCGTTTGAAAAAGTCCGAGACGCCGTCGTCGCGCTCGCGTCGAGGGCGACGGAGTCCGCGCCGCCGCCCGGCGCGCGCGCGGCGCTTCACGCGACGTTCTTCGACGCCCCGCTCGACGCGCACCCGGACCCGACGCCGGACGCGCGGGACCCGGACGATCTGCACAACCCGACGAGCACGCCGGGACGCGCGGTTCGGAAGCAGACGTCCGACGTGGTGTCCCTGCTCGACGCCGTCGTCGGCGGCGGCGGCGGCGGCGGCGGCGACGACGACGCGTCGGTGCCTCCGCTCGTCCCGCCGTCGCCGCTGTTCATGTTCATGGAGGACGACTTCAGGACGTGCGAGGGCGCGCTCAAAGGGCTGCGGTACCTCGTCCAGAAGACGCGGACGGTGTACCCGGAGTGGCTCGGTCTGCGGACGTCCTACGGCTTGAACGGCGTCGTCGTCCGCTCGGAGGATCTTCCGGGGTTCCGCGACTACCTTCTGAGGCACCAGGCGCGGCTGCCCCCGGATCTGCTGTGGACGGAGTGGGTCGAGGGCACGCGCGCGGACGTCCGCGAGCGCACGAACGCGCGGAAGCTGATCGTGTATCGGTATAACTTGTTCGAGCACCTCGGCGCCGTGAGCACCTTTTCGATTCGACCGCGGCGGCCGAGCTGGCCCGGGTGTTACGCGCCGATGTCGTCCGCGTGGTCGCTGACGGCGGTGGAGAAGTTCGACGAGCGGCGGTGCGCGAAGATAGGGGATCTGTTTCCGTGCACGGGGGACGTGGACATGGGGAAGTGGACGGGGAAGACGCCGAAGCTGCCGTGGGTGAAAGTCGGGTCGACGGCGGCGTTGAATTACTGACGACGCGGCCCGATTTTATCTAACGACATAGAATAGATAGTCTTCTAGCTACACGACGAGGTCGGTCGCGGTCGCGGTCGCGGTCGCGGTCGCTCACCGATCACCGATCACCGCTCCTCCTCCGGCGGCCGCAGCAGCGCCTCCAGGCGATCCACGCCGCTCTTCTCCTGCGCGGCGAACTCGCTCCGCCACGCGTCAACCTTCTTCGTCGGGTCTCTCTCGCGGCGCTTCGTCCGCACCGTCGCCGCCGCCCTCGACGCTCTGCTCTCCGCCGCTTTCCTCGCGTTCCTCTGCCACTGGTGCGCGGCGTGGACTGCTCTCGTGATCGTCTCGAACGCATCGCCGTCCTGCGTTTCTTTCTTCGCCGAGTCCTTCGCTCGCGGCGGCGCGTGCCCGGCTTTCGCGGCGGCGACGCGCGCGCGGGACGCCTTCAAAAACGCGCAGTGGCTAAACTTTTGACCCACCCTCAAAATCGGCGGCGGCGGCTCCTCCCCGGCGACGACCGCCGCATTCGCCGCCGCGTCCGGATTATTCCGATCCTTCAGAAGGTCCTGCAGCGGCTGCAGACCCTCGGTGCCCTCGCGCGCTTCCTCTTTCCTCCGCTCCTCCGTCGCCGCTCTCTCCTCCTCCGCTTTTTCCGATTCGTCCGCCTCCACGCGCTCGGCGTCGTCGGGGTGCAACGTCCGCCTCGGGAACGTGCTTCGAATGTCTCTCACGACGTCGTGCGGCGCGCCGTCGCGCTCCTCCTTCGCGGCGGCCTCGACCTCGCCGCCCGCGGCGGCGCCGTCGCCGGGCGCGGGCGCGGCGCGCGGCGCGCGGACGACGTACCTCCCGCACGCGTACGGCTTCCCGGGCTCGGACCACACGCCCTTGCGCTCCCTTCCGCTCTTCCTCGCGGCCGCGTCCATCATGAGCGCGACCGGGTCGGACGTGCTCGGGACGTGCGCGCCGTCGCCGCCGCCGTCGCCGCCGCCGTCCGGCTTTGGCTTCCTAGTAGGCGGCAGCGCGCTGACCCGCTCCTCCCCCGCGAGGTGCGCGTGGAACGCGCGCTCTTCGTCGCGAATCTCGGCGAACGCCGCGAAGTCGCGGAACAGCTTCGTGTCTCGTATCGCGCTCGTCTCCCTGATGCACTCCTTCAGCTCTCGCGTGGTCATCTTCCGCTCGCGCCCGGCGGCGGCGTTGGCGACCATGACGCGCGCGACGACGCGTGCGCGCGCGCGGCGAGGAGTGGCGAATCGCGCTCTCGAGCGAATCGATCCCCTTTCGTCGGGCGCGCGCTCGTCGGCGATTCCGTACCGAACAACAATATCGGTCAGTTGAAAGGGGGCGCGATCAAATGTTGAAACCGAGGGACCGGTGGAGACGGGATGACGCTGACGTCGACGCCCCGCCCCGAGGCCCAGCAGACGGCACTAATGTGCGGGCGCGCGCGGGTGACGTGCACGGACGCGGACGTCGCCGCCGCCGCGGGGACGTCCGCGTTCGTCAACCGGGACCAGTACGAGCCGCGGTACAACGCGCAGCCGGGGGCCGCGGTGCCGGTCGTGCGGCTCGCGACGCCGAGCGACCGCGCAACACGGCGCGCCACCTCCGTCTCCGCGGATCTCAGATCGGCGTCGGATGCATCCGACGCGTCCGACCACGACGACGACGAACGCGTCGTGGACTACATGCGATGGGGCCTCGTCCCGTCGTACGCCAGCGACGAGTCCTCCCCGAACTTCTTCGCGATGTTCAACGCGCGCGCGGAGACGCTCGCGGAGAAGCCCGCGTTCGCGCGCCTGGTAGCGACGTCGCGACGACATCGACGCGGCGTCGTCCTCCTCGACGGCTTCTACGAGTGGCGCGCGGAGGGCGGCGCGGGATCGCGCTCGGTGAAGCAGCCGTACTACGTCCACCTGACCGGCAACGACCGCGGCGGCGACGACGACGACGGTTCGAATGCCGCCGGGGGTGACGGTTCGTCTTCGGTGCTGCTGCGGTGCGCGGCGGTGTACGACACGTGGCGGCCGCGCGTCGGACCGCCGCTGACGACGTGCGCGATCGTCACCGTGGCGTCGTCGCGTAGGCTGCGATGGCTGCACGACCGCATGCCCGCGATTTTGAGGACGGACGAGGAGGTGGAGCGGTGGCTGGCGGGAGAAGAGGGCGATAATAATGGCGACGGTTCGAATGCCGCGCCACGGGGTGTTGGTTCGTCTTCGAAGAAGGAGGAGAAGAGGGCGTCCGCGGTTCTGAAGCCGTACGACGGCGAGGACTTGCGGTGGCACGCGGTCACGACGGAGATGAGTAAGATCGAGTTTCAGGGGCCGAGATGTTGCGAGGAGACGACGCCGAAAGTGCGTCAGAACGTGGGGAGCGTCGCGGATTTGTTCCGCAAGGCGGCGACGGCGAGCCCGGCGCGCGGGGGCGAGGGCGCGTCGCCGCGGGCGAATGCGCGCTTCTTAGAAGACGACGACGGCGGCAGCGAAGGCGACGGCGCCCCCGCGAAGAGGAAGACGCCGTCGTCGCCGTCGCCGTCGCGGCCGCGCGGGAAGAAACCCGCCGCTTCGCCTCCGGATCAGCGCTCTATCCACGCGTTCTTCGGGAAGAAACAGAGAGAGGGACGATAGGAGGCAGTACTTCATAGACACGTAGCCCGCGGCGCTCGCGCCGGTAGACTCTGCCTGGCTGGTTTCGAAGAACAGAAAACTCGGTTGTTTACTCTTCTGCAGCTCTTCTGTTTGAAAAGCGGCGCGATCGCGCCACCTGATGCACGCGCGGACCTCGCCCGTCGCCCCCCTATCCCCCCCCCGAGGACGCCGTTCCCCTCACCCCACCTCCCCCACGCGCCCTACCTCCCACGCGACGCCCACGCCCGACGCAGTCATGTCCACGGAGGATAAGATCGACGCGCTCATCGTGCGCCTGCACGAGATCGAGGCGGTCAAGTTTGGCGAGTTCACGCTCAAGTCCGGGCTCGTGTCGCCCATCTACGTCGACCTGCGCGTCATCGTGTCGTACCCGGACGTCCTCGCCTCCGTCGCGGGATGCATGTGGGAGGTTCTGAAGAGGAACGGCGCGGAGTTCGACAACATGTGCGGCGTGCCGTACACCGCGCTGCCGATCGCCACGTGCATGTCCTTGAACAACGATTGCCCGATGCTGATGCGACGCAAGGAGGTGAAAGACTACGGCACGAAGAAGGCGATCGAGGGCGCGTTCACGTCGGGGCAGACCTGCCTCATCGTCGAAGACCTCGTGACCTCCGGCGCGAGCGTGATGGAGACCGTGGAGCCGTTGAACGACGTCGGGTTGGTCACGAAGGACGTCGTCGTCCTCATCGACCGCGAGCAGGGCGGCGAGGCTCGGTTGCGATCGCACGATCTCCGCCTCCACGCGGTGCTGCCGCTGTCGCGGGTGCTGAAGACGCTCGAGGCGAAGAACCTCATGAGCGCGGAGCTCGTCGCGACCGTGAAGGCGTTCATCGCGGCGAACCAGACGGGGCCGAACGCGAGCGGGAACGAGATGGGCGCAGCCGCCGCGCCGACGCCCGCCGTCTTCAAACGCGATTCCTACGAACACCGAGCCACGCTGACGGAGAACAAGTGCGCGAAAGATTTGTGGAACCTCATGGCGAGGAAGAAGACCAACTTGTGCGTCGCCGCGGACGTCGGCACGGCGAAGGAGCTCATCGCGCTCGCGGACAAGATCGGCCCGGAGATTTGCATCCTGAAGACGCACTGCGATTTATACCCAGACTTTGACGACGCGTTCGGCGCGACGCTCCTGGAGCTCGCCGCGAAGCACGACTTCATGATCTTCGAGGACCGCAAGTTCGCGGACATCGGGAACACGGTCGTCGGGCAGTACTCCTCCGGCGTGCACAAGATCGCGGACTGGTCGCACATCACGAACGCGCACATCGTCCCCGGCGCCGGCATCATCGACGGCTTGAAGCAAGTCGGGCTGCCGAAAGGCCGCGGGTTGTTGCTCCTCGCGGAGATGTCCAGCGCGGGGACGATGGCGAAGGGCCAGTACACCGAAGACGCGATCGCGATGGCGGCGAAGCACCCGGATTTCGTCATGGGGTTCATATCCACGAGACCTTCCGCGTGGAAGGGCGCGTGGTCCCGCGGGCTGGTGCAGATGACGCCCGGGGTGCAGCTCGGCGGCGGCGGGGACGGGTTAGGGCAGCAGTACAACACCCCCGACCGCGTCATCAAAGAGTGCGGATCGGACGTGATCATCGTCGGGAGGGGGATTTACAAGGCTGCGGATCCGGTCGCGTCCGCGGCGGAGTATCGCAAGGCGGGGTGGGACGCGTACGTCTCCGCGTTGTGAGCGAGCGGACGGACGGACGAACGGATCCCCAGCAGTCTTCTCTACAGTACGATATCCCCGAGGTTCATTAACCCTTGAAACAGCGATCAATTCAATCGTTATCGTTCGTTCTTCGAAACGCTCTTCGTCGGTGGTTTGATTACATCGTCGCGAGACGCGCTCGCGCTCGTCCCCGCGCGCGCGCCGCTCGCCGCTCGCTCACGTGAACAACTTGGCGACGGAGATGTTCTTCTCCGAGTCCTTCATCATAACCTTGCTCACGGCCATCTCGAAATCCTCTTGGGTGACGTGCACCCTGCGCTCTCTCAGCGCGAACATCCCCGCCTCCGTGCACACCGCCTTGCTCTCCGCCCCGCTCGCGCCCGTCATCTTCGACGCGATCTTCTTCATGTCGATCCCGCGCACTAAGTTCATCTTCCGCGAGTGAATCTTCAAAATGTCCACGCGCGAATCCTCCGTCGGGTTCGGGAACTCAATCTTGCGATCGATCCTTCCCGGCCGCAGCAGCGCGCTGTCGAGGATATCGAGGCGGTTCGTCGCCATGATCACCTTGATCTTGTTCGACGCCTCGAACCCGTCGAGCTGGTTCAAAAGCTCCAGCATCGTGCGCTGGACTTCGCTGTCGCCGCCGCCGCTCCCTCGCGCCGACCCGATCGAGTCCACCTCGTCCATGAACAGAATCGCCGGCGCGTTCTCCCGCGCCATCACGAACAGCTCGCGCACCATCCGCGCGCCCTCGCCGATGTACTTCTGCACGAGCTCCGACCCGCTGACGCGGATGAAGCAGCAGTCGGTGTGGTGCGCGACGGCTCGCGCCAGCAACGTCTTCCCCGTCCCCGGAGGTCCGTACAAGATCACCCCCTTCGGCTGCGCGATCCCCAGCGACTCGAACAGCTCCGGGTGTTTGATCGGGAGCTCCACCACCTCTTTGATCTCCTTCACCTGCTCGTCCAGGCCGCCGATCATGTCGAACGTGGAGTCCGGCACTTTCTCCACCTTCATGAGCGACACGAGCGGGTCCACGAGCGACGGGAGGATGAGATGGAGCGCGTAGCTGTCGTTCTTCAGCGCGACGCGCGCGCCGGTGGTGAGCGTGTTGATGTCTATGTCCTTCGCGATGTCCACGACGTATTTACCCTCGGGGTGAACCTGACGTTTGTCGCGGGAGACGACGAGGCGCGGAGGAGAGAGAGGAAGAGAAGCGAGCGGTCAGACGGATGATCTTGGTTTTTTTTTCGGAACCGCGCGGACGACGACCGCACTGGGAGGGAAGGCGGGCGGGCGGTCGAGGGTCGAGGGTCGCGGCGACCGATCGCGCGGGACGAGACGCGCCTTGCAGAGGACCTTCGTCTTCCCCATCACCTTCACGACTTCACCGACGTACGATCCGGGCTCTTGCAGGAGCTGGATCTCCTCGCGAAGCATCCGGACTGCGGGCGAGGGGTGGCGGATCGACGCGGAGGAGGGGGACGTCAGCGCGGGGATGGAAAAAATACGAAATCTGACCGTGCCGGCCGGGGCAACCCTACGGCGACGACGACGGCGCGTCCATCGCGGACGACGCGTCGCGTCGCCGTCGCGCGAACGTTCACGGCGTTCCAGCGACGAAGACGCCGCGCGAGGACGCGAAAACGCCGCGTCCTCTCGCGAGATCCGCCGCGCGGACGCGAGATCTCGCGCGGGAGGGGGCGCCCGAGCGCGGGGGTCGCGAGAGGACGCACCCTTGTGGTTCAGCTCGTTCCGCTGCGCCTCCAACCGCCGGAGGTTCTGCGTCTTATCCCTGACGGCGATCTCGTACTCCTCGATCTTCGCGCTGTAGTACCCGCGAAGGCCATCCTTTGCGGGTTGGGAGGTCTCCACGAGGACGCCCATCGTGCACGGAGACTGACCGCCTCTTCGCCGATCGAGGGACGTAAAAGGGGACGACGGCGACGGAGAGGTCAGTTTCGTAACTCATCACTGGGTCCTTTGGCGGCGGGGACCGTTCTCAGCTCGCTAGTCTAGCGTCTTCCTTCGTCTATGACATCGCTACCGATTAAATAAGTCGACCCTGGGCGCCCCCGGCGCGAACACGCCGCCGCCGCCGCTCGTCGCCGCGCGCTCTCCCTTCTTCTTCGCCCTCTTCCCTCGCTTCGCGTCGCCGCTGTCGGCGGCGGCATCGTCGTCGTCGCTCCCGTCGCCGCTCCCCCCGCCGCCGCCGCCGCCGCGTCCGCCGCCCGCGCCGAGTGCGGTCCCGCCCGCGCCCTTCAAGGCCCCAGGGCCCCTCGCCCCGCCGCCCCCGCTCCCGAGGATCCCTCCTCCCTCCATCATCGCGCTCCGCTCCCACGCCTTGGCGCACTTCTGGTACAGCAGCAACGCGGCGCGCGCGTCGTCCACGCTCGAGTGCTCGCCCGCTTGAATCTCCAACCCGAGCTCGCGCGCGCAGAGTTCCTTCAGCGACCGGCTCCCTCGCCCGCGCGCGATCCCGTCCGCCTGCGCGCGCTCGCGCGATCGCAGCGGCCGCGTCAACGGCCGATACGTCGCCGTGTCGCGCGTCGCGCGTCTCGGGTGGTCCAGGAGTAACGCGCGGAGGTCGTTTTTGAGCGCGTGCCCGACGAGGATCCGGCCGCGGAGGATCTCAGCCATCTTCCGCTGGATCTCCTTGAACGGCGGCGCGCCTCGGAGGTCCTGCGCGCGGACGCCGGACACCGCAGTGCGGTAGTCCGTGACGTGCTCCGTCGGGGCGACGAACGTGTCGAGGACGACGTTGCCGTCCTCGTTCACGACGGACACTCGCGCGAGGATGGAGCGTCGGCCGTCCTCGCCCACGCCGACCATCTCGCAGTCGAGCGCGATGACGTCCGTGAGCGCGGTGTTCCTTCCCGTCGGCGCGGGTTTCTTCGAGACGTGCGCGATGGCGTCGTCGTCGTGAAACGCGCCGCCGTGCCGCGTCCGTGCGTCGTCCGCGGACGCGGCGAGCCTCTCGTCGCGCTTGCGCTTCGCCTTGGTCGATCGCCCCGCGCCGATTTTCGTCGCGAGCGCGCCCCAGTTGGACGCGCCGACGACGCCGGGGGCGAGCGCCGCGGGCGAGACGCCTTTCTTTTTCTTCTTCTTCTTCGTCTTGAGCGTCATCTCCGCGGCCGCGACGGCGCCGTCGCGGCGTTTCTTCGCCATCCTCGCCGCGCGCGACGCGATGTGAGCGCGGCGGCGTCCAGCCGCCGCCGACGTGCGATGCCAGTCATCTCTTCTCGCGCTTTTTCGGATGTGTCACCGCACCGCACGTCTTTATCCAGTCCTTCGCGTCGACGCGCTTCGCTTCACAACGCGCCGTCGCGTCCGCACGCGCGCGCTCGGCTCATCACCTATCGCGTCGTCTCGACCGCGTTCGCGTCGTTCGCACAGCTCGCGTCGAGCGCGGTATTCACCCACCGCGAAGGAGGCAAAGGAGAGCGTCGTCGCTGCGTCGCGCGAGAATCCATCCGATCGACGGTCTCCGAAGCACCGCCGCCGCCAGTTCTCTCTCTCGTTCATGACCTCTGCGACAACGAACGCGATGGGTCCGGCGTCGATGTTCGCGTCCGCGGCGAGACGCTCCGCGCGATGCGCGTTCTCCTCGCTCCGCGCCGCCGCCGCGGCGCCTCGCCCGGGGTCCGCGCCGACGCGCGACGCCGCCGCGTCCTTCTCGAGCGTCCTCGCGTCGTCGTCGACGTCGTCGTTCGCGGCGCACCGCGGGACGACGCTCCTCCCGATCCCCCGCCACCGCGCGCGCCGCCTCACGCTCGCCGCGGCCGCGGAGGCGAACGTCTCGGACATCGACATCGGCGAGGACGCGAACCCGAAGCTCCCGCCCGCGGTGAGCTCGGTCATCGACGGCTCGCTCGTCGTTCTCGAGGGCGTCGGCGGCGACGTCGCTCCGGGCACGATCGTCCACCTCGGCGCGGACGGCGCCAAGGCTGTGCTGTTGTCCCATCGCGAGCCCAAGTCGTTCGCGCTGATGTTCAACGACGGCAGCGAGGAGAACGGCTGCGGCGCGATCGCGCTGGGTCCCGGGACCGCGAAGGTCAAGGCGGGGGACGCCGTGGAGATTTTGAAGAAGAAGAAATTCGTCATGCCCGCGGAGGCCGAGGTGAGAGGCCGGCACCTCGGCGCGCTCGGGCAGCCCCTGGACGGACGCCCGACGCGGCCCATCCCCGGCGGTAAATTCCGCGACGTCACCGCCGGCGGCGGCAGCGAGCTCATGATGGAAACCCCGAGCGTGGAGGACAGGAAGCCGATCACGACGCCGCTCGTGACCGGGATCAGAGCAGTCGACGTCCTCACCCCGGTCGGCCGAGGCCAGTGCATGCTCCTCACCGGCGAGCTCGGGACCGGGATAAACATGCTCGGCCTCTCCGCGGTCGCCGCGCAGGCGAAGAGCGGCGTGCGGTGCGTGTACGGCGCCGTGGGCGCGTCCGCGGAGGACAGCGGGATGGCAATCGCCGGCGAATTAGGCGCGTTCTATACACTGGTCCCCATACGACCGCGTCGGCGTGGTGAACGCCGTTCCTTAAGGACATTTGCCGTCGTCTCTCTCCCCCCATCCCTCGCTTTCAATCCCCGCCCTCGACGCCTTTCAACTTCAACTGACGCCTTTCAACTCCACCCCGACATTCGCTCGTATGGAACGGCCCTCAGCGGAGAACGGCGTCATGGAACACGTCACCGTGGTGTCGTGCTCCCCGAACGCGAGCATGGCGGAGCGGTATGCGGCCACGTGCGCGGCGTTCGCGGTCGCGGAGGGCGCGCGCGCGGAGGGCCAGGACGTCCTGCTCGTCCTCGACGATTTCACCGGGCTGATCGGGTTCACCGTGGACATGGCGAAGCTCTCGCCGCAGCTCGAGAACAGCGCGCCGACGGAGGAGGACGGCGTGGAGAGGATGGTGGAGTACGAGGGGATGATCATCAACGCGCTGCTCGCGGAGAGGAGAAGGTTCTTGGGGATGACGCTGCAGAGGTGCGCGCGTCTCAACGATAAGAAGGGAGGCGGATCGCTCTCGTTGATCGGATGCATGTGGCACCAAAAAGGCGCGTACAAGGGCAGGAAAGGGTCGAAGAAGGATTCCGGGGATCTCGCCGCGGAGGCTGCGCTCCCGAGCGGGTTCGACGAGATGAGCGACGAGATGAAAGCGAAGATCACCGCAGCGCTGGAGAAGAAAAAGAAGGCGGCAGAGGCGGCGGCGGCGGCGGAGGCCAAGAAGGACGCCGCGATGGCCGCGGTCGCGGCGGCGAACGAGAAGTTTATCCAACCGCGGTCGCTCGTCGAGGAGTTCATGAGCATCACGGACGGTCAGGTGATGGTGGACTCGTACTCTCCGAAAAACGGCTGGGTCATCAGCGTTAAAGATTCGGTGTCGCGCATCGGCACCCCCGGCGCGGCGGCGCCGTTGAAATCGCTCGACATGATGCAAATACGTCTGGACGTCATGCAAGCGGACGACATGGTCGCGTTCGGAAACGAGGGCGACGAGAAGGACTACATGGGGTCGCGATCGCAGTCGATCCGCGGGGTGTTACGACAAACCCCAGGGGAACCGTCGCCGCTGTCGGAGACCGTCGTCGGGGTGTATGGGTTACAGCGCGGGCACGTGAAAAACATGAACGCGGACGCCGCCGCCGCGCTGACGAAAAAGGCGGTGGAGAAAGCGCGCGAGACGATCCCGGAGGTGATGGCCGCGATCGATGCCGCGCCGGGGACGGCGCTCACCGCGGAGGTGGAGGCGAAGCTGAAGACGTTGTACGAGTGAAGCCGCGTCGAAGAGCGAGGATCGGGAGTAGATGACAACAAAACGAAAAAATAAACTCAATTCAGAAGAAGGGTAAGAGTTACCGCGGCGTGCGTGCGTGCGTGCGTGCGTGCGTTTCTTCGTTCGTCCGTTCCCTCTCGTCTCGTCCCTCTCACGCCACGACGGCCGCGGACGCGAGCACTTCCTTCGCTTTCCCCACGAGCTCGTCCTTTTTCATCTTCTTGAAATTTCCCTTCGCGCCGGCTTTTTTAAGAAAGGCGATGAGTTCGTCGCCCGGGAACTTCGCCACGGCGTCCGCTCCTTCGTCTTTGAAACGCTTCCGCACGGCCGCGTCGTTGAGCTCCGGGTCGATGACTTTGCGCTTCCTCGGCGCTTTCTTCGGTTTCTCCGCGCCGGCGGTGCCGTCCGCGGCGGCGACGACGCCGGCGGCGGGTTTGGATTTCGAAAGCGCGGGTCTCGGAGCCGCCGCCGCGGCGGCGGAGGCGCCGCCGAAGGGTTTCATGACCGCCGGCGCTCGAGGCTTCGGCGCGGGCGGCGGCATCGCCGCCGCGTCCGCGGCAATTTTCGCGGCGTCCTCGTTTCCGGCGTCGTTCTCGGCCATGAACATCGCATAGATCTCCGCGGTCATGTCGCCGTCGTCCTCCGCGTCCGTCTCCGCCGGCGTCGGCGTCGGCGCCGGCGCCGGCGCTGAAGCCTTCGCGAAGACGGGCGCGCGCGCCATCGCGGGAGCCGCGGCGATGACCACTGGCGACAGCGTCTCAGGCGCGACGACGACCGCGGGAGGAGAAGGACGCCCCCCCACCGCCGTCGTCGCCGCGACGGCGGGCGGCGGCGGCGCGTGCGTCGCCATCACCGGCGCCCGCGGCTTCGGCTTCGTGACTTGCTCGGGCTGCGGCGGTGGCGGCGGCGTGATCGTCGTCGCCGTCCCGTCATTCGCGCGCGGCGACGGCGGCGGCGCCGGCGGCGACGGCGACCGCGCCGCGGCCTCTCTCTTCGCGAACCCCGCGAGCGCGACGGTCCGCGGCGGCCCCGTCTGCTTCCGCGGCGGCGGCGGCGGCTTCATCGGCGTCTCGTCCTCCGCGGGGTCCTCGACGCGGACGCTCAGCGCCGCGGCCGCGGCGTTGATGAGCTCCAGCGTCTTCTTCCCGGCGTCGCCCGGTAGGGACGTCGCGGTGTGGAACAAATCGCAGTTTGTGATCGCGTACGTCGCGACCCCAGGCTGGGCAACCGCGTCGGCGGCGGCGACGGCGGCGGCGGCGACGGCGGATTTCTTGCTCCCTCCGCCCCCCTTCTTCTTCTTCCCTTTCGTCATCGTCGCCGCCGCCGCCGTGTCCGCCGTGTCCGCCGTCTGCTGCTTCAGCTCGTCCTCGTTCCCGCCGCCGACGCGGTCCAGGGTGACGCGCACGCCCATGAACGCGCTCGTCCTCACGTCCTCCGCGAACCGCGAAATCAAATCCATGGATTTTTCCGCCGTCATCGCCGCCGGAACGTCCGTCGCCCCGGTCCGCGTCAACAGCAACGACGTCGGCCACAGGTGCCGCACGCGGGGATCGCGGTCGTCGCAGAACGAAATCTCCGCGTACGGCGGCATCTTCGAAAGGTCGGCCGCGTCGTCGCCGTCGTCGTCGTCTTCGGTCGTCGCGATCATAGGGGGGACGCCGTCGGTGAGACCGTGCCGGGCGGAAAACGCGCGCTCGAACGCGGCGGCGTCTTCGTGCCCGTACGCCGCCGGCGGTGTGAACACGAACGACACGACCCTCGCTTCTTTGTGCAGGATCGGCGCGGGCGTCACAAGCAACGGCTCGGCGGCGCCGTCGTCGTCGTCCGCGCGGTCGTCGCCGTAGTCGTCCAACGGCGAGACGTCGTCGACGGCGCACAGCTGTGCGTCCTCGCCGCGCCGCAGCGTCGCTTCGATGACCTCCTTCGCGACGCCGGCGCATCGCATCGCCGCGACCGGGTGGGACATCCTCTTTAATCGCGTCGTGACGGTGGTCACGGACGGGATGACCACGCGCGCGTTCGGGAGCTCGGAGGCGATGAACACCGGAGGCGAGAGGAGGAGGGCGTCCACGCACACGGCGCCGTCGGGCGCCGTCGGAAAGTACGAGCCGCGCGCCGCATGTAGGAGCCGCGCGCCGCTCCGAGGCGCGCTTCCGAACCCGATCCATGAACGCGTCGCCGCCGCCGCGGGGCCTTCGATCATCGCGCGCGTGAGGATGCGCGGGAGCATCGCGCGGACGACGTCCGCGCTCTCGGCGGTCGTGCTCGGTTCGACCACGGCGAAGCGCGCGCCCGCGGCGCGCGCCGTCTCCGGTATCCTGCAGAACAGGCCGACGAGCTGATGCAAGGCGTGGTCCGTGACGACGACGAGGACGTCGGCCGTCGCGCGGAGGACGACGACGCGCGTCGAGGGAGGGTCGTTCGCGAGCCTCTGGCCCTCGTCCGAGGCCCCGCGGCGGCAGAACGCGTTCACCTCCGAGTTCAACGACCGCTCGAGCGCCGCGCACGTCGACGCCGCGGCGACGTCGTCGAGCGGCGTCTCGAGCTTCAGAAGCCGCGAGGACAGAGGCGAGGAGAGGGTCAACGTGCCCGCGAGGGACGGCGAGCCGAGGTCGAGCGTCGGCATGGCGGCGTCGCGCGTCGCGTGTCGTCCGAGAGGCGCGCGGCGCGAAAGTGTCGCACAGCTGTGAACGGAACAGAACGAGGAAAAAAGGCAGTAGTCATCAGGTCCCTTCCAGTCCCTCCCTCGCGCCTCGCCCACACCCAGGGGCGCATGGAGGAGGATCCGCCTCCGCCTCCGCCTCCGCCTCCGCCTCCGGCGGCTTCGGAGTCGCCCCCCGCGCCGTCGTCCCCGTCCCCGTCGCCGTCGCCGTCGCTGAACACGGACCACGACGCGTGGCACGTCGCGCCCGATGGATCTACGCGCGCGACGACCTGGCCTCTGCTCGCGCGCGATATGAGGGTTCCGAACCACTACGCCGCGCTCCTCGCGCTCGCGGGGGAGACCCCGGAGACGGCGCAGCAGATCGAGAAGGACCTTCCGCGCACGGGCGCGACGTTCGCGGTGCAAGGGCTCCTCAAGCCAGGTGCGCGGATACAGAGACCGTGGACGCGATCGATCTTTCCTCCGCGTCGGACGATCGAACGAACGAACGAACGAACGAACGATCCCCGAGCGCTTCGCCCTCCCCCGCGCGTGAGCGTAACGTCGCGCTTCCTCACGACGCTGACCTCCGCGCGTCTCCTCCCCCAGGGCTGCCGATGTGGGACTCGCTACGGAACGTCCTCACCGCCTACGCAGCGCACGACCCGCGGACGGGCTACGTCCAGTCCATGAATTTCCTCGCCGCCTTTCTCCTCCTCGCCGGCGTCTCCGAAGAAGACGCGTTCTGGTCCCTGTGCGCGCTCGTGAACGTCGTCGTCCCGGGGTACTTCAGCGAGGGCATGGCGAGCGCGAAGTTAGATCAGAGGGTCTTCTCGCGCCTCCTGCACGCGCACCTCCCCGGGGTCGGACTCCACCTCGAGTCGCTCGCGCCGGATAACATCGTGTGCGGCATCATAAGCTCGCAGTGGCTGCTCACCTTGTTCGTGAACGTCCTGCCGACGGAGGCGACGATGCGCGTGTGGGACGAGGTGTTCAAGGCGAAGAACCGCGCGCCGCTGTTCGCGTCGTGCCTCGCGCTGCTGTCGCCGAGCGCGGACGACGTCATGGCGTGCTCGGAGATGGGCGAGGCGATCGAGCTGTTGCAGCGGCTGGGGAGCGAGGTGGACGTGGAGGGGTTCGTCGCGAGGGTGAAAACGCTTCTTGAGGGGCCGTTACACCCCTCGAAGTTCGATATCGAGGTCGCTCGCGAGCGCGGGAGGCGCCGGAGAAAGTCCGACGACGGGCTCCCGCAGTCCGTGAGGGACACGCCGCCGTTGACGGAGACGGACGAGATCGTCTCGGGGATCGTGAGGCGCGTTCTACGCACTGATCCCCATATGACCGCGTCGGGTGGTGAACGCCGATCCTTAGGGACTTTCGCCGTCGTCTCTCTCCGCCCACGCCTCGCTTTCAATCCCCACCCGCGTTGCCTTTCAACTCCGCTTCTGACGCCTTTCAACTCCACCCCGACGTTCGCTCATATGAAACGACCCTCGACCCTCAGCGACCTCTCCGACGTGATGTCCGCGCGGGCGTTGGAGCGGGCGGACGCGCTCGCGGACGCGACGGAGCGCGCGCTCAAGCTCGTGACCGGCGGAAACGAAGGCGAAGGCGACGACGCGGAGGAAGAAGGCGGCGGAGCCGAAGAAGCGGTCGAGGGCGAGGAGCTCGAAGGGTGGGAGATGACGGAGCCGCCCGCGGCGTCGACGTCGTCGCTCGAGCTTATGATTCGCGTCCCCGGCGCGGAGGACGACGACGACGCGTTAGAGCACGGCCTCCTCGCGGAGATCGCGGCGATCCGATCCATGGCGCCGGAGCCCGCGAACGCCGCGTCGTTCTCGGACTCGCCGATGGTGTCTCCGGTCGGATCGCCGTCGTCTAGGAGCGGCGGCGGGGACGATCCGTTCTCCGCGTTTGGCGGGCGAGCGGCGGCGGACTCGAGCGACGCGGACTCGTCCCCGTCGACCGCGCCGCCGCCGTCGGCTCTAAACCCCGCGGCGAGGGCGTCCGAGACGTACCTCCTCCCCGTGGAGGGTCTCGGTCTCTCCGCGCGCGAGGTGTCGTCGCTGACGGATAAGCTCGCGCGATTGGACGAGCGCCTTCGGAAGCTCCCGACGCATCGGTTTGAATTCACGCGCGCGGTGAAGACGACGGCGACGCGACCGTTGGGCGCTCTGAACAGCTCCTCGCTCGAGACGCTCCGCGCGGACTTCGCCGCGGACGCGACCGCGTTCCGCGCGCTGACGCAGAGAGCGCTCGCGATGGGGTCGAAAGGGTTAGCGTGGGAGCGCGGCTCCGGCGTCGCCGCGAACGGGTTGGACGAGGGCGGGCCGCTGTGGAACGCGTGGTCGGACTCGCTCTTCGAGCACGTCGTCCGGCGCGGGGACGCGCTCCTCGAACGACTCGAACGGATCACTCGAGAGCTGTCCTGGGTCGTGGACACCGTCCGCGGCGGCGCGGTCGGCGATGGCGGGGAGGCGTTCGTGCCCTTAGAAGGGAGCCGCGCGGGCGGCGGCGGTGGCGGCGGCGGCGGGATCGCGTCGGACCGCTGGGAAGACGTCTCCGCGTCCGTCCCAGGCGGGGGAACGTGGAGGAAGAAGCCGTCGAACCCCCCGGACGTCGTCGTCTTGGACGAAACGAGGCGCGCGCACGTCGCGCGTCTCGACGCCGAGCTCGCGTCCTTGCTCGAGCTCGTCAGGGCGGTGAACGCGAACGCGGCCGCGGACCTCCCGAAGCTGGAGAAGAACGTCGCCGCCGCGCGCGCTGGGCTCGCGTCCGAGGCGACGGCGAAGGCGACCGCGCTGACGGAATGGTTCGCCGCGGCGGAGGCGCGAAGGCGACGGAAGTCGTCCGCCACCGCGGCGAGCGCGCGCGCGGCCGCGAGCGCGGTCGACGGCGCGTTCGAGCCGCCGTCGTCGACGCCGACGCCGAAGCCCGCGGCGACGGACGGCGCCGAGGAGGACGCGCCGAGGACATCGGCGGACGTCTCGAGCTCCCCGGAGGCGCTCGAGCTCGCGTTCGACGTGGAGATCTCTCGCCTCGACGCGGCGGACGCGGCCGCGGCGGCGGCCGCGAAGGCCATCACCCGCCGCCGCAACGCCATCGAGCGCGACCGCGCGCACAGCGAGCGCGTCGGGAAGCACGCGGCGCGAGCGAAACAGGACGCGGACGCGCGAGTCAAACGCCTCGACCGCGTCGCCGACGCCGCGCGCGCGTCGTTGCGACGCCGCGGCGCGTCCGCGCTCGTCCCCGAGTGCGAGGACATCGCGGCGGACGTCCGAGAGTTTGGCGACGAGGTCACGCACGCCTGGGCGACGCAGACGTCGCGGTGGGCGGAGTTCGCGCGAGACGCGACGTCCGCGGTGGCGATGGGATACGTCACCGTCGTCGACGCCGCCGCGGAGTGCGCGACGGAGCTCGCCGAACGCGGCGCGAAGGAGCTGTCGGAGCGGACGCAGAGAGAGGACGCGGGGCTCGACGGCGACGGCGACGTGCCGCTGAGCGTGATGTTCGGAGGGAGCGGCGGCGGCGGGGGTGGCGGCGGGGGAGGAGGTGGCGTGGGATCGGACGCGCTCGCCGCCGCGGCGAGGAGCGTGCGCGAGTCCGGGTCGAGGGCGATTCGAGACCTCGCCGGGAACCTCGGGTCGAACATCTCGAAGCTCTCGGACGCGTTCGGCGCTGGAGGGTGGGCCGCGCGGTTCAAGCCGGGGGCGAAGAAGACGAGCGGCGGCGGCGGCGGCGGCGCGGCGAGGGACGACGCGGGCCCCGGCCCCGGGGGGACGAAGGCGCCCGGCGCGGGGGCAGAGCGCGACGGCGACGCGGCGACCGCGGGCGTCGCCGCGGAGGCGGCGTCGGCAGCGGGCGAGGACGGCTCCGAGGCGCCCGAGGCGGGGACGCCGAGAGAGTCCAAGGCGACGAAAACGCTGCGAGAGGACGTGAAGCGCACGGAGGACCGAAGGGACGCGCTCGTCGCGAGGAAGACGTGGCTGAGAGAGCTGCTCGTGTCGCAGACGCCGCCGACGTCCGCGACGAAGCCGACGATGCGGGAGGACGCGAAGACCCCGCCGCCGCCGCCGAAGCCGCCGGCGCCGCCGCCGTCCGCGGCGCTTCCCTTTGGCGATAGCTTGATCTGACGACGTGAACGATATCGGATCATACATTACATTCATTCAAAGTCACACGACGCGTCGTAGATACATTACGTGTACGTTCGAACGATATCTCCGTCCGTCACTTCTTTCTCCACCGGTAGAGGTACTCCTGCCTCCCGCGCGCCCACTGCGCTTCCGGTACCTCCGTCAACGACATCGCCTCGAACCCGTTCGCGCTCAGAAGCGCCTCCACGATGCTCGGTCTCAGCGCGAACGGCGGCCCGCCCTCGAAGTCGCCGATCGGGAACACCAAGCTCACGAGTTCCCCCCCCGGTTTGACCAGCGCGCCCATCCGCTTCCCCCACTCCTCCCTTCGCCCGGGCGGGATCGCGCACAGGAACGTGCAGTCGTACACCAGGTCGTACTTCTCCCGCGGCGCGTGCGCGAAGAAGTCGTCGACGACCACCTTCGCGCGCTCGCCGACGACGTCGCCGCACGTCGCGAGGTACGCCTCGCACGCCGCCTTCGCGGTCTCGCTGATCTCGAGGCCGACGACGGCGCGGTCGCTGGACGCGAGCGCGGCGACGGCATATCCGCGACCGCACCCAGGAACGAGCGCGACCCCGTTCGGGAGCGCGCCGGAATCGACGAGATCCGCGAGCGCGGGCTCGGCCCTTCGCGCGTCGAACGCGTCCCCGGGGTTCAGCCCCGCGGCCCACATCTCTTCCCAGTTCTTATCCGGCATGTCGGCCGGATAGCGTTGTTGTCGCGCCGCCGCGGGCGAGACGACGTCGCGAAGAAGATCCTTCGGCGAGGAGGACCGAGCGAACGAGCGACGCGGTCGCGATCGCGAACGCCCCGCCTTAGGCGCGTTTCGAGCGAAGGGCGCGGACGACGAGAGACGAGCGGCGGCGACGGACGTCGCGACGCGACGGAGCGGAAGCGCGCGCGCGAATTGAGCGGCGACGTACGTTCCGACCGCGAGCATGCCACGCCCGTGCGGTGCGCGCGGGGTATGCCGCCGCGGACGGACCAGCCGCCGCGGCGTCGCGGCTGGTCGAGGATTTCGTCACAGTGTGTCATATCATCCAGCAGCAGCAGCGCGCGTGTCACAAAATACAGAAAGTAGGCACCTCCCTCAGTGCCGCTACCTCCTCACCGCGACGTAGGCGTAGAACACTGCTTTGTTCTTCCGTATGATCCTCCCTAACCCCCCACCGCCGCCCGTTACGTCCTCTTCCACCTCCGCCGCGGTCGGCGGCGTCACGTCCCACTCCAACGTCTCGTCCAATAGCAGCCCTCGCCTGTCCTCCGCGTCCCCGTACGTCACGCACACGTACGTCCCCCCCGGTCGGAGCACCCTGCAGCTCTCTCGCAACATCCGTCGCGCGCGGCTCCCCTCCGTCTCCGGGTCGTCGTCCAGCTGGCACATCGTGTCGAGCGTCGCTTTATCTAACACGACGTCGAACGCGCCGTCGCCGTACGCGTCCATGTCTGTGACGTCCACGACGTCGTAACGCACCGGGCGTCGCGTCGCGACCGAGAGCGGCCGCGGGTCCGCGTTTTCGTCGTCTTCGTCGTCTTCGCGCGCGCGACGTTCGCCGCCGTCGTCGCCGTCGTCGTCGTCGTCGTCGCTGTCCGGCTCCACCCCCGCCGCGGCGACCGCGTCCGCGCGCCACCTCGCTTGGTTCCTCGACGACGTCTCCCGCATGACGTCGATGCAGTTCTCGGAGTAATCCACCGCGGTCACCGCGACGAAGCCGTCGTCCGCGAGATCCTCCCCAAGCGTCGACGTCCCGCAGCCGAGGAGGAGGATCGACGACGTCTTCTCCACCCCGACGGACGATAGCAACGCCGCGATCGCGTCGTAGCCGACGTACCACTCGTTCGATACCTCTCCCCTCGTGCTGTTCGCGCCGATAACGCACCCGGTCGCGTACCGCGCGTCCCAATACGCCTTGCTGCCGTAGATGGACGCGGACGACGACGACGCGTCCGAAGTGGGGGCGACGACGGCGCGCCCGCCGCTCGGATGATTCGAGGCGGCGTCGTCGGAGGCGTCCGAGTCGGAGTCGGAGACGTCCTCGCCGCGGTCGCGCCGTTCCTCGCGGTCGAGGAGGCGCTTCTTCGCCGCGAGCTTCGCGAGGAACGCGTCGAGTTTCGACATCGATCGGTCGCGGCGCGAGGCCGCGGCGCCGGGCGATCTGATGACGCGCGCTTTGTTCTGTTTGGTGTGCCGACGAACGCGACGAAAGCGAAACTTCAGAAAATCGGCGGGAACGCGAACGCGGCGCGCCACAACGAGTCGCGCCGCGCCGCACGATATGCGGGTCGAGGTGTTCGACGCGACCGCGGTGCGTGCGCACGTCGACGAGGTGCGTCTCCCCGGCCAGTCTCCCTACCCCCTCGCGCCGTCGTCTGGTCGTCCGCGCGTCTCGTCGTCGTCGTCGTCTCCGTCCCAACAGAACCCGATCTCGCGCGCCTCCTCCCTCACCTCGATGGCGACCTTCCGTCCGTCCACAGGTTCGACGCGTGCACGCGGAGTGCTTCCCCGGCGAGGTCGCGGACGACGAGCCGGACGCCGCGTTCTGGGACCGCGTCACCGCGTGCCACGACGAGGACGCCATCACGTGGTTCCTCCTCTTCGACGACGACGGCCCCGCGATCGAAGCCGAGGGATCCGCCCATGAAATGATTTTCGACGCGAAGACGTCGCCGCCGCCGCCGCCCCCCGCGCCGCGACCGCTCATCGGTTTCGCCGCGGCGACGCCGTACACCGCGAGCCTGTACGGCATGCACCTCGGCGTGACACGACGACACCGAGGGCGAGGCCACGGCGCGTGGATCATGCGAGAGGCGCAGTGTTGGGCGCACGAGCGCGGCTACCGCAAGGTCCAGGCGACGATGGAGCGCGCGTCGACGCGGCTGATGAAGTATTACGCATCGCTCGGCGCCACCGTCGTGGAGACCGGGTTCGGGGGCGGCGGCGGCGGCGGCGGCGGCGGGGAGGCGGGGAGCATCGTTCGCGTGGAGAGGGTGTTCGACGAGGTGATCGCGACGACGGAGAGGGACG
>Ga0181559_10001437_pt1 | contig 23325 bp, 10 predicted proteins | sample 011ome_21_FD_133752 | JGI IMG/M metagenome (GOLD analysis project Ga0181559, IMG submission 133752) | Coastal salt marsh microbial communities from the Groves Creek Marsh, Skidaway Island, Georgia - 011508AT metaG (megahit assembly) | ecosystem: Environmental > Aquatic > Marine > Intertidal...
CGAGAGCCAAGCCGCCGAACCGCCGAACCGCCGTCGTCGCCGGCGTCTTCTTAGACCTCGGGATTTCCTCCCCGCAGTTTGACGACGCGAGCCGCGGATTCCGCCCGGAGCAAGACGGCCCGCTCGACCTCCGGTTCGACGTCACGCGCGGGATCCCGGCGTCGGAGTATTTACGCCGCGTGGAGAGAGACGAACTCGCGCGAGTGATCGAGACGTACGGGGAGACCGCGGACGCGACCGCGGCGCGAAGAGTCGCGGACGCCGTCTGTCTCGCGCGAGAGACGGGCGAGGGGGTGCCGTCCACGACCAAGGCGTTCGCGTCGCTCGTCGCGAGGGCGAAAGGGCAGGAGTACCAGGCGATGCACCCGGCAAAGCTGACGTTTCAAGCGCTTCGGATCGAGCTCAATCAGGAGTTTGATGAGATGCGCCGAGGGATGCGCGCGGCGGTGGAGGTCATGGAAGACGGTGGACGGCTCGGCGTGCTCACGGTGCGTTTTTTTTTTCTCTCGCTCGGCGCTTCCCTTCCCTCCTCCTCCTCCTCCTCCTCCTCCTCCGCCGCCGCCGCGAGTGATGTTAAACCATTTCGTGAAACCGCCGGACCACACATTCGGCGGTCGATAATGATCCATCAAACACATGATAGGAAGAGACTGACGCGCGCGCCGCGCGGAGGAAGGAGGCACACATTGCGTCGCGCGCTTCACTCCCCCCCGAAGGACCCCGACCGCCGCCGACTGACGCCCAGATCGCCTTCTTCCCGTCGTCTCTCCGCGCGCTCCCCGCCGCCTTCGCAGTGGAAACACAGCGAGTGCGCGATACTCGTGGACTTCTTCCGTCACGTCGAGGAGACGCGACCGGACCTGCCGCTCGCGCGATTCCTCGAGGACAGACACCCGTCCGTCGCCGCCGAGGTCGCGCTCGCCAACTCGGACGGGTGGGCGTTGACCGCGGACGACGCGAAGCGTCCGAGCGAGAAGGAGACGCGCGAGAACAGCCGATCGAGGAGCGCGATTCTTCACGTGTTGCGGAAGCGATGCCGCGCGTCGCGGGTGGTGGACGTCGAGAGGGCGGCGTATCCGCTGCTCGGGTGGGGGAAGCCGCCCGAGCCGCCGCCGCCGCCGCCGGTGACGTTCGCGTACGCGGACGCGAACGTCACCCCGGGGAAGGAGAAGAAGGACAAGAAGGAGAAGAAGGACAAGAAGGAGAAGAAACGCGGCTCGAAGTGGGCGGAGGCGTGAGACGCGGGACAGCAGTGTCGCGCTGTAGCGGCGCGTGATTTAACGCACGGTAGACTAACGCATCGTCGCTCACTTCTTCTTCATCAACCCCGGCGCGTCCAGCGGCCCGTTGCACGGCCGTCCGACGAGCGGCCCGAGCACCGGGACCGCGTCGATGTACACCCCCGTCGCGATGACCTTCTCTTCGCTCTCGATCGCGACGGTGCCCTCCTTGTCGCGGCTCTTCCTGAACGCGTCCCACTTCGCGTAGTGCGGCGTCTCCTTGTGCTTCGTCACCGCGGCCTCGTTCTTGTACACCTCGTAGAACATGAACTCCCTCTCGCCCTCCAGCGCGGAGACGTGGAAGCACACGCAGCCGGGCTCCTTCCTGCTCTCGAGCGCGTCCTCGCGCATGACGCGCAGAAACTCCGCGACGCGTCCCCACGCGACCTTGACCTTGACCGTGATCACGATCTCGCCCTTCAGGCCGTGATGCTTGAACGGGAGCGACATCGCGACGGCGGCGGCGGCGACGACGACGACGACGACGACGGCGACGGCGACGACGTGCTGCGCCGGGTGGTGTGACGACGGCGCGGCTGCGGTGCGTTTCAAACGGTCTTGAGCTTGAGGCCTCGGCGCATCAAGCGCGTGATGACTCAGATCTTCCCTCGAAAAGTCGCGCGCGTTCGTTCACTGACGGCGGCGGCGAGAGGGAATCGACGCGCGCGCGCGCACGCGGAGGAGCGCCCTCGAGGCTCGCGCGTCATGAGCGGCCGCGGCGCGTCGCGGCGGGACAGCCTCAAGTCGCGGATCGCGTCGCAGCAGCAGAAACGACGGTGCGCGCGCGCTTCGTTCGCCGCGTCGTCGATCGCGAATCGCTCGCGCTTTTTCCCTCTCTCGTCCGCCTCGCGTCCACGAACGACCACCATCGCGCTCCTCGATCTGACGCCCCAACCCTCCCCCCCATCTCCGCAGAGACGCGGCGAGGCAGCGCCAGAAAGACGCGCGAAGGGACTTCACGAACCACGCGCGATCGCTCGCGTTCGGCGACCACGACGGCGGCGGAGACGACGGCGACGGCGGCGAACGCGACGCCTCGTCGTCGTTCGCGGAGCGAGACGAGATCGACGCGCTGAACGCCGCGGAGGGGATCTGCGCGAGCCGCGGGGCGGGCTCGCAGAGCTCGCTCGCGAGCGCGGACGCGGACGCGCTGTTCCGCGTCGACAGCGCGCCCGCGACCGCGGCGGCGATGGAGGACGCGGAGGCGCGCGGGCGAGGCGCGACGGCGGAGGAGGCGACGGATGACGGCCACGGCCGGCGGCGGAAACAGCGGCATCGTCGCTCGTCCTCGGCGCCCGGAAAGTGGAGCGATCGCGAGCCCTCCAGAGGGACATCGTTCGGGGAGACGCAGTTCATGCTCCCGGAGTGGATGATCGACGTGCCCCCGGACCTCGCGTCCGGGTGGTTCGCGATCCCGAGGCCGGAGGGCCGGCGGTGCCTCGTCGTGTCGTCGCGCGGCGGCGTCGTCAGCCGGCTCCGGTCGGGGCGGCCGCTGCACCGATTTAAATCCGCGCTCCCCGGCGGCAGCGACGCGACGCGCCACGGCCCGGACGCGTTCTGCATCCTGGACTGCGTCTTCCACGAGCGCGACCAGACGTACTACGTCTTAGACTGCCTCGCGTGGAACAGCGTGTCGCTGTACGACTGCGCGGCGGAGATGCGCGTGGCGTGGGTGCGCGGCAAGCTCGGCGACGCGGAGACTGCAGAGTGCGACGCCGCGCGCGGGGGCGCCTCGTATGGGCAAACACCCTCGCCGCAGAATAAGTACGCGTTCGCGGTCCCGCCGACGCACGACGCGGACGTCGAGGGCCTGCGCGCCGCGTACGAGGGCGCGGTGCCGTTCGAGAGGGACGGGATCTTATTCCTCGCGAAGGATGGGAACTACGCCATCGGCGCGTCGCCGCTCGCGTTGCAGTGGAAGGACGCGAGGTGTTCGAAGCACGTGCTCGAGAAGGTGGACGGCGACGACGGCGCGGACGAGACGCAGCGCGTCGTGCTGTGCCTGGACGCGTCCACCGGGGACGTGTGCACCGGGGACGTGCCCCCGGTCGCGCTCGCGCGTTTGCCGGAGGAGTACCGCGTCGGCGGCGTCGACGGCGACGCGCACGGGTTGCTGCTTCGATTCGCGATCGGCGAGGGCGGGATCGTCGTCGACGAGAGCGGCGCGATCGCGCGCGTTGACCTCGTGTACGAGGGCCTCGCGAACCAGCGAAGGGCCTCCGGCGCGGACGCGACGACGAAGATTTTGTTTCAGTACTACGCGCGACGGGAGCCGATCACGATCGACGAGATCGCGCGCGTCGCAGAGGGGTCGTCGGCAGACGCGGCGGCACCCTGGGCGGGGGACGGCGGCGGGAGCGGGAGCGAGAGCTCGCTCAGCGCGCCGCGGCCGCCCGCGTCGCCGGGGGCGCTGATGCGACGCAGTCACAGCGTGACGATGGGCGCGGTGAGCCCGCTGAAAGGGACGAACGTCGGCGGCGTGAGAGTAGAAGACATCGCGATGGACGAGTGACGAGCGATCCAGTCGCGACGAAATTAGAAATAAGAATAAGTCATCTAGAAGTACTTTCGTAAAACATAAACGACCGCTAAGACGATGACGCGTTCACTTGTCCTTCTTCGTCTCCGCGACGTCGCCCTCCTCGTCCTTCTTCTCTTCGTCCTCCTCCTTCTTCTCTTCGTCGTTCTCGTCCTTCTCGTACGCGCGCCCGAACTCGTTCACGCGCTTCTTGTCCACCGGATACAACCACCTCTGATACAGGTACACGAAGAAAACGACGTCGTCGCGTAAACACGCGAGCCGATGAATCGTCGGCATCGCGATCGCGAACGCGAAGACGTCGTCGATGAACGTGTTGAACGCCTTGTACGTGAACGCCTTCCACGGCAGGTGCGCGACGGACTTTAATCGGTAGTTGACGTACAACTGCGGCGTCATCGCGATGAACCCGAACATGTACACGCCGTTGGCGAGCGTCCGCAGCGCCCACGACCGCCAGCTCCGTTGCGGGTGATTCAACAGCGAGTACGCTCCGTACGCGGCGACGACGGGGTACAGAGTCAGGGATAATACGAACATCGCGCGCTTATCGTACGACTCGACGTCTTTTTGCATCTGCGTCTTCGGCGCCGGCGGGTCGCCGACGCCGAACAGTCGGTGTAACGTCCCGTCTCGCGCCAGGAATTTCGACACCTTCCACGCCTCGATGGCGACGCCGACGCCCATCTCGACGAGGATGATCGTGCTCGCCTGACCGGTGTCCGCGAGGTTCAGAAAGATGATCAGCGTGCACACGAACGAGCTCCACTGCGATCGCACGCTCAGGCCTTCCAGGTTACTCTTTTGTTTCCAGAAGCCGACGTCGGATTTAAACGCGAGAAACGCGAACCACGAGTGCAACGCCGACACGAGAAACATCATCATCATGTACTTCCAGTCCGTCGCCGTGAACATCTCTATCACCTCGTCTACGTCGCCGCGCGTCATCCCGAACGATGTGATCATCGTCTCCGTCGCCGCCGCGACCTGACGCCACAGGCGATACACGCCGACGCGGCACGGATGCATCGTCACCGTCATCGTCGGATCCGCGCGAGACGCGTTCGCGTCCAACGGGACGTACTCGCGCCGCGGGATCGTGACGTCGTCCACTTGCATCGGCTGCCGGTACGCCGCGGCGTACCCGCGATACTGCGGCGACTGCGTGAACTCGAGGTTCATGTCCCCGGGGATCTGGTCGACGGGGAACGCGCGCGGAGACTTGAGCGTGAAAATCGTCAGACGCGGGCGCAGATGCGTCGTCGGCGTCCGCGGCGTCGGTTTCGTCGTCGATTTCGATTCCTCCGTCTTCGCGCCGCCGCCGCCGCCGCCGCCGCCGCCGAGCAGCATCGCGCCGTCCGCGCGATCGTATACGAGATGTTTCGTCAGCGACGCGGTCGCCACGCTGAGCGGCCCGCCCGTCGGCGCGCGTCGACGCCGCTTCCTCTCGTTTTCGCGTTCTCGCGCCGCCTCCGCGACGGCAAAGTCCGCGTCGCTCTCGCCCTTCTTCCTCTTCCTCGCGAACGTCCTCCCTTGATCGGGGTACATCATCACGTGCGCGTACATCGTCCCGTTCGCGCGCGTCCCGAACGCCTTCGCCGGGAGCGTTACGTTTACGCGCACCGCGTCCTCGACGCGCGCGCCGAGACGTTTGCCCACCAGGATCGCGACCGGATCGCCGCCGTCCTCGTCCTCCGCGCCGGCGCCGCTTCCTCCTCCCTCTCCCTCTCCATCTCCATCCTCCTCCTCGTTCGCCGCGACGCGCGCGACGTTACCCTCCGCGTCGACGACGCGCGGGGCGTGCACGTCTCTCATGAACGCCTTGGACTTCCACGTGGAGTGCGGCGACGCGTAGACGTAGAGGTCGTACGTCTCGTTCGCGCCGATCGTCGGCTCCACGCACGACGACCTCGGCGCGTCCTCCGGGCACGGCGCCGGGAAGAACAGGACGTGGAGGTGCTTCGCGAGGACGGCGAAGTAGAGCGCGATCAGCGCGTGGACGACGCGGCCGGCGGTGAGGAACGACGCCATCGCGGCCGCGGACGCGCGGCGCGCCGAGATCAGATATTGAGCTGCTGCGTCGTCTCCTCCGACGCGAACGCCCGCCAGCCCGCCAGCGCGCCAGGAAGTCGGCACTGTTCTAACTGTCTCAGATGGCGACGCGCGGGGCGACCCCGACCGCGGGGTTCCGCGCGTACGCCAAGCCGCGCGGCGGCAGGCCCGTCGCGAGGCGACCCGGCGTCCGCGTCGCGCTCCTCGCCGGTCTGGCCGCGGTCCTGACGCTGGCGCTCGCGTGGGCGGCGTTCGGACGCGGCGGAGACGACGGATCGCGCGTCGTTCGAATCTCGTCGCGCGACGCCGCGGGCGAGGGGGGGAGCGCGTCGACGAGGGCCGCGCGGATCGCGGACGCCGCGAGCGCGGCCGCGGCGTCGTTCGTGCCGTTCAAGCGCGCGAAGAAGCGCGCGGGGGGCGCCGCGCCCGGCGCGGGACGCGCGGGACGCGCGGGGCCGAGCGACGCGAGCGGCGCGGCGACGAACGCGACGGACGCGGTCGCGAGGCACTTTAGCAGGGATACGCCGCATCGCTTCACCGCGGAAGACGCGGCGGCGGCGAGGAAGAGAAAAGAGGAACACGCGGGGGGGACGATGGAATACGACGCGGCCGCGCCGGAGGAGGAGGAGAACGCGGCGGAGACGACGACGACGACGACGACGACGGCGACGACGACGACGACGACGCGCGCGGCGGAAGACGAGGCGACGACGACGACGACGACGGCGACGACGGACGCGCCGCCGCCGCCGCCGCCGCCGCCGTCGCCGCCGTCGCCGCAGTCCCCCTCCCGCCCGCCGCCGCGGTCGCGCCATCGACCGCGGGACGCGTCTTCGAACTCCGTGGGGTTCCTCCTCCAGATGGCGCGCGAGCCGAAAGCGTCGCTGGAGATCGTCAAAGCGACGAGGGAGCGGTACCCGAGCGCGCCGATCCGCGTGGTCAGCGACGCCGGATACGATTGCTCACGGATGTGCGAGATCTACGCGTGCAACTTCACGCTGGATCCTACCGCGAGCGGGTACGGCGGCAAGGGCGACGTCATGGTGTGGCTTCAGCGCCTCGCCGTCGCCGCGGAGGCGATGAACACGACGTGGATGGTGTACCTGGAGGACGACGTGTCGTGGAACGCGCCGGGTCCCGGAGGGATACGTCGGTGGCCTCGCGACGGCGTCGACGCCGGCGGCGTGGACGACCGCGGATGGGGCACGCCGATGACGCCCGCGCTGTCGCGCGAGCTCGCGAAGCGCGCGGGCGGGAAGAGGCCACGCGAGCACTACGGCCTGTGCGGCGGGAGCGTGTTGCGCGTCGACGCGTTGCTCCGCGCCGTCGGCGCGACGACGCGCGAGGATTTGAAAACTTTTCAGGCGCGTTCACCTCACACTGGTCCCCATACGACCGCGTCGGCGTGGTGAACGCCGATCCTTAAGGACTTTGCCCGGCGATTCTCTCCGCCCACACCTCGTTTTCAATCCCCGCCCTCGACGCCTTTCAACTCCACCTGACGCCTATGAACTCCACCCCCACTTCGCATTGTATGGAACGACCCTCAAGGCGCTGGACGCGAAGGCGAAGTGGAACGACCTCGCGCTCGCGGCGACGCTCGCGGCGTCGGGGCACGCGTACGAACCGTGGAGCGAGGTGAGGGAGAAGGGAGTCCCGAAGCACGCGACCGCGCTGACGCACGACGACAAGCGGTGGTACGGGAAGTCGTTGGAGGGGGCGGAGGATGAAAAGATGTGCGCGCCGCCGGCGGGGTGACGCGGTACGTGTAGTGTGTAGCCCTGCGTTTAACGCGTTTACTTATTGCGATTATTACTACTTATCGCGCTCGCGTATTCCTCGCGCGCGCGTGTTAGGCGTTCGAACTCGAGCCTCACCTCCGCGTCCCCGAGCGCGAACGCGCGCTCGACGCAGTCGTTCGCGAACAAGCCCGACGCGCGTAACAACTTGAGGGACTCGTGCGACATCCCCGGCGTGCTCCACGCCGGAGATGAGTACATGTCGCCGCCGCCAGAGGCGACCGCGCGTTTCTTGCGTCGGTGGCCTTTGCGCCCCGTGGTGAGCGTCCCCGAGCCCGCCCTACTCTTCGAGCCCTTCGGTCGTCCGCGTTTTTTCCCGCCATCGATCTCATTTGGAAACGATTGCGTTCGAGCGACGACGAGCGCGAGCGCCGCGTCGCCGCCGCCGTGCGCGCTCGGCGTCGCGTCCCGTTCGTAGAGACCGCATCCGCGCGGAAGAATCGCGGTGAGGGGGTGTCGTGGGAACATTCTCGCTGTCGAGGAAGTGCGGACGGCGTCGATCGACGCGCGCAGGTCTCTGGTCCCTCGTAGCGCGAAGTGCCGCGCGAAAGTGCCGGCGCGTAATCGTGCCAGTCGCGACGCCTCGTCGTCCGGCGCCCGTTTTGGTCGACTCGTCGCGCGTCGCGCGCGTCACTCGCCGCCGGCGCGACGCGCGCTTCCGCTCGTCCGCGCGCGCGTCGACACGCGCGCGAACGAGCGCGAGTCGCGCGCGCTCGTAGATGCCTCGCGGCGCGGACCGATACCTCGCGCGCGGTTCCGTCGAGGACGATCCGAGAACGCGTCGATCCGAGGATCTGACGACCACGACAACGACCGCGACCGCGACGCCGCCGCGCATGGGGGCGATGCCGGTCGCGCCGAACCCGTCGCGCGACGTCCCTCCCCTCGAATCCCGCCCGCTCGAGGAGGGCGCGTCCTCGGGAAGCGACGACGAGACGCCGAGCTCGCCCGCGACGCCGCGTCGCGCGCGTCGTCTCGCGTCCGATCGTCAGACGCGCAGCAGCCTCGAAGACGGAAACGGCAACGCGTCGTCGCTCGATCCTCCTCCCGCGTCAGGGGGCGGCGGCGGCGACGCGCGCGACGCCGCGGCCACGACATCGCGACGCGCGCGATGCGGCAGCGCCGCGAGCGTGGACTCCGTGATCTCCTCCGTCGGCAGCGTCGGCAGCGGCTTCACGACGGAGGACGAATGGACAGGCGGCGGCCCGTTCCCGGGCGCGCCGGGACTCGGCGGCGGGCTGGACGCCGACCGCCGCCGAAAAAAGTCCAGACGCGCGACGCGCGCCAGGGACTCTGGCTTCCGCGGCGCGTCCGCGAAGCGCGTCGTGCTCCTCGACAAACCGCGCGAGATGGAACGCTCGCGATTCGCGTTCGCGAAGGAGATCTTCCGATTGAAGGACACGATCGTCCCGCGGGTGGTCCCGCAAGTCATCGCCGCCGCGCTCGTCGGGTTGGTCGCGAACGTCGTGAAAATTCGTCAGTGCGGGGAAGACATCACGGACGATACGGAGTGCGACGTGACGTTCAACCTGGACGGGCACCTCGGCGTGTCCGTCGTGTTGTCGTTTCTCCTCGTCTTCCGCGCGGACCTCGCGTACGAGAGGTACTACCAGGGCAAAGAGAATCTCGGGCGCGTGCACAGCGGGTTGAGAAACTTGAACGTCGCCGCGGCGACGTTTTTGCGACCGATGGCGACGACGACGACGACGACGACGACGATGAGCGACGCCGCGGACGCGGCGCTCGCGGCGGCGAAGATGGCGAAAGATCGCATGGAGCTGTTCCGACTCACGAACCTGCTCTACGCGTTCCTCCGGCAAGCGGTGCGAGGACAGCGGCACGGGTACAGCGACGTCGGCCCCGTCACGGACGAGGAGCTCGTGACGCGCGACCGCGGAGGCAAGCCGAGGGTGCCGGACATCGTGAAAGACCGCGACGAGCTCGAGGAGTTTAAACTTCTGGAACCGTGGAACCGCCCGAACGTGTGCGTTTCTAAGATCACGTCCATCATCGAGCACCACAGACGCGCGGGGAACCTCGGCGAGCGCGCGTGTTTAGACGCGTTTCGCGACTGCCAAACGGTGCTGGACGCGTTAAAGTCCGCGGAGCGCATCGTCACGACGCCGATTCCGTACCAGTACTTGCACATGCTCAACATCCTGCTATTTTTCTTCGTGTTCAGCGTCCCGTTCGTGTTCACCGCGAACTTCAAGTGGGTCACGCCGTTGCCCGCGGCCGTCGTCGCGCTGTCGTTTTACGGCGTCAACGAGATCGGCCGTTGCATGGAGGATCCGTTCAGCTGGGACGAGCCTTGCCACGACTTGAGCGGCATCGGGTGGCGCATCTACCGCGAGAACCTGCAGATTCACGAGCGCGCGGACGACGTGGAGAGAGACGCGATGAAGCTCGAGGCCGCGGAGAGGCTCGCCGGGGAGAAGACGAACGGCGGCGACGGCGAGGCACCCGACGGCGACCGGCGAGAAATGGCGACGAGAGCCCTTCGCCGCGCCGTCGCCGCCGCGCCCCTCGCGGATTCGAAATCACAGGCTGCCGCGCTCGAGGAAGCGTGCGCGCTCGAGGCGCTCGCGCTCGAGGACGGCGACGTCCCGCCTCTGTCCGGCGCCCCCGGGTCGCCGGCGCCGAAGCCCAGCCCCGGCGGCGTCCCGCGCAGCGCGTTGCGTCGCCGCGCGTCGAGCGCGGCGTCCGTGAGCGGCCCGCCGTCCGCCGCCGCCGCCGCGGCGAGAGCGCGCGCGGCACGGCTCGACGAAGCCGCGAACGGCTCGCCGAAGCCGTCGACGGGCGGACGCCGCGGCGAACGCGGCGGCGGCGACGACGAGCGCAGCGACGACGACGACGACGACGACGACGACGACGCGATGACGTTGGACCCGCACATGCTCCCGATGGAGCTCAGCGCGCACTGGACCGGTTTTTTCAGCGAGATTTTCACGTGGCGGAACACCGTGATGCCGTCGCTGCTGCCGCAGATCTGCGTCGCGGTGATCCTCGGTCTGTTCGCGAACTGGCTGAAAGGGTTCTACTGCGACCCGAGCGTCGTCGCCGCGGCGGAGTGCGAGACCACGTTCGACATCACCGGGCATCAAGTCGTCTCCGTGTCGCTCGGGTTCCTACTCGTGTTTCGCACGGACTGGGCGTACGATCGGTACTACGAAGGGAAGCAGTCGTTAGGTCACCTGTACTCCGGGCTGCGGAACCTGAACGTGTGCTTCGTGAACTACCTGCGCGCGAACAAGCCGGGGGAGAAGCCCGCGAGCGAGCTCGACGGCGCGCTCAGAGGCGTCGGGCGGACCGGCGACGAGCAAGACGCCGCCGCCGCGCGGAGAATCGAAGAAGACCGCACCGAGCTCCTCCGCCTGACCAACATCCTGTACGCGACGATGCGACACATCCTGCGCGACCTGCGCGTCGGCGGCGAAGACGGCGAGCCGATGACGGACGAGGAGTGCGTGACGTCGGATCCGACCGGGAAGCCGCCTCTGCCGGACCTGCTCAAGCCGGGGGAGGCGAAGACGCTGCTCGCGATGATGCCGTCGAACCGCTGCAACTGGGTCGCGATGCGCGTGCAGATGATCGTCGAGACGCACAGGAGGCTGGGGAACATAAGCGAGCGCGCCGCGTTCGAGATTTACCAGCAGCTCGAGCTGTGCCTCGGAGCGTACAAAGCCATGGAGCGGATCGTCTCCACGCCGATTCCGTTCACGTATCTGCACATGTTGCAGTTCATCCTGTTCTTCTTCGTGTTCAGCGCGCCGTTCGTGTTCGCGACGACGTTCCGATGGATCGCGTGGCTGCCGAGCGCGATCGTCGCGGTCGGGTTCTACGGCATCAACGAGATGGGGAAGCTCATTCAGGATCCGTTCAACTGGCAGCAGCCGTGCCACGACCTCAGCGGCGTCGGGTTGCGGATTTACAGGGAGAACTTGAAGGTGCACGAAAACGCCGCCGCCGCCGCGGCGAAGGACGCCAGCCTCGCTTCGAACGCGAGCGCGCGCGCGGACGGCGCCGCGTTCTTGAAAGTCATGCAGACCGCGCTCGAGCGGCACGACTCCGAGAGCGACATCGCGGCGACATCGCCGGGGAACGCGAACGACGCGAACGCGAACGCAAAGTCGAGGAGCGCGGCGAAGGCGCGCGCGAGGTCGAGAGCCAACTCGGTCACGTCGCAGACGAGCTTCGGAAGCGACGCCGCGCGATCGCGCTCGAGCGCCAAGTCCGTGTTCTTGGCCCTGGATGCGATGCCGTCCGTGAACGCGCACGGCGGCGCGAGCGAGAGCTACGGCGAAGAGCTCGACTCCGGTCCGCTAACGTTTTTTACCGTTTTATTTCGGTACCGCGGCACCGTGCTTCCGAAGATCATGCCGCAGACGTTGTTCGCGGTGTTCGTGTCCGTGCTCGCGCAGGTCGTGAAGATTTACTGGTGCGGCGCGAACATCACGTCGCACAGCGAGTGCCCGCTCGCGTTCAGCGAGACCGCGCACTCGGTCGCGGGAGGGATCATCGGCTTCATGCTCGTGTTTCGAACGTCCATCTCGTACTACCGGTTCTACGAAGGGAAGAAATACCTCGGAAACCTGTACGACTCGGTACGGAACGCGAACATCGGGTTCAACGCGTTCATGCGCAGCAGCGAGGACGAGCACGTCCACGCCGGGTTCTCACATTCCCTGAATCGCGACAGGGTCGAGCTCAGGCGGTTATCATCCGTTTTGTACGCGTTCATTCGTCAGGCGGTGCGAGAACACCGACACGGGTATCCGACGCGTTGCGACGTCGCGGCGACGGACGCGTCGCTCGTGGACGACGACCTGTTCGGTCGTCCGTCGCTCGGCGTCCTCCTCACGGACGCGGAGCGCGCGGAATTCAAAGCGCTCGACTTTAACAACCGCGCGAACATGGTCGTGTGGAAGATGCAGTCGATCGTGGAGCACCACAGGCGGTTAGGGCACGTCTCCGACCGCGGCGCGTTCGACATCTACCACGACCTCGAAGGTTGCCTCGAGGCGTACAAGCACATGGAGCGCATCGTGTCCACGAAGATGCCGTTCCAGTACCTGCACATGGTGAACTTTCTGCTGTTCATCTTCGTCTTCAGCGCGCCGTTCGTGTTCACGACCGGGTTCAAGTGGCTCTCGCCGATCCCGTCGTGCATCGTCGCGATTTCGTTTTACGGCGTCGCGGAGGTGGCGCGATCGATCGAGGACCCGTACTCGTGGGTGAAACCGTGCCACGACCTGACCGGCGTGGGGTGGCGTCTGTACGCGGAGTCGCTGCAGCTGCACGAGGCGTCCGTCGCGGACGTGGACGCGGCGATCGCGAACGACGGCGGTGGCGCGTTCGAATGCGAAACCCCCGCGGCGGCGGCGGCGGCGGACGCGTCAGTCGTGTACGTCGGCGTGGACGCGACCGGCGGCGCGAAGAGCGCCGGGGGCGCAAAGCGAGTCTCCCCCGGCGGCGTGCGTCGCAGCGTCGCGCACGGCGCCGTGGACGTCGAGCTGCTCGCGCACGCTCCGACGGTGGAGCCGTCCGCGGAAGCGATCGAGGTCGCGAAAGCGCGAGCCGCGGCGGCGGCGAAGGCTGCTCAGGAGCCGCCGCCGCCGCCGCGGGCGCCCGCGACCGCGCCCGCCGCCGCGGCCGGCACCCTCTCCGGCGGCGTCCCCTTGACGCACACGCCTCTCCCGACGCCGGAGCTGTCCTCGCACGCGCTCGGCTTCATCTTCGACATCTTCCGGTTCAAGCACACGATTCACCGCGAAGTCGTCCCGCAAGTCGCGCTCGCGTTCGTCATCGGCTGGGCCGCGCAGATCGCGAAGCTGATCCGGTGCGGCGGGCACGTCCAAGAGGCGTACGAGTGCCCGGTCACGTTCGAGCCGCACGCGCACGCGGTCGTGGGGTCCGTCCTCGCGTTCATGATCGTGTACCGGTTTAAGTTCGCGTACGATCGGTACTACGAGGCCAAGAGCGCGATGGGCGAGTTACACTGCGGGTTGCGGAATTTCAACATCGGCGTGTGCGCGTTTTTACGCGACGCGCGCGAGGGCGAGCCCGGGTACGACGGCGCGGACGGCGCGGTCGCGAGCGCGCGCGCGGCGCTGCTGCTGAACGAGCGCACGGAGCTTCTGCGTCTGAGCGGTTTGCTCTTCGGGTTCCTCCGGCACATGCTTCGCGAGCAACGTTTAGGGTACCCGGACGATACCAAGCCGGGGGATAAGCAACTGCTCATGGAAGACCGACACGGCGCGCCGTCGCTCGGGTCGCTGCTCAAAGGCGCGAGCGAGGCGAACGATTACAGCGAGGTGCCGTTTCAGAACCGCCCGAACATGGTCGTGACGCGGATACAGGCCATCGTCGAGCACCACCGTCGGTTGGGGCACATCTGCGAACGCGGCGCGTTCGACTTGTACAGCGAGTGCCAGCTCGTGATGTCGTCCTTGAAAGCGTGCGAGCGCGTCGTGACGACGCCGATACCGTTCCAGTACGTCCAGATTTGCTCGTTCGTGACGTTTCTGTTCACGTACAGCGCGCCGTTCATATTCACGGTGAGTTATCAGTACATCTCGTTTTTCCCGTCGTGCCTCCTCGCGATGGCGTTTTACGGGATCAACTCCATCGGCGAAGTCATCGAGCGGCCGTTCAACTGGACGGAGCCGAACCACGACATCGCCGGCGTCGGGTTGCGGGTCTGGCGCGAGTGCGTGCAGATCCACGAGCGGTGCGCGGAGAAGGTCGTGCGAGACGCGACAACTCGCGACGACGGCGGCGGCGACGACGACGACGACGACGGCGACGGCGACGACGACGACGGCGGCGGCGGCGGCGAGGCTTCGCGCGCCGCGCGAGCTCTGCGCGACCTCGCGCATCGCGCGTCGCTGAAACCCGACCACGAGTCGCTTCTGAGACAGCACGCGGAGATTCAGCGGACGTTCCGCGACCGCCGCCAGTCCGCGATCGACGTGTCCAAGGGCATACGGTCGCTGGAGTATCCGCGTCACCCGTTGGCGTTCATCACCGGCTTGTTCTCGATTCGGCACAACGTGCTGAAGAAGGTTGCCCCGCAGATTATGTTGTCCGCGTCGGTGGGTTTATTCGCGAACGCGGCCAAGTCGTACCTGTGCGGGGACGACGTGAAGCTATCCTCCGAGTGCATGGTCACGTTCAACACGGAAGCGCACGCGATATGCGGCGCGATCATCGGGTTCCTTCTCGTGTTTTGCGCGCAGATTTCGTACGTGAAATTTTACGAGGCGAAAACCGCCGTCGGGGAGGTGTACCACGGGATACGGAACATGAACATCGCCTTCGCAGCCTTCTTGCGCGCGCCCGCGCCCGGAGAGCCCGGTCACGACGACGCGACGCCGCGCGACCAAACGACGCGCGACGTCCTCCGCGCGGATCAGATCGAACTCCGCCGCCTGACCGACGTCCTCTTCGCGTTCGTGCGCCAAGCCCTGCGCGAGCACCGCCACGGGTACTCGCACCACGCGTCCGAGCGTTGCCACCGCGCGCCGACGCCGATCGCGGACCTCCTCGCGAGCGACGAGCGCGACGACCGGTCGCGCGGCGCGGGCGCGGGCGCCGGTCGCGCGCGGAGCTGCGTCCACCTCGGCGGCGCCGTCGCCGGCCCGGTGTCCGACGCCGACCTCCTCCGGGAGGACGCGTGCGGCGACCCGACGCTCGCGCTGCTGCTCACGGCGGACGAGCGCATTAGGTACGCGAAGGTGGACCGCGCGAACCGGTTCAACGTCGTCGTCGCGGACGTGCAGAGGCTCGTGGAGAGGCGGCGACGCGCGGGGGATGTGTACGAGAAAGCCGCGTTCGACGTCTACAAATCCTGCGACTTCGTCCTCGCCGCGTACAAGTCCTGCGAGCGGATCATATCCACGCCGATACCGTATCAGTACGTGCACATGGTGAACCTCGTGTTGTTCGTGTTCGTGTTCAGCGCGCCGTTCACGTTCACGGCGACGTTTAAGTGGCTCACGCCCGTTCCGGCGGCGATCCTCGCGCTCGGGTTTTACGGGATCTGGGAGGTGGGCAAGACGATGATGGACCCGTTCGACTGGCACCAGCCGTCGATCGATCTGACCGGCGAGGGCAGGAGGATCGCGAACGAGGCGCAGAGGATCACGGAGGCGGGCGCGCGGCGGTATTCGCTATTCTCGCCGAGGAAGAAGTGATCCGTCTTCTCGCGCATGGAGATGATGTTGAAAGCGGTCGAACAGCTTTTTACCGTTCAAAAGAGTGTTACCCATGTTTCAAATATCGCAAATACCTTCTACTTTCCTCGCGTTCATCGCACCTGCCTTTCAAAACAGAGTGGTGTTACAAAAATCCCACGCCAAACATCGACCGAGGCCCGACTCTTCGTAAGGTTACGATCGTCGGGGACGCGAAGGCGCGCGCCGCGCACAACCCGCGGCGCTCTCGGAGGGATGCCACCTCCGATGACGCCGCCGCCGCCGCGACCGAGGGCGACGATGACGAGCGCGCTCGCGATCGCGATCGTTCTCGTGTGCGGCACCGTCGCGACGCTGACGGCGTCGCCCGACGCGCGCGCGCATGTCCCGCGGCCGTTCGTGGGGGGTGAATCGCGTGGGGGGGCGAAATTATTGTCGGCGGAAAGGTCCGCGTCCCCCGCGCTCGGCGGCTTCGTCTCGGACGTCGTCGGCACGGTCACGGGCGAGACGGACACGGAGACGACGTCGCGCAAGAATTTGGAGACGCTAAACGTGGACGTCTACTTGGACGCCGCGGAGAGCAACTCGCTGCAGCTCGTCGTCGGGGATCTGCGCGATATGATGAACGCGGACCTCGGCCCGATCAAGTGGTCGTTCCTCGGCAACAACAACGGCGGCGCGCACTCCCTGGAGCAGGTCGTCAACGTCGACTACCTCCCCGCGAACTATCACGCGAGCGCGTACGCGTGCGCGATCGGCGCGGACGGCGCGACGCATCAGTCGTGCCCCGCGAACGCCGCGTTCTCGTGCGCGCCGAGCGCGTTCGGGTCGATGACCTCCGGGGTCGCGACGTCGACCGCGGCCGCCGCCGCCTCCTTGGGCGCGTCCTCCCTCGGCGCGGAGGAGCGCGAGGGCGACGAAGACGCGTTCGCGAGCGTCCTCGCGCACGTCGGGTTCGCGCCGAAAGAGATCGAGGCGCTGACGACGACGCGTCGATCGTCGTCCTCCGTCGGGGGGCGTTCGAGGTTGAAGACGACCGAATCTACCAAAAAACCCGAAACCGAAACCGCGGCGACGGGCCTGTCCCCCGACGCCGTCGCGGCGATCCACGAGAGACTCGCGAGGATGAGGACGACGTCGGCGGCGGCGACCGCCCACGAAGGCGTCGACCCCCCTGCGCCGGCGACGTCGTCGACCGCCGTCGACCCCGCCGAGATCGCGAAGGTCCGCGAGAAGCTCGACGGCGCGCTGGACACGGTGAACGCTCAGCCCTTCAGCGGCAAGACGGGCTCCTATCGCGTCCTCGCGCGCACGCTCGGCATCATGGCGGGCGACCCCCGCGTCGTGGAGGGCGCGACCCCCGACGTCCGCGAGATGCTCGCCGCCGCCGCGAACGCGACGACGACGACCGAGAAGGTTCCCGACGTTAACGCGCCGACGAAGGAGACGAACGCCGCGGCGCGGGCCCCGACGACGGAGACGACGAAGGGCCTGGACGCGAACGCCGTCGCGAACATCCACGAAAAACTAAAACGCGAAGCCGACGAGGCGAAGGCTCGCGAGGACGCCGCGCCGAAGCCGCCGACGGAGGTGGATGCGCCGCCGACGGAAGACAAGATCGCGGCGATCCACGCTGAGCTCGAACGCGTCCGCGCCTCGCGCGACGCCGCGGACGACGACCTCGCACGCCACGACGACGCCTCGCGCGACGCCGCCGTCGAGCGTTCGAAGCCTTCGAAGCCGAAGAGCCCCGCGGAGGCGCGCGTCGAGGCGCTCGGACCGGGAGAGATCAAGTCCACGCACGATAAGCTCCGGGATGAGGCGGCGAACGCGCTTATCCACGCGGTGGACGACTTCACCGCGGAGCAGCGGGACGAACGCGACGCGGAGGCGAGAGCGCCGCCGGGCGCGACCGCGGCGGCGGAGGCGAAGCGCGCGGCGGAGCACGCGGAGGCGGTGTCTAAAATCTTGAACCACCTTCTCGACAGCGTGGAGACGTACTTTACCCCCGCGCAGGTCGCGGAGATTCGCGGGAGGATCGAGATCGCGACGAGCCTCACCGCGGAGAAGGTTGCGGAGATTCGAGCGATCATCGCCGCGCACGCGAAGAACGCGACGACGCACGACGCGGGCGGGCGCGCGTCAGAGGTTCAGATGCGGCGCATCCACGACGCGTTCGCGGGCACGGACGAACCCCACGACCGCGGCCAGACGCCGACGACGCCCGGGGCGCACCACGCCTGGGAGAAAGCCGCGTCGAAGGTGAATCTGACGAGCGACCAGATCGCGGGGATCCACGGACACATCGCGGAGAAGGAGAAGGAGGCGGAGAAGAAGAAGGCGGCGGAGGTGGATGAAGCCGCACCCGCGGAGGAGTCCACGAGCGAGACGTTATCGAAGATGAGCGCCGAGGACATCGCGAAGATGCACGAGGACGTCGCGAAGGCGGTGTCCTCGGGGAAGGACGCCCCGGTGTCGTCCGCCGCGGTCAAAAATATCCACGAGTTGATCGCCAATAAAACGCAGAGCGTCGCCGCCAATAAAACGCAGAGCGTCGCCGCCCCGGCGGTCGCCTCCGTCGTTCGCGAGCCGACCGACGAGGAACTGAACGACGTCCACGAGTCCGTGGCTTCCGAGGCGAACGTCTCTGAGGACCTCGTCAAAGAGATTCACGAGAAGATCGAAGCGCACGTGGAAGCGATCGGGCCCGGAAAGAAAATCACCCCCGTCGAGCTCACTCCCGAGGAGGTCAAAGCCGTGCACGACGAGCACTGGGAGGAGGGCGCGAGGAAGCATAACGTGTCCGATGAGACGATCGAGAAGATGCGGCAGATCATCGACTGGAAAGAGCCGACCACGCTGACCGGTTTGAGGACCCCGGACAAGCGTCTCGAGGTTCGTCACCCCGCCGGAGCCCCGGACTGCTTCGCCGAGATTCACGGCGACGAAGAGGCCGCCGGGTGCTCCGCGGACGTCCTCCCGGACTGGAACAGCGCGCAGACGGTCGAGATCCTTCACGAATTCGGGAAGAGGTTGGAGGAGTGCTATCGCATCGACGCCAACAGCTCGGACGTGGACGTGCCGTGCCCGAGCAGATTCCACGACTTGGCGGACTCGCTCTTGGCGTCGAACATCGAGTCGAGCGGCGCGCATTTCGAAGAGTTCAAGCGAGGCGTGCACGAGTTATTCGGACCCGGCGGCGGAACCGGCGGCGACGACGGCCAAGGCCCGGGCGGCGACGACGGCCCAGGCCCGGGCGGCGGCGGCCCGAGCCCTGGCCCGGACCCGTCGCGTAAACCCATCGCCGAGCGCATGGCGGAGAAACTAAAACTCTCCCCGGAGGAACGGAAAAAGCAGATGCTCGAGAAGCTCCAGGCTGTCATGACGAAGGTGCAGTCCGTGGTGGCCGCGAAAACTATCGCGGAGGTTGCGCCCGGCGCGCCCGCGATATCCGCGGAGGAGCAAGCGAAGATCGACGAAAATCTCGCGAGGCTTCAAAAACAGTGGGAGGAGGCGATCGCGCTTCGCGAAGCCGCGGAGGCGGCGCGAGCCAAGGTGGAAGCGGAGAGAGAGGCGATGAAAGCGCGCGTCAAAGCCAAGGCGGAGGCCGAGGGCAAGCCCCCCGCGGCGGTGAAGAAGGAAGTCGCGAAAGAGGAGCTCCTATTGGACGCCGCGCTCGCGGGCGTGCCCGTGAAACAGGTGGAGACGCAGCAGACGGCGGCGTCGGAGGACGACGCGTGCGAGAGCACGTTCGCGGCGATGGGGACGAACTCCTCCCTGGGCATCTGCGAGGCGACAACCTCGACGCGGCGACGCTCGCTGCGTCTGCGTCGCGCGCTGCTGCAAGACGCCGTGGACGCGAAGTGGATCGTGACGATTCTCATGTCCGCCGTCGCCGTGCCCGAGACGGAGATCGACGCGGCGCTCGGGAAGCTCGTCGCGTCCGGCGCGATGTTGACCGCGGCCGACACGGACGCGGTGAACTTGATCACGGACTCCGTGTCCGGCGCGATCACCGGGTACGAGGACGCCGAAAAAAATGCGCTGACCGCGGAGGAGGCGGCGGAGGTTCTCGAGGACACGTCCGCGGACGTCGCGCTCGCGGCGGCGGCGACGTCGACGGCGGAGTCGTCGAGCGGCGGCGCCGCGGGGACGGAGAGCGCCTGGAAACCGGATCCGGCGACGCCCGCGGCGATGTACGTCCAGTGCGTCTCCGCGTTCTTGCTCAAGCTCGAGCAGTCCGAGTCCGCGGTCGCCAACGCGGCGGTGAACATGACGGCGCGCGTGGCGTCCGTCTCTGGGATGTGCTGCGACGCCGTCGTGCAGACCAAACGCGCGACGACGGCGTCGTGCACCACGCTGAGCTCGTGCCTCGACACCGGGCTGGGGTACGTCAAGACGCAGAACAACGCGGACGCGCTGAACGCGATCCGACCGACGTACAAGTTCCAGCCGTGGGCGCTGATCGACGACGTCGCGGTGTGCGACGCGATCGAGTGCGCGAAGGACGTCGGCGAGGCGATCAAGTACAAAATTTGCGAGAGGCGCGCGCCGAAGAACGACGAGCTCGCCGGGTGCGCCGAGTACGACTTCACGTCGTCGCCGTGGTACGCGTCGCTGGCGCTGGTGGTGCTCATGATCGTCGGCGTCCTCGCGGTGTGCTGCTGCGCGCTGTGCTGCTGCTGCCGCGCGCGAGGGTGGTGCTGTTACGGCGCGAGAGAGGGCAAGGGGGGCGACGTCGAAAAGGGAAAGTCGAACGAAGCGACGCCGCTGATGATGCAGCAGTTTCAAACGTTCATGGCGCAGGCGAAAGCGCAACAGGGGGGTCAGGCCTCCCCGGGGAGGAAGTGGAACCGTCAGGAGTCGACGTCGACCGCCCCGAAGAAGGACGCGGATGACGCGAGTTGGGACATGAGCAAGATGTTCTGACCGACTGGATAGGGGTTGGTTTTTCGGCGTGTAAACCCGATGCCCGACGCGCGGTGAGGCTGTGCATCGCGCGCGAGAAGTACTGTATATGAGCACGAAACGCGACCACCCACCGCGCGACTCGCGCCGCGGCGTCGCGCGCTCTACGACGTCGCGTCGGTCTCGTTCGTCGCGTCCGCGTCGTCCCCGCCCTCGTCCTTTCCGTCGTCCTTTCCGTCGTCGTCTTCCTTCTCCTCCTTCTCACTCTTCTCCTCCGCGAGGTATAAGTATTTCTCCCGCAAGTCCGGCGTCCTCCACCGCCGATTATACGCGCTCCACTCCGCGATCCGTCGTCGACTCACCGCGGTGGTCCCCGCGATGTGCGCGCCGTCCACCCCTTGCTCCGTCAACGTCGGCGACCCCAGGTGCGTGATCCCCTGCGCGTCCACCACGCCCATCCCGTCCACCGCCGTCGCGTTCTTCGTATCGTCCGCCGCGCAGAGCTGCCACGTCAGATCCAGCCCCCAGCCGTGCGAGAGATCGTTCTGGATCATCTCCCACACGCATCGCCACGCGCGTCGAGTGAACACGGGCACCTGAGGGCCATTCCATACAAAAACAGTTCTCCGGTCAGTTAAAAAGGGATGCGATCAAGTGTTGAAACCGGGCGATGGGTGAAAAACTTTTGTATACCATGATCTCGACGTACGCGGCGCACGGCGGCCGCGTCGTCGGATTTCCGTCGTCGTCGACGCACCGATTCCCGTTCCAATCCGCGCCGAGGCGGTGGAACTCGCCGAGCGGCTCGCCGCCGGTGGTCTCGTTCTCGCGGCGCACGACGCGCGTGATGGGCCACGCGCCGTTCCCGGCGACGATCGCGGGCTGGGATATGTGCAGACCGTTCTCGCGCACGATGCGGAGGTACTCTCTCGGGTCGAATTTCGAGTCGCGCGCGTCGATGTCCTCGTCCCACAAGAACACGTGGTCGTACGGCCGCACGACGTCGGGGTGCAAGAACCGCTTGGCGTACCACCACTTGGATTGCTTCGACACGGAGACGTGGACGACGTCGTCGCTCCACGGCAGCGTGCGCCACGCGTCCACCTCGCCGTCGTAGTGGAACAAGATCACGGAGAACGCGTCCGACGCCGGATCTGACGACGACGCCGCGTCCGACGTCGACGCGGAGGAGAGAAACGTCCGAACGAGCGCGTCGACGACGTCTTTCTGCTTGACGCCCACGGTGAGCGCGAGAAGATTACGCGCTATCGGCGCGTCGTCCGCGGGAGAGCCCTCCAGCCTCCTGGGACGCAGGTCCGTCGTCCGCGCGCGAATCCGCGGCGGGATGTTCCGAGCCGGGTCGTCCGCGCCCGCCGCCGCGCACAGCGGCGCGAGCGTCTCCGCGTCGCACGTCTGATGGTCGAGGGTCCGCGCGAGGCGACGCGACGTCGGGGGCGCGTCAGTCGGCCGGCGTCGTGAGGCGTCGCGGTCGTGGATTGAAGCCGAGCGACGCGACGGGCGGAGAGAAACGCGCGCCGCGCCGGGAGAGAAATGTATTAGAAAGTCCATGAGGGACGCGCGCCTGCCGCGTCACGAGCGACGCCACGCGCGCGGCGTCGCGCTCGATCGTCTCCGTCAGCGCCCACAGCGCGCGCTCGCGGTCGCGCGCGACCTCGAGCGCGGCCTCGAGCGCGGCGACGCGCGCGGACGGCGACGGCGCGGACGGCGACGGCGCGAGCGCGTCGCGCGCGAGCGCGAGAAGTCGCGACGACGACGACGACGACGACGACGGCGACGACGGCGACGACGACGGCGACGGCGACGACGACGACGCGGTCGCCGCGCTCGCGCGGATCCGCGCGCCGCACAGCGTCGCGATCGTCGCGCCGATCGCGAGCCCGAGGACGAGCGCGAGCGCGCCGCGGCCGCGCGCCGCGGCCGCGCGCGACGACGCGCGGCCTCGAGCGCGCGCGCCGAAGAGAAGCGACGTCCTTCGCTTGTCGTCGCCGTCGTCGTCGTCGTCCGCGAGTCCCGCGAGGTCGTCCCAGCTCTCGAGCCGCGTCGCGACCGTCTCCATGGCGTCGTCGGCGAGGGAGCGATCGAGCGCGATCGAGCGAGGCGGCGGCGCGCGGAAGAGTGCGACGCGTCGCGACGGGGGAGGCGCGCGCCGCGGCGTCGCCGTCGCGCGGCGGCCGCGCGCTCCCTCGGAGGAGGCGAGCGGGTCCGTCCGAGAGCGAGCGGGCGGGCGTTATTTTCTTTTCAGTTCCTGTCGTCGACGCGACCTGACGCGACCTCCCGACGCGACGTCGCGTCCGCGTCGTCACGCGCGAGCGCGCCGCGCCGGCGCGCGTCGTCGTGTCGTCCGGATGACCGCGCCGCCTCCCGCGCGCGACGCCGCCGCCGCGGAGGCGTCGACGTCGACCGCGGCGGGCGAGCACCGCGCGCGTCTTCGATGGGCGGTGAACACGACGCGCTGGACGCCGCGCGACGACCACGACGGCGACGAGTTTCGATTCCTCCTCGACCTCCTCCCGCCGAACGAGCGCGCGGAC
>Ga0181559_10001444_pt1 | contig 23268 bp, 10 predicted proteins | sample 011ome_21_FD_133752 | JGI IMG/M metagenome (GOLD analysis project Ga0181559, IMG submission 133752) | Coastal salt marsh microbial communities from the Groves Creek Marsh, Skidaway Island, Georgia - 011508AT metaG (megahit assembly) | ecosystem: Environmental > Aquatic > Marine > Intertidal...
ATGTATAAAATTGATCCTGTAATCAATCCAATTTTGGCAGCAATAGCAGGAACCCTTTTGGTAGTGTATCCCACTAGAATGATCGTTAAAATTGGAATGGAATATATTCCATTGACTTCTTGAAGGTAATCAAATAAGTTTCCTGCATTAGCGATTAATGGAGCAATAAACATTGAAGCAATCGCTAAAACGATACCGAAGGTCTTCCCATTTTTAACGATGGTCTTATCATCGGCATTTTTATTGATGTGTTGCTTGTAAATATCAATACCAAATAGGGTAACCGAAGAATTCAGAACGGAATTAAAAGAGCTAAGAATGGCTCCAAAAAGTACAGCAGCAAAAAAACCAATCAATCCTTTTGGAAGTACTTCTGCAACTAATTTCGGATAAGCTTGATCGGCTACATCTAATCCACCTTCAAAAACATGATAGGCAATTAATCCAGGTAAAACAACGATAATGGGCCCTAAAATTTTAATAAAGGCAGCAAGAAGCAATCCTTTTTGTCCTTCAACAAGATTTTTAGCCGCTAAGGCTCTTTGAATGATCTGTTGATTGGTTCCCCAGTAAAATAATTGAATAAGCATCATTCCTGTAAATAGGGTATGAAATGGAACAGGATCTGTTTCACTTCCCATTGATTTAAACTTTTCAGGATTAGAACTTATTAGTTCAGTGAATCCATCCGAGATACTTCCATCACCTATGAGTAATAAACCAAATATTGGTATCAGCAATCCTCCAATCAAAAGCCCAATAGCATTGATTGAATCTGAAACTGCAACAGCCTTAAGACCTCCAAAAACAGCATAAATAGAACCAATTATACCAATACCCCATACACATATCCAGATTGAGGTGGTGTGTGAAACCCCTAAAAGCTCAGGAATATTAAACATCCCACTTATTGCTACTGATCCGGAATATAAAATAACAGGAAGTAAAACAACAACATAGCCTGTTAAGAAAAGTGCTGAAGTAATCGATTTTGTTTGAACATCAAATCGAGTAGCTAAAAATTGAGGTACGGTGGTTAATCCTCCTTTTAAGTACCGAGGCAATAAAAATATGGCAGTAACTACCATTGTTATTGCGGCTAATGTTTCCCATGCCATAACTGATAATCCACTATCATAAGCAGATCCATTTAGACCAACTATTTGTTCAGTAGATAGGTTTGTTAATAACAACGATCCTGCAATGACCCCTGCTGTTAGAGACCTACCGCCTAAGAAGTAACCATCTGATGATTGCTCATTTGTAGTTCTTGTGGCTAAATATGAGATCACCGCTACGGCTAAGGTAAATCCCACGAAAGATAATATTCCAATCATTTAAGTAAAGTTTGTTTGATGTTCACTAAAATAGTTAATTATTTTCTATTTAAGGGTAGTTAAGTTTTTTACGATATAAGCACCTACGGCTTCTCCTTGTTTTACTCCTTCTTCACAAGCCCTTCTATAATGAATACCACCGTAAAGCCTTGACATAGCCGCTTCGTCAGAAGCTTCAATAAAAGAGTTAAAGGAACGATCTCCTAATCCATATATACGCTCTGTCGTATCTTCAAATTTAAAATCATCTCCATAAACTGCAGTAAGTGCCATGGCAGCAGCTCTTGAAATTACAGAGTGCCCCGAGGTATATTCTGGAAATGGGGGTGTTTGTAAATGAGGAAGCCATTCTTCATCGATATATTGATTGATCAATGTTTCAGGACGAACAATTAAGGTGTTCCATTTGGTATCCCAACAAGAAATAAACGCATCAAATAATGCTACTGAGGTCATCATATACGCATTAACAGTATGATCAAATGAATCATTTTTTTGTTCAGATGCAATTTTAACAATACCAATCCAGTGCCCACCAGGAGTAATTTTTTTAGTAGCAAACATAGCATGTCCTTTATGATGCGAGACATAGGGGTTACAATCCCAGAAACTAGCAATCACTGATTCTTCACTTTCTTCGTTTTGGGCTATTTTATTTCCAGTCTCATAGACTTCAATCAATTCTTTATAAAATGGAGAGTTCTTGTCCATTGAAACAGGATAAGGATCAGCAGGAGGAAATTGATTAGCCGCTTTGAGTACCATTGGACGTATTTTATTCCAATGTGGTTCAATTCCTTCCATATAATCTGGTGGAGTAGGTTTCCAATAGCGGTCTTCTTCTTGAATGGTATACTTAGGAAAGGTTCTTGTTTGTTTGTAGAAATCACTATCTGCCCATTTTAAAATATGAGCTGCTACAGCTTCACCATACTTAATAGACGCCTTGAACTCTAAACTTGATAACCCCTCTTCATCGAGTTGTTTATAGAGTTCATTTTGATAATCATCTATTTTTTCTTCAGAAAAAATTAATGCCTTTCCAACAGTTAAAAAGGCATGAACTGCCGCTAAATTTGGAATGACTTTCCGATCATTAAGCGCTGGAATATCGGTATAGTCCGTTAGTTGCCCTTGAAGAGATTTATATTTTTCAGGATGTGCTTGTTGCATAATAGCATAAGCTGCAATCGATGGATATACGTGAACTCTTGATGCAATGGGGGGAGAAAATATATCATAGACAATAACATCGGATAATTTTTGTTCTACTTCTCTAAAGAGTGCCGCATCAGCTAAATGATCTTTGTAGGCTGTTTTTTCTTCACAGCTACTTAAAAAGACAACGGCGATTAGGGTTAGTGAGCTTAGTAAGGCTTTGATTTTCATTTTAGTTCTTTTTAGTAATGGTATATGCTTGATCGTTATTGGTTAAAACAATAAAGGTATCTTCCGATATCTTATCAATTTTTCTTCCTTCTAGATCAGGAGCTAATCCCAAAGAGGTATTCTGGGTAAAGTTACCATTTTTAAACTTACTTAAAACACCGCCAGTGTTAGATTTAGAAGGTCCAAGTTCAGTTACATATCCACTGTAATTCCCTACATAGTAAAGCTCATCTTTATCGTAATACATATCTTCAATACTCGAGAGTTGCGCCTCTATTGGGAGTGGAATAGCTGTAAAAGAGGTGTTATTTTCATTAAGGAATATCATTGATCGCAACTCTTTGATGACTTTAGTTTGTAGAATTGTATCCTTTCCTGTGAGGGTATGTATATCTTTTGCTTTTACAAAATCATGATAACGAACAAAGTATTTTTTTAGCGCTGGAATTTGAGAAATCAATTTGTCTTTGGAAGCAAAAGGTACATTTTCACCAAAGAAATCATAAAATATGATAGGATCTAAAAAGGTATTTTCATCATAATCATCTAAATACAATTGGATAGGATGCTCTTCTGAAGCCTTCCACTTTAGGTTCAGTCCAGCATTTCCAGCAATGATATCTAACGTTCCATTTTGATCAACATCAGCTACCTTAACACAATTCCACATTCCTTGGGTATTGGAAAGCCCAAATTCTTCTGTTTGATTATCAAATTTACCATCTCCAATATTGATTAATACACTAACGGGCATCCAATCCCCCACATAAACCAAATCCAATAGACCATCGTTGTTTAAATCGGCCCACTGACTATCAGTTATCATCCCTAATCGGGCTTGTGCAGTTTTTTCAAAACTTCCTTTTTGAGTATTTTTTAGAATGAAACTAAAGGGAGATAAACCATATCCTCCTGGAACAGATCTTGATCCTAAAAACAGGTCTTCAAAGCCATCTCCGTCGTAATCTCCTGCAGCTATTGTTCCACCATTATAAGCGGGTAATGCTGCTGGAAATTTCATAAATTCACCCTTCCCATTATTAATATACATGCGGTCGGTAGTATGTAACACTCCTTCTACGTATTCATTTCCTCCAGAAAGTACATAAAGGTCTAAATCTCCATCGTTATCAAAATCAAATGCTTCTGCATCTTCATCTTCATGAATAGCATCGAGCTCAAAAATTTTCAACTTCTTTGCCTTGTAACTTCCATTTGGTTGTTGAATAAAAAGTCTAGACGCCTGATATTTTCCTCCACCAATAAATAGGTCATCTAATCCATCTCCATCAAAATCAGCACGCTCTAAAGCCGGACCTTCAATGGAAAGTCGTTCCGGCATTAAAGGTTCTTTGTCATAATCATTAAAACTATTTTCTTTATGAATAAAATCAAATGGTTCTATGATAAAATTAGTCGGATCGAAGTTCTTAGAACGGAATGCAGTATCCATCTTACGATCAATCACTAGGTCCTGATTAACTGAAATATTATTTAGTGTAGTCGTTTTTTGATCCAACCAGACAACTTTAAGGGAATCCAATTCTTGGACAGTTCCCAATCCAAAATGTATTTTCTGTGTAGAAGCAGATTCAAAACCTCTAGTAGCGGTTACTTCTCGATACCATGTTTTAGCACCTTTATAGGCATATACCTTAGCACCCATTGAGTTCAATTGAGGATCAAATTGAACACGTAAGTAATTGTTTTCTTGATTAGTATTCTCTAAAATTGAAGCAGGTTCATTGATGTTGTTAATGATTAAATCTAAATCTCCATCATTATCTAAATCACTGTAAGCAGCTCCATTAGAATAGGATTCGTCAAGCCCGGCCTCAAAGGTGTAACGGTCAAATTGATACCCCCCCTTATTTTTAAAAACAACATTAGGAATTCGAATACTTGGCATTACTTTAATAAATTCAAGTTCTAATTCATCTTGATCTTTTTCTGAGAATTTAGTAAGATCAACATCGGATTCATAGTTGATAAAATCTAAGTCGTTGGGTCGTTTATAGATACCGTTAGAAATAAAGATATCTGATAATCCGTCGTTGTCAAAATCTTGAAGTAGTACTGACCAACTCCAATCTGTCGCATGAAGATTAGATACCATTGCGGTTTCTCTGAAGGTCTCATTTCCATTGTTTAGTTGCAAGTGATTTCGAGCAAATTGAGGATGGTATCCAAAAGACTCTTTAATTTGAGCTACTTTGTCCGAATCTTCACCACCAGATTTCATAAAAATATCAGGATCATTTGGCATCATATCTAAACTAAACACATCTGTTAATCCGTCATTATCAATATCAGCGGCATCCAATCCCATGGTGAATCTTGAGGAGTGATTGATAGCGCTATTACTTACCTCTCGAAAGGTTTTATTCCCATTGTTGAGGTAGATATAGTCATTTTCATGAAAGTCATTACCGACGTAAATATCAATAAAACCATCCATATTTAAATCTACGGTAGCCAGTCCCAACCCGTACCCTAAAGAACTTGAATAAATACCTGCTTTTTCAGTGACATTAACAAATTCAAGGCGCCCTTCATCTAGAAGGTTTTCAAATAGGAGATCTCCAGCAAAAGGATCTTGTTTAGATCGTTGATTGGCATGTCCATAATTTCTAGGGGTATGAATAGAGTGGTTGAGTACGTAAAGGTCTAAATCTCCATCATTGTCATAATCAAAGAAACTTGCTTGGGTTCCGAATCGAGATATAGCTAAACCTACCTTAGCTGATTGTTCGCTAAAGGTTTGATCTCCATTATTAAGGTATAGTAAATGGTGAGTTTCTTCTAGCGATTTGTAATTACTAACTTTTGAAATAAAAAGATCTTGAAATCCATCGTTATTCACATCTGCCACGGTCACTCCAGTCGACCAACTTTGGGTTGATTCAATGCCTGCAGAGCTGCTGATGTCTTTAAATTTCATTCCTCCTAAATTGAGATAAAGTTTATCTGGGGTCTGATTTCCTGTAAAGAATAGATCATCCAGACCGTCATTATTAATATCGATGATTCCAACCCCGCCACCATTGTAGTAGTAGAGGTATTCAATGATATTCATGTCACCAGTAGGAGTGAGGGTATTTTCAAAATCTACTCCTGTGATTTTTGGATCTAACGAGTTAAAGTGTATAGGAGCTTGACTTGATTGGTTGCTTTCACATCCAATTAGTACTACAGTAAAGAATAGTATAAGGGTGTATTTGTTCATATTAGTAATTGTAGATCACCAATGCATCCGAGTTACGGGCTACAACGATTTTATGATTAATTGATTTAATGGAGCGAATCTCACCATTTTGATGAAAACCACTTCCTTGGGGGATACTTAGAAGAGTTCCTTTTCCGTCATTTTCTAAATAAACACCATAGGTTGCATCGTAACGACCAACCTCAGGCTTAACTTTGTAGAGGTTTCCACCCAATAGAAGATCTTGATCACCATCCTTGTCAAAATCACCAGCTTCTATTGCGAAAATAGGCGAAAATTGAGCTTCTTTTGGAAGTGCTTTAACGGTAAAATTTAAATCACCTTGATTGATAAAGGCAGCAGACTCAAAATAAACTGCGTCTAATTGAAGACTTTCCTCAAGAGTCACTTTATCAAACATAGTTCTCATATCCGCATTTTTAAAGGTTTCATAGTTTGGAAACTTCTTCTTCAGTCCTTTCATTTGATCTATCAAATTATGTCTTAGGTTGAAGGGATAAAACTTTCCATCTTCCGCTTTAAAGCTCATAATAGGATCCAAAGCTCCATTAGCGTCAAAATCTTTTACATATAAACGAATAGGATTTGATTCTGAGGCTTTAAACCTGGAATTGAGCCCGTGATTTCCAGCAACAAAATCCATCAATCCATCATGGTTAAGGTCTATAGCCTCCAGGGTATACCACCAGCCTTTTAGTTCTGAGAGTGGATTATTGCTTCTTTTACTAAAATTTCCATTTGTGTTTATAAAGAACTCGATTCCCATAAATTCGCCTGTAACAATTAGATCATCATCTCCGTCTTGGTCTAGATCTGTAAATAGGGCATCAGTAATCATTCCTAAATCAATTAGTTCCGCCCCTCTTTTTATGGTTTGATCTGTAAATGATCCTGAGCCATCGTTAATTAAAAGATGTCCTGATCCTGGAGTGCCATAAGCATCATTAACGGTTCGTTCTCCAACAAATAAATCAAGATCACCATCAGCATCAATATCAGAGGCAATGACAGCACCGGTATTAAAATAGTTGGTAGCTGTGGGTAATTCATCAGCACTTAATTTAAAATTTCCCTGACCATCGTTAATAAACAGTTGATCGGCTAATGTTTGTGAGTATCTAGAGAATTCCACACCACCATTTCCTTGATATAAGTCTAAATCTCCATCGTTATCTACATCAATTGCTAGAGCTTTTATGGTTTCTTTTTCTTTATCATTTTCTAATTTAAAATTAGGATGCGGTTCAAATCCATTTGAAGTGCCTAAATAAAGTTCACTTGACTGGTCTTTAACTCCTGGAATATAAAAATCTTCCCAACCGTCGTTATTAAAATCTCCATTCGCTATAATAGGACCTGGAGTACTCATCATATGATGGAGTAATCTATTCTTATTGAAGTCTATATATTTATTTTCTTTGTGAACGTATGGAAGTGGGTTACTAGTTTTTTTAAATAGTACATTATGTTCAGAAGAGTTTTCCATAATTCCCTCTTCGGTATCTTCAATAGCTATTTCAAGAGTTTGATTTACTGCTACATTCTTAAGTTGGCTTATTCGACCATCAGGCCATCGCACTTCTACAGTTACTGGTCCTGGTGATCTCAAACCTATGTGGGGTCTAAGATCCATACTTGATTGAAAACCACGTATTGGTTGTTGATCAATAGTATAGGTGTTGGAGCTATCGCTGACACGTATTCTAGCACCAATTCCAAATCTATTTTTTGTAGTCCCAATCAATTTAAAATTAAGGTAATTGTTTTTTGTTTGGGAATCAGCATGATTCTCATAAACAAAGGCTGGCATGTTTACGTTGTTAACCACTAAATCTAAATCTCCATCATTGTCTAAATCTCCATAAGCAGCTCCGTTAGAAAAGCTTTTAGTGGTTAATCCTGTAGATTCTGCATATTCAAACTTGAGTGCTCCTTTGTTAAGATAGGCGTGATTTTTAATGGGATTGGAAGGAATAATTTCGACTAATTTTTTGTAATCAACTGCTTTTTTATTGACAATTGAATTCATCACCTCTCCACTTGATACATATTGTAAATAGTCTTGATCAGTTAAATCTCTGTATATTCCGTTTGCGATATAAAGATCTTTCCATCCATCGTTGTCCATATCAAAAAACAAGGCTCCCCAAGACCAATCAGAGGCTTCGACTCCTGCAAGTCTTCCTACTTCACTAAAAGTTTCGTCGCCATTGTTGAGCTGAAGCATATTCCTGGTGAATTGATGATAGTATCCATTACTTACGTTATACGAATATTTATCCCAATCCTCAAAGGTGGTCACTGATTTTAAGCGCTCATAATCAGAAGGAAGCATTTCAGTGATAAAGATATCAGGTTGTTGATCATTGTTGATGTCGGCCATATCCGCTCCCATGGAAGCTCCACTGATTGAATTTATAGATTCAGTGAGTGTTTCTCTAAAAGTTCCATCCTGATTATTGATGTACAAGTAATCTCTTTCAAAAAAATCATTAGAGATATAGAGGTCTTCCCATCCATCATTATTGATGTCACCAACAGTCACTCCTAATCCAAATCCAATAATCGATCCATAAATTCCTGCTTGTTCACTAACATTGGTAAAGTGTCCCCCATCATTTCTAAGTAGTTTGTCACCGCCAAGTTCATCTCGAATAGGACGTTCATTTCTTCTTAGATCAAAACTTCCTATAGATTGGTAGGAGTTATTTAAAAGGTACACATCCAAGTCGCCGTCCTTGTCATAATCAAAAAAGGAGGCATGTGTTGAATAACCCTTGTCAGCAAGGCCATAAGCCTCGGCCTTTTCTGTAAAGGTCAGATCTCCATTGTTGATATATAGCTCATTTTGTTTGTTATCTCCTTGAACATCTCCAGAATTACAAACATAGATGTCTAACAATCCATCGGCATTAATATCAACCATGGTTACACCTGTTGACCAAGCTTTAGATCCCCCAACTCCTGCTGTTTCTGTAATTTTTTCAAAATTCCAATTACCTCTATTGAGGTAAAGTTCATTTTTCTTTTGATTCCCAGTCATATAGATGTCGGAAAGACCATCATTATTGATGTCCCCAATGGCTACCCCACCTCCATTGTAAAAATTACGATAGGTATAGACATTAAATTCATTTGAAAATTCAAGATCATTTGAGAAATCGATACCGATCTCTTTGTTGTTTTTTAAACTAAATAAAGTTTCTTCAGAAGAAGTACAGGAGTTTAGAAGAAGAACCGCTACTATAATTTTAATGGAGTTGTATAATTTCATCATTACAATTGTTTTTGATTGAGATCTTGAATTAAACCAACTACATCACGTGTTCCTTCAAGATGTAATAAGATTTGTCGATTACCATCAACTTTATAATAAATCGGGTATTCCAATTTTTCATTTTCTAAGACTTTAAACTCATTACCAGGATACCATAATTGTAAAGTATCCATAACTACTTCAAGTAATTCTTTGTTATATAAATGTTCATTCCAAGGTGCCCAACCTAAATATGAAAAAGTCATTTTTAATCCGTTCATAACTCGATTATCGTCAAAAGTGCCATAAAATAAATAGCGTATTGGAGTTTTTGCGGTATCATTTAAGATGTGCTGAACATTCATATTGTTTCCACCGTGAGTTACTAGCTTTTGTTGATTTAATTCCTTGCACTTTGTAAAGAATTCATCTTTAGTATCTTTGAATTTTAAACCAAATTTAAGTTCATTCAGCTCTAAATTTTTAGCCATTTCCGATGTGACAGTTCTATCATATTCACTGCGTTCACATGAAGCTAGAAGAATCACAAAAGTCAGGATATAAAGTAATTTAGTCAAGTTTTTTGAAGTGAATCGAATCATTGTTGATCGTTGTTATTAAATAGGTGTTGTTTTTATAATTAGTCGTTTCAAAGCCTCTAATTTCTCCAGAAATAGCTAAACTAGAAACTTTTTTATCGTTTAAATCAAGTAACCATCCCTTTGAGGCATCTTGAGCACCAAACTGAGGTTTAACATTATAATTGTTTCCACCCAACACTATAAAAGAAGTGTTGTTAAGAGGACGTATCGCTTTGATGTTGGAGTATTGGAGTTCTGACGGTAGCTTTCGGGGGGTAAAAGTGTTTTCTTTTTTAAGAAAGACTGTAGAAGCAACCATATCCAATGATTTTTGAACAGAAGTTGCTAACTGTTCTTTGGTAAACAATTCTTCCATGGAGGCTTTGGCGTAATCCTTATAGTATTTGAACTTCTTTTTTAGAAACGGAAGTTGCATGATCAGCTCATCTTTGTCCAATATGGGGTAATCTTTACCGTTAACTCGATAACAAAACAACTGTTCTTTTGTTCCATTTAGATCAAAATCACTAATGTACAAACGCATTGCCTCTTTATAGAAAGAATTCAGTCCTTTATTTCCTGCTATTAGGTCTAAGGTTCCATCTAAATCATAGTCTACAAGAGCGACAGACTCCCAGACTCCTGATGTTTTATCAAGTTGATACGTGTTGGTTTGATTGGTAAATACTCCTTGGTTGTTTTGTAAGATACTTACAGGCATCCATTCTCCAACAACGACAACATCATCCCATCCATCCTGGTTTATATCCCATACTAAAAGATCTGTAATCATGCCAAGGGATTGAAAAGCTTCTATGTCAACTGGATAGAAATTTCCGGTACTATCATTTTCATACAAATAAAGATTTCCAGAAATACCATAAGTATCTGTTTTAAAACGTTCCCCTACGATTAAATCAAGATCACCATCTCGATCATAATCGATGGACTTAACAATTGAAGTGCTGAATCCCTTATTAGACTTTAAATTAGATGATAACGTAAATGTTCCCTCATTATTTAGGTATAGTCGATCTTGAAGGTGTATGGAGTAAGGTTGAAAATCCTTTCCGCCACTTGCTACATACAAGTCCATATCTCCATCCTGGTCAGCATCAAAAAAATGGCTACTGGTATCTTCACTATCTCTTGATTTAGAAAATGGTTTTTGAATGATTTCAAACCCGTTCTTAGTTGACCTGTACAGACTAGCTAATTGACCTTTAGCTCCTCCAATAAAAAAGTCATCAATGCCATCGTTGTTCAAATCTGCTTTTGAAATACAAGGTCCCTCTTTAGAGAACATTTGAGGAAGCAGTCGTTCTTTGTCAAAATCTACAAAATTATTTTCTTGATGCAGGTACTCAAAAAGAACAGCTTTGTTAGAAGTTGTGCTACTTGGGATATTGGGTAATTCATCCAATATTGATTCTTCTTGGATTACATGTAGATGCTGATTAATAGCTATATCATAAAGGGTAGTTTTTTTAAGATTTGGCCACGTAATTTCAATACTATCAATTTTTGTTGATTTTCCTAATCCAAAATGAATATAGTTAGGAGCAGAGCTTTCAAAACCTTTAGAGGGATATAATTCAGCTAGTTGACTTTTTTGATTGTAATGGATCACTGTTTTAGAACCGACACCAAAGGCATTTTCTTTTCCTGCATTTAAGGATATTTTAAGGTAGTTGTTTCCTAGAGATTCACTTTTATTTTCATAAACAAAAGAGGGCATATTGACATTATTGACTACTAAATCTAAATCTCCATCATTATCTAAATCAGCATAGGCGGAACCATTAGAAAAACCAGGTTGATTCATCGCCCACTTTGTTCGCATATCTTCAAATTCAAAATGACCTTTATTTCGATATACCGCATTTTGAATGGCCTGTGAGGGCATTATATCAATTAATTTAGAGAGCACATCCTCGTCGTTTTGAATCATCTGACGCACTTTTTCTTCATTCGCCATATAGGCTAAATAATCACGATCGAGTAGGTCTTTATAGATTCCATTTGAGATATAAATATCTCGTAATCCATCATTGTCCATATCAAACAACAAAGCAGCCCAGCTCCATTCTGTAGCATCTACACCCGATTGTCTAGAGATTTCAGCAAATCCATGATGTTCTATATTACGTTGTAGCACATTTCTTGGAAATTGTTTGTGATATCCTTTACTTATGGCCAGCTGATGCTTATCCCAGGATTCATACATTTGCTTTGATTTCTTTCGTTCAAGAGTTTCAGGAAGCATTTCAGTTACGATGATATCTGTTTTTAAATCATTATCTAAATCAGCAGCATCTGCACCCATTGATCCCATAGATAGAGCTGAAAAATAAGAATCACTAACCTCTGAGAAGGTTTTATCTTGATTATTTAAATAAAGGTAGTCTTTCTCAAAAAAATCATTAGAGATGAATAGATCTGTCCATCCATCGTTGTTGAAATCTGATAAGGTAATGCCGAGCCCAAATCCAATGGACGAAGAAAAGATTCCAGCTTGTTCCGATACGTTAATAAACTTACCAGCTCTATTTTCTAATAGCCTATTCCCATCTTTTGAAGGAATTGTTCGTTGATCTTTAATAAGGTCATAATTACCTACCGCACGGATGGAATTATTTAAAATATAGCAGTCTAAATCACCATCTTTATCATAATCAAAAAAAGCGGATTGAACGGAAAGACCTACAATATCTAATCCATAGCTTTTAGACTCTTCTTTAAAAGTATTGTCCCCTTGATTGATAAATAATTCGTTGTGTCTATTTTCACCTTCGGGTAAACCTGACTTACATACATAGAGATCTAAAAGTCCATCTTGATTGATATCTACAAAGGTAGCTCCGGTCGACCAAACTCCAGAGCAAGCTACTCCTGCTTCTTCTGTGATATTTTCAAAAGTCCAATTTCCCTTATTTAAAAACAATTGATTATCTACGATATTTCCCGTAAAGTATACATCTACTAAGCCATCATTGTTGATATCTCCCATAGCTACTCCAGCACCATTGAAAAAATTACGATAGGTATAAGGATTGAATTCCTCCGTGTAGGTTAGCTTATTTTCAAAGTGAAGTGAGGAATTCTCTTTTAATTCAAAAAGGGAAGTCTTCGAACAACTCATAGATAATAGGGTGATAAAATATAAATATATTTTATTCAAAACAATAAAGATTTAGTTTAGTTTGGCAGCCATAAATGTACTAATTAATCTTATTTCCTACTAAAAATACACCTTATAAGAATGTTAAAAGATGAGGTAGTTTTCTTAATTATTGTAAAAAAAAAGGCCACCTATAAGGTGGCCTTTAATGAAGTTATTTGAATTTTAATTCAAGTCCTAAGTCTTAGTAGCCAGGATTTTGAGTTAAAGTTCCTTCAGAGTTTATAATTGCTTGAGAAGGAATAGGCATTATAGTTCTGTAAGCATCACTATTTGATTTTTCCCACCAAGATTCACCCCATTTTCCGAAACGGATTAAATCGGTTCTACGAGTAGATTCCATAAACATTTCACGTCCTCTTTCAGCTAAGAAAGAATCAGCAGTTACAGTCAAGTTTCCTAATCCAGCTCTTGCTCTTAAAGCGTTTACATCTGGAGCGGCTAAAGACCAGTCACCAGCTGCTCTTGCTTTTGCTTCAGCTCTCATTAATAATACATCTGCGTAACGTACGATAGGATAATCATTATCGAGGTCAGATCTTGCAAATAATTTGAAACCAAATTTTCCTAAACGTGCTCCTCCTGTTCTTGAAGCATTTGGCTCTAATTCGTTGATATTAACGGAGTAGCTAATTGCTGGATTTTCAGAATCAGAAGCTAAATCTACAATTGCATTTCCTTTGTAATCGAATTGATCACCAATTAAGAAGTTAGCTTTTTTACGAGCATCTCCATCCTCATACGAGTTGTAGAAATCAGCTAATGCTGAATATCCATTCCAAGGTTGATCTGCAAATTTGTATGTTTCTTGACTCGCATAGTGTAGAGACATCACGTGGAAATTCATACCTGGAGCTGATACTTCATTGTATTCAACAGACCAGATAATTTCTGGGTTATCACAGTTATTCGCAGCAAACACAGTAGCATATCCAGATAAGTTAGCTGGATCTGAATCTACATCAGGACGCTTTGATGGATTTGGTCTCGTAACACTGTTATCAGCTAATTTGTAAGAACTGTTGTCAATGATATACTCAGCAGCTGCTTCAGCTTGAGCGTACATAGGTACACCAGCATATACTTCAGCATTAAGGTATAAACGTGCTAATATAGCAAGTGCAGCATACTGATTCACACGGTATTTAGTATCAGCTGTTCCTAGTGGAGATGAAGCTAATGCTCCAGCTAAATCACCTGTTACATCAGCTAAAGTAATACCTAAACCAGCTAATAAATCATCATGGATTTTGTAGAATGCATCACTTCTTGAAAGTTGAGCAGAAGATCCACTTTCAGTTACGTACTTAATACGTCCATACATATCCATCAATCTCCAGTGTAAGTAAGCTCTTAAAACTTTTGCTTGAGCTACCAACGCTGTATTTCCGCTTACAGATTTTAGCGCAGCATTCACCTCTGCAATTGAGTTGTACTGCTGATCCCAAGTTCCTGTGATAGGTCCGTTAGATGAAGTTTGTGTATGTCTGTGAACATCTAACCAGATTCCACCATCATACCAGTCACCACCTTTTTGTGTAACAGCCATCTCATCAGTTGAAACGTTTTGTACAGAAAAGTAACCTCCATGGTTTGCAGTACCTGCATTTCTAATGGCAGCGTATGCTCCAGAAAGTGCATCAGATGGTCCTGCATCAGCACAGTAAGATTTGTTTTCTACACCATCTACAACAACCTCCTGAGTAAGCTCGCCTACTAAATTTTCTTCTAAGTCGGTACAAGAGTAAGTTAACCCTACAAGTCCTATACCTAACATTAATTTATATATATTTTTCATTTTCATCATTGTTTTTATAAGTTGATATTAACTCCTAGAGTGAAAGAACGTGCTGAATAGTAGCTGTTTCTTCTATCCATACCAGGTGCTAATGGGTTACCATTATCTTCAATATCTACTAAAGCTGGTTCTGGATCAGTACCAGAATAGTTAGTTAAAGTAAACAAGTTCTGAGCGTTTAATGAAACTGTAACAGATTTAAACGCATCGCTGTTTAAGTTTAACGGTCTTGAAATTGTTAAGTTGTCTAATCTGAAGAAATCAGCTTTCTCAACATAATAAGAACTGAATTGTGCATTAGTAATTGCATCTGTAGCATATTCAGTATTTACATAGTTGTATGATTTTTGTGATCCAACTCTTGGTTCGTAGAAAACACGGAATGAGTTAACTAAACTATGTCCAAATGCTCCTCTAAAGAACGCATTGATTGTGTAATCACCTAAAGTTAATTGGTTAGTCCAACCTAATTCAATATCAGGAGTACCTTTTCCTAGGATAGAGAAGTCAACATCCTCGTTAAGAGCGTTTCCTTGATCGATGTTTAATACACCATCTCCGTTTACATCAACAAAATTTTGTGATCCATCAGTAGTGGTACCATCATATACAGGTCCCCAGATTTGTCCAATTTCTTCTCCTTGTTTTACACGAATAGCGAAAGTTGAGTTTTGACCTGGTGATCCCATGTTACCAAAAACCTGAGCATCAGAAACATACTCATCTAAAACTGTTTTGTTTCTAGATAATACGATTCCTGTGTTATAGTTATCAGTAACGTCATAGTTTAATGCTAATTCAAATCCTTTAGAAGTCATTGTACCTGCATTATCCCACTGTGAAGAATATCCATTGTTTTCAGTAGCATCTAAAGCTCTTAAGATGATAAAATCTTTTGATGTTTGTGAGTAGATATCTAAACTTGCTGTTAAACGATCAGTATTTAAGTCAATACCAAAGTTGGTTTCAGACTTTTCTTCCCATTTAAGATCAGGATTTGCAAGTGATGAACGAGAAGTAGTACCACCAGTAGATCCACCACCTGCCCAAGCAAATGGGTAGATGTTTTGTGTAAGACCATATTGAGAAGGTAAGTTACCAGTCACCCCGTAAGATACACGAGCTTTTAATTGATTAACACCGTCTAAGTTTAAGTACTCGTTTAAGTCAGTACCGATACCAACAGCAGGGAATGTACCCCATTTGTTATCTCCAGCAAATTTATTTGAACCTTCTCTACGAATTGAAGCATTCAAGAATAAATTATTATTCAAAGTTAAGTTTACACGACCAAAGTATGCAGCGATTAATTGATCTGGTGATTTATTAGAATTAGCTCCAATTAAACCAGCATTTAATAAATCTTGTGCATATTCAATAGCATCAACATATTCTATTTGTGTACCTGGGAAGTCACCAGCAGTAAAGGTGTGTGATTCAAAGTTTTGCTGTTGGAAAGAATAACCTCCAGTTAAAACTAAGTTTAATTTATCAGATGCTTTAGTGTATGTAGCATACGTCTCCATCAATTTGAATGAATACTCATCATCATAGAAGGTAGCAGAACCTTTTCTTGTTAATGATGTTGCATTACCATTCCAAAGTGAAGTTGGCGCATAATACAATTTATTTCCATAACGAGAAGTCTGTTGACCAGCTCTGAAGTATACATTGATCGCATCAGAAAGATCGTAAGTTAAATTAGCTGAGTAGTTTAACTCTACTTTTTTACCTGTGTTGATATTTTGTTTGATAATTGAAACTGGGTTATATGAATCAAATAAACCTAAAGTTTCAAAGTACCCTCCAAAAGTAGATGCGTCAAATGCATAAGGAGCATCAGCACCATAAACAGGAGCAGTTGGGTTGTACAATGTAGCATAACGTAACGCTTCATTAAAACCGTTTTGTTGAGTTCTATCAGTGAAAGAAGTGTTGATTTCAACTCTTAACTTATCATTCAATACTCTAGTTGATAAGTTTAATCTTCCGTTGATTTGTTGGAATCCAGAATTTAAAAGAATTCCTTCAACATCTCTAGAGTTTAAAGAAGCACGGTAGCTAGTAGAACCAGCACCACCTGAAATTGAAATGTTGTGAATTTGTGTAGCAGCATCTCTAGTTACTTCATCTAACCAATCAGTCTTAGATCCTAAGTTACGACCACCTTGAGCAATAAACTCATCTGGAGTCATTAAATTGATTTGGTTTGCAATTTGAGAAACAGAGTACTGACCATTGTAAGATACTTGAGTTTCTCCAGCTTTACCACCTTTTGTAGTTACAAGAATTACACCAGATGATCCACGAGAACCATAGATAGCAGCTGCTGAAGCATCTTTTAATACGTTGATACTTTCGATATCGTTTGGATCAACGTTTGCAAGTGATGCACCGATAACTCCATCAATAACTACTAATGGTGAAGAGTTAGCTCCAATAGTTGAAAGACCTCTCAAACGGATAGTAGCACCTGAGTTTGGGTTTCCACCTTTGTTGTAGATCGAAAGTCCAGCAACCTTACCTTGAAGTAATTGTGAAGCGTCATTAATAGCTCCCTTGTTGAAAGATTCCTCATCAACAGATACCACTGCTGAAGTAATTTCTTTCTCTTTTTGAGAACCGTAACCTGTTACGACAACTTCATCTAATTCGTTAGCAGCTTCAAGAACAACATTAATAGTGTCTTGATTTCCAACTGCAACCTCTTTCGCTGTGTAACCTACGAAAGAGAAAACTAGTACGTCTCCACTTCCAGCTTCAATTGAATAATTACCATCGAAGTCTGCAGTAGTTCCTGTAGCGGTACCTTTAACAACAACTGTTGCACCTGGTAAAGGACCATTTGCATCAGAAACATTACCAGATACCGACTGCGCTCCTGCTAAGCCAAAGCACATAAGTGCACCAACCAACAGAAAGCTTTTAAGTAGCATAATTTTCATAAATAGTTAATTTTAAGTTTAGTTAAATTTTAGTTTTTAAAATGTTAAAAAATTACTTAAAGCGCTGTTAATAGCCTATTATTTAATTAGAAAATTCAATTCAGCTCTACTACTACTAGAGTTGTAAATGAAACTTTAATAATTTAGACTAATATTTGTAGGTATTTACCATAAATACTAGAGATAATCTAGCATATTAACAATTCTTCACTTGCAATAATAAACAAAATGAATATACGATTCAAGTAAATCACGTTTTTTAACATGCTTAATTTAACAATTTCTTAACGAAAACCTTGTAGTAACGATAAATAATTAAAATAGGGGGAATAAAATGATCAAAATGTTATTAATTACACGATTTTCAGTAATTGGGTTAAATCATTTTTTTTGGATTTTAGTATTTTATGTTGTGTAAGTGCTAATAAATACAATCAATTAGTCACTATCGAGTAGATGAGGGTTGTGTTTTTTGGAAATTACTATAAGGTTTTCTTCATTAAACTTTTGTCTCACTTCATCAAACTACTTGAATTTTAGGAACTTTATTCTAAAAATTTCTAAATAGGACTTAGAAACTAGGCTTTAAGTTTTTACATTTGTCTTCACCAATTAAATAAAATAACACTTAACCGCAACATTAATTTAATGTTGATACCTTACTTTATATGAATAAAAAAACTAAGGGATTTATATTTGATCTCGATGGAGTCCTTGTAGATACTGCTAAATATCACTACTTAGCCTGGAAGAAATTTGCTTCTATGTTCAATTATGACTTTACGGAAGAAGAAAATGAAGAATTTAAAGGCGTAAGCAGAAAACGTTGTTTAGATATCTTATTAGCTAAGGTCGGAGTTGAAGCTACCCAAGAACAGATTGATCAATGGCTTATTCAGAAAAATGAAGATTACCTTAATTATATTAGTTCAATGGATGCTTCTGAGGTATTGCCTGGAGTAAAAGCATTTTTAGACATACTCAAAGCAAACCAGATTCCTATGGCTGTAGGATCTGCTAGTAAAAATGCTATTCCTATTCTTGAGAAAGTAGGATTATTGTCCTATTTTGTTGAAGTTGTTGATGGCAATAAAGTAAGTAAAGCTAAACCTGATCCTGAAGTTTTTCTCCTTGCTGCTCAATCACTTGGAGTGGCCAATGACCAAACCGTTGTTTTTGAAGATGCAATTGCAGGAATTCAAGCAGCCAATGCGGCTCAAATGATTTCTATTGGAATTGGAGACGCTCAAGTGCTTTCCGAAGCAGCTTATAACTTTGAAAATTTTAATCAAATCACAAACGAAATAATAACAGAACTAATAGGATGAATCAAGATTATATCAAATCAGAACCTTGGAGTATAATTGAAGAGGGATACAGTGCTGACCAAGTAAAGTCATCAGAAAGTTTATTCAGTATCGGTAACGGTGCTATGGGACAACGAGCAAATTTTGAAGAATTCTACTCCGGTCCTAGTTTTCAAGGAAGTTATATTGGAGGTGTATATTATCCCGATAAAACTCGAGTAGGCTGGTGGAAGAATGGATATCCAGAATATTTTGCTAAAGTACTTAACGCTCCAAGTTGGATTGGTATTCACCTTGAGATTAATGGTTCAGTTTTAGACTTAAACACCTGTAAAGCAGTTAAAGAATATCGAAGAGAGCTCAATATGAAAGAAGGGTGGCATAAACGTACTTTTATTGCTACGCTCCCTAATGATGTTGAGGTTGCTGTCGAAGCAACCCGCTTCTTGAGTATGAATTATGATGAAATTGGAGCGATAAAGTATAGTTTAACTCCATTAAATCAAGAGGCTACTGTTTCGGTAAATTGCTTTTTGGATTCCGGAATAAAAAACAATGATTCTAACTGGGATGATGATTTTTGGAAAACTACGCTAGTTGAATCCAATGAAAATAAAGCCTTTATTTCAGCACAAACCATGAAGACAGCGTTTAAAACCTGCACTTTTATGGGAGTTGAGCTATTTGTAGATCATAAACAACATCATCAAGCACATAGCGTTGAAGAAAGTGACACTTATGTAGCGCACCATTACGAACTCGATTTGAACGAGAATCAACAGTTAACTGTTTATAAATATGGAGGGTATGTAGTAGCGGGTAATCATCCAGACAAAACGGTTGAAGATGCTGCAAAAAAGGCGGTAAATACAGCCTTATCCATTGGTTTTGATAGTTTACTAGAAGATCAGATTAAAGCTTGGGAACTTATATGGGCTTCAAGTGATATTGTGATAAATGGGGACGTAAAGGCGCAGCAAGGAATTCGTTTTAATGTATTCCAACTCAATCAAACCTACTCAGGCAAAGATGCACGTCTAAATATAGGACCTAAAGGTTTTACCGGAGAGAAATATGGAGGAAGTACCTATTGGGACACCGAGGCGTATTGTATTCCATTTTATATGGCTACTAAAAGCGAAGAAGTGGCTAGAAATTTACTTCAATACCGATATAATCAATTAGATCGTGCCATTGAAAATGCTGAAAAGTTAGGATTTAAAAATGGAGCTGCGTTATATCCTATGGTTACCATGAACGGAGAAGAATGTCATAATGAATGGGAAATTACCTTTGAGGAGATTCATCGAAATGGAGCTATTGCATTCGCAATTTTTAATTATTATCGATACACAGGAGATTATTCGTACATCCCTGAAGCCGGTTTAGAAGTTTTGATTGCTATCGCACGTTTTTGGCATCAACGCGCTACCTATTCTACGCAAAGAAATGCGTATGTGATTTTAGGGGTAACCGGACCAAATGAATATGAAAATAATGTCAATAATAATTTTTACACCAACTATATGGCAAAGTGGTGTATTAATTATACCCTTGAGCAAATTCAGAAAGTAAAAGATGGTTATCCTGAAGATTATAGCAGAATTATGGGAGTTACTAAACTCAAAACTGCTGAACAACACCTATGGAAGGAAGTGGCAGATCATATGTATTTCCCATTTGATCAGGAAAAAAACATCTATTTACAACAAGATGGGTTTCTTGATAAGGAACTCATAACCGTTGACCAATTGAGTAAAGAACAGCGTCCAATCAATCAAAAATGGAGTTGGGACCGTATCTTAAGATCACCTTATATCAAACAAGCCGATGTGCTCCAAGGATTTTATTTCTTTGAAGATCACTTTGATATAGAAACACTGGAACGTCATTTCGATTTTTATGAACCGTTTACGGTACATGAGTCCTCTTTGTCTCCTTGCGTACATTCCATTCAAGCAGCTAAATTAGATCGTATGGATCAGGCCTATGCTTTTTACTTAAGAACCTCACGATTGGATCTAGACGATTATAATAAAGAAGTAGAAGAAGGATTGCATATTACCTCTATGGCTGGAACCTGGATGAGTATTGTTGAAGGGTTCGCCGGAATGAGAATAGTAGATGATAAGCTTTCTTTTGTCCCTAAAATTCCAAAGGAATGGGAGTCATACTCATTTAAAATCAATTTTAGACATCGAATTTTAACTCTAAGCATCAGTAAGAATGAACTTAAAGTGAATTTATCTGGCACTAATCCAATGTCTATTAGAGTAAATGCTGAACGCATAGTTCTTAATCCAGGTGAAGATACCTTAATAGCACTTTAAGATGAAGCATTTGCTACTTAGTATCATATTAATTAATTTAATTTCTTGTTCTGAAATGAACCAAACTCCAACTAAAATAGCTCCAATTTCAAAGGAGCGTATCGCTAATGCGGTTATATATGAAGCAAATATCAGACAGTATTCTCCTCAAGGAAGTTTTGAAGCTTTTACAGCAGATCTTCCCAAGATCAAAGAACTTGGAGTAGATATCATCTGGTTAATGCCAATTTATCCAATTTCAACAACTAAAAGCAAAGGAAGTTTAGGCTCTTATTATGCAGTTTCTGATTATCAAAAGGTCAATCCTGAATTTGGAGATCTAGATGATGTGAAAACCCTTATTGATAGTGCTCATAAATTGGATATGTACGTCATATTGGATTGGGTTCCCAATCATACGGGTTGGGATCATGTGTGGTTGCAACAACATCCTGAATGGTACACCAAAGATGAGCAAGGCAATCCTACACATCCGATCGGTACCGATTGGACTGATACAGCTGATTTAAATTATGACAATCACGATATGAGAGCTCAAATGCTTGAAGATTTGAAGTATTGGATTAAGGAGGTAGGAATTGATGGTTATCGTTGTGATATGGCAGGGATGGTTCCAACTGATTTCTGGGAGCATACCATTCCAGAACTTAGAGCACTAAAACCTATTTTCATGCTAGCAGAAGCATGGGAGCCTCATTTAATACAAGCTGGTTTTAATATGGTGTACGGATGGGAAACCCATCATTTGTCAAATGACATTTCCAATGGACATAAGCCTATCGATGATTTTAGAAGACGTATGGAGGATGTAAAACATCAGTATGCTCCTGAGGCTATTTTGATGAACTTCACGTCAAATCACGATGAAAATTCTTGGAATGGATCAGCTCCTGAACGTTTAAATGATGCGTTAGAACTGGCTGCTGCATTGATGTATACCGTTGCTGGAATGCCTCTTATTTACAGTGGTCAAGAATACGATCTTGACCGAAGGTTGTTGTTTTTCGAAAAAGATAGTATCGACCGCACCAAAGGGCGTATGTTTGAGGTGTATAAGCAATTAGGTCAGCTTAAAAAATCAACAAAGGCTCTTGATACTGGTGTTGATGCTGCCTCTTATCAAAATTTAAATAATTCAGCTTCTGATAAAATTCTTTCTTTTGTTAGACAAAAGGATGAAGATCAACTTGTTTATATGGGTAATTTCAGTAATGAAGCAGTTTCATTTTCTGTAGATTACACAGGTATTTTAATTGATTTTTACACCGGTAAGCAAGTCGATTTAACTCAAGAACTTGTATTAGCTCCAAAAGCCTACCTAATTTTACTCAACAATTAATCATGAAAAAGGCGTATCTTTTAGTTTTATATATTTGTATATCCGCTATGAGTTACGCCCAATCTACTTTTAAAATAATTGCTCATAGAGGAGCCATGGGGTATGAGATGCAAAACTCCATCAACTCATTTAAAAAGGCTTTAGAACTCAATGCAGCAATGATTGAATTGGATGTATTTGTACTTCCTACAGGAGAGTTGGTTGTTTTTCATGATGATGAACTTGATGCACTTAGTGATGGTCGTGGGCCTATAGAATCATATCCGTATCACAAACTTCAAGAGGTCCGGCTCAATGACGGTCAATCTATACCGCTTCTAAGTGAAGTATTGGATTTATGTGCTTCAAAAACAGCTATTAATATCGAGCTTAAAGGTGCCCATACGGCTCAACCCGTACAGGAATTATTGACGGATTATTTCAATAGCGGACTTCTCCAAATAGATCAAGTATTAATCTCAAGTTTTAAGTGGGAGGAACTCGAATTGACCAGAGCGTTAAATGATAAAATACCAATAGGTATATTAACAGATCAAAATCCTCTTAAGGCCATTGAAATAGCAAAGCGATTAAGCGCTG
>Ga0181559_10001445_pt1 | contig 23264 bp, 14 predicted proteins | sample 011ome_21_FD_133752 | JGI IMG/M metagenome (GOLD analysis project Ga0181559, IMG submission 133752) | Coastal salt marsh microbial communities from the Groves Creek Marsh, Skidaway Island, Georgia - 011508AT metaG (megahit assembly) | ecosystem: Environmental > Aquatic > Marine > Intertidal...
TTCGTTCGCGTCTCCCCCCCCGACTCCTCAAAAACACACCTACGCCTCTCGGTCACCTCCCGGGCGGCACGGCATACTCGCCCTGGTTTCACGCCACTTCACGCCATCTCACGCCAAAATCAGAAAAGTACAATCACGCGCCGCGCGCCGTTTGCGCGTTTGCGCGAGACTAGTTTGCGACTCGCGGTGGACTCCGGTCGCTCTGCTGGACCCGCGCGTTCGCCGCGCCCCGGCGCGCCTCCACTCGGTGGCCTCCACTCGCTCCCTCCACACGCTCGTCGTCCAGCAGGTGCGGCTCGAAGACGTTGGCGACGAACCAGTCGTCCCCGAACGCCATGTGCTGCCCGGGGCAGTCGAACATCACCAGCCGCCCGGACTCGTCCAGCGCGCGCAGGCCGAGCCAGTCCTCCAGATACAGCCGCGACTCGCGCAGGGGCACGACGTCGTTATCGGCGACGCGCGTGCCTTCGCGGAACGCGCCGAACCACGCGCTGTCTTTCGGGACCACGATCGTGTCCTCGCTGAACCGAATCATCACGAAGCGCTCCAGTCGTAACAGATTCGCCTTGTACGCGGGATTCTTGCGTGCCTTCTCGTTGTTCACGTCCGGCAGAAACGCGTTTCTCGCCAGGTACTTCTCGAGAAAGCGCGGGTCGCGAAAGTACTGCGCCTGCACGACGGCGGTTCGCGCCGGGAACGAGTACGCGGCGAACCGCACGGCGGTCTCCGCGGCTCGGCAGTACGCGCTGAGCGTGGCGTTCCCCTCGTACGCGACGCAGCCGGGCAGGTCGCTCACGCCCGCGTGCTGCCCGCCCATGGTCACGAGCCGCTTCGCGGCGAGACGCCCGTCGCCGGGGCGCGCGCCGCCCCCGCACCGCTCCACGACCGCGCGCATGAACTGCGAGCCCTGGGAGAAACCCAGCGCGTAGAAGCCCTCCGCGAGCCTGGGCTCGGCCAGCAGGCGCGCGCACTGCTCCGCGACCTGGCGGTTCACGTCCCCGAAGAAGCCCTCCACGGTGTCCACCCACGGGTTCGGGCCGACCATCACGTTGTGCACGTACAGGCCGGGCACGCGCGACTCCATCACGGACTTCAAGTGTCCCATGGAGACGGGGTCGCAGCAGTTGTCCCCCATGCCGTGCCACATCACGATGGGCGTGGGGACGCGCCGGGAGGGCTCGGGGTCGGGGGACTGGCGGAGCCCGCGCGCGCCCTCGGCGCGCGAGGCCGCGAGCGCGACCAGCGCTGCGACGAGCGCGAGGCGCATCGCGTGTGCGGGCGCAATCTGAGCGTCTGAGGTGACGCGGCGAACGTAACAACGACGATTTCGGCAGAAAAAGAAAAGAACGAAGTGCGCACCGCACGCTCGTGCTTCCCCACCCCGGTCATGGCGACCGCCTTGGGTGGCGGCCGGCTCGAACAGACGTCCTCCGGGACGTCGGCGGAGCTGGGTGGGCGACGTGCCGCGGCCGAGGCGCGCGCGCGTATGTCCGCGGAGGAGTACCTCTCCGCCCAAGATTTGCGCGGCGTCCTTTTGAACGCGCTTCGGCACGTCCAGCGCGCGTGCGTCGGGGACGTGGACACCGTGCGCCACGTCGAAGCGGCTGCGGAGTACTTCCACTCCGTGGCCACCGCGAGGCACGTCGTGGGATGCGCGTTTCAGGAGGTCACCGCGAGCCCCCGAGACCGCGCGGCGTTCCACGTCAACGCGTCGCGCGTGCTCGAGACGATGGCGAACGAGCGCGCGGCGCCCGCCGAGGACTGGCACGAGATTCTCGTTCGGCTGTGTCCGGATTTCCCGTTCGGCGTGACGCGCCTCGCGGTGCGCGCGGCGTGCGCGGACGAAGGGGGGCCCCTCGAAAACGCGTCCGAAAACGCGTCCGCTTCGGCGCTCGCGCCGGCGCTGCGCGTCGCCGTCGAACAGTGGCGGTTCCTCGAGAAGGCGCTCGCCGACGCGTTCGGCGGCGAGCCGGAGGCGCCCCGCGACGCCGAGCGGTGCCTGGAGACGATTTTTTTTTCATCATCTTCATCCTCCTCGTCGCGCTTCGGCGTACGCGACGACGCGAACGGCCGGGAAGCGGGAAGCGGGAACGCGCCCGACGCGACGATCGACGATCGAACCGATTTCGAAGTGTGCGTGCGCGAGGCGATGGCGGCGGCGGCGACGATAGGAAAAGAAACAGGCGCGGCGGCGGCGACGGCGACGCACGCCGCGTTCGCCGTCGCGACGTGTCGGCACCCGCGGCTTCGTCTCGAGGCGTCGCGCGCGTGCGAGGCGGCGGCGAGGCGCGCGGAGGAGGCGGAGGCGGCGGCGGCGCGCGACTCCAGGTAGATGACTGAGATGTATGGGTATAGCGTGGACGCCGTTTTGGATGTACCGTAGACGAGAGCGCCGCGCGGCGCGATTCGAAGAAACGAAATAACGCGTTTCGTCGCACGTCGCGTTTCGAACTGAAATCGTTCGAGTACCGGAGTGGCGCCCGGGCCGTGATTCGCACGCACCGCGCAGCCAGATCTCGCCGCTCGTTTTCAAAGGCTCGCGCTCGCGCCGGCCCGGCACACCGAAGGGACTCACGTCTCTACCACCTGTACGGGTATCGGCATGCAGTCCTCTACTCGGTTCGCCCTCTTCTGGGCCGTCGTCGCCCTGTGCGCGACGGGCGCGCAGGCCGCCGACGGCGATCAGGTGGCGCCCTTTTTCGGGTTCATGGGTGCCATGTCCGCGCTCGTGTTCTCGTGCATGGGCGCCGCCTACGGCACCGCGAAGTCCGGCGTCGGCATCGCTTCCATGGGCGTGATGCGCCCCGAGCTCGTCATGAAGTCGATCGTGCCCGTGGTCATGGCCGGCGTGCTCGGCATCTACGGGCTCATCAACGCCGTCATCATCTCCACCAACAGTGCGTCCACCGCGACCCGATCCCTAGGATCGATTTCGCTCGCCGCAGCGCGAAGACACGTTTCGTTCGGAGACCCTCCACGCACGTCCTCCCGCGCGCCGACGCGTTCGGATCCGGGAACGCCGCCGAACGCGCAGCGCACGTCTGCGTTCACCGCACGCGCATGCGACGGAGCAGACATCCCTGACGCCCCCCGACCCGTCCTTCTCCTCTTCCTCCTCCAAACGCAGTTCACCCCGAGGGGTACACCCTGTTCCAGGGATACGCGCATCTGTCGTCGGGCCTGGCGTGCGGCCTCTCCGGCCTCGCCGCCGGCATGGCCATCGGCATCACGGGCGACGCCGGCGTGCGCGCGAACGCGCAGCAGCCCAAGCTGTTCACCGGCATCCTGCTCATCTTCATCTTCTCCGAGGCGCTCGCGCTGTACGGGCTCATCGTGGGTATCATCCTCGCGTCCGCGGGGTCGGCGGCGGTGAAGCCCGAGTGAAGGCAAAAAAAAAAATCAATCCGCGCGGTCGTCGCGGGACGGCGGCGCGGTTCGTTCGCCGTCGCGGAGAGTAGCGTTGTGACGGGACACGACGACACACGACGAAAAGAAAAAGGAAGAGACGTTGTCTCTTTGCGCGTGGTTACAAAAGCGATTCTGTCCTCGATGCGTCCTCGGCGCGGCGGTTCCCCGATCCTTTCGCGATCGAAAAAACAGTCCGTCAACCATCCGCGCGCGGAGGACGTACTCGCGCGCGTACGTACAAAAAAAAACGTAGGGTTCACCTCCGCTCGTCGCCGGCGAGGTCCACGCGGCACACCGGGCACTCCACGTGGCTCGAGAGCCACCGTTCGATGCACGTGCGGTGGTACTGGTGCGTGCACGGTAGGCGGCTCACGCAATCGCCGCGCGAGAAGCTCTCCAGGCACACCGCGCACCGCGGCGCGTCGGCGTCGTCGCTCGGCGTTTTTGTTTTTTTCTCGGCCCAGGCGCGCGTGACCACGCCTCGCCGCGCCATCGCGTCCGCGGAGAGGCCCTTCTTCGCGACGGAGACGTTGTCCAGCGTCAGGAGCCGCTCGTAGTCCTGGTCCGTGAAGTCGCGGTCGCTCAGCACGAGCGCGGCCAAGTCCCCGCGCTCGCGCGCGTCGCGGCCGGCGGCGTGGATGTGCGCGTGCATCGCGCCGAAGAAGCGGTGCATCCGCGCCAAACCACCGCGCGCGCGCCGCGCCGCGTGTCTTCGGCGTTCGGCGTCCGCGTCCGCGTCGGCGTTCGTCGCGTCGAGCGCGGGAACGTCGTCTTCATCTCCCTCGTCTGCGTCGCTCGCGTCGATCTCGTCATCTTCCGACAGACTCCCGTCTTCGTCGTCGGAGCCGTCGCGCTCGTCGTCGTCATCCTCATCCGGAAACGGGTCCAACCCGGGAACGTCGTCGGCGGCGAACATCATCGCGTCGTGCGCGCGCCGCCACTCCTCGGCGCGCCGCCGCGACTCCGCGCGCTCGCGCTCGAACCGCTGGTTCTCCTCCTCCTGGAGCCGCCGCGCGAACGCCTCGTCGTCCTCGACCGCGGCGGCGACGGGGGTCGGTTTAGGGTTTAGGTAGGGGGCGGCGGCGCGCCCGCCGGCGCCGCCGTCGTCGCGCGGGTTCAAAGGTTTCCGCGCGTGGGATTCCACTCCGCGTTTTCCGCCGGGCACGCGCGCCCACCCCGCGGCGCCATCGCGCGAGAACCCCGACGCTGACTCGGAGTTTTCGCACTCGACCCGTCGGTTTTTCGGTGCGCGTTCGCTCGAGCCCTCGGGCGCGGAGGCGCCGCGGCGCTTGGACGAGGCGCGCGGCTCGACGGCGCGCGCGCTACGGCGGGAGGGACGGGGGCGGGCGGGAGGATGGGCGTGTCAGCGACGAGGGCGCGGGCTCGCGCGGACCGCGGGTCTCGCCGCCTCGTTTTCTTTCGCGCGAAGATCCGGGACACGCGCACAAGATAACAAAAAAGACGAGGTGTCGGGTGCGGCTTTGGCGCGTGCGTCGCGGCGGGAACCGTCGCCGCGCACCTCGCGGAGACACCGCCCTCCTGGGACATGGTGTCGCGTCTCTGACGCGTCGCACGCGTCGTGAAGCTCGGAAACCAGCCGCGCGCACGCGCGCGGTGTGCTGTGCGAGTCGTTTTGCTGCGCGAAGGGGCAGAGTCATCATTCGCGCCAGATTTTTCCGAGTCGAAGCGATTTCCGGCAAACCGCCGGGCGGGGCGAGTTGTGTTCGATCGATTTGCCAGACTCGCCGCGCCCTCGAGAGCTTTTTCGCGGAGGGCCAGGGGGGGCAGCATCCCTCTCCCGGCGCGCGACTGGGTACACCGCCGGGCGCACCGCACGCCAGGATCGGGGCGCTCGCTTTGCGCGCTCGCCCACCGGCTCGACTCCACCGTCTCAGTCGTCCCCGCCGCGCTCGCGGCCTCACCGACCCTCGGCGACGCCGAAGAAGCATTCGCCGCGAATCCGGCGGCGGTACACGCTCCAGGCGGCGGTTGCTTTTCGCGTATCGGTCGGCGAACACCTCCATGGCGGGCTCGAAGAAGAAGGACGCGTCCGTCAAGCCCGACATGACATCCGTCAAGGCTGAGATCGAGCGTCAGCGTCAGTTCGTGACGTGCGGCGCGGATGAGAACAAGCACGTCAACGAGCACGCCTTCTCCGGCGCGTACGCCGCGGTGGGGTTGGACAACACGTTCTCGATGGAGTCCTTCCGCGAGTCGTTCGGCGCGGAGGTGACGAAGCTGGACGCCGAAAAGGTGGAGTTCGAGATGCGCGGGATAAGCCCCGCGATCGCGAACGCGTTCCGCCGGATCCTCATCGCTGAGGTGCCCACGATGGCCATCGAGAAGGTGTTCGTGGTGAACAACACGAGCGTCATCCAGGATGAGGTTTTCGCGCACCGGCTGGGCCTGGTGCCCATCCGCGCCGACCCGCGCGCGTTCGAGTACCGCGCGGACTCGGACCTGCCCACGGAGCGGAACACCATCGTGTTCAAGATGCATGTGCGGTGCCACCGCGAGAAGGGCGGCGACGGGTCCGTCCCGGGCGCGCTCGTGAACGAGTTGGTGTACACCGACGCCCTGAAATGGGCGCCCGCGGGCTCGGAGCTGCCGCCCGAGGAGGAGACCAAGTTCACGTCCTTCGCGCAGGCGCAGGGCGAGTACCTCGCGCGCGCGGCCGCGGAGGCGAAGGAAAGCCGGCCGGACGCGGGGCCGGGCGCGGGCGACGCCTCATCGGTGTCCACGGTGCACGACGACATCCTGCTCGCCAAGATGGTGGCCGGGCAGGAGATCGAGCTCGAGGCGCACTGCGTCAAGGGGCTGGGCAAGGACCACGCTAAGTTCTCGCCGGTGGGCACGGCGTGGTACCGCATGGTCCCCAAGGTGGAGTTCCTGGCGCCGATCGTCGGCGAGGACGCGGACGTGTTCGTGCGGCAGTGCGACGCGCCCATCGCGGGGCACAAGTGCTACGCCGTCTCGGGGAGCGGCGCGAAGAGAACGGTGGAGGTTCGCGAGGAGCGCGGGTGCGACTTGTGCGTCGAGCGCGTGCGCGAGCTGAGCGGCGAGCCTGGATGGGGGGACAAGATCGCTCTGCGGAAGAGGAAGGACCACTTCATATTCACAGTGGAGAGCACGGGGCAGCTGCCACCGGACGTGCTCGTGAAAGAAGCCATCAAGGTGCTCGCGTCCAAGTGCCAGAGCGTGCTCTCCACGCTCTGAGACAAGTCAGCGCCTCCTCGGATTCGCGCCGGACTCGGGAGTCCTCGTTTTTTTAAAAACGGTTTTTACGTAGCCCATACATGTATAATCTCTGAGATGTCACACTTACGGTTATTCTACGCCTATCTTATACGGTTCCTTCCCCGCCGGACTCGTCGTCATCATCCTCGCCGCCGGACTCGTCGTCGCTGTCCTCGACCGCCTCGACGGTGTACTGCGCGGCGACGTCCCAGCGGCTGGAGGGCGCGAGGTGCGAGACGTACTTCACGAAGCGCATCAGGCCCTCGTCGCGGTGCACGAGCGAGAGCGTGTTGAAGGTGGCCTGCACGCTGAGCAGCTCGTCCTCGTCCTCCTCGTCCGCCGCCGCGTACACCTCGTCCGTCGCCGCGCCCCCGTCCTCGTCGGCAGCGACGTAGCACTCGAAGCCCCCCACCTCGCCGAAGTCCCACGCCGCGGACCGCGCCTCGCCCTCGTCGTCCACGAAGCACATCGTCGCGTCGAGCCGCGGGTCCGTCGTCAGAACGCCGTGGTGCGCCACGGTGTAGTCCAGCCCCGGGCGGAACCGACGCGCCTCGCTCTTGTGCGCGGTTGGGCGCAGACCGGTCAGCGCGGTGAGCAGCCGCCCGAACGGCTCCGAGCGGAACAGACCGTCGCTCACCGCGCGCATCAGCGCGCCCGCGCTCTCTTCGAGACTCGGCGTCGTTAACGGCGTCGCGGCGTCCGCCGGGGCTTTGCCTTTCGGGTCGGGCGTTCCGTCGTTCACGGACCGCGCCGAGACCCTCGACACCGCCTCCCGCAACGCCTCTTCCCTGCCCCCACCCTCGTACCGCAAAAACCTCTGCTTGTGCGTCGGGCCGACCGCGGCCCACCCGCCGCCGACGCCGGCGGCGCGATTGGGAACGCGCCCGCCGCCGAGTTTCTCGGCTTCGTCCTCGCGTCGCGTCGCCGCCCTGAGCGCCGCGGCGATCTCGGGGAGCAGGAACTCGCGCATCTGCACGCTGCTATCCTCCTCCATCTTCTCGCGTATCTTCAGCACGTTCTCCGGGTCCAGGTACTCGGGGTTGACCCACCGCGCCAAGTATTTCAAGTCGTCGGCGTCGGGGCCGAGCGCCTCGTCGTCCTCCGCGTCCTCGCTCGCCGCGGCGTCGCCCTTGGCCTCCGCGGACGCCTGCGCGGCGGCGGCGATGACCGCCTGGATCGCAGACGGGAACGGCACGAACTCCGCAATCTCGTCGTCGTCGCCCGCGCCGTCCGCGCCGCGCGTCTTGAGCTGCGTCAGCGTCGCGCGCTCGCTGCCCTCGGGCGGCGCCGCCGCGTGGTACCAGCCCGAGATGGAGAGGCGCGGCTTGCCATCCGCGAACACCTCCTGCACGGCGTGGAAGCTCCGGCCGGGCTGCACGGTGAAGAACGCCATGGAGTTCCACTTCGGAAGCAAGCTGACGGAGGGATCGACCGCGGGCGTCCCCGGGGATTCCACAGGGTATAGCTCGAGCGCGCCGCCGTCGTCCTCGTCCCACCCGTCGTCGGGGTCGGTGAGGTAGACGATGTACGAGATGCACCGCGTGCCTATGACGTCATCGTGGCACAGCAGGTGGCCGGAGCGCGGGTAGACGTTCGCGGAGCAGTCGATTCTGTCCGTCAGCGGCGCGCAGCCGGTCATGCGCTGCACCATCTCGCGGAACTCAGGGGAGTAAATCGCCGCGCGGAGTCGCAGCAGGTTGGGGATCTTCGGGACGAGCTCGGGATTGGCCCGGTCGATGGTGACCAGATCGCCCGTCTGCAGAACCTTGAAAAGGTCCGTCTCCTTAAACGTCGCGGTCAGGTGCTCGCGCATCTCAGCCTGCACCGCGCGCAGCGACGCGTCCGCGCACAGGGGGGAGACCACGCCGTGCGGGAAAGGCGACGCCGCCGCGTACGTCGCCGCGGCGTTCGCCACGACGTCGGGGGCGAACACCGACGGGTCCAGCGCGGACAGGTCCGACGCGGCGTCGCCGTCCCCGGCGTGCGCCGTCTTTTGCTTTTTCGGGGGCATGATCTCGACGCCGGTGACTCGAGGGACGCGACGCCACGCGCGATGCGTTCGACGAGGCGCGGCACGAAGTGTCGAAGGGCTGCTCGGTGTGCGATTGATTGATGTGCTATGTACCACCGCCGCTAATAAAAACAACCGCCGACGGCCGAAAAAAAGAAATCACGAACCGAGGAAAGTACAGGGTTTATAACTCAAAGTGCCCTCGATTCGCGATGAGTGGCTCAGCCGCGTTTCCCGAAACTTTTGTGTGCCGATCGCTTCGTGCGAGCACTCGTCCTCGCGCTTGGCCTCGCCCGACGTGCGACGATCGGATCCCGATGTCGAAGACGCCGGTGAATGACATGTTCAGCGCCACCCCCGCGGCGCTGGCGAAGATGCGCACGGCGCGCAACGACCTCAACCTGGACACCTCGCCGCTGCTCCAGACGCCTCCCGCGTTGCGCGGAGGCGCCGCGGACGCCGCCTCGCTCGCCCCCGCGTTCGCGGACATGATGTCCGCCTCGCCCGCGCAGCTGGCGAAGATGCGCGCCGCCTCCGCGGCGTCGCCGCTCTCGAACGGACACGCGCACGGACACGCGAACGGGCACGCGAACGGCGCCATGGGCTCGCCCGTGTCCCCCGCTCCCCAGACCGCGTTCGCGGAGATGTTCGGCGGATCGCCCGCGGACCTCGCCGCGATGCGCGCGACGCGGTCCGATCACGCGCGAACGAACCGCCAGGCGGCGACGCACTCCACCGCATCGACCGCCTACGGAAACACCTCGTACGTGGCTTCTTCCCCCCTGGTCGCCCCTGCGGACCCGACCCGCTTCGACGCTATGTTCGCCGCGTCCCCGGCGCACCTGAGCTCGATGCGCTCGGCGGCGGGCGCGGGCGCCTCGCCGTACGGCGCCGCCTTGGACGCCGCCTCGCTCGACCCGAGCCGCTTCGACGACATGTTCGCGGCGTCGCCCGCGCACCTGAGCAAGATGCGCGCGGCGTCGTCCGGGACGGCTGGCGTTTCCGAGCGGTACGACTCGCGTACTCGCGGCGGCGCGAGAAATCATCACTCGCTGCCCATGGACGCCAACTCGGCGCGCTTCACGGTGGTGTACGACGTGGTGGCTGGCGACGAGAGCGCGGCGCGCGAGAAAATCTTGGCCATTTGCCTGGAGCAGACCGTCGAGCTTCCCGCGGCGCTCGTGCCGGAGGGCACGTGGATCCGGGAGCACGTCGTGGGGCGGCTGGAGAAGCTGGAGAAGGGCGCGGGTTTGCGCGGGTCGTGGCGGTGCGAGGTTTCGTACCACGCCGACACCGCCGGCGGCGAGATCACGCAGCTCATTAACGTGGTCTTCGGGAACACCTCCATGAAGGAGGGCGTGATGGTGGCGGACTTGCGCCTGCCGCCCGCGGTGCTGGCGGAGTACCCCGGGCCGAGGTTCGGCGTCGAGGGGCTCAGGAGGGCGGTGGGCGTCCCGCGCGGCCCGATGATCATGACGGCGCTCAAGCCGATGGGCAGCTCGACGGCGGAGCTCGCCAAGATGGCGTACGCCTTCGCCAAGGGGGGCATCGACATCATCAAGGACGACCACGGCTTGGCGGACCAGCCCTGGGCGCCGTACGATGAGCGCATCAAGGCGTGTGCCGCGGCCGTGGCCCGCGCGAACGCGGAAACGGGGCGCAGGTGCATCTACGCGCCGTGCGTCTGCGCCCCGGCGCACCTGGTGATTCCGCGCGCGCACGCCGCGCGCGACGCCGGCGCCGGCGCGGTGTTGATGATCCCCGGGATCACCGGGCTCGACACGATGCGCGACCTGGCGGCGGACGCGTCTTTCGGGCTGCCCATCATATGCCACCCCGCGATGCTGGGCGCCATGCTGGGCGGCGGGAGCAAGCAGCGCGTCGGCGGGTTCTCGCACGAGGTGCTGCTGGGCGTCCTGCCGCGGCTGGCGGGCGCCGACGCGACGATTTTCCCCTCCTTCGGCGGGCGGTTCGGGTTCTCGGTGGAGGAGTGCAAGAGCCTGCAGCGCGGCGCGTCGCGGGAGATGGGCGCGTTCCCCCCGATCTTCCCCAGCCCGGGCGGGGGCATGACCCTCGAGCGCGTCGCGGCGATGAACGAGGCGTACGGTGAAGACCTGATGCTGCTCATCGGGGGGAGCCTGATGGGGCACTCGCCTGACCTCGCCGCCAACGCGAAGCACTTCATGAACATCGCGGGGCGCGCCGACCTGTGGGGCCCGAAGGAACAGGTTCAGTAGCTAGCTAGGATTTTTGGCGTATTCATAGCTACTTATTAGTTACGAAGGTATTAGCACGTACGTATTACGTAGCTATGAAGATAGCTATCTACCCGTATGTTCTATTCGTGCGGCGTTCACGCGCGCGTGTCGCGCGCTTCGCCGCCTCGCGCTTCTTCCGTTTCTCCGGTAATCCACGGCGTCCTCCGCGCGTCGTCACCACCCGCCGGAAAGCGCGCGCCCCAGACTCGCCGCTTCGTACTCGTCGTCGTCGATGAAACTCCCGCCGTACTGCGACGCGACCGGCGTCTGGCCGGGAAGCAACGAGGGACTCGGCGTGTCCCGCACGTCCCGCACAGTCCTCGGCCCGAACGCCGCCAGCACGCGTCGGCGGCCGCCCGAGTCGTCCAGCGTCCACGCGTCGTCGTCGTCGGCGTTCGCCGCCCGCCGGTACGCGTCGCGGTCCTCGGGTCCGTCCCCGTCCGGCGCGTCCCGCGACGGCGCGACGAAATCCTCGTCATCCGTGCACCAGTCCTGGGGGGCGTCCTCGCCGTCTTCGTCCCCACCAGACGCCTCGTCGTCCACGAAGCGGCGGACGGCATCCTTCGCCGCGTCCGCGCGCGCCGCGCGAAGCGAGGCAGCCTGCGCCGCGCGCCGCGAGCGCGCGCGCGCGGCGACGGGCGGCGACGAACGGCGCGCCGCCGGCGCCGCCGGCGCCGGCGCCTCGTCGTCGTCGCCCCAGACTCGCGGGCGCAGACTCGGCTGCTCGTCGTCCTCGTCCTCGTCTCCGACGCTCGCGTCGTCCGCGCGGCGCTTGCGGCGCTTCACCACGCGCAGGTCGTCGGAGTCAGGGGTGGGCGCGACGCCGCCGGACGCCGGCTCGCGAGGCGCGGACGCCGGCTCGCGAGACGGCGCGCCCCCCCAGGCGCCCCAGTCGTCTCGTTCCGGGTACGCGTCCCGCAGCGCGTCCTGCGAAGGCGCGCCCCAGGCGCCGCCGCCGTCCCGCGACGCCTGGGAGGGCTGGGAAGGCGCGCCCCACCCCTGGCACCCCTGGGAAGGCGCGCTCCACCCTCCGGGGCCCTCGTCCCTCTCGCGCTCGACGGGAGACGCGCGCGCGTCCCAGCCGCCGAAGCCGTCCTGGGAAAAGGGCGAGGGCGATTCGGAGACGGAGGCGCCCCACCCGAGAAACCCGCCTCGGGTCTCGTCGGCTGGGGTCTCGTCGTCGCCGAGCGCCGACTTTTTTGTCTCGGCGTCCGTCGCGTCGCTCGATTTCTCGCCACTCGCTTCTCGCTTCTCGCCGGACTCGAACCGCGTCGGCGCGTCGGCGCCCCAGCCGCCGTCGCGTTCGCCCTCGTTCGCGAGCGTCGCGCCGCCGCCCCGTTTGCGAGCGTCGCCGCCCGGCGTCGCCGCGGGCGAGGCGAACGCGCGGGGAGGCGGGGGGGGCATCGAGGCGCGGAGACGCGCGTCGCGCTCGACGCCCTCGCGCTTCTCCGCCGAGCGCGCCGCGCTCGCGCTCCGCCGCTTCGCCAGAGCCGCCAGGCGCCGCTGCTCGATACGGCGCGCGATATCGCCGAGCGTCTCGTCGTCGTCGCCGGCGTCGACGCCGTCGCGATGGCGGGGATCGTTCTCCTTCAGCCGCCGCGACTGCGACTGCGACTGCGACTGCGACTGCGACTGCGACTGCGACGGGCGCGTCGCCAGCCGGCGCCGCGCCGATTCGGCGGCGGTGGGCGACGTGCACGCGCTCGCGGGCGCGGGAAACGCGCGCTGCGACGGAGGCGGGACAGCCTCGAGGGGCGCGCGCGCCGGCGAGGACCCGGCGAGTGTGCCCTGCGTCGAGGCGGGCTGCGTGGAGAAGTCCAGCCGCTGGGTCGCGCCCGAGGGTCGCGCGCGAGGCGTCTCGCGCACCGCCGGCGCCTCCGCCGCCGGCGCCTCCGCCGCCTCCGCCGCCGGCGCCTCCACCGGCGCCTCCGCCGCCTCCGCCGCGCGCGCGTCCTGATCCTCCTCGAGCGGCGGCGCGGCGTACTCGCACGACTCGTCGAAGCGCGGCTCCCAGACCTCCTCGTCGTCGGACCACGCGGGCGCGTCGTCCGCGTCCGGCGCGGGCGGTTCCCAGCGGTCGCCGTCCCACTCCACCGGCGGCGCGAAGTGCGCCTCGGGCGGGTTCGCCGATGTTAAAATGTCCGACGCGGCGTCGCGCGCGCGCCGGGCCGTCTCCTCGGCGTCGCGCGCGCGCGCGACGGCGCCGCCCCGCACCGCCTTCCCGCCGGTGTCTCGCGGCGGGGGGAACCCCTGCGCCGCGCTCATGGCGCGCATGAGCGCCACCGCCATGCGCCCGTGCGGCACGTGGAACACCGGCGTGGCTCTCCGCTGGAACGGCGCGGAGCGGTCGACGTCGATGGCGTTCACGGCGCCCGGCGGGTGCGCGTACGCCGCGAGCAGGCTCGTCTCTACGATGCTCAGCGGCGCGTCCCACGCGCGGACGCTGAACGCGAACGGGTCTTTCTTGTTAGATCCCACGCCCACTCCGGCTCGGCCCCGGCCGCGTGTCTTCTCGGCGGTCATCGCCTTCTCCGCCTTCTCGCGCGCGTCGCGCCGCCGCGTCTCCTCGGGCGACGGTCCGAGCGCCGAAAACTCGACGCGCGGCTCGTGGCCCGGCGGTAGCATCCGGGGGCAGTCGTTGCAAAAGTCGAAGACGCGCGCGGGGTCGCTCAGGCTCTTGAGCATGTAGTTGTACTTGTCGTACTCCGACTTGAACTTCTGCGCCTCCTTGCCCTCGGTGGCGAGCACGACCACGTTCCCGTCGCGCGCGCGCCCGGTGCGGCCCATGCGCTGGATGGTGCGGATGATGTCCACCACGTCGAAGAACACGATGAGGTCCACCGCGGGGATGTCCAGGCCCTCCTCACCGATGGACGTCGCCACCACGGTGTTCAGCGAACCGGAACGGAACGCATCAAGCACGCTCTTCTGCTCCTTCTGGCTCTGCCCCTTCGTGCCGCGCGCCGCGCCCGCGCCGCCCGCGCCGCCCTTGCTCGTGTCGCCCTGGCCGATGAACGCCGCAACCTTCACGCGGTGGCGCGTGGTTTTCTTGGGAGCAGCCTCGACGGAGGCGTCGCACGCGCTCGCGCCGTTCGCACCGTTCGCGGGGTTTCCGGCGTTTTCCGGCTTGTTCGCACCGGCGAACAAGCCGGCGATGGTGCCTCGGCCCGACGCGCTCTTCGCGCCCGCGTCGAGCGGCGAGTCCGGTCCGTCCGGCTCGTCGGCGCTCGCCTCGCTCATCTCGCGACACGCGCGCACGATGTCGTGCACCGAGTCGCGGAAGGACGTGAAGATCATAACGCGCGAGAACTCGCCGTTTTTCGCGAAGTGCTTCCTCAGGATGCTCGCCAGCCTCCCCATCTTCGGCGAGTGGTGCGCGCCCTTGCCGGCCATGCTCCGCAGCATGTCCAGCGCCTCGCGCATCACCGGGAACTCGCGGAACAAAACGCCCACGTACGACTTGGCGTCTTCCTTGCCGACGTAGTCCACGGCGACGCGCGGCGTGTGCGTGGTCAGGAGCTCAGCCACCTTCGCGATGAAGTGCGCCTTCTGGAAGATGGTGAACGCCAAACTCGGGTTCACGCACCCGGGGTTGGAGCGCATCTCGTTCTGCGCCTTAAGAAGCGTGTACGGCTTCACGACGTTCGCGGTGGTGTTCTCGGCGAACCCCCGCACGTACACGCCGCCGTCCGCGAACGCGCCCAGGCCGAGCAGTTTCTTCACCATCGGCCGCAAACAGTCGCGCAGCAAGTCGAGCACCTGCTCGTTCGCCTTCGTGCTCACTACCGTCTCCAGTCGCACCTCGCGCTTGTGCGTGTGCTTGCGCACGTCCTCGTCCTGGTCGCTGCGGAAGTCGATGCGCCCGATGGCGAGCGCGCGCACCACCGACTGCACCTCAGCCACGTCGTGGCCGGGCGTCGCCGTCAGCGCCAGCAGCCGGAACTGCACGTCCCGGTCCCAGAGCTGCTTCACCACCCCGCAGTACGCGTGGTTGCCCTTGGCGCGGTGCGCCTCGTCGATCACCAGGCACACCACGTCGTGCGCGGGGCACACGCCGTCCCTCAGGTCGTTCTCCATGGTCTGCGGCGTGCAGAAGAACAGCCTCTTGTCCCGCCACAGCGTGCGGCGCGTCCCGTCCAGGTCGCGCTTGGTCGAGCCCATCAGCACGCACGTCTCCTCGGAGGGCATGCCGCAGATGTCGCGGCACGCCGCCTTCTGCTGCTCCACCAGCGGGCGCGTGGGCGCCAGGAACACCACCTTGCCGCGCGGGAACCACCGGTGGAAGTTCTTCATCACCACCGCCGCGATGAGCGTCTTGCCCAGGCCGGTGGGGAGGCACACCAGCGAGTTCGTGAACAGCGCCGCGCGCGTCATGTCGAATTGGTACTCGCGCCGAACGAGCTGCCCGGGGTACACGTACGTCTGCGCCGTGTGCGGGTCCAGGCGCATGCCGCGTCCGGAGTCCAGGCAACGAACCAGCCCGGAGCTATCCGGCGTGCCCATATCCGACGGCGCCAGGGGCGCCGGCGTGCGCGCGGTATGAGGCTCGCGCGCCGCGGGGGGACCCATGGGCGTGCGCGCGGGGGCGCGAGCCTCCGATCGCACCCAGCGGTCCACGTCCCAGTCGTCCTCCAGATCGATCGGCCGCAGGTGCGCGTGCGCGTCCGGAGGAGGGGCCTCCGAGTGCGTTTCGGGGAAGCTCGGACGGCTCACGTCGCGTCGCATGCTCCGCGCGACGACGGCGGCGGAGGCGGCGCGCGCATTCGGCGCAAACGCGTCGTCCAGGGTACGCTGCTTCGCCCCGGCGTGCTGCTGCGGCTCTTTCACGGCGAACATCGTACGCACCGTGCGCTGGTTCGGGTCCGGCGCGGCGGCGCCTCGGACCGCACCCGAGGCGGTCGCGCCGTCCACCGCGTCGTGTCCGACGCGCACCCTCGGCGGATCCGGAGGACGCCGGCTCTCGCGCCACGCGCCGCCCGCGCCGCTGAACCCGCCGTTCCGACCGGCGTGGCCGCTGAACCCCTCGTTTCCTCCCGTCACAGGTGGCTTCCGCGTCACCGAGCGGTTCGGCGCGGAGGGGTGGTCACCTGGCGTGACACCTGGCGCGTGCGCGTGCGTCGAGCGCGGCGCGGCGGGGCCGCCGCGCCGGGGCTGGTGCGCGGAGGGGAGCTCGTGGGGGTACGGCATGCGCTGCGCGGGGTGACGCGCGTGAGGCGGAGGCGCCGCGTGCGGCGGAGCCGTGCCGTATCGCGGTCCCGCCGGGGGCGCCGCTCTGCGAGCGGCCGCCATGGCGTCCACGTCCACGTTCAACAGCGCATCGTCGTCGCCGAAGTCGTCCTGCAGCTCGAACGGCATCGTGGCGCGGCTCACGCGAAGCCCGCTCCGTAGATTCGATTCTGTGCACCCTCCTCTCCTCTCAAAACAAGAGCGTCATGAAAGCGCGTCTCGTGTCGATTTACGGGCGCGCGGCGCTATATCGTCCGCGATCCAGTTTCCTCGGCCGCCGAACGCGCTCGGTCCTCCCCAGCCGAGTGCGCGCCGTACTCTGGCGAGGGAGGACGGAGCGAATTTTCAAATCTTCTCGGAACAGCCGCCTGAAGCTCGCAAAATCTCCGGCAGTGCCCAGAAAAAAGGCGCAGTGCTTCGACGCGCACGGCATGGGCTCGTCCCTTGGGCTGTGGTGGTTCGCGCCCGTGTTGTCCGGCGGCGGATACGGTAGCGAGGCCGTCGCGCTACTCCTGGGTCTGCACCGCGCCTCCGACTCCTCCGTCGCGGTGCGCGCGACACATCATGGCGACGCTATGGACCAAGAGCATGTCTTCGGACTTCCTTCTTCCTCGCGCGAGGCGCTCGAGGCGACCCTGCGCGCTTCCACCCCCACGGCGGAACAGGCGGTCGTGGTGTGCCACTCCGAGCCCGGCGCGTGGCACCCCGCGCTGTACGAGACGTCGCGGTGCCCGCCCGCGGGCGCTGCGGTCGCGGTAGGCCGCACGATGTTCGAGACTGACCGGCTCGATCCGGAGCACGTCAAGCGCTTGAACGCCATGCGCGAGGTGTGGGTGCCGACGCGCTGGGGACTCGACACGTTCGCGAGGGCCGGCGTGCGACCCGAGAAACTGCGCGTCGTCCCCGAGGCGGTGGACATCGATCGGTTCGACGCGGACGCGGTCGCGGCGTCACCCGAGTTCGACCTCGAGGCGAGGGCGAGGCGCGTGCTCGGACCGCCGCTGCGCGGCGGCGGCGTCCGGTCGACGAAGTTTCTGTCGGTGTTCAAGTGGGAGGCGCGCAAGGCGCCCGAGGTGCTCCTGAACGCGTACCTGGACGCGTTCACCGCGGAGGACGACGTCGCGCTGTTCGTGCGGTGCGACCTGTACCACGATGCGGCCACCGAAACCCGAGGCGGCGACCCCGTGTCCGCGCGAATCGCGGCGTTCGCGGAGGCGCGACGCGAGAAAGGCGCGACGCGAAAAGCGTCGCCTCGCGTGTACGCGTTGCCTCGGGTTCCCGAGACGGAGATGCCTTCGGTGTACGCCGCCGCGGACGCGTTCGTGTTGCCTTCGCGCGGCGAGGGCTGGGGCCGCCCGCACGTCGAGGCGATGAGCCTGGGTCTGCCGGTGATCGCCACGAACTGGTCGGGGCCGACGGCGTTCATGACGCGGGAGAACGCGTATCCGCTCGCCGTCCAGGACGAGCTCGTCGCGTTGCCCGAGGACAGCCACTGGAAAACGCACCGATGGGCGCAGCCGAGCGAAGACCACCTCCGTTCGCTGCTGAAGCACGTGCACGCGTCCCCGGAGGAGGCGCGTCGGAAAGGCGAGCGGGCCGCGGCGGACGTGCGTCGGCGGTTCGCGCCGGAGACGGTGGCGCGAGAAGTGACGCTGCACGTAAAGAGGCTGGCAAGCGAATGGCGGGAAGAGCGCGCGAAGAGCGCGGAGCGCGAACTGTGACTGACAGGCGATGAGGGACAACTTCTTTACGTGCGTATTAATATCACACGAATGCCACGTCGCACCCACGAACTAGAGCTACGAGCTACGGTGGTAGTGGCTCCCGCGGTGGCGGGGGCTCGTCTCACGCTGACTGACTTTCGTCCGGGGTCGTCACGCGAACGGCACCCGTCGGCGCGTGATCCCCTCGTACAGAGACGCGGCGCCGAACACCAAAAAGACGACGCCTCCCGTGACCGCCATGTACTTCTCGGAGACGGCGTTCCCGAGCATCTCCCCGCCGAACACCGCGACGCAGTTCGCGAGCGCGTGCGCGCACATCGCGCCGCATATCACGCCCAGCGGCGCGTGTTGCGCGGCGAGCGCCATCGTCGCGAACATCGACTTGTCCGCCCACTCGGCGACGAACATCAAGCAAAACGTCTGGTACACCCCCCCCCACCACGTCCTCACCTTCCCGCCCTCCTTCTGCTCCACCTCCTGAAGCGTCTCCTCCGCGTCCAGCAGCTCGCCGTGCTGCGCGGAATCCCCGCTGTCGCCCCCGAGCAGCGCCCGCACCTCCTCGTCCTCGCGGTCCTTGGCGTGCAGCCTGTGCGCGTCGCGCAGGAGCTGCGCGGCGAACGCGATGAACAACGCCCCCGCGACGAAATCCATCCAACGCGCGGACGCCTCCAGCGACTCCGCGGAGGTGCTGATCAGGTACCCGGCGAACGTCGAGCCGAGCGTCATGACAAACATGGCCGCGACGGTCGCGAGGAAGACCGCGAGCTTGCCGTGCCGCACCGCGAGCAGCATCGCCAGGAAGAAGGTCTTGTCTCCGATTTCCGTGATGAACACGGCGAGGAAACTCGCGGGCAAACCTTCGAACGCGCTCGGGGAGGAGGCATCCGTGCCGAGAGCGGTCGTCGAGGCTTCCCGGAGCCAGTCGATGTCGCCATCGTGCGGTCTTTGCACGCCTCGGCTTGGGTCCATGGCTCCCGGAGCGGCGGCGAAGCGCCGAGCCGAGTGCCGCCGAATGCGTGCGTTTAAGGTAAACACCCGGTCGTAAACACCCCGAAGCGAAAAAGCCCTTTCCCACGTGTCCCAACCCAGGGTCTATAGACCCTCACAGGGGTGTCCGCGGATTTGTTCAGACTATTTGCCCAATGGATTTGGCTACGTACGTAAAACGCGAATCCCTGCACGAACGTCTCCCAAAACCGTGGACGATCCTGCTCGGCGCACGTCGCGTCGCCACATCGACCGCGCGCGCTCGGAGCGTCCACGCGACTCACCATGTCGGCGGCTGCTAACTCCGCGGTGCGTACCCCCTCCGACCGTTCGCGGCACCGAACGACGTCCGTCTCTCTCCGAGGCTTCGTCGCGCGCGCGCGCGCTCCAGCCCTAACCGGGAAGGCGCCATCCACGACGGGAACGACCGGGTGGCGCTCGGGGCTCGATCGGGAGGCGCGGGGCGTTCCTCCGGTCGCCCCCGGGGCTTCGCCGCGTCCGCGAACGGTCGCGAGGCGCGCGATCCACCCCCGCGCGCACCCGGGATCGACCCCGCGGCCTCCCGACCGCCGCGTCGTCGATCCCCCCGGCCACCATCGCGCCCTCCGTGGCTTCTCGTGTTTGCAAACCCCGTTTTTCCCGGGCCTCGCTGACGGTAAAAAATATCCTCCCCTCCTCGCTTCGCAGGCGTACTGGCGCATCGCCGGTATGTCGTACCTGAAATACTCCAACATGTGCGGCGAGGTGGTCCGCGCGTCGCTGAAGGAGCCCTTCTTCTCGAAGGCCAAGGCGCGCGAGGCGGTGTACATGAAAGCCTCGAAGTTCGTCGGCGGCAAGGCGCAGCCCCCCGTGATCACCGAGGTGATCCCGCCGGGCGCCTTGAAGTGAGCCGCGAGTCCCGAGCGTCGGCGGCGTGGGCGGATGAAAGTTGTAACCTGTGTATGCGCGCGTATTCGCAAAACAGCACGCGCGCGCTCTCGAAGCACGCTGATCGTGCGTTTCATCGCCCGTTCACGTCCGTTCACGGACCGAAAGCGTCGAACGGGTACTACGCGAAGATGGACCGGTTCGTCGTTTTTGGAATTGAAAATACGTCCTGCGAGCTTTTACGCGTCTGCTCGTCTGGCGAAAAAGCCATCCGTCGTCGCTCACGCCAGGTCTCCTCTCTTGCACGCGGAGAGCATGTCGACGTAGACCTGGCACTTCGCGATCTCTCCCTGGTTCTGGTCGATGCACGCCGAGAACGCCTTCATCTGGTTCGCGCACGGGTTCTCCGCCGCGGCGGGCGGCGCCGCCGCCGCGGGCTGCTCGGCGTATCCTCCGGAGGGACCGAGCACGGATCCCACCGCGACCCTGGCGATGCTGCTCCCGGTGCCCCACGCCATGCCCTGCGCGACCATGCCCATGAGCCCGCCGGCCATGCCGCCGCCGGACTGCTGCTGGTGCGCGGGAGGGGGGGCGCCACCCGCCGGACGGGGGGGGGGCGCGCGAGGGCGAGGCGCTGCGACGAGAAGGGTGGAGAAGGACGTGTCAGTGGTATGGTATTCTTTCGTGGCGGTCGGATCTCTCCGACGCGGCGGGGCTGGAACGACGGGGGTCCTCGCGTGGAACGCGCGTCGCGCGCGTACCAGGCCTGCGTCCACCACCACCGCCACCGCGGCGACCCATTTCGTTCGAGTTGGTCTGTTGTCGAGCTCCGCGGCGCGAGTGACTGTGGCGTCGCCCCGGGGGGTTCGACGCGTGAAATGATCTCGACCACCTCGGGGGAGCGGGCGGAGATTTTCACGACCTCCCGCGGACCGCACCGGCCAGGAAAAGTGTTTTCGCTGCGATGAATGATGAAAAAATGAAAAATCCTCTGTGCCCCTCTGGCTAGTATCCCCCGTACTCAGCGCTCTGGAAGTCCCTCTCGCGCTGCGCGCGACCGGCACTCGCGCCTCTGCCTCGCCCCCCCCTGCCTCCGGTCCTCTCGCCGCCGCCGCTGCCGCGCCCGCCGCGCCCGCCGCGGCCGCCGCCGCCGCCGCGCGCCTCGCTCTCCGAGGAGAAGCGGCGCCGCGAGACGCCGCGCCGGGGCACGCCCACGCCGCGAGGCTGGGGCTCGCCGCGCCGAGAAGCGTCCCCGCGGTACTCCACACCACGCGAAGACTCGCCGCGGTACTCGCGTTCGCGTTCGCGAGAAGCGAACTCGCCTCTCCCCCGTCCGCCGCGGCCGGCGCCGCGGCCGGCGCGCGGCTCCGCCGAGCGCGGGTCCCTGTCCTTGGGCCGCGAGGCGGGCCGCCCGCCGCCGCCCCTCGCCTTGCCGTCGTAGTCAGGCAGCGCGGCGACGATGTTCAGCCCCGGGACGCCCTTGAGCCCCATCATGCCCACGGTCTTCTTCATCAGGCCGGGCACCTCGTCGCAGCCCAGCACGTCGGTGGCGAGGAAGTTGGCCATGCGCACGAGCTCGGCGGGCGACAGGCCCATCTTCCGGCAGAACGGCTTGTAGAAGCCCAGCCACGCGCTGTACGTCTGCGCCTTGGTCTTGTCGCTCACGCGCGCCATCGCGGCGGCGACCGCGCGCGCGTCCTCCGGCGACGCGCGGTCTTTGATCGCCGAGAGCGGCAGGTCCGCGATGTCCTTCTCGGCGAAAAACGACTCCTCCCGGGACAACACCAGGACGCCCTCGCCGGATTTCCCGGCGCGCCCGGTGCGCCCGAGCCGGTGGATGTACTGCTCGCGGTTGGAGGGCACGCCCATCTGCACGACGAGCGTGACGTCGTCGAAGTCCACCCCGCGCGCGGTGACGTCGCTGGTCATCATCACCGCGGACCGCGTCTTGCGGAACGAATCCGTCGCCTTCGAGCGCCGGCTCTGGCTCAGCTTGGAGTGGATCTCGATCACGTCGTCGCGCATCTCGCCAAACAGCGAAGCCGCCAGGGCCGTGCCGCGCGCGGTGGTGAAGAACACCATGATCTTGTGCCTGCCCGGGTGCGCGGCGCAGTGCTCGTCCACCAGGCGCTTGAGCTGCGCGAACTGCTCCTCCAGCGGCGCGATCAGCAGCGCCTGCGACACCTGCGCGTTGGTCGTGCCGCTCGCCTCCTCGCCGACGCAATCCACGAAGGCGTGTCCGTCGCGCAGCGACGCGCGCGCGATTTGTTTGATTTCCTTGCTCACCGTAGCCGAGAACAGGAGCGTCTGGCGGTTTTTCGTCGGGACGTACTTTAAGATCTTCTCCACGGAAGGTTTGAACCCCATGTCCAGCAGCCGGTCCGCCTCGTCCAGCACCAGCGTGTGACACCCCTCCAGCCGGCGCCCCACGTCGCCGTTCTCCAGGTGGTCGATCAGCCGACCGGGCGTGGCGACGAGCACGTCGCACCGCTTGTCGCGCAGATCGCGCGCGTCTTGTTTCACGTTCGTGCCGCCGTACACCACCTGCGCGCCTATCCCTCCGTGGAACCGCAGAAGCGCGTTCGTCTCATCCAGGATCTGCGTCGCGAGCTCGCGCGTGGGAGACAAAATCAACACGGAGATCCGGTCGCCCCGCGGGTCGATCTGCCCGGCGGCGAGCTTCTCGAGCGCGGGGAGCAAAAACGCGATGGTCTTGCCCGAGCCAGTCTTCGCGCGCGCAAGCACATCCGCGCCTCCCAGGATGTGAGGCAGGGTCTGGCCCTGCACCGCGGTCGCGCGCTCGAAGCCCTTCACCTCGTGCAGCGCGCGAAGGGTCTCCGCGCACAGGTCCAGGTCGGCGAACGCGACGTCCGTCGCGCCGTTGCCCACCGCCGCGGGGGGCGCGCGCGTCTCGGGCGCCACCACCGCCGCCAAGCCTCGGCGCGCGAACGTCACGCTCGGCGCGCGCGCGCGGGGGGAGAAACGCGCGCGTTGGGACGCACTCGCGCCCGCGAAGACGCGCGCGGCACACGCGAGAGCCGGGGCGCTCGTGCCCGCGAGTCGCGAGGCGCGGCACTCGCCGACGAGTGCGCCGCGCGACAGCGACACCGCGCGTCTCGCGGCGGCCGCCGCGAAACGCCGATGCATCGTGGCAATCGTTCGCGGCTCCACGCGCGCGCGCGAGTCGACGGGACGGTTCGGAACGTACACCGCGCGACTCGTCAACGCGAGGGGAGAGGTGAGCATACGAAGAAACGCTTTGCCCGGCGGAGGTCGAGAGAGGCTGTAGAGGAGGTGGGTCCGACGGGCGCACCGCGGAATGTCGGAACCAAAACGTTCGCCTTCTTTATCCGAGAACGAACGGCGGTCCGCTGACCGGACCGCCGCACGAACGACGAATCCGCCGGGAAGACCGCAAGAACAAGAGCGATGCTTGGGATGGGTGATCTCCCAGTCTGTTTTGATTCCGAAGAAAGCGCGTTTTCCGAGAGAAAAAAAATCACCAAAAAGTCGCCCACTCGCCTACTGCGCGGCGAAGCCCGGCAA
>Ga0181559_10001455_pt1 | contig 23196 bp, 18 predicted proteins | sample 011ome_21_FD_133752 | JGI IMG/M metagenome (GOLD analysis project Ga0181559, IMG submission 133752) | Coastal salt marsh microbial communities from the Groves Creek Marsh, Skidaway Island, Georgia - 011508AT metaG (megahit assembly) | ecosystem: Environmental > Aquatic > Marine > Intertidal...
ACTGATTACTGCAGGTCTGCTTTGCGCGGGAAGCGTTAGCGCCCAGTCCGACCGAGCTACCATTGAAAAAGCAGTGTCACCGCTGCCCATGGATCTGCGTGCCGATGCCACAGTTTATACCTACGATGACGCGGGCAATCGCGTCACCCTGAAGGCAGGCAGCAACCATGTTGAATGCCAGCCTACTGACGAAGAAGGCTTCACCCGCTGCGGACCTGTTTCCCAGCGCGCGCGTCGTGACTTACAGGCAAAGCTTTCTGCCCAGGGTATGGAAGGTGACGAGTTACAGCTGGCCCTGCAAAAGGCAGAAGACGAAGGCAGAATACCGCCGCGGCAGTTTGGTGCCCTGAGCTATCGTCGCTTCGACACGCCAGATCGTATCCAATATCTGTTTGTCGTGTCCTTGCCAAATGCCACTGCTGCAGAACTGGGCATGCCAGAGGGTTCGCAGCGTGACAATTCGCTCGCGGGTCGCGGTACTCCCTGGATGATGCGATCTGGTACGTCAGGTGCGCACTTGATGATTCCGGTAAACGGAACCGAGTACTCTAACTAAACTTCTTAACTCTGGCAGGAAATTTTTAGCTGACCGCGTCGCATTCCCACGAGTGTGACGCGCTAAAATCTGGCAATGCTTGCACAGCGTGCATCGAGTGCGCAGGCGCTTGGCCAGGAACAAAAGAACAAAGGCGAATACTATGAGTAATGAGTCTAAGGATCATCGCGCGCGACGGCGTCGGTTTCTGACGGGTATGGGAATGGTCGCCACCGGAGCTACTTTGGCTGCGTCGACACAATCGGCTAACGCCCAGGGCCTTGATGGTGATGGCTTCTTGCCCAAGCGGCATCCAAAAGATAACTGGCTGGCGGAGTTGGCAAGGGGCAAGGACCACCGCGTGTTTATCGATTCCGCCACGGGATTGGGTGGCACCACGGCGTTGAATTACGCCAACAATATTCTGCTGGGTCATCGGGAAGACTATGGTGGTGCAGACAGTGACTATGCCATGGTGATTTGTTTTCGCCATGCCGCCACGTCACTGGGATTCGATGATGCGATGTGGGAGAAGTACGGTCGGTTCTTCAGTCGCGTTACCCGCATCACTGCGCCGAATACCGATGAACCCCCGCGCATGAATCCAATGAATATAGCAGTGAGTTCTTACGGCAACCGCGGCAACACGCTGGAGATTATTCGCAATCGAGGTATTCAGTATGCGGTGTGCAGTAAGGCAACCCGAAGCATGTCTAACTTGATAGCCAGCAATACCGGGGCAGCGGCAGAGGAGATTTTCCAGGAGCTGACACAGCACAATATTCGCACCAGTCGTCTTGTACCCGCAGGTGTGGTTGCAACGACGCGTTCCCAGGAATATGGATTCAGCCTGCTGTATGCGGGGTAGAGCGCTGCGGAAGATGCAATGCCCTGCGGGTTAGTTCGCCCCATCTAACTCGAACCAGCGCATTCGACTGCGCGACAATGGAAAAAGAAAGCCCCGCCAGGTCAAAACCTGCCGGGGCTTTTTTGTTGCTTCAGGCTTGTTCCAGGACTGTTAGCTGGCTTGCTCTCAGCCTGGGTCAGCAAATCTATTCCAATCCCTGATAAAAATCCCGGATTGGTTGGAATGGTCCCAGTCGATGTTGCTCAATCGGAAACTCATCCGCGTAGGGCGGGTAAGGGCTATCCACCGGCTTACGCTTAAGGTCAGGATAATCAACCTCCAGGTTTGCCCGCTGGGGCCGCTCATGCGAATTCATATAGGCCGCAACATCGTAAGCCTCGTCATCAGTGAGATCTGGCTTGCCCAGCGGCATGCGCGCTTTGATAAACCGTGCTGCAGTCAGTATGCGGGTCATACCGGCCCCGTTATTGAAGCTGTCTGGTCCCCAGAGCGGTGGAAACAGGTAGCCATCTGCCATGTCGGTAGTGGCGGGTAATCCCTGGCCATTTTCACCATGACAGACCTGGCAGTTTTCTTCGTAGATGAGCTCGCCTGCCGCAACATCAGCCGCCCGATTGGGTTCGGCAAACGCAGGTGGCTCATCCCACAGTTTGCGGGTGTCACTCATTACCGTGTATTGCGCGTTTAGCTGCCGGATATACATCTCCATTGAGCGTATCTCAACGCTCTCCCGATCCAGCTCGCGACCGTTCATGCTGCGGGTCATACAGCCGTTGATGCGGTCACGCAAATCTCTGTCACCACCATCGCGGCCAGAGAAGCGGGGGTAACGAGTCGCGGATTCAAGCAGAGAAAGCGTGCCGGGGCGAGTGCCGGTATCCAGGTGACAGGATGCACAGTCCATATAGGTGCCAGAGAAGCGCTGGTTCGGTTCTTCATGCCCGGGACCCATCATCCTGGCAGTATCACGAATTAATTGGCGGCCATACTCTACGCTGGGCTCCTCCTGAAGTTCAGTGGGTTGGACCGGACGTAACCAAAACGCGCCCAGCAGTACAACCGCACCCACTGCAGTACCGGCGATGAGGGCCAGTTGGAAAGCGCCGCTCTGACGTTTGGGAGTAGGTTCAAGACCCATTGTTCACGCTCCTGCCGTTGTCTTGTTGTTGATCATAGGCTTCCAGCTGTTGCTGGAAAACACGCTTGGGCTGTTCCACGCTTTCCCGCCAGCTTGGGCGCAGCAAGTAGAGCAGGCTGAAGATAACCACGCCTGACAGCGTGCCGTAGACTATTATCGCGCTGATCATTCGCCTGCTCCTGGTTCTGCTTGATACAGGGTCTGCAGGTAGCTTGCGACTGACTGCATCTCAGTCTCGCTCAAGCGATCTCCCCATGGCGCCATGGCAGTACCTGGCACGCCGTTTCTAAGGATGCGCAGGCTCTCGTTCATGCTCAGGCGTTCGCGGGTGAAGTCGGTTGGCGGAATGGGGATGGGGAGGTTAACCACCGCGAAGCCGTCGCCGTCACCTTCGTCGCCATGACATTCCGCACAGTGGGTTTGAAACAACTCGGCTCCAGCGCTGCTTGCTGAGGTGATAGTTGGGTTACCAATTGTGCTGAAGCTCTGCACTACCGCGACTAACTCGGCCAACTCGCTTTCGTCGCGGTCACGCCAGCCTGGCATCGAACTGCCATACACGCCGTTCCAAAGAATGTCTGCCAGCAGATCACTGCGATACTGGTGTTGAGTCAGGTTTACCGGCGGCGGCTGCAGCCAGGGGGCAGCAGGTCCATCACCGGCACCCTCTTCGCCATGGCAGCCCTCGCAGTTTTGGCGCCACAGGCGGAGGCCGCTCTCGTTGACTGCCTGACGTGCTAACGCCGGTGCGGCCTCACCCCTGCGCCGGGAGCGCCCAGGATGGGCGTTAAGTTCGCTGGCATCCAGCGACATGAGTGTCCATTCGTCATCGCCAGCCGCAGTGCGCATTGTCACTTCACCCTCCGGCCAGGCCAGCTCGCGGCTGCGACCCAGGGTGTTCAGATAGGCAACTAAGTCCACTGCCTCCTGTCTGGGCTCGAGAGGAGAGCCGTTAAAGTACTCGGGGTAGGAGGGCATAATAGACTTGGGTACCACACTGCGCGGCGCATAGAGGTGTGCCAGATGCCATTGATCCGAGCGGGTGTTCGCCGCCCTTGATAAATCAGGACCAATGCGCCGGGTGCCCAGCATATGCGGCGTATCCATCGCATCTTCCCAGGCCAGGGTGGCAGCGCCAAAGCGTTCGATGTCTGCTGCAGTGAAGCGAATCTGTTGGGTATGGCAATAGGCGCAACCTTCTTTGGCATAGATCTGTCTGCCGCGCTGCTCTGATGCAGTCAGCGAGAGTGACGCTACCGGTGCCAGTTGCTCGGCCTGCGCGTCAAGAGTCGACTGTGGCAACAAGCCCAGCAGGGACACTGAAAAAATGAAAAATGTGACACCTGCAACCGAGGCCACAATATAGGACATGCGCAGCGCTTTAGCTGGATTGCTGTGCAGATGTTCCGACTCGTCCTGCTGCGGTGTTTGAATCGTGGTGCGGGCTGCTGCGAAATCCTGGGCGCACGCACCGCGCGGCCCTTTGGTCAACCCATACAGTAATAGTCCAAAGCCGATGGTGATAGGTATGGCGGATATGCTTCGGATTAACCAATAGGGCTCAGAGGCGCGCACCGCATCCAGCCACGGGGCACCTTCTTGCCACATTTCACCCTGCACCAGCCCAGCCAGAGTAAGGTCAATTACCATGACCGTGATGCCCACTGTAGTCAGCCAATAGGCCCAGTTAATCGCTGCAGCGTGGTAGGGGGCGTCACTCATTTTTTGCCAGGCGTGCAGTAACCCGGCGATGCTGGCAAACGTCGCAAAGCCCAGCATGGCGAGATGGGAGTGGCCAATAACATAGTCGGTAAAATGGATGGTCTGACTAAAGCCCATGTCCGCCTGCATCGACCCCTGCAGGCTGACGATCAGATAGAACACTACAGACATGGAGGCGAATCGCAGGGCAGGGTCCCTTGGCAGCCAGCCGGCGCCGCGCTGGGACAGCACCAGATTGCTGACAACCACGATGACAACCAGTCCCAGCATAAAAGACGCGAGTATGGCGGTGGTCTGTGTCGCCATTGGAATCACTGAGAGGATATAGTGGTGGGTACCATTCAGCGGATAAAGAAAAAACAGGCCCCAGAAACCCAGCATGGACAGAAAATGGCTAAACACCGGCCGTCCGGTGCTGGCAGGAATCACATAATAGAGTATGGCCAGGGCCAGGGGTGTGACAAACAGGCCCACCGCATCATGAATCCATAAACCGCTGAAGGCGGCACCTGCAGCGCCCGGGACAAATTCCGGCACGATATTTCCCATGGGGAAACTCATGAGAGAGAACACCAGGGCGCCTATGATGTACCAACTCGACACATAGAGGTTTTCAAAACCGTCGCGAAAAAAACCAGGTAGGAACTGGACCGCGGCCAGCGCGAGTCCCGCCACCATCACAAGGTCTACCATCAATGGGAACTCAGCCCATTCCAGTGGCTGGCTGACGCCACTAAGAACCAGAAACCAGCCTGGCAGCATCACAGCGAAGTTCCACAGACCGAATATCAACCAGCCCAATCTATCGCTGGTGACAGGTCTCCCACTAAGCACTGGGACAGCAAGGTAGAGAAAGGCGAGGAAGGCGTTGCCCAGCCATCCAAGCATGATGCCCTGGGTATGGGCAAAGCGCAGTCGACCCCAGCTCGGCAAGGAGCCGGCGAACTCCGGCCAGATGAATTGTAATGAGGCGATGATGCCAAAGGTAACGGCGAGTAACAGGGTGGCCAGTGCCGCTAGACCATGGGCTCGAATCAGCCGATTATTGGTGGCTGATGAGAGTCCAGCACTATCGCCAGCGGCTTGTGCCTGGGCCGGTTGCTGCACGTCGATTCCAACTCTGGCGTCGATTGCTTCTGACAAACCTGCTGCTCCCTTGGGATTGATGATTTGTTTTTATTACGCGCCATATTACAGCAATCAATTGCATCAGAGTACTTTGATCAAGCGCAAAATAGCAGTACTCTGACAACTTCGACCCCCGGGTCGGAATTCTCGGTTCGCCTGCGAGTAATCTCTGAAAATCTGGGCGCACCTCTCGATAATCTCTGCTTTTGGGATGCTCTTACGGCATTTAGTCTATGCGTCTGATTGATTTTAAACTGACTCTGCTGATGCCTCTCTTGTTCTCCGGCATTTCCACTCTCGCACAGTCCACCCTGCTGCCCGAAATTGAACCGGGGGTCTCGCGGGAGTTATCAGTTCAGCGCAAGGCAGTAGTGAGTGAGATTAATTACGAAATTGAACTAAGACTGCCTGCAGACCCACAGCAAAAAATAGCGGCAACCGAGACCGTGAGATTTCAACTCGTCGATGCCGGTCAAGCACTGGTGCTGGATTTTCGTGAGAGTGCGGACAAGATCCGCAGCGTCGAAGTGAATGGCGAGGAATCCGATTATGAATTCGCAGCGGAGCATCTGATAGTTCCATCTGCGGAGCTGAACATCGGGACCAATCGCATCGACATTGAATTTATTGCCGGTGAGAGTTCGCTAAACCGCAATCCGGATTTCCTCTATACCCTGTTTGTACCGGATCGGGCGCGCACAGCCTTTCCCCTGTTTGAGCAGCCCAACCTGAAGGCAACTTATGACCTGACTCTTATCATCCCGGCTGACTGGGATGCGATTTCCAACGCGCCGCTGATGGAAGCGGAGGATCTGGATGCGAACAAGCGGCTACGGTTTGCCCGTTCGGATCTCATCAGCTCTTACCTGTTCTCTTTTGTGGCGGGCAAATTTCAGCGCGTGACTCGCAGCGTGAATGGACGCGTGATGAGCATGCTGCACCGAGAGAGCGACGAGGAAAAAGTGGCACGCAATGTGGACGCAGTATTTGAACTGCACGGTGCTGCGTTGAGCTGGCTGGAAGACTATACCGGCATCGACTACCCCTACCAGAAATTCGATTTCGCCCTGATCCCGAGTTTCCAATACGGCGGCATGGAGCACGTTGGTGCCATCCAGTATCGAGCCGACAGTCTGTTTCTCGATGAGTCGCCCAGCCAAACCCAACTGCTGGGTCGAGCCAGCCTCATTTCTCATGAGACGGCGCATATGTGGTTTGGCGACCTGGTTACCATGGACTGGTTTAACGATGTATGGACCAAGGAAGTATTCGCCAATTTCATGGCGGCGAAAATCGTCAATCCGGGTTTCCCGGAGATCAATCATGATCTCAATTTCCTGGTACGGCACTACCCCAGCGCCTATGCCGTAGACAGAACCGAGGGCGCCAACCCGATTCGCCAGCCGCTGCCCAATCTCAATGAGGCCGGCACCCTGTATGGCAATATCATCTATAACAAGGCGCCGATCATGATGCGACAGCTGGAGACGCTGATCGGGGAGCTGGATTTCCAGTCCGGCATGCAGGAATACCTCGCCACCTACGCCTTCGACAATGCGACGTGGCCTGACTTGATCGCGATTCTCGATCAGAAGACTGAGGAAGACCTGGCGGCCTGGAGTCAGGTGTGGGTAAACACAGCGGGTCGCCCGCATTTCAAGGCAAGAGTGATGGGTGCAGAACCTGGTCTACGGCAAGAGGACCCCGCTGCTGCGAACCGGGTCTGGCCCCAACGTTTCGCTGTTGCGTCCCACAGCTCAGATACCTGGACCATGGAAACTCTGGTAAGCGGCCAGGGTGAGGCGGCATATCGGGACGGGACTGCTGATGGCGCTGCAGGTAGTGCTGTACTTTTTAATGCTGACGGTTTCGGCTATGGGCTGTTCCCGGTGGAAGCAACAATGCTTGCTGACTGGAATAGTTTCGAAGCAGTGCAAAAAGGCAGCCTGTCGATCTCGCTGTATGAAAACATGCTGGAGGGGCAGGTGATCACGCCGGGCGATTATATTTCGCAGCTGACAAGAATCGTCGGACGCGAAGAGAACCAGCTCTTGCTTAATCTTTCCCTGCGGCAATTGCAGACTATCTATTGGTCATTTGTTTCCGATGTTGAACGTGCCGTCGCCGGAGAGGAGCTTGAGCGGGTGCTCTGGACAGCCATGCTCAATGCAGAGGACAGCAGCAGAAAGAAGATTTACTTCGAAGCCTACCGGGATATTGCGCTATCGGCTTCGGCACTGGAGCGTCTGCTTGCAGTCTGGCAACAAGAACTGCAGCCAGAAGGGCTTAGTCTTTCAGAGAATGATTACATCGCGCTGGCCAGCAACCTGGCAATCAAGCTGCCACAGCGATCCCAGCAAATCGTGACAACCCAGCTTGGCAAAATTGAGAACGAAGATCGCCGACGCCGCTTCGAGTGGATCAGCTCAGCGTTATCCCCTGAGCAACAGACCCGGGACGCATTCTTTAATTCGCTGCAGGATGAAAGCAATCGCCAAATTGAATCCTGGGTATTGGGCGCGCTTAATGCTCTGCATCATCCTCTGCGGCGGGAATTGTCTGAGGGTTATTTGCTGCCCAGTCTGCAACTGCTTGAGGAAATCCAGGTCACCGGTGATATCTTTTTCCCTGCCCGCTGGCTGGGGGTGAGTCTCGGCAACTATACCTCCGCCTCAGCAGCAGCGACGGTGCGAGATTTTCTGGCCCAGCGCCCGAATTATAATCACCAGCTGCGGATGAAAATCCTGCAAGCTGCCGACACGCTGTTCAGGGCAGAGCGACTGCGGCAGATGCAGTGAATGGCGTGATTGTGCTCTGCCTGGTATTGGTCAATACCGGCCAATCTCTCCACTCGTCTGCGCAGACTCGAAGAAGCGGGTTACGTCAAGCTGGAAAAGACCTTTGTGGGAAGGCGGCCACAGACCCGTATCTTCCTGACCGACACAGGACGCTCAGCCTGGATAGCCTGGATTCAACGCATGCAGGGTCTGATTGACGCGGCTGATTCAGGAGCCTGATTTTAAAACTTGTGAGCCAGACAATCAGTTAACACAACAGAGTCTGGGCGAAAGGGCCAGTGCAATAGTACTTTAGGGTATTATCGCTCCGGCCTTTTCCTTTTGTCTGCGGCGGAGAACTTTGTGACAAGACTAATCATTCTAACGGCAATCCTGTTGAGTCTGCATGCTTGCGGGGAGCAACAACCCGGAGAGACCTTGCGTTTCGATATCGTCATCGAAAACGGCCTGGTTTTGGATGGCAGTGGCTCGGATGCAATCGAGACTGATGTGTTCATTCACGCGGGTGAAATAGTGCGGATCGATGAGTTAGACGTTATCGCTGCAAGCAATCAGGTGGAAATTGGGCGGCGAATTGACGCTGATGGCCGCATCGTGGCCCCCGGCTTTATCGATGTTCATTCCCACGGTGACCCACTGCAGACACCGGACTTTGAAAATTTTCTTGCCCAGGGAGTCACTACTATAACTTTGGGTCAGGATGGTTCCAGCCCTGCAAGCGAAAACCTGTCAGAGTGGATGAATGAAGTTGAGGCGCAGGGTATCGGTGTCAATCTGGCAATGTTTGTCGGTCACGGCACCCTGCGAGAGCTGAGTGGCATCGGTCGCGACCCTGTTCCGAGTCCAGAACAGCTGCAGCGCATGTTGGAGATGTTGGAGCACAATCTTGAGGTCAGCTTCGGCATGAGCGCGGGGCTTGAGTACAACCCCGGGTTAAACGCTGCCGAGACAGAGCTGCTGGCACTGGCCGAGGTCGTAGGCCGCCACGATCGCGTCATCATGAGCCATATGCGTAACGAGGACGACGATGCCATCGAGGCTTCCCTGGCCGAGCTTTTGGCACAGGGTGAGTATGCAAGGGTCCATGTCGCACACATGAAGTCGGTATATGGGCGTGGCGCCGCCCGCGCGGAGGAACTATTAGCGCTAATGCAGGAAGCGCGAGACCGGGGATATCAGATTACCGCCGACGTGTATCCCTACAATGCCAGCTATACCGGTATCGGCATTGTCTTTCCCGTTTGGGCCAAGACTCAGGAGCAGTTTGATGAGGCGCTGCCCGCCAGACGCGAAGAGCTGGCAGAGTATTTGCGCAATCGGGTGAACTTGCGCAACGGCCCTGACGCGACTTTGCTGGGCACCGACCCCTATACCGGCAAGACCCTGGCAGACCTGGTGCAGGAAATGAATATGCCGTTCGAAGATATCCTGATCGATATCATCGGACCACAGGGCGCGTCTGGCGCCTACTTCGTCATGAACGATGAGCTGCAGTCGCGTTTGCTCGAAGATGCCTACGTTGGCGTTTCTTCAGACGGCAGCCCCTCCGGTTTTCACCCCCGTGGTCATGGCACCTTTGCCAAGATCATCGAAGAGTACGTGGTGAAGCGCGAGAGCCTGGCTCTGTCGGAAGCTGTGCGCAAAATGACCTCTTTTGCTGCTGATATCCTTGGTATTACTGATCGAGGCCGAGTTGAAGTGGGACAGGCTGCTGACCTGATTGTGTTCGATCCCGCAGCGGTTCGCGCCAGAGCTACCTATCCCGAACCTCACGAGTTGGCCTCAGGGTTTGAGTTGGTGCTGGTGAATGGAGAGATTGCGTTCAAGGATGGGACAGGGCAGCCACAGCGCAATGGTGCGGTGCTCAGACCCTGAGGTCAGTCGACTAGAGTGGTCAACTCTCTGCCAATTGCCGCGCCTGCATCCAGATCACCGGTTCTCTAGTACCTCTCTACTCATGCGAAATAGAGAGTTCTTTGGCAACTTGGTCATGACGAGCATATTGCTGTGGGTGGTGTCGTCCAAACAGCAAATCAGAACGGTAAGTCAAAGCTCGTGAGTTCCTCAACAATGCTCGGTGTCTCCGCATTGCCCAGGTAAATCTCAGACATCACCTTCACACCGAATTGTATGTCTGTCCAAATAATCGTTTTGCCGTTTGGGTAGCTAAACGTTTGCTTTATCGTACTGAAACTTCCACCAGAGACGTTTACCAGGTCACCTATCGCATCAACTCGGGTCGTAGTTGGGGTAGTTTGGGAGACTTTCGGTCCAATGCCGGAGGCGTCAGGGTCGGTCGTCTGGGTTTGGGTGACTGACGCTGCAGTCCATTCCTGCCCAACACAGAGCTGATCTGGTGGCCCAACAAACAGGGCGGGCGAATAGGCAATGCTTGAGTCCTGGCTCACTGTGGTTGCGCCAGCAATTTTTGTGGAAATCACGGAGTCACTGCCACTGTTGTAGAACATGCCGTTGCTGGACTCATAATAAGCAGTCAGGCGGTTAGAAGTGACGACCTGGGTGCCGTCAGCCACGGAGCTCTGTTCGATTACCGTAATGGTTTGGCTCTCCGAGACCAGTTCATAAAATTCAGTGCGGGAAGAGACGACAGAGGTGCCACCATCAAATGTGGTGGTCCTGAATGTTGCGGTATCGTTTTGCGCCGGAAACTTCCTGGCAGTGCAGGTTCCGTTGCCCTTGCTGATGAAAGCGTTTTGAATCGGTGCGGCTGGCTCACTTGTCGGTGCGGCAGCGTCCACCTCCGCGAGCAATTCCTGCAGTGTCCCCACGCGCAGCAGCCCTTCACCAAACTGTGCGCCAGATACATAAACGTCTCCCGCCGTGTAAGGCGCAGAGCCATTGATGTTAACCGCCGCATAGGAGTTGGATCCGCTAAAGAAGCGGTAAAACCAATCTGAGCCCGCCTGGTTTGCCTGCTGGGTTTGCGCTGGCGGGAAAAACAGGGTGGGCTCGGAAGTTTCGGCGAAGTTAAATAGTCTTTCCGCATCGGCGAGCAGAGGTGTGTTGGCCCAGCTGTTTGAGCCTGCCAGAGTAAGCAGCATGACCAAGGCACCTGGCAGGGCGCTGCATTTAATGCTTTTGTGCATCCAGGGTTCTCTAGTTGCCACTCCCTGACCTTGATCTGGCTAAGAGCAGTTTGGATATTCAAATAGTTTAGGCCGATGGCGATTATACGTTTGCCTGAGCGTGTTGGTTCAAGCAGGAGAAAAGCAGCATCTGGGTTCAATTTTTTCGGCGAGGCCAGCCCAGGCGCGGAGCTGAGGGTTATCGCTGCCTTATGCCCAGAGGAAACTTTTGATATCGTAATGGGATTAATCCTTGATAGAGCCAAATAGATTGCTGCTCAGTCCTGAAGACCCGCCTCCATACAGCATAGTGAATGCAGGTGGCTGCACGCCGGTTCTGTTTGTGTGTGATCATGGTGGCCGTGCCTTTCCCAGCAGGTTGAATCAGCTCGGCCTCGAAGACTGGGTGCTAGAGCAACACGTGGCCTGGGATATCGGCTCTGGTTACGTGGCGCGCCGGGTGGCGAAAGCCTTCGATGCCACCCTGGTCGCGGCGAACTACTCGCGCCTGGTGGTGGATACCAACCGCTATCCGGATGATCCGACCCTGTGCACTGCCGAGAGCGACGGCATCGCTATTCCTGGCAATATTGATTTGTCCGACGCGGAGCGGGTTGAACGCATGGAGGCGATCTATCACCCCTACCACGCTGCCATTGCGCAGCAGCTCGACCGGATTCGTCAGCGGAATGTCATCCCCGCAATTATTGCGATTCATAGTTGCACGCGGGTATTTCACGAAGTAGTGCGTCCCTGGCATTTCGGCGTCCTCTGGGATACAGATCCGCGCATCGCCTTGCCGCTCTTGCAGGGTCTGGGTGCGCTAAAAGGAATTTGTGTTGGCGATAACGAACCCTATTCCGGCCGCGATCCCCACGACTATACGATGGATCATCACGGCGAAGCAGCGCTTATCCCCCATGTGTCAATTGAGGTGCGCCAGGATCTTGTCGATTCGAAGGAGAGCGCCAGGGAATATGCCGATATTCTGAATTCGGTGCTGAAGCCAGTTCTTGCCGACGCCGAACTTTACTGTCTGCTGACTGCACAGGATCGTATGGAGGTCAGGTGACGGAGCGCTGAAGGCAGGGAATGGCAGTCCATACTCTGAAGCAGGCGTGTCTATTACGCCGCAGCGGTTACTGTTCCAACAGCTGGAACATGCCTCAATAAAATGGATGACCGAATCGCGTGGATGACTTGAGCTGTAGCTGGGCGGCACGAAGGGCAGCGGCATAATCTTGGGAATCAGCAAGGCCCGCAACAAATAAATCCAGCAATTGAACAGTGGCCTTGTCGTTGCTGGGCCACAGACCGACGAGGTTCACTTTTGCCCCTGCGGCCATGTGACTGCCCTGCAGCTGAAAGGCAGATAGGCTTTCCGTTAGCACAGTTGAGCTTTGGCTGAGTATGACGTCATCCAGAAATAATTCGATCTGACCTGCTGTAATCGAAGACCGCAGGGACCCTGGCAGTTGCGGCGGCATTGCATCGCTGCTACGCACTGGATCAGCGCCATCAGCGCTAAATGTGACAACGACTTCGAAGTCGTCAATCAAATAGCGCCGCCCATCGAACAGGGTAGCCAGTGGCAAATGCCTGAGTGGATCAGTGCTGAAAAATATCAGCCTTTTTATACCTGCCTGCTGTAACTCTGCAGCGTAGGGCTGAACTTGCCACCGATATAATTCGGTTGAGCCGCGTTCCATGCCGTTAAAGCTAGAGCTTATTTGCAGTTCCTGCACATAGTATTTTATGGCGGTGGCGAGTCGCTCAGCAGTGACCTCCACCTCATACACGTGCACGCTGGATTCTTGTCTGACCAGGTGGACTAATTTTTCATCAAAGGCAAAACTGTAAACCTCTGCGTTTGAGGGCAATACAGGACCCGGTGGTGAAAGCAGCGGTGGCATTGTAAATGCCGAACCATAGAGGTCGCTCAAGCTTGGCTGCTGCCGAATTCTAGCAATACCTGTTTGGCGAGCTCTTGTCTAGCGTCTTCATCGCCTTCAGTCAGGGCGGCTTCCAGCAGTCGCTCGATGTTCTCCAGCGCCTCCTGATCTGCTGCTTGGGCCACCGCAACTGTAGGCCTTAGGATGTGGACCAGGCACAACAGAACAAGGCAGGCGTTCGCAAGCCATCTGGCAATTGGAAGGTGTCTGAAGTACTTATGATGCACGAAGATCCCTAAGAGCATGTTCATTCGATGCGGTTTGTTTCAAACGCCCCCAACAGTACCAACACCTGGTTGTCCTGGGTCGGAGTAGCCACAGAACACTCCATACTCCCACATCACTGTGTGCAGGCTGCCCATAACGGCGCCACGCTGGCTGTAGTTAATTGTGTGCCCCAGATCTAGCAGGCGCGCCACGGTATCGGGGATGATGCAGTTTTTAATTTCCATGACAGCAGGCTTCCACAGTGGTTTAAGAGAAGGGGTTTATTGTTGCTGCACGCGAAACCAGTTGCCGTGATGTTCAGCAAGACTAATGTTTTCATAGCGCTGTGTTTGTCTGCCGTCTCTGGTTAAGAAAGTGACTTCAACGGTCACCGCATCGTAGCCCGGCAACCCAAAATGAACAGGCTTATTACTCTGACTGTTGTAGCCATCGCCGGTGTTGACAAGGCGTAGCCCCAGCAGCTGGCCCTGTCTATTGTAGACGCGGACTTCGGCGCCGGCCCGGTTCAATACCCCATCTTGATCGCTGACACTGACCTGCAGCGACTGTCTCGCGGCGTCGCGGGGCAGTTCATTACGCACCAGAGGGTGACGACCAGCAATGTTGTAACCCTCGGTGAGCGAGATATCCAGGTCGCCGTCGCTGTCGAAGTCGGCCCACTGCACGCCATGATCGCCGCCGTTCAGTGCAGTTCTGTTTAGATCCAGTTCCCGAAAGGTTTCGCCGAGGTTGTGGAATAAACGGTTTTGAGGTGAGCGCAGCCCCTCATCATCATGATAACCAGCGACGAATAGATCCAGCCGGCTGTCGTTGTCAAAGTCGCCCCAGCTCGCGCCGACCATATGGTCATTGCCGTCAATACCCATGGCAGTGCTGACTTCTTCGAAGCCGCCACCGCCGTTGTTCTGGTAGAGTTTGTTGATCCCGTAAGTTGCTACAAACAGGTCGAAGTGGCCGTCATTGTTGTAATCGCCAACGGTGCAATCAACACCGCCGTCCCCCTGTTCACGCGGGCCGCCTTCCATGTCCAGCTCTGCCGCCACATCGATGAAACTGCCGCCGTCATTACGGTAAAGCGCATCTTTTCCCGTACCCTGATTGGCCAGGAATAAATCCAGTCGTCCGTCCTGGTTGTAATCGAACCAGCAGGCGCCGACGGTGGCGCGTGAATCTGCCAGTCCCAGTTCCGTGCTGACTTCTACAAACTTGCCGTCCACATTGCTGAACAAGACATTCGGTCCAACGCGATCGGCGACAAACAGGTCAAGGCTGCCGCTATTATCAAAATCCACCCAGCTGATCTGCCTGGTACTTACCTGTGGAATGCCGACTCCCAGTTCTTCTGTGACCTCGGTAAAGCCCTGTGATCTGTCATTGTGGAATAGTTCATTGCCTTGGCGATTACTGCCTATGTAAAGATCCAGGTAGCCGTCGCCATCATAGTCGCCCCAGGCTATGCCGCGTCGTTCCTTACCATCGGTTGGTAAGCCCAGCACTGGTCCCACATTAGTAAAGCCGCCCAGCTCATTGTTGTAGAGCCTGACATCCCCGGTCTTGAAAGCCACCACCAGGTCCAGATCGCCATCGTTGTCATAGTCGCCCCAGGCATTGGACAATCCCATATTGCCGCCAAATGTGTCGGGCTGGATGCGGGAAAAGGCAGGCGGTAGAGGTTGGGCTACGGTGTTTGTGGTCAGCATAATTATCGCCACACTGGCTAGCAATTGGATAGCGGCGGAATTCAGTTTCATGGAATCATAGTCCTCGTCTTTAACAGGTGGTAGCAGGCGCTTCCAGGCTCAGGCCCGTCGCTGCGCCGGATCAGGATTGCAAGTTCCAAAGGTCGAATCAATTAATTTCAATACCGGGGCGTTCACTGTAAACCCCGTTATAAAAGTTGCTTGATATAGGCATAGCTTCCCAGCGAATAGATCGGGCCCGCTTCATCCTTGATAATCCCTCCAAGTCTTTAGAAAGACTCTCCCCGATGAGGTGCATTAGCAACCCGGCTTTTCAGTGGTTTTACGCCATTGCTGAACATGACTTCAACTTAATGTCCCTGGAGAATTTGATCGGTTGTCACTGCAGTCTCCCGCATTTTTTCTCGATAAAGGCCACAGCATAAATAAAAATCGGGGGGCAGACCAACTTTATTACGTGCTTTAGAAATATCATCCAGCGCTGGACTACAGGGGCTCTTTAGTCTGCGCTGCGTCAGTCGAAGTTTTGTTCTGGCTAAACCAAAAGGGTTATTAGCAATACGGGCATGCGCTTGATTTCCTGTTTCTTTCGCAACTGCTGGTGTGCGTCGCTTCTGGGCTGTTTGTTAATGCGATATAAGTCGGAAAAGCCCGATAGCATGCGACGGATTTAATCAGTCTGCGCTGGATTCTGCAGCGCGGCTGTTTTAGGCTCGAAGTGTCGAGCAGCATTCATCGCAAATAAATGAAAAGGAAACGTGACCATGATCCCCAATGCAATCAAAAGTAGTCTATTCGCCTTATTGGTCTCGGTCAGCTTGGGAAGTTCACCGCTCGCGCAGACACCGGAAATTGCAAAACTGGGTCGTTCTGGGCCCTATCAGGTGGCGTACTACACCCAGCTTCCCGATGTGCCCGAATTCGGCGCGGCGACCCTGTATTTTCCAGCCAACAAGGGGCAGGATTTTGGCGGCGTAGTGATTGCCCCGGGTTATATCGAACAGCAGGAAAATATCAGCTGGTGGGGCAACCATCTGGCTTCCCATGGGTTTGCGGTTCTAACCATTGATACCAATTCACTGCAGGACAATCCGCAGTTAAGAGCAGAGGCCCTGATGGCCGGCGTTGAGCTGTTGCGCGGTGAAAACACTCGCATGGGCGGTACCCTGCGTGGGAAGTTCCACGAACAGCAGATGGCCGTCATGGGTCATTCTATGGGCGGAGGAGGGGCCCTGCTGGCTGCCAATAACAGCGGTGGTGAGCTGAAAGCCGCTATTCCGCTTACGCCCTGGCTGCCGGATGGAGATTTCGGCGCGGTGGCAGTGCCAACCCTGTTAATCTCCGGTGAAGCGGACCGCATTGCAGCGGTGGCCGATCATGCTCGGCCACATTATCAGAGTCTGCCAGAGGAACTGACGAAAATGTATCTGGAGATCAAGGGCGGCAACCACTTCATCGCCAACTCGATAGTGGAAAATGAAGGGCTCAATCCAAATATAGATGTGCGCGATTTAGTTGGCGGCATGGCCGTGGCCTGGTTGAAGCTGTTTGTTGATGGGGAAGAGGCGTATCGGGAGCTGGTATTTGGAGAACTGGACCCGGAAGACGCGGACAGGTTGTCGCAGCATCTCATGTCAGAGTAATTTAGAATCCACGGGAGGCGCGGGAAGCTAATTTGGGTATTAGATTTGAAGTTGTTGGGGGCAAAAAGGGCTTAGGGGTGAAAAAATCAGTCCGACGCCACCAATTGACCGTCCCCGCCATGGTCTGCTAACAATTTGTGACAACCCCAAGGGGGCTTCGCCTTTATACTTCTTTTTTTCTAAACCCATTGATCTCGCAAATAAGCTGGACCGGGTGTTTTGCAAAAACAATAAGAAGGGAGCTGCGATGAGACAGCTTATGGAGCCCGGGCAGATCTTCCCACGCCTAATTATCACTTCAACTCTACTTGGTTTTCTCGCGCTTCCTGGGTTCGCCCAGGACAATATTGGCGATGAATCAACGATTCTCTATCCGGCCGAGTACTTTCAGGAATTTGCGCCCATTACGGCCCTGGATATGGTCAATCGTATTCCCGGTGTCAATGTGCGCGGTGGCGGTGGTCCAAGTGGTGGCCCGGCCAATGCCAGTCGCGGTGGACGGGGCCTCGGCGGTGGCGCTGGTGGCATTGAAATTCTGATTAATGGCAAGCGCACCGCTGGTAAAAACAATAACACCCAGGATCAGCTGGCCCGCATTACAGCCGCGCAAGTTGAGCGCATTGAAATCATTCGTGGCACGGGTGGCGACCTCGATGTCCGGGGCAGCACCCAGATCGCCAATATTGTGCTGTTTGAAGCGCTCAATTCTTCGTCCTTGTCGTACGAGGTGAACACGAGCTATTACGCGGATGATAATTCTGAGCCCGGTGGTCGAGTGACCTATGGTGGTCAGTCGGGCAAACTGGACTTCTTGATCAACGCCCAGGCTGAGCCACGCTACGACCACCAGGAGAGCTATGAAGAGAGTATTCTGGGGAATTTCGCGCCAAATGATATCGTCGTGGAAGATCGCATAAGGGACCAGACCAGCTACACACTCTCCACCAATTTTGACTATCAATTTACCGGCAATACCAGCGTCCGTTTTAACGCACTCTATTCGCAGAATGACAACCCTACCTCGGTTGATCGGGCGACGATCAATGTGAGGGAAGGTGCATTCGACCCGACATTCCAGCGCGACTGGATTCCCGGTGAGCAATTTAATTGGGAGATTGGTTCTGATTTGGAGCACCGCTTTGGCAACGGCGACCGCTTCAAGGCGCTGCTAATTGCCAATGAAAACAATACTGCTAGCACCCGGGAACGATTCAATATTTTCGATGATGGGTCGGACGAAAAAACTCTGTACCTGGATTCCGCGAATGTCATTACAGAGCGTATTGCCAGAACCTCCTATACGACTGACCTTGTGGAGGGGCACAACATCGAGTTTGGTGTGGAAGCCGCCCAGACTATTCTCGATTCAGATTTGTTACTGGGTGTAAATTCATCCACTGGCACCCCGTCAGCGCTGCACGGTGGCCTTGTTCCGGTTGCTTTACCGAATGCCAATACCTCCGTGGAAGAGCAACGTTTTGAACCTTTCGCGATTCATAACTGGCGCATGAATCAGCGTATGACTCTGGAAACTTCCCTGCTTTATGAGTATTCCGAAATAGAGCAGAGCGGTGACTTCAGTCAGGTCCGTGATTTTTCTTTCTTTAAACCCAAGCTCGATTATCGCTTTGATATCACGCCCCAGCTCCAGCTGAGACTGTTGTTTGAGAAAATTGTTCGCCAGATTAACTTCATCGATTTTGTTGCAGTGACCGATACCTCGGATGAGGACTCCAATACTTTGCCTGGCAATCGTAATCTGCGGCCAGATTATTTATGGAATCATAACCTGCTGTTGGAGTACCGCCTGCCTGACGACATGGGGGTAGTCAGTGCTAATGCCTACTATCACCGCCACAAGGATTTCAAACAGCGAATTGATATCTCCACAGAGGATCAAATCCTCTCTGCCGTCGGGAACATAGGTAATGGAGACATGGCAGTGTTGGATGTGAAGAGTGATATCCGCATGAAGATGATCAACATGCCGAACCTCCTGCTGACTACCGGGCTCTCCTTGCGCTACTCAGAGGTGCGCGACCCGTTTCAGGATATAGACCGTAGTTTCGATAACTTCCACCGAGGGTCTGTGAATATCGGTTTCCGCCATGATGTACCACAATGGCGACTCAACTATGGGATGCAGTTGATAGATCGCTTCGATGGCGATCAGATGCGCTATGACATCGAGGATGTTGAGTCAGATTTCCGCGAACCGTTTGTCACGGCGTTCGCACAAATTATCGCTTTCGGTTCAACAACTTTTCGATTCGATGTGCGCAACCTGATGGACTCAACCTACTGCCGGGAGAGAACCCGCTTTGTAGGCCATGCGCGCAACGGCATTCTGGAAGAATTTGAGAACCGTTGCTCCAACACCGGTGCGGTGTACACCTTAAGAGTGAGCGGCAATTTTTAGCGTGGCTGCTCAATTCGGACTTCAGACAAGTAGCAATCTCCTGTAATCGGCTGCGGGACCTGAGGGCTTTGCAGTCTCACGTTAATCCCTTGAGTAGAATACCCTGCCGTAAAAATTCCGGAGTGTCCCTTTGGAGTATTTGTCATAAATTGCCTCGTCTGTAATTTTTGATCTCATCTTATTAATTTTACATTTTTTGCGAATCTTACTTGGAGTACCAGTAATGAGTGTCGACCTGTACCAGTTAACCGCCCCAGTCTTTGTTCACAATCTCAAGAATCTTTCCGCCATACTGTAAAAGGCCGCGAAATCGTCAAAGGCGCGCGGCATAGAGCCGGCTGTGCTGCTCAATGGGCGTTTGGCGCCAGGCATGTTTCCACTGCTGCGCCAGGTCCAGATCGTGACTGATAACGCCAAGGGTTACTGTTCCCGTCTGACAGGAGCCGAGGCGCCGGTATTTGAAGACGGAGACGCTGACTTCGCGCAGCTGAACCAGCGTATTAATGACACCATTAAATTTGTTAAAGAGTTAAAGAAGCATCAGTTCCCTGATAACGCCGATGATGCGATTGAAATGCGGGTGCCCATTGGTGTGCTGCATTTCAACTGCGAGGAGTATGTGAAAGGCTGGGCATTCCCCAATTTCTATTTTCATCTCACCACCGCCTATAATATTCTGCGCCACAATGGGGTTGAGATAGGCAAAGCAGATTTTCTGGGCATGGTGCCAGGCATGACGGCAACGGGTAAGATTGCGAAGATGATGGGTCTGCCGCAGGCCAAGAAGAAATCCAAAGTTGCTAAGAAGACAAAGGTCGCCAGGAAAGGAAAAAACAAGACGGTAAAGCAGGCAGCAAAGAAGAGAGCGAGAAAATAAGTAATGTATTCAGTGTCAATGGGGCTAAATCCGAGTACTCCAAGCGCAAGGGGGCTGAGTGCTTAAATTTGACCCCTGTTATTCTGTTAATTCTTAACAATGCAGGAATTTTGAGTTAGGGAGAGAGAAGGCGGGCATTAACATGCAGTTGAACTCAGTCCTGGTAAGACATTGGAGCTTATCTTGAAAAATCAACAGGCATTGTTGCCCCTATTGGTTCAATGGTCCAACAGGCTTAGTCGCTACCGATAGTTTTTGTCCCGAAGTGATCGCCAAACGCATGGGCAGTGAAACCGGAACCCTGTTAGGGCCGACGTCTAATGTGGAGTCTGCACAGCACCACGCTGGCTTCTCGGGATCTATGACGCTGCTGCACTCAACGATGATCGCAGCTAGCGAGTCTAGATTTACCGTATAATTGGTATAGCGGTAAATCGATTTGTTTCGAAGTATCCGTTAGAACCAGTTCTGATTATACGATAAATACAGAGCGAAAAGGACGAGAGTGAGCGAAATTAAGCCTAGTACCCCTCTGGGGTAATATTTGCGAGACTGTTCAGGATTCTCAGCTTCGTGAGTAAAGTCGCTAGTGCTAATTTCCAATTCCGCGTCTCTCAGTAGTTTGTCGAATAGCGCCACATTGTCTTTTGTAGTTTCGGTACGAGAGGGCTCGCTTGTTTCTGAAGTAGAATCGCCGCTATAATGCAAATCCAGGTCACTTAGGACTTTCAGTACCCCTCGATGCTCAGGCCGGCCTCTGGCTACGACTGAAAGAAGCTTAAGCTCATTCTGCGTGGGATTGTTGAAAAATGCGTGTAATACCCGCCCATTTTTCATCAGTCGATTGCGCCGAATCAATGATTTTTCGATGCCTGCTGCATTGCAGAGAAGTCCGATATTCGCATTTGGTAACGACATGCATATTAACTCGATGTCTTGCCAATCCTCAGAAATCAGTTCATCTTCATTCTGTATTACGATAATTTTCCGTCTTTTATTGGGCTTGCCCGCCTGGAGGGCTTTCTCTATGGGCAGTTCGCCGAGTTCTTTGTTGAGGATTTCTATGAGCTTGTCTTTCCTCAAGGGATCGAAGCGCAATATAGAATTCTCACCCAATTGCGCGATTCGCTTTGTAACTAATTCGACGTAGTAATTAGATAGCTTTTGTGAGTCTGCATGTATAAAGCAGAATGGCGTGGCAGAGTGAAGTTTTTGGATGACTCGCCCGACTGACTTTTCGTGCCTGGGAGTCAGGTAGAAACCTTCAGAGCGAATGCGTCCCTGAAAGCTTTTTATTAGGTTTGAAGTCTCGCGTATCGAGGTTTTTCGCATATAACATCGGCCTTGAAGCTTCATATGTTTGAATGCACTCGATCACAGAGGATTCGCGCACACAAGCCACATTACTAATCCATTTAGTATAACGTATTGGCCGCTGAATCCACATACACTCTCTGAGAAACAAGCCTGACTTAATGCTTGCTGAGCCAAAATGGCTTAAAAGCGGCTGAACCTGCGCTCGATAGATGCACAAAATTGCGCTCTGAAAAAGTGGGGTAGGGGGGCTAAACCGTCGGGTTATTGCGCTGTTTGATCAGGTCGAGATGGCGCTGCCTGAATAGTGAAGCGGCAAGTTTTAGGGATAGGAAATCCAATGGCCTGTTGCGCCTTTTATCGTTGTAGGAACGCTTATAAATAGCAAAGAAAGAATATCGTCGGCATTGGGTAGCCGTATATCCATACCGGACACTAGCCTATTTGGGTTGGAGGATCTAAATGCAGAGGGATTAGCCTGCACAAAAGCTTGTCGCAAGAATGACATTTTCATCTTTGAATCAGGCATAGTGAGGGTAATAATCTGATCGAGTGTGTCTCCCGGCTTAATCCGATAAGTCCCATCCACAAGGCGTTCCAGTTCTTGGGTCTCAAGGTAGCGTTCGATCTCTACGTCTTGAAGGAGCTGAATTAAAGCAGCATCAATATCGGCGGAGTCCTGTCCATTGGCAGAATGGCAGAGAAACGCAAAAATGAGCGTTCTAAATAAAAGAAATGAAGTAGCTCTGAATGATTGCTCGAAATTCATTGTGGCATCCATAACGATAAAGGTATCTCTGTGGGTTTTAATCTATAAGGCGTGACTGCCGAGATTCTTTTTTCCCAATTAAAAAGGTTTTGCTACTAAGTATGGCTTGTGAGTTTGACCGGCGACTATCTCTAAAGTTGCGCTATAGAAGTTAATATTTGACACTTCGCCTATAGCAATCGAATCGATAACCTCTGGACTTAGCGTAGTCTCTCCCGGATTGAGTGGTTTCGCTGAGAGAATAAATCTATCTCCCATCCTTACACCTGCGACGCTTCCCCTATTGATCTTCACAGTCTGGGTACCTAAAGAAATATGGTCTGATTGTATCGGAAACGCTGGCCCTCCAAACTCACAATCAGTTGGTTGATCTAGTTGGTCAACGAAATGAGATATTCTGTGATTCAGCTCTTCGACGTTTCGGTTACTGAGCCGCCGGTTATATAAATCATGAGATGATGCGGGTTCGGTAAGAGTGAACAGATGTGTGATCAGTTCTGCTCTAGAGTCTCTGCTAAAGAATGTTAATGTGACCCGAATGTCAAAGGAATCGCTAGATTTAGATGCCAATGCTGACGAAATTAGTTGTGACTTTGACGCCGCTAAAAGCAATTTGGCACTGGCAGAACGAAGCTCATTCAGGCCGTTGGTTATCTTTGAGCGACCCCTAACATATTCGATGCGCGCTTTTATCAAGTATCTGGCGTTTCTTACATCTTTGTTGGCACGGTTCAATATGGAGAAATACTGAGTGCTCGCTGGGGAAACCGTGTCCTGAGGGGCTCTGCTGGTGTACCAATTCAATGATTGTTCAACACTTTCGTCAAGGGCGGACATCACGGTTTGGGTCAAATCGTCTGACAGACCGCTTGCAATACTGGAATGCCACCCAGTATTTTCGACGTAAATACCTACCTCATTGCTATAACGAGGCTGGGTCATCGCGCAAGGATGCGATTCCCGCAGAGTAGAGCGTATGAAATTATCTGCCTCGGCATCAAATTCTCTGCCTTGGAGTA
>Ga0181559_10001456_pt1 | contig 23189 bp, 16 predicted proteins | sample 011ome_21_FD_133752 | JGI IMG/M metagenome (GOLD analysis project Ga0181559, IMG submission 133752) | Coastal salt marsh microbial communities from the Groves Creek Marsh, Skidaway Island, Georgia - 011508AT metaG (megahit assembly) | ecosystem: Environmental > Aquatic > Marine > Intertidal...
ATCGTACATATAAAACTCATACATAGATATGCGCACATGTACACTATGACTATCCTCGCCCCCGATCACACGCCAATCCGCGTCACGATCCCGCGATCGCTCGTTAGGCGTCGGCAGAGCGCGACGAGGACGACACGCGACGACGCACGACACGCGGCGACGCGCGACGACGTGCGAAGAGTCGAGCGCGCGTGTTTTGCACCCGATCGCACGCGCGAGGTGGACGACGGCGAGGTGGACGACGGCGAGGTGAGCACCGACGCCAGCGCCATTGGCGAGATATCGCGCGGTTGGATAGATAGCGTTGAGGCATTCGCGCGCGTGAGAGCGACGGAGGACGGCGTGTGAGGGTGCGTAGGGCACGAGTGGTGATTGGAGGGTGCGCGGAGTCATGATGGTGGCGGTGCGAGGGATGCACGCGGTGACGACGGCGGCGACGACGACGCGGAGAGGAGGAGGAGGAGGAGGAGGAGGAGGCGCGAGGCGAAGCGCGGGACGCGGCGCGCGTATGACGACGACGTCGTCGAGACTATCGGCGGTGGTGGATACGAGTACGGTGAATGAGACGACGAGTTCGAGTTCGGTGCGTGCGTCGTCTCAAGAGGGTAAAGTACGACCCGGGATGCGACGACAGTTCGCGGATGAGCGTTCGTTGCGGACGCCAGAGGAGACGAGCATGTTGCGAGAGTTTTGGTATCCGGCGACGTTTGAGAGCAAGTTTAAGGAGAACACCAGCGAGATTGAGTTTGTGTTGTTAGATGAGGAGTGGGTGTTGAGAAAATCGGTGAATGGGGAGTATAAGTGCGCGGCGAAGAGAAACTCGTCCAAGACGTTGGCGACGGGGACGAGAGACGGCATGGTCATGGTGTGGCCGGGCTCGTGCGCGCCCGCGGAGGAATTACCTTCGCACTTTGCGCCGCCGGAAGGGTATACTATCCACGCTGAATTAGTTATTGAGGACGTTCCCGTCGAGCACGGGTTGTTGATGGAGAACTTGCTCGACTTGGCGCACGCGCCGTTTACGCACACCGGCACCTTTGCCAAGGGCTGGGGCGTGCCAAACATGGTGCGCTTTGCCTCGCGCAAGCTTCGTAAAGAAGGCGACGGGTGGCATGACATCAGTAACTTTTTAGTCAATGGTCGAAGTGAAGGAAGCTGGAAGCCCTATCCCATTGACATGAAGTTTTTGGCGCCGTGCATGGTTGACTCGCACATCGGTCTTTCGCAGGCGGGCGCCGTCGGCAAGGGCGCGCAGTTCACCGAAGGCGTCACCGCGATGGAATGTGAGAAGCATTTGCACCAGCTTCACGTGTGTTTGCCCTCGACTCCGGGTCGCACGCGTTTGCTTTACCGCATGTCTCTTGATTTTGCGTATTGGGCCAAGTACGTTCCGGGCATTGAGTACATTTGGACAGAGATGGCCAACCAAGTGCTCGGCGAAGATTTACGCCTCGTCACTGGTCAGCAAGATCGCATGCAACGCGGTGGACGAGTTTGGGCTCATCCCGTGGCGTATGATAAGCTCGGGTTGGTTTATCGTCGATGGCGCAACGTCGCCGAAGGACGCGAAGTCGAAGAGTGCTCGGTTGCCGAGTAATCACCGCCTTTGTGTCGCGAGAGTAACTTTATTTTAACAACCACTTCGTACCAACATTTACATCACATTGAGGCGCGAGCGCACACACGCACACACACAAATAAGCGCGCGCATCCATGGCAAAGAAACGTAAACAACAACATCACGAAGGTGATGAACTCATCGTTCGCGGCGGTACGACAGACGTGCTCGAGCCAGGTGACGACGCGTTTGACGCCGTCGCGCGCGCGAGCTACGAAGGCTTTGTCGTGGATGCGCCTTCGACGCTTCCAGAGAGTCTTCACCAAGACGTCGAACGCGCGTTACGCAGCATGCTCGATCGCGGTGAGTTTACGCACGACATCTTGTCTGCTGGGAATAAAGTGTCGAGCACGTTCGTCAGGCGCGTCTTACTTGGCAAACGAGGGGCGACGTACCACTACCAGAGGTTGAGACTGTTCGCGGTGCCTTGGGAGGACGAGCACACCGATCGCGATTCACCGCATCGGGTGATGAGACGACTGAACGATGCGTTGATTGAGCGCAGCGCAAAAGTATTATCGGGCACGCGACATGCCGAAAGTAAACACGAATACAACGTGACGCTCATCAACTATATGGACACCGAGCGCGCGAGCGAGGTGGAGTTGAAAGAGGAGACCCTGTATGGATTAGGAACGACGAGTGTTTCGTGGCATAGCGATTCAAGCTTGCAAACAAATAGTACGGTTGCGGTGTACCATCTATACGACGCACCAGAACGTCGAGATTGGTGCGTTGCGCTGAGGACTCTGGACGACTCGGCACCGGCGTTGCGCGTACCGCTCCAAACCCGCGCGACTTACTACATGTGCGGGGATTTCAACGCAACGCACCATCACGCTGTGTTGACAGGTACAAGTTCTAGATTTAGTTCCACGCACAGAGTAGGCGTGGTGGCGAAGGATACCTTCAAATACATTAAGAATCGATGCGTGGAGGCGCTCGAGTTGGTCAACCAACTCGAAACCGCCGATCGCATAGATTCAAAGAGCATTCAACACATCGCCGAGGTACATCGGGAGGTTGAATTTCAATGGATAAGAATGTTTTACCTGCAAGGCGAAGAACATGCGGAACTCCACGCCGGGTACTGGCGTGGGAAGATTGAGGAACTCACGGAGGCGTGGGACCGATTTGAGCTCACGTTTCGACGGGTTTTATCAAAGCTGAAGCGCGGTTCTCAGCCACCTCGTGCGTATGCGATGATGATTTACGTTTTAGAAACAATCAAGGAACTTCGAGACGAGTACAAAAAGCGCTTGAGTTCTCCAGCATACGGCACCTTACCCGAAGGACTTCGTCCAATGACAAACTCACCCCCGTATGACGATACTTCACCTCTTCCATTTGAGCTTTCCCCAGTGCTTCGATCGTTGCGCTCGTGGAAGCAAAAGTTTAATATGTAATCTAGTAGATTTGACTAAAGCGGCTAACTATGACCTCCACAAGCGCGGATGGTGTATATAACGATGTGACCCTTTGATCAGGTCCTATGGTTGCACGGCGTCACGCATTTGAGTGCGGTATTTCTGGAGGTGCGATGCGATGTTTTCTCGCGTTAATCCTGGAACCTGCATCAATTCCATGATTGCTTTAGGTACGGCACTGTCTAAACCTAAAGTATCGACAGCCTTGGCAAAGCGCTTGTGCAGCGCTTTTGTCCAAACCAGACGCCTTCGTGGAACCTCCCTGCCCAAACTATGGCTCTGCTGCCGTTCGAGATGAATAACCTCCACGTCATCTTGCTGCGAAGACTTCGAATGCAACGACAAATCTTTTAACTTAGCCGGTCGAACGCCTCGCGAAGTCGCAATCATGTTCAAAACTTGCTCGTCTCTCTCTTCGTCGCGGTTGTAGCTCAACCGTTTCGATCCGCTTTGAACCCCATACTCACTCACTTGCCGCGCACTATACCCCCGTATGGTATACCCATGCCCATCTTGGTTCACGGGCGTCACTTTCGCCTGTTTTTCATCAATACATCGCACTTCGAAAAGCTCCGAGATATACTCCAAAGGCGTCCACTCTCTCCTCGCGTCGTCGCTCGCGCTCTCACCCGTGATCGAACTTTGTTCGCCTCCTCCACGCCCCTCCACGCGCTCGCGCCCTCGATCACCATCCTCGATGGTCCCTTCACCCATGGTCGACTCCTCGCTCGCGCCTTCGCCCATCTCGTCCATCTCGTCCGCCACCGCGCGCGCGCCAGCGGAGAATATGCACCCACACTCGCGCACGAATTCCCCAACGCCGCGCGCGCCACCGCGCACGCCTCCGCCACCTCGCGCGCGTCCTCCACCGCGTCCGCGCACGCGCTCGCCCAATCGCCGTCGCTCGTCCACCTCGCCGTCGTCCACCGCGTCGTCGCCGTCGCCGCGCCGCCGACGCGTCGCGCTCTGTCCCCATCGCCATCGCCAATCGCCATCGCCATCGCGAGCCCGAACACGTGCGCGCGCGACGATGGGCGATTGGGCGTCGGTTGCGCGCGCGCGCGCGTGGACATCATCCACGCGCGATCACGCGCGCATACGAACCAATAAAAATCGCGTGCACGCATCGCCGCGGTCGCCACCGCCACCGCGTCGTCGTCGTCGTCGTCGTCGTCGTCGTCGTCGTCGCCATCGGCGTCGTCACCGGTAGGTACCCCGATCGACGCGCGCGGTCGGTCGCGCACGCCCCCTCGGTCTGTCTACTATTTATAACGTATTTTTTAGTGTATTTTTTAAAGCTTTCTTCTATGTTTGTTTTTTCAGATTGTATTTGACTAAAATCCAAGTTCCCCGATGGTTCCACATTTATATGGACATAGATACGAGCGAATTTCTTGATGAAAAAAAAGGCAGGTCGCGCGCGGATGCCTTTTTCGATCGCCGCGTCAGCACGTGGACGGACGGGTGCGATCGATCGATCGCCACGGTCGATCGCGCGATCGGGGCGATCGGGGCGCGATCGGGGCGCGATCGAATGCGCGATCGGGGGCGTGGCGGTCGCGCGTCGCACCGTCGAGGGGTACACACACACGCACGCGCGCGCGCGCGACGGGCGACGGGGCGACGGGGCGACGGGGCGACGGGGCGCGGGTGGTGCGACGTGCATAGAGTGTGCGTGCGTAGAACGTAGAGGGATTGGGTTCGCGTCGTCGTCCTCGGTGGACGGGTGGAGACGAACGGCGATGAAGATGAAGATGAAGATGAAGATGAAGATGAAGGCGTTGGTGGTGGTGGTGTGCGCGTGGATGTTGGTGGGTGTTCAAGCGGTGTTGAGTGAGGAGGGTGTTGGGTCTAGGAATGTGATGATGTCGTCGGCGTCGGCGTCGGCGTCGGTGGCGTCGTCGGCGTTGCATGGGGCGGTGGGCGACGCGGCGTGCGACGTGGAGGATGTTGAAAACGCAAACGAGGCGCAGTTGCATTCGATTTTGAATGAACTCACGAATACGACGTATTTTAGGTTGTTTCAAGTGGATTTGAAACGTACGTGTAAGTTTTGGGGTAAGGCGGGAGCCGCGGTGGATGCGAGCGCGGGTGATGTGGGTGACGAAGAGCCAAAGTGTTCGACGGGTTTCGGCGCGGCGGAGGATGCGTTTGGAGTGGATGCGTCTTCGTCTTCAGCGTCTTCGTTTACGAGTAATGAGCCACCGAAAACGATGTGCTCATTAGATTTAGAAAGTAAAGACGGTAAAGGCATGCTCTGGAGTCCGACGACATCGATAGTCGATCGCACGATTAGCAAACCCGAGGCGAGCGCGTTGGCGCACGAAGGCGCGGCGGAGGCGGATTGCTCGGATGAAGAACTGCCCACATTCTGGACGGACATGTGCCATAAATTCACCCCAGGTGAGCAGACTGAATTTGTCAACTTGCAGTTGAACCCGGAGCGATGGACTGGGTACAATGGCTCGCACGTCTGGCGCGCCATTTACGAAGAGAATTGTCTTAAATCGGCGTTGAGCGTGGACGACATGTGTTACGAAGAACGCGTGTTGTATCGTTTGTTATCGGGAATGCACGCGAGTATAAACATCCACATCGCGTTGCATTCCAAGCCACCAAAACGTGCGAGCGGGGAAACCGACTGGGGAAGCGATGTTAAGAAATTCATGGATCTTTTCGCTGAACATCCCGATCGTTTGAAAAATTTGCATTTTTCATTCGTCGTGCTGTTGCGCGCGCTGCGCAAAGCGGCGCCTGCTTTGGCAAAAATGGACGTCAGAATTGGTCAGGATGAAAGAGAGGATGCGCATACTCAAGCTTTGATGAACCGCTTGCTCGAGAGTCATATTTTATCGTCTTGTCGAGATGTTTTTGGAGCCTTTGATGAAAAGTCTCTCTTCAAGGATGTGCAGTCGACGTTGAACGCCGAGTCTGATAACGTCGACCGAGTATTCGATCCATCACAAGAGTTGGCGCCAATTTCACTCAAAACTCAATTTAAAGATATTTTCCTCAACATCAGTGAGGTAATGGATTGCATTTCGTGTCAAAAATGCAAATTGCACGGCAAGTTACAGCTCTTGGGCTTGGGAACCGCGCTCAAAGTGTTGCTTCTCCCCGAGGATATGTTGGAGTCATCTTTGAACAAGCAAGAAGTTGTTGCGCTCGTCAATACAATTGCGAAATTCAGTCATGCAATTAGAAGCGTTCCGATACTGCTCAACGAAGCAAGACTTGAGAATGTGAAGAATGCGAAAGCAAACACTGGCGGATTCAGCGTCACCTCACCAAAACCAGGCGCGAGCGCCACGCCACTCGAAGCAGCGATTCATGCCACTGCAACATACGTAAAATCAGGTGTACTGAATCGTGATTCAGAGGTGGCCATCATCGATGCTGTGCTCAGAGAAGATCCAAAAGTTCTAGTTCTCGCGAAATACTACGCGGAGAACATGCCCTTGCGTTTTATCGAACACGCGCTTCGCACTCTCGGCTTGTCGCCGTTGCGTATGCGAGAGGGTGACGAGCACGTCGATGCCGTCGTCGTCGGTGGTGGTTTGGCTGGTTTGACTGCGGCATTGACTGTTTTAGACCGCGGTGGACGCGTCGTTCTCATCGAAAAGGAGTCTTTCATTGGTGGTAATTCCCAGTGGGCATCGAGTGGAATCAACGGCGTCATTAAGACTTCATTTGACCAAAACGCTGATAGCGAAGAAGCATACACGGATGATTGCGAAAAATCTGCGTACGGCAACGGCAATGGCGCTGCTGATTTGGATCCAGAAACTGTCGAACACATTCCCACGCTCACGAGCCGAGCTGGTCAAACGATTGAATGGCTTCGCCGTCGCGTCGGCGCCGACTTGAGCTTACTTTCTCAGCTCGGTGGACACAGCTACGCTCGCACTTACAGACCGACTGAAGGTATGGCTGGATCGTCTTTGGTGTTTTCGTTAAAAGGAAAGTGCGAAGAATACGCAGATTCTGGGCGGTTTAAGGTGGTGAAGAAGGCGCGCGTGAGCGACGTTATCACCGACGCTGATGGACGTGTCGCGGGCGTGCGTTGGGTTCCTTCTGACGGCACTAAAGGAGGTGGAGAAATCAATTCGCGCAATGTTTTGCTCGCCACTGGTGGGTATTCTAATGATCGCCACGGTGAAGATGCGCTTTTGACCAAATACGCTCCACAGCTCACAAAGTTTGCCACGACAAACACCAAGGGCACCACTGGCGATGGACATAAATTAGCCTTTAAACTTGGTGCTGCTGCTGTCGACATGCAGCGCGTCCAAGTGCACCCGACTGGTTTCATCAACCCTGATGATGAAAGCGCTGACACCAAGACACTTGCGGCTGAGTTACTCCGTGGTGCGGGTGGTATCTTGCTCACGCGCTCTGGTGCTCGATTTGCGAATGAACTCGGCACACGCGACTACGTCAGCGCTCGCATGCAAGAGGAAGACCCTTCAAAGCTTGATTTCGTGCTTCTTTTGAATGAGAAAGCTGCAAGTGAAGCGAACAAGCACGTGCCTTTGTACATGAAGAAGAATTTACTCAAGAAATTTGATTCCCTTCCGCAGTTAACCGGGTGGATGGCGGCGAGAGGCTCCATCGATGAGTTAGTGCTGAGTTCGACTCTGCAACGATACAATGCCGATGCCCGAAGCGGTCGGGACGCTTTCAACAAAACATTCTTCCCGAATGCACCGTTTGATGTTTCTGGTCCCTTTTACGCCGGTCGGGTGACACCAGTCGTGCACTACACGATGGGTGGCGTCAAGGTTGACAACACTGGCCGCGTTTTGCGCCCCGATGGCTCACAAATTGTAGGCCTATACGCCGCTGGTGAAATCATCGGCGGTGTTCATGGAAAGAATCGGCTTGGTGGAAATGCATTGACTGAATGCGCTGTGTTTGGTCGCCTCGTTGGTGAAGATATTGTTGTCGATTCATCGACACCAACCACCACCACCACGATGACGGCATCCGCGCCAGTCCAACAACCAACAAAATCTGAATTCAAAGACGTATCTGCTATCGAGCTCGCTAAGCATGCATCAGCAGATGACTGCTGGGTCGCACTTTACGGGCAAGTCTATGACTTTACTGATTTCTTAGAGGATCATCCCGCGGGCGCAGAGGCTATTCTCAAGTACGGCGGCACGGATGGAACCGCGATATTTGAAGCCGTGCATTCGCGCAACATGCTCGATGATTTCGAACCTATAGGTAGATTAGTTTAATTTAATACACTGTAGTTATCAAAGTACTACAACAATTATGAATAAATTACAGCAGCAAGCTAGAGTGACTCCTGAAGGCCGTTGATGCGTTCGCGTAAAGTCTCGACGATGCTTTCCATCTCGACTTCGTACTTGTCCGATTCCAATTTCTCCGCTTTCATCTCATTCAGTGCCGTCGTGCACTCTTCAAGTTTCACGCGCATGCGCTCCAAATCTTCTTCGGTTTGATTACGCGCGTTTTGCTCGCGTTCGGCGACAGATTTCCATCGGCGCGCCGCCGCGAGCGCCTCCTCGAGCGCCGCCTCCGTCTCTGCATCAAGCGCGTAATCCTCCTCATCGTAGTTTGACGCCCGTCGTCGTCGTCGTTGCACACCATCAGAGTCGTTGTTTTTCAACGCACCACTATTAGCTTTCTTATGTAACGCCGAGGACGACGCGAAAGAATTCAATGCGCTTGCCGCCCGTCTCGCCGCAACGGAGACGTCGACGCGTTCGGGAAAATCTTCATCCAACGCTTCACCCAACACGCGCTTCGCCTCACGCGCGTGCGCCTCAAGCACACTCACGCGTCGTTTCGCATCATCTAATTCCTCACGAATCAACCCAACATTCTCCGCTAATCGTCTCTTCTCTCTCTCGTAATCCAACTGCGCCGATTCGAGCGCCGCGCTCCGTCCTCCAACCGTCTCCACTTGCAACTTCCCAATCTCCCTATTCGCCGCATCCAACGCACGCTTCACGCCATCATACTCACTCTTCACCATTTTCGCCTCCTCCGCCCTGCGCCTCGCGAGCAATTCCGTATCCATCACCCGTCGCTCCAACGCGGAAAACTTCTCCCCCAACGCCTCGCTCGCGCGCCGCCACCGCACCTCCCTCCTCTCCCGTTCCTCACCCGCGCGCTCCGCGCACTCCGACGCCTCAATCAACTCTCGTCTCAACCGTGCGTTCTCATTCGTCAACCCCTCGATGCGTTTCACATGCGTCAAGTTTATCAACTCCACATCCGCCAGCAGCGACCGAAGCGCCGTGACATCGTCGTCATCCACCCCGCCCCCGGCGTCGTCATCCTCGCGTGCGTCACCGCGCGTGGGCATCGCCCATCCACCGTCGCGTCGCCCTGTGCCGGGCGACGACGACGACGACGACGACGACGACGACGACGCACTCGAGCTGCCGTTTGAAAAATTGACGCGATATTTAAAAAAAAAAAAGAACTCTGCTGGAGGAGCCCCGCGACGTGAAAACGCGACGACGACGACGACGAGCGCGATGGGGGACGACGAGGAGGAGGAGGGGACCCCGTACACGAGGACGACGGCGACGGCGGCGACGACCGGGGCGACGACGACCGGGGCGACGACGACGATGATGCCGATGAGCGTGGTGCGCAAGTTTTCCGATGCGTGCACGACGACGACGATGACGCCGGTGGTGTGCGGTAGGGAGGATGAAACGCGGCATGGGACGACGGATAGAGATCTACACGGGGGTGCGTCGCGGTCGATGAAACGACGACGACGGTCGTCGATGGATGAGCGCAGACGTGGGTCGCCGACGACGACGAGCACGCCGGCGTCGTTCAACTTGTTTCGCGCGCGGTCGAGGTTGGGCGGGGAGTGTTCGTCGGGTGGCGATGCGAGCGTGGGTGGGAGACGGGTGAAAACGAGAGTGGAATCAGCGACGGCGATGACGCCGACACCGACGAGGGTTGGGTCGAAGGGTGAGGACGAGGACGAGGAGGACGAGACGCCGTCGCGGTGGGGGGACATGTCTCCGGGGGAACACGGAGGAAGTCAATACGTGATGTCACCCGATCGGGAGTATTCAGCATGTGAAAGCGACGAGGAGTTTGATGAACCTATTCGTGAGGCGTTGAAAGAGCGCAAGAAACCTGAAGCATCGGCGGCGACGAAGATGTTTCCTATTTTTTGTTCCGGGCGCAAGCAAGTGTTGTTGGTACGTCACGGCCAGAGCACGTACAACGAAGCCATCGCGGGGCCGGGGTCGTGGGATGAGCCTCAGATGTACGATGCGGCGTTAACAGAACTTGGGAAATCCCAGGCGAAGGGTTTGGGGATCGAGCTTAGCAAAGTGCCAAAAGACGCGCTGTGGATTACGTCTCCGTTGACGCGCGCGATGGAGACGTGCATCATCGGTCGTCGAGCGGGATTGGAAGTCAAAGCGGCGCGCATGAAGGAGAAAGCGGCGATGGGAACGCCGAACGCGCAAGGTGAAACCGTGAAAGAAAATATCGAAAACGCCGCAAACACTCCAGACGCGAGCTCTGGGCCTTTTGATGTTGAGAAAGCGTACCAGGAATGGACGCAAAAACTGGTCATTCGCGCAGACTTGACTGAAAAGCTTTGCTGTACGGGCGACATCGGGCGCCCGAAGCGCTCGCTGGAGAAAGACTTCCCTGAGTTAGCTTTAGCCATATCTAGAATTCCAGCCGAGCGCTGGTGGTGGGACTGTGAGCACAGACCAAACGATGCGGAACTGCAGCAGTTCAACTCGCACGAACCGAGGAATCATTTCAAGGCGCGCGTCGAGCGCTTTCGCTCTTGGTTGTTACGTCGCCCTGAAAAGACTTTTGTGGTTTTTGGTCACTCTACATTCTTCAAAGAATTTATCGGGGGTACAAGAAGTCTCAGAAATTGTGAGATTCACACCATGATGCTCTAGCTTTAGATTATTTTCATGCGAGATGAAAAACATGAAAACATCACAACGCGCCTCTACAAGAATCGTGCGACGGCACTGTTTCACCTATAAAGCGAAATGATGCATGCATCATCATGTGTGCGCGCGCGGGTTATTACGACGCGCGCGCAGGCAATAAACTCCCCTCAAAGCGACGTCGCCTCGACGCGCGTCGTCGCACCACCCGCGCTGTACCGCCGTCGTGCCGCCATGCTCACGCTTGGTATCATTGGCATAACCAGCGGGGTTCGTCCATCAATCGCAACTGAAGTGGATGACGTGTTCGAGCGTGCGGTAGCTTTACAATCCAAACTCGTCGCCGCGTATGACGTTCAAGATTTTAGTCAAGCCTTGGCGACGTTGCACGAGTTGCGCGAGTTGGAACCCACTCGCTTGGCGTGGATAGAGGGCGAAGCTACCGTGTCTGTCGATGCCAAAAAGTTCAAAGACGCTATCAAGTGTTACGGTGAGGCTTTGAGCGCGACGAGTGATGCGGGTGATTTAGCTCGATTATACGCTGGTCGAGCTCTCGCGCACGAAGGCTTGTACTTGTTCGAAGATGCGTTGCGTGATTACGATGCTGCACTCAGGCTGTGCGTTGAAGGAGGATTTGCCCCAGATCCTTACATTTTGAATTCCCGCGGCAATGTCCGCGGGTCTCTCGGTGATTGGGCTGGCGCGAAGGAGGACTATGCGGACTCTGCGGGATTGTTCCAAGGTGCAAAAGGTCTCAGACGCGGTGCTAGTACGACACAGAGGTTGGATGCAGCGATTTATTCCGCGTCAAACGCAGCGTTAGCCGATGTTCAACTGGGTAACGTTGATGACGCGTTGAAGAAAATCGAGGGCTTGGTGCGTAGAGCTCCAAACTCTGCCGACATGCGAGCCGCCATGGCCGTCTTGTATTACGACATAGGTCGATTTGAAGATGCCGAAGATGCATGGGAACGCGCGTGTTCGCGTGAAGCTGGATGTGCCAAGTACAAGGATATCGATTACGTCCAGCGTATCCGTAGATGGCCTCCAGTCATGGTGACCAAGCTCAAAGCGTTTCTCGACGTGAAACAACTGTAACTCGCGCGGTGTATTATTCTTTTATTGCTCGCCTAGGCCGATGAACACATAGAATTATTCATACTTTTAGCTTGCCATTGTTAATTTGTTCATTTATTTTATTCTCCAACAGTGTTACAAATGCCGCCTTTGCGTTCGTCTCACGCCGCGTCCGCTTGCGCCGGCGTTTTCGCAGACTTGATGCTCAACGCATGAATTTCACCCATAACGTCCTCTAAAGCGTCGTGAATTAATCTATGAATCGCTATCCGATTCTTGCCTTCAAACTGCTCGCTCACGACGTGCACGTCGAACGCCGCACCGCAACTACGCACACACGCACGCACAGGTCAGTCAACAGCTCGCGTCGATGGTGTCACCTCTTCTCAACGCCATCGTCAACGCCCGTGCGCGCCTCGACCGCACTCGTTCGTTCGTCACGTTCGTCACACGTACTTGGCGCTCACGTCAATGACGTCCACTCGATCGGTGGCGAGCTTGGTGCACAGCAACTCTCGCACGCGCTCCACGGACGTTGGCATGTCGTCGCGTCGCGTCGACGAGTCGCGTCGTCACATGGAGGCGTGCGCGTTCTTGCCGCCGCCGTCATCGTCGTCGTCGTCGTCGTTCACGCGCGCGCGACGACGAACGCGACGAACGCGACGCATGCCTTTATCACACCGCGCCCGCGCGAGTGCGATCGATGTCATTCCCCAAGCGCTCGTCGTGGATGAGGATGCGGGAAAGTTGCTCGAGCACATTGATGCGCTCAAGAGGCAAGCGAAGGGCGATTACGTGCAACGGGTGGTCGTAGAGCGCGCTGAGCGCTCAGGGAAGGCACCTTTACACCTTGCGGCGTGGCGAGGTGGCATAGATGTCATTGATGCGTTGTTGCGGCACGGGGCGGTGAGTAGTTTAAGTCGCTCGAGGCGCGCTCGAGACACGACGCGACGCGACGCGACGCGACGCTTTTGTAAATTAACGGACGGTATTTTTGACGATGCGATAGGATGTGAATCAAATATCAACAGGGCGATATAATTATGGAAAGACGCCGATATTTTACGCCGCGACGAGGTGTCGAGATGACGTTGTTTTGCACTTGCTTGCCCAACCAGGCATTCGAGTCAAAATAATCAACAACAAAGGCCAGAGCTTGAGGTCGTTAGCCTTGTCGCATTTGACGCAAGAAACGATCGAGGCTATTGAGGCAAAAGAAAGAGAAGAGAAGACAGATTGGGTGAATTACAGAGACACGCACAGCGATGGCTTGAAGTATGGCGATTTGGACGCACGCTTTTACGCTGTGGCACTCGAACCAGGGCGCGGCGCGACAACATATGAGACGCGCCGGAGAAATTTTAAACGTTTAAACAAAGGAGTGTCGTGGGAAAATCCAAGTGGAATAGATCGAGAAGGCATGCGAAGGACTGCGATGTTAGAAAGGCGACGAAATGAAGCCTTGGATCGATGGAAAGAATTGGACAATATACTCGAGCAAATTATTATTAATCGCAACCAGAATGAGAGCGCAAATTCAGACGCTTTGATTGATCTCGTGACGAAAATTTTACGTGCAGAAACGGCAATTGCAACGAGTGGTCAAAAGCCAGAAGTTGCGATGCGCGCGAGTGAGGCATTCAACCGTGTTGCACACCGCGATACTCATGATTTCCAACTTTTACGCGCAGCAATTGGTGCGAGTTTGACTGACTCTGGGTCGTCTGATCGAGCGCAAGTGCGTCAAGAAAAAGCGCGACGTACCGCGTGTAAAATTTTAGCTTCAGCTATAGGCATGTCCATGGCGCAAGGCGCGTGGTCGAATGTGAGCGCGTCACAACTGTTTGACTTGTGCGGGTCATCATCAACATACGCCTCATTACAAATATCGATGCAAAGCGAGAAACCTGGAGAGTTGAATGATGAACAAATAATAAGATCTATCACCAATGCGTGTGAAAGCGGAAATAGTCGGGATTTGCGTGATCTAGTAGGTTTACTGGGCCACGAGCACAGTATCTTTGAAACGTCTAGCGTCATAGAGAGCGTCATGACTTTTTCTGATAGACTGTGCCGTGGGGTTGATGGCGACGACTCGTCTTCTATTGCGCGCACTGCAGTGAGTCTCGCCGATTTGGGGTCTAAAATAGAGGTGTGGAAGATTCCTTTACTCCAAGGTGTTCACAGAGCAAGATCTGATATGCTCACCAGCGTCGTCTCAAAAATTCTGAGGCGCTTAGCCGATACATGGGAAAATGACATGACGGCGCTGGCTTCGGAAGAAATCATCATGTGCATGGAATGGACACTCATGAACGATCTTATAGTTAAGGGTGAGTGGCTCGAAGCAAAAGCTTACGCATCCACGCGCGATGTACTCCGTCAAGCGTTCATGGAAGAAGCCAAAACACAGGACGGCATCAACGAAGTTACCAACACACTTGAGAGCGCGTCCATATCAAATGATCTTCCGATACTTGTTCCAAAAAGAAAAATAACAGTCGTAAATGATGTTTCAGGTCTAGTACACATTCGTGAGACGTTATCTTCCGCATACTGTCATGCCGTAGCTTTTGACTGCGAATGGAGAGATCCACGCCCGTTGTCAACTTTGCAGTTTTGTCCTGCACACGTACAAGAAACATTCATCGTTGACGTGACTTCTCCAAGTATTAGTCGCCGTGAGCTCTCTGATTTTATCGTAGCCGTTTTCTGCGATCCAACTGTGAAAAAGCTGGGTTTCGCTCCAGAACAAGATTGGAGGAGACTACGAGCTGCAAGCAAATCAACGCCCACATCAAGTGTGAGTCGCTTGCCAGCGGATTTTGAAGATGCTAATGTGATTGATTTACAAGGTGGAGTATTGGTGTCGTTGGCATCAGTGGTAGCTGATACTCTCGGATTCGCTCTTGACAAACGCTGTCAGCGTTCAAATTGGGATATGCGTCCGCTTTCACAACAGCAACTCTTCTACGCCGCGCTTGATGCCGAAGTTTTATTGGCGATTGCAACCCAAAAAGGCGTCGTGGAGTCAACACCACAGACTAGTAACGCTTCGAGACATCGTGATGCGCACCTCTACGAGACGGACTCAATCTTATTCAGAGACAGAACACCAAATTTTGGTGCTGAACTCGGTGCGTCAGACACGGCTCTTTTTTCTACAGATGCGAGAAATTTTGGCTCGGATCTTTGGGAAAGCGATCGAGTGTTGTTTTCTACGCCAGAGCGCATGGCCGAAGAAAAGAAAATCGCGGCGTTGAATGCTGTTGAGAAGAGTGCATTTGTTGAACAGACAGGATTCAGACACGAATGTCCTATTTGCCTTTCGGCGATGGAGGTGAATGAAAAATTAATCCAAACAAAATGTGGGCACACGTATCATGCCCCTTGTTTAATGTCAGCGATGAAAAGTAGCAATAGTTTACAGTGCCCAACGTGCCGAGCGCCTATTCAATAGAAAAGCTAGATAGTAGAGTGGCTAGATAGTAGATAGATTCTAGATAGTAGAGTGGCTTTTTAGATTTTTAGATTTTTGAAATGTGAGTTTGAAGCATTTCCAACAAACCGCGCGGATTGTCAGAGTGCACCCAGTGCCCTGCGTTTTTTAGCTCTAAAAATTTCACACGGTCCTGTGGCGCTCGATTCAATCGCTCCAAACATTCTGGTTTCCAACGAGCACTACGTGCAGCCTTAACGACAAACATTTCCGATACTGGTGCCTCGAGTGCTGGCCAGCTATCAGTGGTGTGGTATGAGTCGTACAACTTTGTCGCCACGTTGATATCAAAGACGAACTCGAGTTCGTCGCCTACATTTTGCAAGTTACTGCCTAACCAATCGACGAGTTCTGTCGAAAAATTGTAGGGTGCCAATAACCTCGCAAGCGCTCGTCGCGAAGGAATGCGCTGCGGCAGCTGCTGGACTGCTTGCAAAACTTTTTCTACACCATGTACGTCACCGCCGAAAGCGGTTCCAGGCACAGAGTCGAGCGACCATACCTGCTTCGGCGGCTTTGCAGACACTTTAGAAAACTCTAAAGCTATTTTACCCCCGAGCGAATGACCGATCAAGCAGTCAATTGTATCTCCTCGTAACTGCGCCAACGCCTCAACATCTTTGGCAGCGCTACGCACGTCATGACTACTCCCCTTACCAACGTCGCGACTCTTTCCGTGTCCGCGAAGATCAACGGCGACTACGCGCCAAGTGTCTGTTCCGAGCGCCTTGCGTAAGTTTTGGCTCATAGATCGCCAGTTACGTCCAGTGCCGAGGAGGCCATGCAGAATGTACAAACACTTGTGTGTTCCCGGGCTGTCGTGAATTTCATAAGATAGGAAGTTATTTGATGAGGCGTACGTGGATGCTCGCCGTATGAACCGCGCGAGCATTTTCGTCTTGATGATTTTAGCGACGCTCGACGCGGCGATTTGCGTCGATTTGTGTAGTAACTGTCTTGGTTTACATGAATGCTATGGAATGCTGAGCTTCTTGTCAAATTTTGAAAGACTGGGATCCTTTTTAACCAAACTGCGCCATTTGTCTTTCACATTCACATTATCTCGATACGATTTGATATGAAATTCTTTGTCACGCAAAATCTTTGCCCATTTGCCCGTGCCATACTTTTTCACGCCAGCAATTAGGTCCTGTTCTTCAGCTGGCGTCCAGCGCGCGTATTTTTGCGCTTGTACATGTTCACCTCCAGGTGATCGAACACGAGTGATACCAGACGCCAATCGAACTGTTCCTGGAGATTTGGGACCCTTAGACTTTGCTTGCTCTTCCAAAGCAACAATAATGAGAGGATCAAGTCTACTTTTCTTCGCAGGCGGCGGTGGCGTGCCCAGCACATCATCATGCTGCGATTCCCAACTCATTGTGCGCGCATTCTTCTTTGGCTCGTACGTAATGTTTGCTCTTCGCGGTGGCAGTTTCGCAAACTTCGCGGATGCTTCGAGTGTTTTATCAATTGGATCTGCGTGCTTGGTTGTTTCCTCAGCAAGTTTCCCGCGTGTCGCCTTGCTCTTGTCGATGGCTTTTTGAATCATCTCTGGCGCCACTCCACCGCCACGTAAGATCAAATTTTTATCAACTTTGGTCCTGTAAACGCCGCTCGAGATATCACTTTGGACGCTAGACAAAAAACTTGGTCCGAGCGCGTATTCTGCTGTCTTGCAATACTTTTTTAAGCTTTGTAAAATTGTCTCTTGCGATGTCACATTCTTCTCCCAACCGTCAGGCATCTCGCCCAAATTTTTTGACTTTTGCACTAAATCATAAGCTTTGCGCACATCCTTTGACATCCCTCGCTTATTTTTGAACATATTCTGATTTTCCAAAGTTTTCCAACGAATCTTAAAGTTTTCAACCATCTTGTATCGCTTTTGCGGGGACTCCATCGTCGACGCCGCACCCTCGCGCAAATGCCCGCACGCCCACTCTAGTCTGAGTAAGTCGACAAGATCGCCCGACGGCACGCACCGAGCATCTCCGTACGCACCCTTACGGATCTCATCCAACAAGTCCGCACATTTTCCAGATTCTAACGGGCCTAAGCTCTCAAAGTCCTCCGTCATGTCCACGATATCAGTCAACGCCAAGCTCAAACGTAACTTTTGAGGAACGTTCGTTTTCGACTTGAGCGCGCCTTGAATCACGCTACGGACGTGTCTCTTGATCGCGAGCGGAGTTTTGGTACATCGCGTGATGAATTCAAGAACCCACGATAGGCGTTCATCCTGGGCCTTAGATCTCGATGCGAGACGTGGAGCCATGGCGGCGTTGAGTGAGGTGCCAAAACTCTTTCAAAATCATCAGTCACAATTCTGCAACTAGAAGCGTCGCTCAGAAAACCAAAATATGAACATGCTACTAATAAATTTCTAGGTTCTACGTGCTATGAAGGTTTTAGTGAGAATCTAAGTATTTTTTGCGTTCACTCCAATGCCCTGTACCGGGTAAAGTCTCAATCATTTTGGGATCATATTCGGAGATGTCCACCGCGCTCCAGGCATCATCTGACGTGTGTTTAGTCGCAAACATGAATTTGACAGCTTCGCCTGCGTTTTTTGGATCATGTGAATCTATGTGACCGACCGTTGGCGAATTAATTGTGTCTTCAACTATAAACGTGCCGAAATGTGCGTGTGCCTCCACTCCTTGCTCTCGTATTTCCGCCAACATTACCTGGCCAATCGTGTCCTCAAGAAAGCCACCCAAACTCAAGTTGGAAAAACGTTGCATGCCGTACACCTTTGAAATGTAGTACGATGTGCGAGCGAGATGCATGCTGTCGTACCATTGTATGAGAGGCACGAGCTCAAGCTCAAGTTCCGGAAAACGGCGCCGTTCAACGTGCAAGTCGTAACTGAGAATGTGTCTATCATGCTGCAGCGTTGTCTTCGTCGCAAATCCAACATAACTGACAGAGTCAGGATTTTCATCCATGACCTTGACGACATCACTCATGCGCACGCGACGTCGAAATGAACGATCGTGTTGGCACACCAAGACGTAAGGCGTTACCACTCGCATGATTCCGCGTTTCAAGGCGTGTCCAAACCCGTGTCGCTCCTCTAACCGAAGAAGCTCGGCGCCATACAAAGGGCCTTGAGTTTGCGTCAAGTGCATTAGCCGCTGTAAGTAAACCTCGTATTTGGCTCGAGCTTCTTTGGTAACTACTCCTGATCGAAATTTATTGACGTCTCGACATTTCACACCGTCGCAGACTATGATTTTGCGCGCACCTTTCAAGCCTCCAAAGTCAGCGATGGATGCCAGAACCTCCTCGATGCAACGCGTACTCGGCAACGATATGCAAGGGGATGTCGTCAACACAATAGTCACACGTTCATCCAGACTATCGCACCCACCGTCGGACTCCATGGCGTCTCGGAGTAGGGCGTACGTGTGTGAGACGCACTCACGCGTGCTGGCTTCCCAAACCCCAGCGCGCGCGCGCTGCGCGCGCGGAACCGCTTCATTCCTTCTGGTAGACAAAGAACTTTTGCTTTGGGTTCCAAGATGTCGGACAGACGTCAGTAAAAATTGGAGCTTTGCCAAATGCCGGAAAATTTGACAATCTATCGCCATAGTCGATGACTATGGATCCGACAAGGAGGTCTTTCGCGAGTCGCTTGCAAGCTGCTTCGTGTACACTCTCATCCCAGCAACAAGAAGTAAGTAGGACGATACCCACTGACTCGAGAGATGAGGACAACATTTCTTCGTTTCTGAATGATGCAGATTGATATTTCGAGGGCACTTCATCATCCAACACCCGTGTAGCTGTATCATGTAGAGTTTGAAGTATTTCAATTCCCATAGATGGGACTCCAAACGTCAAGGACGCAAAATACACCAGCCATCCCGTTGAGCTACCCCATACGACGTACGACATATTCTCCCTTCTAACCCGCGCAATTGCATCCTTGAGCGCGTCGTGCTCAAAGAGACGTGCCCAAGAGGCATAAGGTGTCGACCCGTACGCGCAGTTTTCAAAAGTCCAATCTTGTTCTGCGCAAACATCTCGCACTTCTGCCGCTAAGTTTGTCTTGAATGCAAAGTCCTGCTCCACAGAGTTGAGGCGAAAAATAATTGCATCTAATACGTTTGACCTCTTCTTTATATCTTCACTGTCACACTCGCCCTGACGAAGCCGCAACATTGGTGCAAAAGAGGACTCGAGCGCGCTTTCGGGATTATACTCACTTGGCAAAACAAAACTTTCACCCAAGACTTTACTCGGCAAAGGAATCATCAAACCTTCATCCTCGATGAATGTTTCGAACGCATTAAATTCTTCGACTAAACCATCGAACTCTTCACCAGCCAAGGCTACGTTCGACGCGCGTTCGACGCTTATTGCCGCTAACGCCTTGGAACCAAACTTATGTGCGAGCTCCAGCGCGTTGGCGACGTCTTTGCAGCGCCCTGCGACTAATCGTCGACGCACCCCATCGTCGACGATGCCATCGAGTAAAATCTTGTACGCCGTCGCATCGCGTCGCAACGCGCGTACGGCAATCTGGAATCGCTCAACGAGCGCGCCCAGCATAGTCACATCGCCCATCGCACTGTGAAGCACGCGTTGTTCGGCTCCTTATTGTTCGTCGTGCCCGCTCCCATGGCGCACGTCAGCACGAGCGTCGCTGACGATGATGATGACGACGTGCTGAGAATTATTAAACAACGTATAGATCGTCGTAACGCCGCGCACGACGCCTTGGCGTCGACATCGGAGCCATTCGTGGTGCGAGAACTGTGGGATGAGAATGCTACACTCGTGCAGCGCCTGATGGCGTTGAAGGATGCGTTGAGGGAGTGCGAGCGCCAAAGGGACGCTCAAGGACGAAATGTAGTGGCTTTGGAAGAAGCATTAGCGCTCGCGCGTGTGGAATCGACGACGAAAACGAGTGCTGGAGAAGGAACAGAAGGCGAACGCGAGCGGCGGTTGAAGGAGGAGCTCTCAGAGGCGTACAAGAAACACGCAGAGTCCAGCCAACGATTTATAGATGCGCGCGATGCGCTGGAAAAGGAGCAAAAAGCGAAAAACCTTGCAGAAGATGCACTGGATCAAATGAAAAGTGATGTTGAGCGCGCGGAGAGAAGAGCAATAGAGTGCGAACACGCGCTTGCGGAGGCACGTAAAGCAGAGTCAAGCGCGCTGAGCGAGGCAGAGGCTCAGTTATCGTTGAAGAATGCGGCACTGACGAAAATTGAACAACTTGAACGAGATAATGCTGAGCTTTTGGATCGATTGATGGAAGTTAAGATGAAAGAAGCCGAAAAGATGAATGAAATTAATGATTTGTATGCAGACATGTTACGGCAAAAGAAAAGCGCCGAATTGAGCGCCAAAGCGGAGGGGCTGGCCGATGCATCAGCGGCAAGTTTGAAAGCTCTATCAATGTCAACGATGATGAGCAATGGCGTGCCTTCGAGGAAGAAGCACATCTTACAAGCGAACAAAGGAGGCACACATCGCGTCGCCTTATCGCACGACTCCTTCACCCTCGCCTGTGCGGGGGACAATAGACTCGTGTCCATGTTCGACGTTGAAACCGGTGCGCATACGAGCGATTTAAGTGGCATGTTAGGATCAGTGTTAGACGTATGCTTCTCTGCGGATGACACCATGGTGCTCGGTGCTTCGACAGATTGTTCGCTACAGCTCTGGGATGCGCTATCAGGCCGCGTGAAACATCGACTCACTGGACATGCACAGAAAGTAACTTCAGCGAAGATAAGTCAAATCGATGCAAAACGTGCAGTTTCTTGCTCTCAAGATCGAAACATCAAAGTCTGGGATCTTAATCGCGGACACGCACTCTCATCGATGTTGACGCCGAGCAATGTTTATTCAGTCGCCTTTGATTCTTCTGAACAACACGTGTGCTCCGGACACTTTGATGGCTCTGTTCGAATTTGGGATGTTCGAACGAATGACATTAGTCAAGAATTCTCGGCCCATACCTCAATCATAACAGCCGTAACGACCATGCCAAACCAGAATGAACTCTTGACCAACAGTCGGGACAATACGCTCAAGCTCCTTGACATTCGTACTTTAGATGTCGTTCGAACCTTTTCAGCGCCGAAGTATCGCGTCGGAACCGATTGGAGTAATCCATGTGTATCTCCAGATGGGCAGCACATCGCCTCTGGTGGTGCTGATGGCGGTTTGTTCATATGGCGCGTCGAGGATGGACGACTCATGACAACTCTGCACGGCCACGACGCTGTTGTTGCAACGTGCGCATGGAGCACGGCTGGTCTAGCCTCGGCGTGTAAGAATGGTGTTTGTTTGTTGTGGGTATAGTTCTGCATTTAGAATATAGAGAATGTGATTTCAATCGCAACTAGAGAGTATTATTTCGTGGACAACGCCTTTTCCATGTGAGCAATTTGAGTGCGCCACGTGGAAATTTTGGAGCTCAACTCCTTCCATTGTTCCCCACCGAACATACGATCGGTACATCTAGTGAAAACTACGAGCTGCTTAGCTTGGTCCATTTTAGCATCGACGACAGACGCACCAACCGCGCGCACAATCAACTCCTCAACCTCGCCAGCCTCACACTGCAACGCCTCCTTCACCTCCGCATACGTCACTTCACCCTTCTTGCCAAGCGTCGAAAGCGCCATCGAACGCATTTTTGCCAAGCAATCGCTTTCGGACAAACCCAAGCCAGAGATCAACTTACCATCTGACTTAATCAAAGCATTGTAATCGCTCACCGACCCAGTCAAGAGCGTGGATAATAACTTGAATACGCCTTGGTTGGATTTTTGCAAGTCTTGCACCGCTTCGAGTTCTAAGAAATCCCCCTCGAACATCGTCGGAGAGTTGATGAATGCAAACGCAGCTTCTTTGGCGATATCCGCGGCTTCAGCAACCGATCCGGCGTCGCCCTCAAACGTCGCTAAATATTTGATCATGCACGCAAACAACTCTTCGTCAGTGCTCTCCAAGTCTTTCAGCAGCTTGATGCAAAACGCCAATACGCGTCTTTGCGTCGCCGCATCCTCTCCCCATGCCGTTACGTTCGCACTTGCATGCGCCACGAGAGTGGGTAACACGTCTTGTCGCTTCGCCTCCTTTGCGTACGCAGCGATCGCCTCAAACAACCCGAACTTCCCCGCCCCAGCCTTCGCGTCGTTGTACACAGAAATCGCACATCTCATGCGCAATTCCACGCGTTCGCTCGCACTCGCCGTGACACAATCCATAACACGTTTCATCGATCCTTCGTCCTCTCGCGCCAAGTTCGCCATAACGTGCACCACTCCCGCCGTCTCCTTGTCCCCGCCGTCGGAGAACAGCGTCGGCGCCGCCTCGATCAAAGCCCCGAGCACTTCCGCATCCGACTTCGCCATCAACGCCTTGGCGTACTTCTCCGCTTCGCCATCTACCACCTCAACGTTCGCCTTGCCATCCTCCCCTTCCGTGCCAGGCGCCACCACCGAACTCGCCCGTTCGGTTTCGCCGTGGATCAAAACCCCCAAGACCTCGCACGCGCTCTGCAGCGCTCGGCGTGGTTCGTGTTCGACGAACACCATCCTTCGTGTAGCGCGTGTGATCGACCTCGAGCGTGAACGTGTGCGGCACTGGGCTTGTCGACCTCGAGTCGTCGTATGTCG